>Ga0114957_1000032_pt1 | contig 182881 bp, 183 predicted proteins | sample BantaG_FD_87175 | JGI IMG/M metagenome (GOLD analysis project Ga0114957, IMG submission 87175) | Marine algal microbial communities from Bantry Bay, Ireland - BantryBay_4 metaG | ecosystem: Host-associated > Algae > Red algae > Unclassified | place: Bantry Bay, Ireland | collected 2014-11-21 | reverse complement strand
TTATTTACAAAGTATTCAACCATTTTATAAAACTGCTTATACAAAGTTGCAAAACCATTATTGTTGTTGGTTTTTAGCTCAAGTAGTATGTCTTTATCGGGCAACTTCATTTATACTTAATGTAAGTATTGCAACAAGGTAACCCATAAAATTTAAAAAATTTATTGGGTGACCTTTTTTAAGCAATGCAATAAAGGGTAATTAAAACATAATAAAATGAAAAATCTAATATTATTCCTAGTTGTTGTTTGCTTTAGTAGTTTTTGTTTTTCGCAATATGAAAACGAAATTTTTCAAACCGAAACAAACCCTGCTCAATTTGATTCTAATTCAACTTGGCAAGGAGAAATGATTAAAATACCTTCAAAATTTTCGAGCAATGAATTGTTTGATATAAATGAAATTGAAAAACTGAAAGGTCATAAGGTAACCAGTATTGTATTATCCTATAGCGACTATGCTCAAGTAAATTCATTCGATCAAAACGGACTAAATGCACAAAGAGTAAGTGCATTATCAAAACATATGCAAGAAAATGGTATTTCTACCGAAACAAATTGGGCACATATTGGGTTGCCTTGCAATAGCAGAGCAGACGCTCAAACCAAGTACCATGGCTTTTACATTTACTATGAAGAAGTTGAAAAGGACTTAAGCATTGATGGTCTTTTTCCAAAGGAATATTCAGAAAAATACAGTGCTTATTGGAAGGCGCTAGGACTGAAAAAAGAAGTGCAATCTATTAATGTAAATTCAGGAGGTACATTGATATTTAGCAATGGACATGAAATAAAGCTCCCACCAAACTGCCTAGTAGATAAAAATGGAAATGCAGTTACTGGAATTGCCTACATCTCCTTTTTTGCTGCTGAGGGTAGGGGAAGCCTAGCGTCATTGGGTTTGTCAACTACAAGTGGTAATCAATTGTTAGTTACTGATGGTTCATATTATATAGGAGCTAGCCAAAATAATGAAGAATTAGCCATTAAAGAAGGCAGTTCTATTACAGCATCCTTTAATGAAAATACTGTAGATACGGGTATGTTGTTATTTGCAGGAGAATTTAGTGAAGGAAAAATAGATTGGGTAAAACCTGAGAAAATGAGTTTTGGTGAGGTAGCAATAGAAAAAGATAATGCTGTTGACACATTGCGTTATTCAGTTTCATATATAAAAGCTGCTTTTGCAGATAGCTTAGGAAATAGAAAATTTTTAACAACCGCTCAAGAACATACAATTTTAAATGAATTGCTAAACAATACGCCTGAAAGTGAGTTTGTTAAAGCTGCCGAAAAATTGTTGTTCGTTGAAAAAATATTGGCTTTTTCTACACCAGATACTGCCATTGTTTTTGAAACTTTAGAGATGTACAACAGAAAGTTGCAAGCAAAAGCGGATAGCACATGGGCAGCAGAACAAAATAAGCGGCTAAATGAAAGCATGGATAAAGTCACAAATCAAAGAAATGAAATGACCAATCAAGAAAAAAAGGTAGAACTTAATCGATATGTAGCGGGTGTTTCGCAGCTAGGGTGGTTAAACTGTGACAGGTTTTTGAGAAATAGGAATGCCTCTCCAATGACAGTTGGTGCTATAATTGCTAATGCCAATGAATATGATTTTGTAAACCTTTCAATGATTTTTAAAGAAAGAAATATGATGGTGAATGGGTTTAACGTAAATGACTCTGAGAACGAGATATTTATAACCAAAAATAAATCTAGTTATACCAACCTTCCTAAAGGGGATAAGGTACTATTGCTAGCTACTGCTGTAAAAGATGGTGAACTTTACTACTTCACCAAACACTTTATAATAAAAGGTGATGAAATGCATAGCATGAAGTTAAAACCTATTGCTAAAGGGGAGCTAAAGAAAATCCTTAGCAACTATAATCAAGAAGTTTAAAACAAAAAAGGTCCGACAATAACTGTCGGACCTTTTTCATTTCTAATCCTGCAAGAGCAATACTTTAACAGGCTTCATTTATGCCAATTAAAGCTAGCGCTAGCAAAAATTTTAAAATTTAGTTGGGTGACCTTTTTAAAGCAATGCAATAAAGGGTAATTAAACATAATAAAATGAAAAATCTAATATTATTCCTAGTTGTTTTTTGCTTTAGTAGTTTTTGTTTTTCGCAAGACGAGATGTACTTTTTTGATGAAACCGACAAAAGCATTATAAATTTAATTTCATCTGAGAATTGTGCATTGTTGAAAATGTCTTTTGGTGAAAGTGAAATCATAAATCAAACTCGACTAGATACTTCTAAATCAATTGAAGAGATCATTCTGGTTTATTCAGAATTTAAAGAGATTAGTTCTTTTAGCCAATCGGCATTAAATGTTGCTAGAATAGAAAAATTAGCATTGGTTTATTCTAATCTGAAAACACCTACTTATAAGACCGCTTATTATGCCCATAAAAATATTGATACAAAGGAGATGGCTCAAGATTTGTTTCATGGTTTTATAATTATTTATGAAAACCGTAAAGTGACTTCAGCATATAAGCGAGCAATGGAGGGCAGACGTTCTGCTGAGGATACAGAAGCGATGGATTCAGTAACAAGTGACGAATATATGTTTGACACAATATTTAAAAGAAATTTTGGATGGCAAGAAATGCTCGTTGTTACCGACTTAACAGCTAGTATGTCACCATATGTGGCTCAATTACTAGCTTGGCATACATTAAACTATAAATCTAGCGGCATTAAAAACTATGTGTTTTTTAATGATGGTGATGATAAAGGTGATGATAAAAAACGTGTTGGTTCTGCAGGCGGAGTATATTATTCAAATGCAAAGTCATTGAAGAATGTATTAAGTGTGGCTGACCTTTGTGCTAAGAAAGGAGGTGGAGGTGATATCCCAGAAAATAATATGGAAGCCACTATTAAAGGGCTTGCAAAATATAAAGGCACTAAGGATTTAATTTTAATCGTAGATAACTGGGCTACACCAAGAGATGTGAGATTAACTAAAGCGATTAAAAAACCAATTAAAATTATTGTTTGTGGTGCTGCGGATGGAATAATAAATCCAGTTTGGCTTACTATTGCCAAACAAACGAAAGGCAGTGTGCATACTATGTATGATGACTTAAAAAATTTGGCCAAGGTTCAAGAAGGAAAAACCATTAAAATCAACAACATTACTTACAGAGTAGCCAATGGAAAGTTTATACAAGTGCTTAATCTATAACCTTAAAAGTAAGTTTGACCCAAACAAAAAAGGTCCGACAATAACTGTCGGACCTTTTTATTAGGATTGCTATTAATGTTTTAATTTAATTCTGCTAAAACAGATTTAATTTCTTCAAAGTTGGGCATGTCACCTGCACTTTCTAAAATTTCTTCATACTTAACGTTGCCTAGCTTGTTTACAATAAATGCCGATCTTTTAGAAACGTGTTTCATTCCCAAAACAAAATCTTCATATAGGCAATTGTAGCTTTTACTTGCTTCTTTGTTAAAGTCTGAAAGCAAATTAAAGTTCAAATTATTCTCTGCTTTAAATTTTTCTAACACAAACAAGGAGTCTACTGAAATTCCTAATACAACGGCATCCATGCTGTTATACTTTTCTATTGAATCTCTTACCTCACATAATTCGGTAGTACAAACACCGGTAAATGCTAAAGGGAAAAACAGTATTAAAACATTTTTACCTTTATAATCACTTAAGGAGATTTCATTTTTTTCGGTGTTGTATAGTTTAAAATCGGGCGCTGATTTATCTATTAAACTCATAGTTTTAAAATATAATTTATATTGATTAATTAACAAACTAACGTTCGCAAATTACAAAAAAATTAGTCTGTTTAACTACAAGTAAGTTAATTAATAAACAATTAAATAAATTGATTGAACAATACAGCAAAAAGCTTAATATTGGTTAAACAACGCACCTTATATATGTTGCATTATATTAATATATGAATAAAGAGATTTTGCGTTTGGCTATACCAAACATTATTAGCAATTTATCAATTCCATTAATAAGTTCGGTAGATATTGCTCTAATGGGCCACGGCCAAACAGAGGCACATTTGGGTGCATTGGCCATTGGTACAGTCATATTTAATTCCATTTATTGGGGTTTAGGGTTTTTAAGAATGGGCACCACGGGCATGGTAGCACAAGCCTATGGAGAAAACGACAAAAAAAAGATAAGTACCCTGGTAGGTCAATCAAGTTTGTTGGCACTTTTGATTGCTTTGCTAATTCTCATTTTTCAAAAGCCCATTTTAAACTTTAGTCTATCAATTTTAGGCGGTAATGATGTTACTCATCAAATGGCAAGCACCTACTTTAATATTGTTATTTGGGCTGCCCCTGCAGCATTAATCATAAGAGCATTAAACGGTTGGTTTTTTGGTATGCAGAACGCCAAAATACCTATGGCCATCACCATTTTTGAGAATTTATTGAATGTGGCCATAAGCTTCTATTTAGTACGTTATAAAAACATGGAAGTGGCTGGTGTAGCCATAGGAACATTGGTTGCAAGGTATGCTGGCTTGTTTTTAGGCTTGGTATGTTTTAGATTTTCATTTTACAATTTTCTAAAACAGATTAAAATAAAATCAATATATAATTGGCAATCATTAAAGAAGTTTTTCTCTATTAATTCAGACATATTTATTCGTACACTATGCCTGATTTTTGCATTCGGTTTTTTTAAAGCACGCTCCTTAATACAAGGCGAAACCATAACAGCCGTAAACACAATTTACCTAGAGTTTATGGGCTTACTTTCATTTGGAGTAGATGGTTTTGCTTATGCTGCAGAAAGTTTGGTAGGTAAATATTTGGGGCAAAAGAATGAAACGCAATATAAAAGAGCCATTAAACTTTCTATAATTTGGGGCATAGGTTTGGGGTTGCTTTATACAGCCGCCTTTGCCATTTATGGATTGAAGATTTTTAATATTTATACAGATAACACAATTACTAGAGAAGCAGCACCTGAATATTTAGTTTGGCTAATTATTATGCCTTTGCTAAACAGTTTGGCTTTTGTTTGGGATGGCATTTATGTTGGGGCTACAGCTAGTAAAGCTATGCGAAACACCATGATATTGTCGTTGGCAGTATTTTTAATTACCTACTATTTAACCTACAATCAATTTGGCAATCATGCACTGTGGTTAGCAATGGCAGGCTATATGGCTTCAAGGAGTTTGTTTCAAACATTGTTGGCACCAAAATATATCTACAACTTGGCTAGATAAATAAGTAAACCAATTTTATAATATGAGCAATTAATTACCTTAATTCGCACAATGCGCGACCGGAAAACCCTAAAAAAGGCACTATTTTTTGCCGTGTTCGCCTTGTTTATCGATTTCTTGGCGTTCGCCATAGTAATACCAATTTTTCCACCAGTTTTTTATGATGAACCAAGAGGAGTTATTAATGAATTAACGGCATACAACCACCGTTTACTTTGGTATTACTTAATGATTTTTGTGTATGCGTTAACACAATTTTTGTCTGCACCAATTTTGGGTTACTTGTCTGATAAAATAGGACGGAAACCCATATTTCTCTTAGCAGTTATAGTTAATATGGTTGGCTATATAGGTTTGTTTTTTGCAGTCTATATGCACTCATTAACTGCATTTATAATTATTAGGTTGTTACAAGGCATGGTGGGTGGCACTTTATTTATAGCTCAATCTATTATTGCTGATGTAAGTGCTAAAGAAAATAAAAACAAAAATTTTGGTTTAGCAGGCATGACTATGGGGTTGGCCTTTATTTTAGGACCACCTCTTGGAGGCACCATAGGTAAAGAAACTGATTTAGCTGTTCCATTTGCTTTGTCTGCTGGCTTATGTGCAATTAACTTTATTTGGTTTTTAATCTTTTTTAAAGAAACCTTGGTACACAAAAGGGCAGATGCTAAAATTAATATTTGGAGTGGTTTTCAAAATATAGCGAAAGCTTTTAGTATACCATCATTGCGGGTTGTATTTACAGTAATTCTTCTAATTACTTTTGGCTTTGCATTTTTCACCCAATCATTTCAATTTTTCTTGGAAAAAACATTTCAGTTTGATGAAAAAATGGTGGGCGCACTTTTGGCCTACATTGGTATTTGGATAGCCATAACTCAAGGCATTATTTTAAGAAAAGTAACCAAGAACAACAGTGCTAGAAAAATTTTGAAGTATACCTTGTTTTTGTTCGGAGCTTCCTATTTCTTAAATCTGTTTCCTGAAAGATGGGAATGGCTATTAATTACTGTTCCACTTTTAGCTATACCACAAGGACTGAGTTTCCCAAGTTCATTAACCTTAATATCGAATAGCGTAAATGAAAAAATGCAAGGCGAAATTATTGGTATCAACCAATCAGTATCATCTATAGCGCAAGGCTTTCCACCATTAATATGGGCATTTATGTTATTGTATATCGAAAATGAGAGATTTATCGTACGCTTTCCTATCATAGCTGGCGGTGCAGCTTGTTTGTTGGCTTGGGTTATTTATGGTACGCTTTATAAACGGTCGATAGGTAAGTAATGTTACAAATGGCCAAGAGGCCATATAAACATTAATCACTCAGCAAGAGCTGAGCGATTGCTGAAATTATAATAATATGAAGCAATTATTTTTAATAGGCTTATCGCTAATCATAGCGTTTTTTTATGTTAACAACACCCAAGCCCAATTTGGACTAAAGTTTGAAATTGGGATCGGATTGAATGTAGATACTACTGCAATTTATAATTATAGACATATTGACTATTCACCTTTGATTAATAAAATTAACTGCGGTGTTTCCTTAACTGACTATTTAAGAAGCTCTGGTTTTCAGCAAAAAGTTCGCTTACAGTATCAACTTGGTTTTCCTAGTAAAGCACTATTTAATGACCACCTTAATACTTTTAACGGGAGAATAACTTCTCAATATTATAACCATGACTTTGATGAATTGGAAAAAATTAGTAAGTATCATCAGTTAAATTTCAACTATTCATTAACCTATTTCATTAAAATATCAAAAATTAAGATAGGTCCTCAAATCGGAGTAGGTTTCTTCTATCATTTTTCCCCTAGCTATTCAGGGCTCAGAGATAATGATGACTTTAAATTTAAGTCTAACCACATAAACCATCCTTTCGGATTGGTCAACATTAATTTTTTAGCGCCTAATGTTTTAAACAATAGAGCTGACCTAACCTTTTCTATGGGGACACAGGTAATTAAAGAATTTAACACGCGATCAAATTTTAAACCTTGGATATTTTGGCCACAGGTAAATGCAGGAGTGCTAATAAACTTAACTAAAGATCAATAGATGATGTAACACCCATATTTGTCGCAAAAAATTATTTGTGGGCCTTTTCAAGATAGCTAATAATCTCAAATCGCAACAAAAAGACTCCGCCATATCTTTCCTATGGAAAAAACCGGAGATAACGTTTTGTTTTACTCACCCTTAAAATTAGGTGCACGCTTTTCCATAAAGGCTGCCATGCCTTCTTTTAAGTGCTGTCAGAACCTAGCTCTGGAACAGCGCAGAAGGAGTAGGTTCTCAATCGGTAGCTAACAGATCCCGAAAGCTTTCGAGACGGCATATCTTTACTTTGGAAAAACCGGAGATAAGGATTTGATTTAAGCGGCAGACTTATAAAAACTCAAATGATAAAATTACCGTCCAGACATTGGCAAAAGGTTTATATGTGGTTGCAATAAAATTCCCAAATGATGAATATGAAGCATTCAAAATAGTAATTCCATGAAATACTTAATTAGTTTTCTTACTTATTTGTTTTTAACTACGTTATGCTTGTCAGCGCAAGAAAACTCACTTCAAATAACAATTGGTGTACAAAAGCAATTTTGCTGTGTAGGCAATTATTCTTGGGTTCTTTCTGAAGTTCCCCCACCCAAAAAAATAATTGATGGGTGGGTATCAGATATTGTATTCTTGAGAACCAACAAAAAGAGCACTTTGAGTTACGGAGTTGATTTCATTTACATGAAAAATAAAGTTGATGTTGAACAGCGGTTAAAGTGGCAAAGCGAATTAAACAGCCAATATGATAATAGGGGAGGCCTCATAGATGCTTTGATTCCTGAGCGCATAACAGTGAAAGGAAATCGTATGCAAAGAATTTCCTTAAATGGCATTGTTTTAAAGCATTTTCATATAGAAAGTCAACAGTTAGCAATTGGTATAGGAATAGGTTATACTTTCTTTAAGATGCCGGAAAGGACTGACTATTTTAATGGCAGATACTTTTTAGGTATGGAAGTATATAAGAACACTTTTTTTAAATGGAATATTTTGGTGCCACTGCAGCATTCAGTTGAGATTAATGATAAACTAGATTTTGTTACAAAACTTAATACCTTCTTTGCTATGCCAAAAAGCGGGTATGATGATGCGGCCAATTTTTGGGTAAATAATAGCGACAATAGGGAACGTTTGGTCTCCTTTTACTTGGGCTTGGGTGTTGGATATCGACTTTAAAGTGACTTACAACTTGTATTAAGTGCTGTCAGAACCTAGTTCTGGAACAGCGCAGTAGGAGTAGGTTCTCAATCGGTAGCTAACAAAATCAGGCATAACTTTCCTTTGGAAAAAACCGGAGATAAGGTGTTGGTTTATTCACCCTTAAAATCAGGCGCACGCTTTTCCATAAAGGCTGCCATGCCTTCTTTTTGGTCGCTAGTAGCAAAGGTGAGGTAGAAATTTTTTCGCTCAAACAACAAACCTTTGTCTAGGGTAGAGTTAAAAGCATAAATAACACTTTCTTTAGCTAGTTGACTAGCAATTGGCGACATAGATGCTGCAGCTTCTGCCATTTTTACAGCTTCACTTAAATACACTTCAACAGGCACTACTTTGTTAATCAATCCTGCTCTTAAGGCTTCTTCACCACTTATAAATCTTCCCGTTAGTACCATTTCCATGGCCAAAGCCTTGCCAACAGCTCTCGCCAAACGTTGTGTGCCACCGGCACCTGGCATGGTGCCAATTTTAATTTCAGGTTGACCAAACTTGGCAGTTTCTGATGCAACAATCATATCGCAATGCATTACCAGTTCGCAACCACCACCTAAGGCAAAGCCCGAAACTGCTGCTACTATAGGTTTTTTAGTGTTTTTAATCTGATCCCAAGTAGTAAACTGATCTACCTTTAACATACTAATAGCAGTAGCGTCTGCCATTTGTTTAATGTCTGCTCCAGCAGCAAAAGCCCTTTCATTACCTGTAATTACAATGGCTCTTACATCTTTGTTATCATCTAAACTTTTTAAGGCATCTCTTACCTCTAACATTAACTCACGATTAAGGGCATTTAGCTCCTTTGGTCTGTTTAACTGTATTAAAGCCACATATTTGGCATATTGCTCAGTTACTTTTATAAATTGAAAATCCATGTTATTAAATTAAGGTTAAAACTGCCATACCAATACCTACTAGTATCGCAATAATTTTAGACAATTGAAAAGTATGCATTTTGCCACTAGATTCAAAAAGTATGGTGGTAGAAATGTGAAAGAAAGAACCAATTACAATGCACATAATAATATCGGCAATTGGCAAGCCTGTTACGGTAATATGCTGAGTAGAGTTAACCACAAAATTACCAACCAACATACCCAAGGGCGTCATAATGGCAAATATTATCAAAAGCACAATAGACTTTACCTTACTCACATTGCTGGCAATTAAAATGGCCATTAAAGCGAAACCTGCAGGTAGTTTATGCATGGCAATGGCGCTTAACAATGAAAATTGATTGCCATCATGATCGTGGCCATGATGGTGATGATGATGGTGATGGTCATGTGCACCTTCTGCCAAAGGCATACCCTCTAGCAAAGCATGTAATGATAAACCAATCATTATGCTAATAAAAAACATGGATGGCGACTTTTGCTCATGTACATGAAAGTGCCCGTGCTCAACTCCCTTGGTTAACTGCTCAAGCAATAATTGAATAAAAAAACCAGCAAGTATCCAAACGCCAATTGAAAAACCACCAATGCCATATACTTCAGGCATTAAATGCAATATGGTTATACCAAATAGGTAGGCACCAGTTAGTGATAAAATAAACTTGTGAAAGTTTTCACTTTTCTTTTTTAAGCTCAAGGCAATAAAACCACCTATTAATGGCATTGCCAATAGTACTGCTGCGTTTAACCAATTCATTGTGTAAATAAAAGTATTTTGGGCTTTAAAAGTTTATAAATTATTAGTGCTATGCCACCACCTAAAAGCGCTCCGCCTATAACATCACTTGGGTAGTGCACACCAACATATACTTGGGTAATTGAAATGCTTAAACCCCAAAGTAAACCAATCCAAATGGCTATTTTAAATTTACGCAAAATTAAACCTGCTATTACGCCAACTGCCATGTGGTTTGCTGCGTGAGATGATGTAAAACTATAAGCACTTCCACAACCAACTCTTAAATTTACTTGTTGCATAAAATCAACATCATTGCAAGGTCTAATTCTTTCAAAAAACTCTTTAAAAATATGCGAGCTAACAATATCTGCTAAGGAAGCTACCCCTAAAATGATAAAAATTAACCAAATGCTTTTCCCTTTGTAATTGTAAATTAAAAAGAACAATAGAAAAACATACAACGGAAACCAAAAGTATTTGTTTCTCCAAAACACCGATATGGCATCAAAAAAACCATTGGTCATTCCATCATTTATAAATAGAAACAACTGCTCATCTATGGCTTGTAACTTATCCCACATTTTTCTGTGCTTCTAATATTAAACGTGAAGATTTTTGCTCATCAAAATCTTCTAAGGCATAATCTCCAAAACGATTTACAATATCAAACCCTGCTTTATTTAAGTAGGTTTCAAACTCCTCCATACCTATTAATTGTACCTTTTCTTCAAAATTGTACTGCCTGTTTTTGTCTTCAAAGCTAATTGACTTTATTACTTTCCCACTCTCAATTTTACGAGAAATGTTAAATGTAATGCCATCAATTAATTTTGTTTCGGCAGGTATAAGATCCTTCTCAACTTTTATGGCATTAAAAAAATCTATAACCAATGTGCCTTTTGGCTTTAAGGTGTGTGCCATTGCATTAATGGCATTTTGATTGTCGGTTTTATCTTCAAAATAACCAAAACTCGTAAAAAAGTTAAATACATATTTAAAATGCTGTGGCAAATAATTTTCTCTTAAATCGTGTATGGCAAATTGTGGATTGCCCTTGCTTTTACTTGTTGCGTAGTTAATAGATTCGGCAGACAAATCTAATCCTGTAACTTGATAACCCTTGTTTGCTAAGTAATACGAATGCCTGCCTTTGCCACATGCCAAGTCTAGCATACTTTCATTGGCATTAGGATTAAGGTGGTTCACCAAATTATCTAAGAAAAACTCAGCCTCTGAGTAATCTCTATTTTTATAAAGAATATGATAATACGGGGAATCAAACCAGTTTTCAAACCACTCCATACACAGTTAATAATGTTGTGCAAAAGTAAAGCAAAGGTGTAAGATTTTAATTGTTGGTTTTATATAGATTTGTTGCATGACATTAATATCATCTATATCGGGCATTAGAGGAACGATAGGAGGGAAAAGCGGAGAAGCATTAACACCGATTGACATTGTAAAGTATGTATCAGCTTTTGGTACATGGATGTTGCAACAAGGTGATAAAAACACATTGGTATTAGGCAGAGATGCCCGAATATCGGGACCTATGGTTAAACAATTGGTTACCGGCACTTTAATGGGTTTAGGAATTAATGTAATTGATATTGGTTTAGCTACCACCCCTACAGTAGAAATGGCAGTGCCACACTATGAAGCAGGTGGAGGAATAATATTAACGGCTAGCCATAACCCCAAACAATGGAATGCTTTAAAGTTGTTAAACGAAAAAGGCGAATTTATATCCGCAGATGATGGACAATCATTAATGAACATTATCGAAAATGAAGCATATGAGTTTGCAGATGTAGATAATTTAGGTGGTTACAATGATGAGTTTGATTTTACGGCTCAGCACATACAATCAATTGTAGATTTACCTATGGTAGATGTTGAAGCCATTAAAAGTGCTGGTTTTAAAGTAGTAATTGATTGTGTTAACTCTGTAGGCGGAATAGCCTTACCACCTTTGCTAGCCGCTTTAGGTGTTGAAGATGTGGTAGAATTGTATTGCGAGCCAAACGGACAGTTTCCGCATAACCCAGAGCCATTGGCACAAAATTTAGGAACCATTTCAGAAGAGATGAAAAAGCAAGATGCACATGTTGGTTTTGTTGTTGACCCTGATGTGGATCGTTTGGCAATTATAAATGAAGATGGAAGCATGTTTGGTGAAGAATATACCTTGGTTGCCATAGCAGATTATTTATTGCAGTATAAAAAAGGTCCTACGGTATCTAACTTATCATCATCAAGAGCTTTACGAGATGTTACTGCTACACACGACCAGCAATATTATGCATCAGCCGTAGGTGAGGTGAATGTCGTAGCTAAAATGAAAGAAGTAGGTGCCGTAATTGGCGGTGAAGGCAATGGTGGCATAATTTATCCACCTTTGCATTATGGAAGAGATGCTTTGGTTGGCATTGCGTTGTTTTTAACCCATTTGGCTAAATGTGAAATGAGTTGTTCAATGCTTAGAGCAAGTTATCCCAACTATATAATGAGTAAAAATAAAGTTGAGTTAACAGAAGATTTTGATGTACCTGCGTTATTCAACATTATAGAAAAAAAGTACCATACCTACGAAATTGATAGAACAGATGGCTTAAAAATTGATATGGAACAAGGTTGGGTTCATTTAAGAACTTCCAATACAGAGCCAATTATTCGTATTTATGCTGAGAGCGATTCTGATGTCGCGGTAGAAAATATGGTAAATCAAATAAAAATGGACGTTAGTAATTTCGCAAAGAGCCGAAATTAAGCTCGATTTATTTTTCTAAATACTAGTGATTTAAAATAGTTTTAGTATTAATTTTATCACATGAAAGTTTACTTGGATAACGCTTCAACTACCCCAATTGATCCTTTGGTGTTAGAAGCCATGATGCCTTACTTTACTGAAAGTTATGGCAACCCATCTGCAATACATAGTATGGGCAGAAAAAATAGAGCTTCTATTGAGAATGCACGAAAACAGGTAGCTGAACATTTTAATGCGAGTACAAGCGAAATTTTCTTTACCTCTTGTGGTACAGAAGCCAACAATATGGTAATTAAATGTGCTGTGCGCGATTTAGATGTTACACATATTATAACCACCCAAATGGAACACCATTGTGTTTTATATTCAGTTGAATGCATGGACAAATTGGATGGCGTTACAGTAAGCTATGTAAATGTTGATAGCAAAGGTTTTGTTGATTATGCGCATTTAGAAGAGTTGTTACAAAAAGGTGGCAAAACCTTGGTAACCCTTATGCACGCCAATAACGAGATTGGTACCTTAACCGATTTAAAAAGAGTAGGGGAGTTGTGCAAAAACCACAATGCTTACTTCCATTCAGATACGGTGCAAACTATTGGGCATTATGCTTTAGATACAACAGATTTAAATATTCACTTTTTTAGCGGCTCGGCACATAAGTTTTATGGTCCTAAAGGCGTAGGGTTTTTATATATGAGTGCCGAAACTCAAATAGAACCTTTTATTTGTGGCGGTTCACAAGAACGCAATATGCGCGCAGGTACTGAAAACCTTTACGGAATAATTGGCATGGCTAAGGCTTTAGAACTTTCTTATGGCAATATGGAAGCAGAGCATCATCAAATTGCAGCGCTAAAAAGTCAATTCAAAAACGCATTGATAGAAAATATACCTGGCGTAAAATTTAATGGTGATGTTGATGATGGTTTGTATACCGTTTTAAGTGCATCATTTGATAGTGATATGGGTGGGCAAATGTTATTGACCAATTTAGATATGAAAGGCATTTGTGCAAGCAGTGGCAGTGCATGCAGCTCAGGCAGTTCAGTTGGCTCTCATGTTTTACAAGCCATAAAAGCTGATCCTAACCGTACAACCATTCGATTTTCATTTTGCAAATACAATACCGCAGAAGAAATTGAGTACACCATTAAAAGTTTAAAGGAAATTTTTAAACTAGTACCAGCCTCTGTTTAATGAAAGGGCTAATTATAGTTGCTTTTGGCTTATTGCCAAGCTTTGCTTGTTTTGGTCAACAAGATAGTGTTGCCACCAATGATACTACGCAAACTATTCTGCTTATAAAACCTAATCCGCATATTAAACTATACCAACAGCAATTGGGTAAACTTCATAATCACAAGGCATTCTTTTGCCGTTTAGAAGATGATTTAAGTACGAAAAGCTTTAGGGTTAATATTGGTTTGGATGTTAAGTGATTGATTTAATTGCTGTTGTGAACATCACCATTCAGATATCTTCAATTTAAAAAATTAGACGCTGATTAGCTATGATTATTATGATAAAACCATTTAAATCATAATAATCTTATAAATCTGCGTCTAAAAAGCTTACGTTAATCTTGTTGGATTGCAGGCTGCTCTATCTAATGTAGATTAATATTATTCATAAATCCCTTCCAACTTTAATAAAAAAGCATACTCCAAGGCAATCATTTTATATCTTTCAAATCGGCCAGAAGCACCACCATGGCCTACATCCATATTGCAATACATTAGCAATGAGTTGTTATCAGTTTTAAGCGCTCGCAATTTGGCTATCCATTTTGCAGGCTCCCAATATTGCACTTGGCTATCCCAATAACCGGTGGTAATTAATAGATTCGGATAATCTTTCGCTTCAATATTATCGTAAGGTGAATAGGATTTTATGTAGTGATAATACTCCTCATTTTTAGGATTGCCCCATTCGTCAAATTCACCTGTGGTAAGCGGTATACTTTCATCTAACATGGTAGAAACCACATCTACAAAAGGAACACCAGCCAATACACCCCTCCACATTTTAGGCTCCATATTAATAATTGCACCCATTAACAAACCACCTGCGCTGCCGCCATGTGCAAACAAATGCTCGGTAGAAGTATAGTTGTTTTCAATCAAATGTTTACCACAATCAATAAAATCGTTAAAGGTGTTTTTCTTTTTTAATAGCTTGCCGTTGTCATACCAACTTCTGCCCATTTCTTCTCCTCCACGAATGTGGGCAATGGCAAAAGCAAAGCCTCTATCCAACAAACTTAAACGTACCGAACTAAAGTGTGGATCCATGGTAGCGCCATAGGAACCATAACCATATAATAACAATGGTGCATTGCCATCTTTATTAAATCCTTTTTTGTAAACAATGGATATAGGCACTTTAACTCCATCTCTTGCAGTAGCAAAAATGCGCTCAGAAGTGTAATTATGAATTGAAAACTTACCACCTAAAATCTCTTGCTGCTTGCGTAGCTCGCGTTCTTTGGTTGTTAGGTTATAATCGTAAACCGAATTTGGTGTTGTTAGGGAAGTGTAGCTAAAGCGCAATGTTTCGGTATCAAATTCAGGATTTCCATGTGTGTTTGCAGAGTAGGCCGCATCATCAAACTCAATGTAATAATCAGAAAAATCTTGCCACTTTATTACTCTCAATTGGTGTAAGCCATTGCTTCTTTCACTTACAACTAGGTAATGCTTAAAAATATCAATGTTCTCTATTAACACATCCTCTCGGTGTGGAATAACTTCTTGCCAAAACTCTTTTTCAGTTTGAGTTTCAGACGTTTTCATCAACTTAAAGTTCAAGGCTTTGTGGTTGGTTACAATGTAAAATTGATCTTCAAAATGATCTACATGGTATTCTAAGTTTCGTTCTCTCGGTTGAATTATTTGCCATTCGCCATTTGGATTGTTGGCATCTAAAAATTGGTATTCATTAGAAAGCGTTTGATGAGATGATATCATCAAATACTTTTTCGACTTGGTTTTACGAATGTAGCATCTGTAGGTATCATCATCTTCTTGGTAAATCAATTTATCATCAGTAGCATCTGTACCAATTACATGGCTATAAATTTGGTATGGACGCAAAGTGTCGGGGTCTTGCTTAGTGTAGTAAATGGTTTTATTGTCGTTTGCCCAAGTAATGCCACCAGTAACGTTTTCAATTTTATCAGTCAGCAACTCACCGGTAGCCAAGTTTTTAATGTAAATGGTGTATTGCCTTCTAGAAACTGTATCAACACTATAAGCTAGCAACTCATTGTTTTCAGAAACGGTTAATCCACCAACGGCAAAATAGCTATGTCCATCAGCCAACTTAGGTCCATTGAGCATAATTTCTTCAACGGCATTATCGGCTAATTTCCTGCGACAATAAAATGCATAGTCTTGGCCTTTTTCAAAGCGATTATAATAAGAGTAGCCGTTTTTAGATACTGGTACAGAGGCATCATCTTGTTTAATTCTACCAACAATTTCATCATACAAATCTTTTTGCAATTGATCGGTATCGGCCATTTCAGCTTTTAGATATGCATTTTCTTCTTCTAAGTAGTTAAGCACATCTTGGGTTTGCGCATCAGGAGTTTTAGCATTCTTTTGCTCATCAGAAAGGCGCATCCAAAAATAGTTATCCGTTCGCGTGTCGTTGTGGATGGTTAACTGTTCTTCTACCTTTTTTGCTTTCGGTGCCTTCATTTTGCTTTTTTGAGAAGGTTGAAGGTAAGAGAAATTGCTGAGGTATGAATTGGGTTGATTATGTTAAAACTTGAAATAAGGCCCGCTTATCCTTCCCACGCTGGCGCGATCCCGATAGCTATCGGGATGTAGCTCGTGTCGTTACCAATCTATAAAACTACTACTTCAACATCACTTTTACCTCCAACATAATCTATTGCACTGCTGTGTTTCCAATGGCTTGGTTCGTTTACAAATCCTGACTTTACTGGATTGTTATGGACATAATCTATTTTTTGTTGAATCACTGCATTGCTCCAGAGCTCAATGGGCTGATTATTTTGTTGCCAAAACTGATAATTTTTAACATTGCTATTTGCAATACCACTTTCAATCATCATTTGTAAAATCCATTCTTTTCTACTTTCTTGCGCATTTTCTTCAATTGCTTTCCGCATGTTTTTTGAGGTAAATGTTTTAAACTCTTTTAACAGCTTTGACGGATTTTTATTTATATCGCTAAATATAAGATGGACATGGCTTGGCATTATGCAGTAACAATACAATTCCATTCCTTTTTCGGTTGAACAGTAATTCAAACTTTCTGTAATCAAATCAAAGTATTTACTTCTTACAAACACATCAATCCAGTTAATGACAGCAAAACTTACAAAGTACATACCTTCAGGATTGTGAAATTTATACTTTCGGCTCATTAGCTAAATATAAGGCTAAATATAATTTAGCACGAGCTGCAAGCTCGCGCTAGCGAACTTTAGAATAAATAACTACCAACTAAAACCTAATTACTAACCACCACACCCCCAAACAATTCATCTTGGTAGTAGGGTTTGTTTACACCTGTGTAAGCATGATTGCAATTTTGCTGTGTACCGCTATGCATAATGCTTTTGCAAATTCCATTATTCAAAGCACCATCATCATGGTCGCGATCCAAAAAGCAATGGCCTAATTCATGAAAAACAATTTGCTCTTTTAAATCATTATCAGCCCAGCTCCAAAACTCACTGTTTATTACAATACTATTTGGTGTTGCTGAATTCCAGTAGCAGTAGCCAGCTACATTACCGTTGTTTATGGGTTCAATGGCATAGGTAATTCCATTTAAGTCTGCAGGTATGTTTAAGCCTCTTGCGTTTCCGGCATCAATAAAAGCCTGAAAATAGGGTAGTAATTCTGCAGAAGCATCAATAGGATTATCAGTAGTTGGATTGTCAACACCTTCAGTATCATCAACAAATTGTTCTTTTTGGCAAGCAGTAAATAAGGTAATTAATAACGTTGCGAGTAATGCGGTTTGAATAGTTCTCATGACCAATAGTTTTAATAGATATGATTAAAATGTATCGGTCTAATTCATGGAAAGGCTTTTATATTTAAAGCGAAAATTGAGTTTTTATTGTTTAGATTTCAGACTTTGTCTTAATCCATTAGTTTAAACGGGTAAGCAGCGTTTTATCTTAAAATCGTATTTGCGAATTTTTGGCACAGCCAAAGAGATGAAGCAATCTGCTGTTTTATGGAAAGACTGCTTCATAACATCCACAAAGCAGCGGATGATTCGCAGATACGAACATCCTTAAACTTTACAAGCCCAACAAAAACTCCATGGTGTCAACACCATCAGCATAATCCCACAGCTGTGGTTGTTGGCTTTTGCCAAAGCCAATTGCATTGGGCAATTGTAAATGTGATATTACACATTGTATTTCTTCTTGCTTTTCTTTTAGGTGTTTTGCTAATGTATTTTCATCATCATAAAACTCATAGTGCAGGCTAGATATTCTTGAAGCAATCAATTCATCTTCTTTAACCATTAGAAAGTCGTTTGATAAATGCTCCACTTTATTCAATAATAATAGGGTTCTATTGTAATCGTAATTGTTCTTATAGATGTTGTGATGAATAATTGGGTGATAAGATTCTATGCCTTCATACAGCAATTTAAAATCGTAGTTTTTTGGCAAGTACAACTTTGAAACGTTGCGGCAACCCAAACCAAAATATTGAAAAATATCTTTACCCAACTTAAGCAACTCTTCTTTAGTCTCTTTGCCACTTAGCACAGCAACGCCATTTCTGTTTTTGCGAATAATATGTGGGTACTTTTTAAAGTAGTGCTCAAAATACCTTGAAGTATTGTCGCTACCGGTAGCAATAATAGCATCAGCATCTGAAAGTTTATCAGCAAACACTATTTGGCTTTTAACCAGCGGATCAATTTCAATGAGTAGCTCAAATACATAAGCCAACAAATGCTTGTCTTTTGAAGATGTTTTAATCCATGCGTTGTTTCCCGAAATAAATACACATAAAAAATCATGAAAGCCAACCAAAGGAATATTGCCAGCCATTACAATTCCAACATTTTTCGCAGGCTTCTCTTTAACGGTATATTTGTTTAGCCATTCATTTAATTTATCTGCATTGAGCATTGTACTTTGAATGGCTTTTAATGCAGACATACAATTTTCCATGGTAAACCAGGGATTATCTGTTTTAGCTTTTAGGCAAGTTTCATTTAACTTTGCCTCATTATTAAACAATTCGTTGCCGAGTGCGGATAAAATTTTCACTCTTTGGTTTACATTCATTGAACCTTTAATTAATATTGCGAGTTGTGTATATATAATTTATAAAGCACAAAAATAGAAGTCAATGGCTATAATGATAACAGATGAGTGCATTAATTGTGGAGCGTGCGAACCAGAATGCCCAAATAATGCCATATATGAAGGTGCAGTTGAGTGGGCAATGATTGATGGTACCAATGTAGTGGGGGAGTATTCGTTAGAAAACGGATTAACCGTTGCTGTAGATGCTAAACAACCACCTATTGATGATGAGGTTTTTTATATAGTACCAGAAAAATGTACAGAATGTTGTGGCTTTCATGAAGAGCCGCAATGTGCAGCAGTTTGTCCTGTTGATTGTTGCGTGCCTGATCCTGAACGTGTGGAAACGGAAGAAATCTTATTAGAACGCAAAGCCAAATTGCATATCTAAAAAAGCATTACTCGTAAAAAATAATTTAAATTGAACAGCCCATGAGGGCTGTTTTTGTTTGAAGGCAATGTATTTTAACCATTCTTTAAACTGCCATACAATGCATCAATTTCGGCCATTTTTTCATCCATGCCCAAATACATGCAGCTTAATTTTAGTTTTCTATACAATTCATCTAATTGAGAGCGATCTTCTATACCTGCCATTAAATTCATAGCTTTTTCTAAGTAAGGCAACCCATTTTTCAACTCTTTCTTTTGTTGGCGTTGTTTTCTTTTTGCAATGCTAAACGATTCTTCATCAGTAATTTCCATACCTACAGTTGTTTGTGCTATAGCCATTGCTTTTTGATATTTAACAAAACCTAAGTAGTAGCTATCACGGTAGTAACTGTCGTTAATTTCAACTGCTTTTAACAAAACTTTTTCTGCTTCATCATATTCACCAACCATTGCATAGCTAAATCCGCCATTGCTACAAATGCCATATTTTAAATCACTATAATTTTGTAATTGACCTTGCAAACCAAACTCTTCCGCCACTTCAATTACACGATTGGCTTTATACATTTCTTCAACTGCTGTTGTATGAGCTGCTTTTTCGCTTAATTCAACAATATTGCGCTCATAAAAAGGAAGTGTTTTGGTTAAGTAGGGTGCCGCTTCTTTGTAATCTGCTGCTGTAGCATCTGGTCTATTTCCAATGTTAACATAAGCGGTGTAGGCTCCATCAGCATAATCTTGCAAGCCTTTATCAGCAGCTAAATCGCCATAAATTTTGCTCATCAACACCCAAGTTTCTGCATTGGTATTGTAATTTTTATCCGCTGTTGCAAAGTCAATCAATGCTTTTGCCGCTTTTAAATCACCGTTGTCGTATTTCTGTTTAGCTTCTTTAAAATTGTTTTTCTGAGCATTGGCTGTTAACCCTCCAATTATAAAAAGTCCTATAATAAATATGTATTTCATTGTTGTCATTCTAATGGTTAGACGTTATTTGCAAAGGTATGTTACACATTGCTAACAATCTTTAACTATAAACCAACACTAAAAAGTTCATTTTATGCTTTTATTTGTATTTATAATGCTTCAAACACATAGCAACTATGTTTACAATTATTATTAGGCTTGGTTTAATTTGTTGTGGCACCAAAGTAAATTGCATTGCATGAAAAAGATAGCCGTGGTTACGGGTGGTAATTCTAAAGAAAAGGACATAGCGCTAAAAAGCGGGCAAGTTGTTTTTAATAATATCGATAGAAAATTGTTTGAACCATATTTGGTAATAATTGATGGCAATGATTGGTATTTAAAAGAAGACAATACAGCCATTGATAAGAATGACTTTTCATTTACCAAGAAAGAAAAAGTAACTTTTGATGCTGTTTTTAACATTATACACGGCCCACCTGGTGAAGATGGTCAACTGCAAGCGTATTGGGATATGATTGGCTTGCCCTACACGGGTTCAGGAGTTTTAGCCGCAGCTTTAACCTTTGATAAGCACCGCACCAAAGTGTTTTTGCATGATGTTGAAGGCTTACATTTTGCTAAATCTATTTTTATCAACTGCGACAACAAAGATGAAATTGATGCTAAATACATAGCCGACCAGTTAGGATTGCCTCTATTTATCAAACCAAATAGAGCAGGCTCTAGCTACGGTATTTCTAAAGCCAAAACTGTTGAAGAAATTACCAAAGGCATTGAGGAAGCATTTGAACATGATGATGAAGTGTTGGTAGAAGAAATGATAACTGGTACAGAGATTACCTGTGGTGTGTTAAGAAGTGATTGTAATTATATTGCATTTCCAGTTACTGAAATAGTAACCAACAACGATTTTTTTGATTATGAAGCCAAATATACTGTTGGCAAAGCAGAAGAAATAACACCGGCTCGTATCGATAAAACCATGTCGCTACAATGCCAAAAAGTTTCGGTAAGCATATGCGAAAAACTCCACACTAAAGGCATAGTAAGGGCTGATTATATAATGCAAGATGAAGATTTGTATTTGATTGAGGTTAATACTGTGCCTGGCATGTCAAAAGAATCTATAATACCAAAGCAAGCTAGTGTTTTGGGAATGTCGTTAACAGATTTATTTACTCAAATGCTTCAAGAGGCTTTGGTTGAAAATTAGCCAACTAATGTTCATTACTTTAAATACTTTTGCAGCACTTATAAATTATACCAAGTTTGTTCAAGTTTTTATATAAAAAGTCGCTTATTGTAAATCTACTATTAGGAGTAGGTTTTGTAGCGTTGTTGTTTTTCATTTTTACTCTTTGGTTAAAATCGCACACCAAACATGGCGAGAGCATTACGGTACCTAATCTTACAGGATTAAACATTAAGGAGGCACAAAACAAATTAAAGCGCATGCCTTTTGATATTGTTGAAGCTGAAGAAGACTACAATCCTAGTGAACCCTTTGAAAATATATTGCAGCAAGTGCCTGCAGCTGGTAAAAAAGTAAAACCGGGTAGAAAAATATACTTAACAATCAATAAAGACAATCCAAGATTAACAGAAATGCCTAAATGGAAGGATGTTGATTTTGAAAAATTTGTTAAATCGAAACTAGAAAAACGGTTTATAAAAGTAAATGACATATCCTATAAACCAGATAAAAAAGGAACTGAAGGCTTAACACTTTCAATAAAACTGGTTGGAACTGATATTGATATTGCCGAAAAAGCCAAAATACCGCAAAGTTCAGAAGTTGATGTAGTAATTAGCTCTGGAGCTAGTAGGCGAGACATTGGCATACCTAGCCTAGTAGGCTTAACTTTAGAAGAAGCAAAAATTAATTTAGCTGGCAATAACCTGCTGTATGGTGCTATTGTACCTGCATCTTACAAAGACTCATTAGATTATGTAGTTTGGAGACAAACACCAGCCCCAGACGTTGGTGTATACATTAAAATGGGCGAATCGATAGACTTATATATTGAAGAACCAGCTTTGTACAAAAAAAGTATACAATCAAAGCCACCTGATACGTTAAATGAGCGTCTAAATATTATTGACACAACAGTTAACTAACCAATATTAATGAAGAAATACACTTTAACATTCATTTCTCTGCTTATAATTTTATTGGCGTTTTCACAGGAACAACTAGCTCCTGTAGACTACAACCCTGTATTAATAAAACACCAAAAACAACAAGCGCAACGCAACCCTGTTACAGAAGCATGTGGTTTAAAAAGCGTTGACATAGACAATACTGTTATTCCAGCAACATGCGGTGCAGGCAATGGTATTATATCGGTAAGTATAGTTGATGGAGTGGGCAACATAGATTACATGTTAAATGGAGTGAATGTAATGTCAGCAGTAGCAAATACCTTTGATTATAATGGATTAGCGGCTGGAGGATATGTAGTTGAGGTTACAGATGATGTAAATACAAGAGCAAGCACTATGGTTACCTTAAGCGATCCTGGAGCAATTCCTGTAAATACTGGTTTATGGACAATTGACACCGCAAATTGTAAATGTTGCAATGGATCAATTACCCGACCAGCATCAACTGATGTGATTAACTTTTTTGATTTAGATCTAAATTTAGTTGCAACTTTTAACACTGGCAATAATAGTGTTACGTTGCCAGCAGGTCAGTACTTTATGGAGTCAAGTTTAGCGTGCAAAGCTGTTGCACTAATTGATATACCAAGTGATGACAAAATGTGTTTGCCATTTTTTGATGATTTTTCAACTTCTACTATTAATCCTGATGATGAATTATGGATAGGGAAATCAGTTTATATAAACAGCCACTTTCCCTTAAATCCTCCAACTATTGGTGTAGCTACTTTTGATGGTTTAGGTGAAAACGGGCAAGCACACAATACCAGTCCTTTTGCATATGGCTATGCCGATACACTTTTTTCTAAAATGATTGATTTGAGCAGTTTAACCGTTGCCGATTCATTGTATTTAAGTTTTTACATACAATCGAAAGGTTTAGGTAACGAGCCAGAATTGGCTGACTCTTTTTCAGTACAAATGAAAGACACTGCAGGTAGTTGGCGCTATGCATGGTCAACAAGGTCGGGCAGCAACAATAGTTTTGATAGAATTTGGATTAAAATTGATAAAGCTGAATTTTTTCATGATGAGTTTCAATTTAGATTTTCAAATTTTGCTACTACCTCTGGTATGAACGATCATTGGCATATTGACTATGTGCTGATGGATACATCTATAAGTCCGCTAACAACCGCCAATAAAGACGTTGCTTTTTACCAACAGTCAGATAATTTATTGGAGATATATGCTGAGATGCCATATCGCCATTTCAGCGGCTTTCAGTCAGATGAGAAAGCGGGTAATTTAAGGTCTTACATTAATAATAATGAGAGTACTACAAGACCTATTAATTATAAGTATGAATTATATACTAGTGAAGGCTGTGCACAAATTCAAACCAACCAAACTGCAGGCCTATCAATAAATTTGGGTGCTGGCCAATCTGACGTTACCAGCATGTTAAACAACTTAAGTTTAAGTCCCAACCGAGATGATTCTGTTTATTTATACTACTCATCATTTATAAATACGAGTGATGACATTTCTGTTTATAACCAGCAACAAAACGACTACTTAACTTTTACCCAAAAATTTGAGAGTCATTTCGCTTATGATGATGGTTCTGCAGAACAAGCATACGGCATATTTGGATCGGGCAACTCGTTTGCAGTAAAGTTTCATACCAATGTAGCCGATACATTGCGTGCCATAGGTGTAAATTTTGCGCGTATGAACGATAATGTAGGTAGTAAGTTGTTTTCATTGGTAGTTTGGAACAGCATAGATACTGCCAATACAGGATCTGGAGATAATATTATTTATAGACAAGATTTTATAAATCCTGAGTATTTAATTGAGCACAATGGATTTTATCAATATTTAATTGATGATACTGTTTTATCAATACCAGCAGGTACCTACTATTTCGGAATTATTAAAACAGATAAAGAGCGTTTGTGGTTTGGCTTTGATGCCAACAATGATAACAGTAGCAATACATATATAAACATTACTGGTGCATGGCAGCAAAGTTCGCTTGCAGGAAGTGTAATGATAAGGCCAGTAGTTGGCAAAGCATCATTGAGTATAGTAGGAATAGAGGATAAAATTGCAGGTAATAATAATTTATTGCTATATCCAAACCCTGCAAAAAATTACTTGGCAATTAATGGTTTAGCATTGGGCGAATTTGATTATCAAATATTAGATTTAACAGGCAAATCAGTTGCAAGTGGTATTTCTGCCTCTAACAAAATTGAACTTAATAACTTAACCAAAGGTTTATACATATTGCAGGTACAACAAAATGGAATGTTGTACAATCAAAAATTTATTAAAGAAGATTAAAAATGAATATTAGCATTGATGAGTTAAAAGCCAAATTGGATAATGGCAGCAACAATATTGTTATTGATGTTAGAGAAACTTGGGAATATGAAGAGTTTAACATAAACGCTGATAATATTCCTTTAGGAGAATTGAGTAATGCAATTGAAAAGTATAGCGATAATAAAGAAGATGAAATCATTCTTCATTGCAAATCTGGCGGTAGAAGCGGCATGGCCCAACAATTAATGATAGAAGCGGGTTTTAAAAATGTTAAAAATCTTACAGGAGGCATGGTGGCTTGGCAAGAAAAATTTAGCAATGCATAAAACGGACAGCTTGTCCAATAATCCTATAATTTTTTTTGATGGTGTATGTAATCTCTGCAACAGCAGCATACAATTTGTTATAAAAAAAGACAAAACTGAAAATTTTCTCTTTTCTCCACTGCAAAGTGAGTTTGCTAAAGGTAAACTTCAAGGTTATAATATTAACGCTGCAGCTCTAGATACAGTAATACTTCTCTTCCAAAATAAGGCGTATCAAAAATTAGATGCCATTATTAAAATTGGTCAACTTTTAGGATTTCCTTACAACGTTGCTGTTATATTTAAAATCTTTCCTCAATTTTTAAAAAACTACATATACTACACTGTTGCAAAAAACCGCTATTATTGGTTTGGTGAAGAAGAAAGCTGCATGGTTCCCAATCCTCAATTAAAAAGCAGATTTTTGTAATGTGAACAATTGGGGTAGATATATTTTAATTTTTGTATGCTTTGCACTTTTCGCATTGCTTATTCATTGCCAATCCCACACCAATATTTCATCTGTTGATGGCTACTTAAACCTAAACGATACCGTAAAATACATGGGCAAAGATGCTTGCCAAGGTTGCCATCAAGATATACATGCTTCATTTAATCAGCACGGCATGGGCTTATCATTCGATTTGGCAACACGAGAAAAGAGTGCAGCCCAATACGGAAATCATGTGGTTTTGCACGATAGTGTTAAAAATCTGAACTATCATCCTTATTGGAGTAAGGACTCTTTATACATAATGGAGTTTAGGTTAAATGGCATAGACACCACTCACAAAAGAGTTGAGTATGTGAAATACGTTGTAGGCTCTGGGCAACATACCAATTCGCATATTTTTGAAGACAATGGCTACTTATACCAAGCACCAATTACTTTTTTTACGCAAGATGGAGTGTGGGATTTAGCTCCAGGTTTTGAAGGTGGAGCAAATACAAGCTTTAACAGAATTATTTCGGCAGAATGCATGAGTTGCCATAATGGAGCAAGTGCTGAGTTTGTTCATACCTCACTAAATAAGTTTAACCATGTACCTAATGGCATTAGTTGCGAAAATTGCCATGGTGCAGGTGAATTACACATAAAGCAAAAATTAGCTGGCATTAAAGTCGATACAGCTAAACACATTGACTATTCAATAGTAAATCCCAAAGATTTAACAAGAAAACAGCAAATGGATTTATGTCAGCGTTGCCACTTGCAAGGAATTTCGGTTTTAAATGATGGTAAAAGCTTTTACGATTTTAAACCAAGCCAACATTTAAGTGATGTTATGCAGGTTTTTCTACCAGAATATGAAGAAGACAATCACTTTATTATGGCCTCACATGCGGAAAGGCTTAGGAAAAGTGAATGTTTTAAGCAAAGCGAAATGACTTGTTTAACTTGTCACGATCCTCACATAAGCAGCACCACTTTGGGTGATGAACATTACAATGCCAAATGCCTTTCGTGCCATACAACCAATCATACGCAATGCAGTAAGGAAGATGAAACGTCTAATTGTATAAGTTGCCATTTACCAAAATCTACAACCATTGATATACCGCATGTTACCATACATGATCATTTTATAAGAAAAGAGTACACTCCCGTTGATAAGGATAAAGTAGCCACATTTGTTCGCTTGCAGTGTATGACACAAGAAAATCCTGACCCAATTACCATGGCCAAAGGATATTTGTCGTTTTATGAAAAATATACGCAGGATGAAGCCTTGTTAGATTCAGCCTTGTATTATTTAAGAGCAAGTAACGACCCAAATGACGCATATCGCAAAACCAGCGTTCATTATTTTTATTTAGCCAATAGATACAATGAAATAGAACCTTTTGAAACCAAAGATGCTTGGACCAATTATAGAATAGGGGAGTCTAGAACCAACAACAGTGAGGCCATTAGGTTTTATCGCAAAGCAGTTAAAGGTAAACCGCAAGTTAGTGAGTTTAGAAACAAACTAGCCACAATGTACATGGCAAACAATCAGTTAGATAGTGCGGCTAACCATATAAATTTTGTTTTAAAAGAAAATCCAAAAAATAAACGCGCTTTAACCAATGCAGGCTATTTAGCCGCAAGCAAACAACAATACGAGCAAGCAATAGCGTTATACAGTCAAGTTTTAAGTTTAGACCCCGATTATGAGCAGGCTATGGTAAACAAAGCAGGTTTAATTTGGCACTTTAATGGTAAAAATGAGGCAAAAGCGTTAATAAATCGCGTGTTAGAAATAAATCCTAATAACCAACAAGCGTTAAATTTGAAGTCGACATTTACAGAATAATGGGTAAAAAGAAAAGAGGGTGTTGTTTGTATAGAATTGTGGGTGGATTGTTTCTGCTTATTTTAGTGATAGGTGCAATTATAGGTTATAAGGCTTATCAAAAAATATATGCCGACAATGTAAAAACCAGCAGCGGTAAAATAGAAATGTTTATACCTACAGGCAGCAGCTACAATGATTTGATAGCCATCATGGCAAAGCAGCAAGTTTTAAAAGACAGTGCATCATTTACTTGGGTAGCTAATAAAATGAATTTGAAAAACCATATATATCCTGGTAGATATGTGATTGATAACAACCTAAGCAATAGAAAGTTAATTGAAAAATTGAGAGGCGGCTTACAAACTCCTGTTGAAGTAACCTTTAACAATGTTAGAACCAAGGAGGAGTTGGCAGGTAAGTTAGGGCAAATGCTTGAGCCGGATTCAATTGCTTTTTTAAACACCATGAATAATGAAGAATGGCTAAAAACAAATGACTTTATCAAGGAAGATGTAGTTTCCGTGTGTTTGCCCAATACTTATGAGTTTTATTGGAATACATCTACCAGTAAGTTTTTTGGACGCATGAAAAGCGAATTCGATAAATTTTGGAATGATGAAAGGATGGCAAAGGCTAAAAAATTAGGCTTAACTAGAAGAGAAATCATCACTTTGGCAAGTATAGTTGAAGAAGAAACGCAAAAGGCAGATGAAAAAAGTAGGGTAGCGGGTGTTTATGTTAATCGATTGGCTAAAGGCATGAAGTTACAAGCAGATCCTACAGTAAAGTTTGCTGTTGGAGATTTTACCTTAAAAAGAATATTATTTAAGCATTTAGAAGAAGATTCGCCATACAATACGTATATGTATACGGGCTTGCCACCGGGCCCAATTAGAATACCTAGTGCACAAAGTATAGATGCTACCTTAAATAAAGAAGATCACAAGTACATTTACTTTTGTGCCAAAGATGATTTTAGCGGCTATCACAACTTTGCGGTTACCTATGCTGAGCATTTGGTTAATGCCAAAAACTACCAAAATGCACTTAACCGGTTAAATAAATGAGCCGTATAAGAAAATTGCAATTGTTTATAGGTAAGCTACCTGTTTTACAACAAATTATAGCGCTCTGTAAAAAGTTTAGTTTTCCAGGATTTCAAAAGGTTAGTATACATGATGTAGTTGTATTCTTTTTTAGAGAAGTTAAAAAAGAGAAGTTAAATGTAAGAGCAGGGTTTATAGCTTTTAATTCAACTTTAGCCATATTTCCAACCATTATGTTTTTGTTATCTATTGTGCCATATAAGTTAGTTTTACAGATGAAAAAAGCCATATTAAACAATTTAAGTACACTAATGCCCAAAGATGCTTTAGGCTTTGTAGAAGATTTAATATTTGGTTTTGAGTTGTCTTCAAACTCGTTGTGGTTTACCATATTTAACGCAATATTGTTACTCTATTTTGCAAGTAGTAGCATGATTGCCGTTCAAAACTCATTTCGTAAGCAATATGCTGGGTTTAGAAAAAGGTCAATTTTTGAACGTAGGTTATTAGCTGTATTTTTCACATTGGTTATTTTAACCTTATTTATTGCTGCCACAACCATATCTATTGGTGGACCAACATTAATAAATAAAGTAGCACACTTAGCTGGGTTTAGCGATACTGCATTAACACCAATTTTGGTTGTGTTTAACAAATTGATATCTATAGTGTTAGTGCTTATTACTTTTAGCTTTATTCTAAAGTTTGTGCCTCCCATTAAAATTAAAATGGCTTTCTTTTCTCCAGGGGCAATTTTAGCAACTATATTAAGCATAATTACTAGTATAGGTTTTGGTTGGTACGTTTCAAATTTTGCAAGTTATAATAAACTTTATGGTTCAATTGGTGCGCTAATAGTTCTTATGCTGTTTATATATATAAATGCACTTACATTATTAGTAGGGTTTGAGTTAAATACAAGTATTGAGGTTAACAAGAATCAAGTAATTGTTGAAGAATAGTCACCTATCTAGTACTCCATTGAAGAGGATTATCTATTTTAAGAGACCTTAGATCGATTGACAAATAAATCAGGTGGAGGTTCACATTGGTTTCAAAATATAACTAGAAACAATCAAAAGATTGCTTCACATCTTTTGCTACACAAAAAGTTTGCAAATGCGGTTAGTTTATAATTAGCATTAAAAACATTTCTATAATCAACTAAAAAATTGACAAAGTGCGTATGTTGGGCAGTAGACCCAAAGGGCTAAAAATTGGCAGTTTACCCCAATGGGGTTTATCCCCTTGGGAATTGGTCGAATGGAAAATCGAAAATACACAACTTACATATTATTCAGTGCTAGTCATAATAGGTACTATTACGGTGCGACAACAATCTTTTTTAAAGACTTAAGTTGCACAATAATTCTAAGGTAAAAAGCACAAAAGCCTACGTGCCTTGGATATTACATTATTATGAAGAGTTTATATTTTCTACCGCAGCATTCAAGAGGGAAAAGTTTTTTAAATCAATAGAAGGTTATCGTTGGTTAAAAGACCAAAACATTACATAATTAATAGTGAAAAAAGTACAAAATATCATTTATCCAATAGGATAAATATGTATGTTTGCACCGGAGAATTGGCAGAGTGGTCGAATGCACATGTCTTGAAAACATGCGTACCGCAAGGTACCGGGGGTTCGAATCCCTCATTCTCCGCCACTTATGCCGGTTCGGGATTACCGAATCGGCATTTTAATATCTGTTAAATGGCAAATGCAGCTAAAAGAAGTTTATATAAATCTTTAACCTGGAGAATTTTTCCAACTGCAACTCTTGTGTTTACTACCTTGTTTATGACTAAAAATGTTACTGCAGCATTAACGGTTGGAGCCATTGAGTTTTGCCTTAAATTTCCATTGTATTATTTGCATGAGCGAGCATGGGGTGCCTACTTAAAAGACAAACCAGAAAAGAATAAGATAAGCGCAATTAAAACGGTTGTATGGCGTATTTTCTCCATCCTTTTCACATTTGTGGTGGCATACGTAGCATTTAAGATGTTTAATATTGCGGAAGATTCACAAAAAGAAAAAGCGGCTATTACAACAGCAATTGATCATACTTTAAGAATGATTCTGTATTATGCTCATGAAAGGTTGTGGGCTAAATATTCTCCGGTAGATAAGATGGAACAAGCAAAAAAAGAAGATTAAACAACTTCAGCTACTACAAATGTGCTTCCTCCAACATAAACCATATCCTTGGCGCTAGCTTTTTGCTTTGCAGTTTCTAATGCATCTTTAACACTATCAAAGAACTCACCTTCTCGTTGACATTTCTTGGTAATCTTTAGTAATTCATTATTTTCCATTCCTCTAGGAATTTGAGGTTTGGCATAATAGAAGCTCGCATTTTTTGGAAACACTTTTAAAATCTTAGCTACATCCTTATCGTTTACAAAACCCAGCACACAGTGCAAATGCTCATAATCTTGTTCTTTAATTTGAGTTAATACCGCATTTAAGCCATCTTCATTATGCGCAATGTCTGCAATGGTTAATGGTGCTGTGTTAAGTACATGCCATCTACCCAACAAGCCTGTATTTTTAATAACATTACTAAATCCTTTTTCCAAATGCTGCTTTTTTATATCAAAATCTGGTTTGAGTAATTCTAAAGCCCAAAAGGCAGTTTTCGCATTTTCACTTTGATAATGTCCTTTTAAATCGAGTTCATAGTTTGGATAAAATTTATCCCCTACAAAAAGGATAGGGGAGTTCATGTCTTTGGCTTTTTGCTCAAAAACAGGTGTAGTTTCACTTTGTGTTCGACCAATAATTGTGGGAATTTTATGTTTTATAATTCCAGCTTTTTCATAAGCAATAAGCTCTAAAGTATTGCCAAGCATGGCTTGGTGATCTAATCCAATATTAGTTATTACTGATACTAAGGGTGTAATGATATTGGTTGAATCTAATCTGCCACCTAAACCCGTTTCTATTACGGCAACATCTACTTTAGCATTGGCATAGTAATCGAAAGCCATTGCAACGGTAATTTCAAAAAATGATGGTTTTACCTCTTCAATTATTGTTGCGTTGTCCTTTACAAATGAGATCACTGATTCTTCAGCTATCATTTGTCCGTTGATTTTAATACGCTCTCTAAAGTCTTTTAAATGTGGTGAAGTGTATAAACCAACCTTGTAACCAGCTTCTTGCAGCACAGAAGCCATCATATGACTTGTAGAGCCTTTACCATTGGTGCCTGCTACATGAATAGTTTTAATTTTAGTTTGAGGATTTCCTAAGTACTCACATAGCTCAATAATGTTGTCTAAATTTTTTTTAAAAGCTGCAGCACCAACACGCTGGTACATGGGCAATTGCTTAAACAACCAAGTTATGGTTTCATTGTAATCCATCTAAAATGTTGTAACTATTGAACCTTAAAGTTAAATGTAATAGTTCCTTGCTGAATTTCAGAAGCGCCTAAATCTTTATTAAACTGAGCTTTTCTAGCAGCTTCAATTGCTATATTTTTAAGGTAAGAATCGGTAGTAGTAGAACCCAATGCCGTATAATCTGCTGATATAACCTGACCATATTGATCAACCTTAATTTTAACAACTACAGTACCTGTTTTTTGACTATTGTCTTTGGCAATAATCTTATTGGTCATTTTTCGGCCTGTTAAATCATAAGCATAACCTTCATCACCTAAACCAGTTCCTTCAAAATTATCGGAGTTTTTGTTTCCATCTTTTGCACCTTGGTCGCCCAACTTATCTGTATTTCCTTTGCCACTCTTATTCGCATTTTTATCGCTTCCTTTAAACAATAAGTCATCATTTACAGTAGGTTGTTCTTTTTCAGCAGTTTTTTCAGCATCTTCCTCAGTTTCTTCTACCACTTCTGTTTCTGATGTTGATTCGGTTTTTTCTTCAGTTTCTACCTTTTTTTCACTTTCCTTTTCAACTTCCTTCTTTTCCTCTTCAACCTTTTTTTCTTTATTGGTTAAAACAGGCGCTTCAATTTCATCTTGCGTAATTACTTCCTTTTCAATATTGTCAATCTCAGTAATTTGCTCATTCTCAGTTTTGCTTTCTTCTTCTGCCTTTGTAGGCTGTTCTGCATTAACAGGCTTCACCTCACTCATTTCGCTTAAAGCATTGTCGCCAGAACCTTCATCATATGTGCCAAAAGCAATCATCATTCCTTCTGCGGTATCATCTTCCTGAGGAATTTTAAATCCCCACAAAAAAATGAGCAACAGCAGCAATAAGTGAACAATAATGGTAGCTATTATTCCTTTCTTCTGTTCTTCTCTATCGTTTTGCTTGGTTATCATTTTGCATCAGTTGCCAATACAGGACTTAGTTTAAATTCATTTGCCATAGCCACAACACTAACAACGGCTTCAATAGGCACACTTTTTTCAGCATTTAAAACTACCGTAGCTTTAGGATTTTCTGTTGCCAAAGCACTCATTCTCGTTCTCAGCTCAGCCAAACTTACTTTTTTAGAGTTCACAAAGTAATTCATACTTTGATCAATAGAGATGTTTAAAGGCTTACCTGTTAACTGCTGCCCTTTAGACTTAGGCAATGATAAGTTTAAAATGTTGGTAGAGTAGGGGTTAAAACTCAATAATAGAAACATGAGCAATAGAAATATAATGTCAGTTAATGATGACATGCTAAAATTGGTATCTACTTTATTTCTTGTTTTAAACTTCATCTTCCCTTATTTAGCAGCAGGTTCTTGTAAAACATCAATAAATTCTACTGAAGCAGCTTCCATTTTATGTACAACTTTACTTACCATGCTTACCAACAAGTTGTAACATACATAAGCCATAATACCCACTGCTAAACCAGCTGCAGTGGTAATCATTGCCTCATAAATACCGCCTGCCAATAAATTGTGGTCTATCGTTCCTTTTGATTGTGATAATTTAAAGAAGGCTTGAATCATACCAGTTACAGTTCCTAAAAAGCCTAACATTGGCGCAGCACCAGCAATGGTTGCTAGCTTGGCCAAGTTTTTCTCTAGTTTAAATATTTCTAGTGTTCCTACATTTTCTATAGCAACCTCAATGTTCTTTAAAGGTTTGCCTAATCTCATCAATCCTTTTTCTATCATTCTACTGCTAGGCACATCTGTTTGTTTGCATAAGTCTTTTGCAGCATCCACTTTTCCGTTAACCACAAAATCTCTTATGTTATTCATAAAGTTATCAGGCATTTGTCCTGCCTTTTTAATTTTAAAATAACGTTCAACAAAAATATAAACCGCAAAAATTGATAGTATTAAAATTACAGCCAATACAATATGACCAATAAGGCCTATTTCGCTTATAATTTCAAAAAATTTAACTTTTGACTTTGGTTCGTTGGTTATTTGAAGCAACAATTGATACATATTTTTAATGCTTTTCTATTATTAAAACGGTCAGTATAACGACCTTAGTACGAAAGCTGAAAATTACGTTTGTTAATAGATGTAAATGGAGTGGCTTTTCCATAAGCATTGCATGGTTGTTTAGCTTTTAATACACTTAAAAAATTGCCAATAAAAGGTGTTGAAATGTTAATAACATAAGGGTTTTTAGCGCATTTTTGGGTAGTCAAATTCGTAAATTCGCATCAAATATTTATATATGGCAGACGGAGGTAGAATAGTCCAAATAAACATTGAGGATGAAATGAAATCGGCCTACATTGATTATTCAATGTCGGTTATTGTTGCGAGAGCAATTCCTGATGTAAGAGACGGACTAAAACCAGTGCACAGAAGAGTACTTTTTGGAATGAATGATTTAGGCCTTAGGTCGGGTGGTTCACATAAAAAGTCGGCAAGAGTTGTTGGAGAAGTTTTAGGTAAGTACCATCCACATGGTGATACATCCGTTTATGATGCTATGGTTCGTATGGCGCAAGAATGGAGCTTAAGATATCCTTTGGTAAATGGTCAAGGTAACTTTGGTTCGGTTGATGGTGATAGCCCTGCGGCTATGCGTTACACTGAGGTTAAAATGCAAAAGTTAGCTGAAGAAGTTTTGGCTGATATTGACAAGGATACCATAGATTATAAGCTAAATTTTGATGATACTTTAGAAGAGCCTACGGTATTGCCAAGTAGAATACCTAATTTATTGGTAAATGGTACCAGTGGTATTGCCGTGGGTATGGCTACCAATATGCTTCCGCATAACTTAACTGAAATAGTTAATGGCATATTGGCTTATGTAGACAATAGAGATATTGATATAGATGGACTATTGGAGCATGTTAAAGCTCCAGACTTTCCTACGGGCGGAACCATACATGGTGTAGATGGTGTGCATGAAGCTTTTAGAACAGGAAGAGGAAAAGTAGTAGTAAGAGGTAAAGCAGAAATTGTAACTACTTCAACAGGTCGCGAGCGAATTATTGTTACCGAAATACCTTACCAGGTAAACAAGGCAAATATGATTCAAAAGGCTGCCGAGTTGGTAAATGAGAAAAAGATTGACGGTATTTCTGAAATACGTGATGAAAGTGATAGAAATGGAATGCGCATTGTTTTTGAATTAAAGCGTGACGCTATTCCTAATGTGGTTTTAAATCACTTATATAAGCATACACAATTACAATCATCTTATGGAGTAAACAACATTTGTTTGGTAAAAGGTAGACCAAGGTTGTTGAATTTGAGAGAATTGATACACTATTTTGTTGAGTTTAGACATGATGTTGTTACACGCAGAACCCAATATGAATTGTCGCAAGCCGAAAAGCGTGCGCATATTTTAGAAGGTTACCTTAAAATTATTAGCAGCAAAGGCACTTTAGATAAGGCCATAGCAATAATTAGAGGCTCCAAAGATCCTGAAGAAGCAAAGGGTGGGTTGATTAAAGAGTTTGACTTGTCTGATGTACAAGCAAGAGCAATACTAGAGTTGAGATTGGCGCGATTAACCGGAATGGAGCGCGACAAAATTCAAGGTGAATATGATGAGTTAATGAAAACCATAGCACGTTTGCAAGGTATTTTAGATAATGAAGACCAACGTTTTGCGATTATTCGTGAAGAAATGTTGGAGATTAAAGAGAAGTATGGTGATGAGAGAAGAACGGAAATTGATTATACCGCTTCTGCCAACATGGATATTACCGATTTTATACCTGATGAAGATGTAATTATTACTATTTCTCATTTAGGGTATATAAAACGTACTTCTGCAATAGAATATAAGGTTCAAAATAGAGGTGGTACAGGCTCAAGAGGTGGTAAAACCAGAGATGAAGATTTTATTGAACATATATATAGTGCTACCAACCACAATTACATGCTGTTCTTTACCGAAAAAGGTAGATGTTTTTGGATGCGAGTTTATGAAATACCAGAAGGAGCCAAAACAAGCAAGGGTAGGGCAATACAAAACTTAATTAACTTGCCTCAAGATGATAAGGTTAAAGCCTACATTAAAATTCTTGATTTAAAAGATGAAGAATTCTTGAACAATCACTATGTAATTTTCTGTACCAAAAAAGGCAACATTAAAAAAACGCCAGTAATAAAGTATAGTAGACCAAGGGTAAATGGTATAAATGCCATTACTATAAAAGAAGGTGACGAGTTGTTAGAAGTAAAACTAACCAATGGCAATATGGAAATTGTAATTGCTAGTCAAGAAGGTAGAGCCATACGCTTTAATGAAACCAAGGTAAGACCAATGGGCAGAACTGCAAGCGGTGTGCGCGGCATAAGGGTTACAGGTGATAATGAAGTGGTTGGCATGGTTTGTGTTGATTTGGATAACGATAGCAAAACCATAATGGTTGTTAGTGAAAATGGCTATGGTAAGCGTACTTTATTGGATGATCCTGAGACTGGAGACGCCATTTACAGAGTAACCAATAGAGGCGGAAAAGGTGTTAAAACCATGAAAATTACCGATAAAACCGGTAAAATGATTGCCATAAAGGCCGTAGAGCAAGATGACAACTTAATGATTATTAATAAGTCGGGAATTGCCATACGAATGGAAATGGACGGCATAAGAACCATGGGTAGAGCTACACAAGGTGTTACATTGATAAGGTTAAAAGGTAATGATCAAATTGCATCAGTTGCCAAAGTAGCCAAGTTGGAAGAAGAGGAAGTTGAACTAGATGAAAACGGAAATCCAATAATTGCTGAAGAGGGGAGTGAAACCACCGAAAACAAAGGTGAAGAGTCTACCGAAAGCAAAGATGATAGCACTGGAGAAGAAGAATAAAACAAACTAAGATTAAGCTTAAGAACAAGTTTAAGATTAAATATTAAAATTTAAATGATGAAAAACGTATTTGTATTAATTGCATTAACATTTGTAGTAGGTTTTGGCTATGCACAAGTGGCCAAAATGAATGGAGCATATCAATATTTAGAGTCGTATGAAGATTATATGCGAGATTACTCTAAAACAAAAAGCGAAAAAACTTTAGAAAAGGCAAAAAACGCTTTGGTTAGCGCTCAAACCGATATTGATGCTGTTGTAAATGATGGTTCAACAAGTGGAAACTTTAGAGCACATTATTATAGAGGTTTAATTTACAAGAAAATGAGCTTAGACAAAGAGAATGGTTTTGATAAAACTAGCTCAATTGAAACGGCCATGAAAGCTTTTAAACAAGCTATAGAACTAGATGAGAAAAAGAAAAGAACCACGCAAAGTATTGATAACATTAATAAATTAGGCAATGTGTCGTACAATGAAGGAATTGCGCAGTACAATGCAAAAGACTGGGGAAAGGCATATTCATCAATGAACTCATATTTAGAAATTCAAGAATTTGTAAATCAATTTCAAGATGAGCCAAAATTTGATAGCAATGCTTGGTTGGTTAAAGGAGTAGCTGCTCAAAAGTTAGATAAAACGGAGGAAGCAATGAAAATTTACGAAACCATGATTGAGAATGGTACAGACGATCCAGTAATATTTCAGTCGTTGAGCAGTATGTACCGCAATGCAGATAATACTGATAAAGCTTTAGAGATAATTGAAAAAGGTAGAAAGTTAATGCCAGACAATGAAGCATTGATGATTGAAGAGTTGAACATTTATTTAGGACAAGGAAGATCTGAAGAAGCAATAGCTAAATTAGAAGAAGCAGCTGCTGCAAACCCTGACAATGCAGAATTACATTTTGCTATGGGAACCGCATTAGAAAAGGTAGGTAAAGCAGAAGCTGCAGAGAAAGCATACAAAAGTGCTTTGGCTGTTAAGCCAGATTATTTTGATGCTCAGTATAACTTAGGAGCTTTACATTACAATAAAGCGGTTGAGCTAACAAAGCAAATGAATGAATTGCCATTAGATGCAACATCAAAATACGATATGTTAAAAGAAGATCGTTTGGCAAAGTTTAAAGTTGCATTGCCATTTTTTGAGCAAGCTTTAAAAACCAATCCGGAGAGTAAAAACAGTATGATTGCGTTAAAAGAAATTTATGCTAAAATGGATATGTTAGATAAAGCCAGTGAGATTACCAAAATGTTGAATGGTTTAAAATAAATTAGTAATAGGGTGTGTACTGCTCCCTTTACTTCTTTTATTCTACTTAACATAATATTAATTATAGGGCAAATGAAGCAAGGCGGAATTCACGAATACATTAAATAAAATTATCAAGAAATGAGCTAAAACAATATGAGTGTTTTATGTGTGATTAGGTATAAATGATTAACCCTATAATGATATTATGTCTGCGTTCTCCCGATCCCGAAAGTTTTCGGGACTGGGATCACTTGCTTTGCTCTCGGCAGCAAAGTAAATAGCGCGCCTCTAGCAAACGCTTCTTTCTATTTGCGTTATTCGTACTAACTATTAGATTTAATTCCTACACGCGATTCTCATGAGCTTAGAATTTTAGCTGTTATACTGTTTAACCCTATAATTAGTCGTTATAGTTAAATTGCCGCCCTCAGCCCAATTTGCTTATAAAATCCTTTTGTTCTGATTTAACAAAATATTTTAAGCACAAATGCCACGCGACAGCCAGGCTCTTTAAAATTTCTTTTTTTCTTTTTTGCCCACGCTTCTAGAATTTTATGTGGTTTTTCGCTCGAGTTCTCGCTCAATTCTCTAATTACTTGTTCTTTTTTCTTGATAAAAAAGAACCAAAACATCAAGAAGCAAATATGCTGCAACCCGCTCTTTAAAATGCAAGTACTCCTATTAAAGTAGTCGGTTAGTAAACCGAAACGTAAACGCCTTTAATGCATTACTAAGCATTTTAAATTCACCGCCAAACAGGCTCGCATTTGCTTCATACCAACGCTTCAACGCTCCGATTGAAATGTTATGTTAAATAGAAACTTGCTGTTAACCAACCATGTTTGCTAACGCAAACTTGCTGAGTTCAGGAATACATCTAAATTCCTTTTATTGCCAGCACCAAACAGGCCTCAAACAGCTTATTTTTGCTGATAATGCTTAAAATGGAAATCAGTTTAAATGAATGAGTTTGAAAATGCCGTACATGATATTAAACATTTGGAAAGCAATGTATGGCTCATTAAATATTTCCCATTATATAAAAAGGTCGTTATTTGGCCTGAAGGACTACCTCCAATTAGTAGAACAGATTTAAATCAATGTAAATCTATCTTTTTAGGCAAATATGAAGACGTATTGAAATCGGTAAGCCATTATCAATGTTATGAAACCAAAGACTTGATTATTCCTTGAGCTAAATTACCATTGTGAAAAGCAAACCATTTGCATAGTAGTTTAGTATCTTAAATATTAAATAAGCAATAAAGTCTCAAAAACCTCTCCCACTCACTCTTATCAATTTGCTCTAATTTGTTGGTTGGGGTGCATGCTCATTTTTTGTGTGCAACCTTTTAAAGGCTTCAAACTGATGTTTGTATGGAGGAAAGTTTGGGGCAATCTCTAAAGGCATTTCTTCATAGCCCTTTGCTGTTTCAAAAGGTAATTTTAAGGAAACATATGGGCCTTTAAATATGCCTTGTTTAGGATGTTCAATAAAACTGTAAAAAGCATCTGATATGGCTTTTTCTTTAAAACCAAACGTTGCCTTTAGGTATTCAAGTATCGATTGTTTTATTTCGTACGCTTGTTGTAATGGAAGCAATTACTGAATTTTAGGGTTAAAATTATTTACGGTTTTGATCAAGTTTTAAAGTTTGCTATTTGTTCCGATAGATTATGATAACTACCGGTGAACAACATAGCTCTATCATCTAAATATACATCTGCAGCCAACTTTCTATTTGTTATACCTAAGTTCTTTTTTTTATTCCAAAAAACTCCATGGCTAAATGGTATTTGCGTTATTTCAAAAGGCAATTCTTTGCCTTGAAACAGCACCGCTCTGCACCAAGGTTCAATTTGTGAAGGATCTCTGGTAGATAAAATGAAAACATTCCAGTTATACTCGAACATACAGTCATATATAAATCTAGCAGCACCTTTAATTGGTCGATCGTAAATCTCGCCATTTTGCCAGCCTTTTGAATATCCATGAATTACTCCGTCAAAATCTATAGCTAATGTCATAAATACTTTTTGTTAAATTCTGCTGTTACATCTTTACAACCAGCAATGAAATTTTTAACTTTTAGTGATGCAGAAGAAGCTAAATCAATATGCTTATAAGTAATAATCAATGTACCATTTTTCGCCCTACTAGTTGCCACGTTGAAAAAATTTTCGTTTAAATCCATTTGGGACATATTGTTAAGTGGTAAATAGAGAATAGTATAATTAGTCGTAAGTCCCTGAATCCTGTGGACTGTGCTTATCTCAACATTGGTCATTCCTCTCTGGTTTCTATTGAAGCTTTGATACATTTTTTTTTCGCAATCAATATATGGTGTAAGAATTGCGACTTTGAGTTTGTTTGCTGATTTCAATTTGTTTACAGCTAAAATCTCACCTGCAATATTGCTTATTATATTAAATAATTCTTGTTCTGTGTATTCATTCATTGCAGAATTCAACTTAACTATTGATACTCCACCGCTTTCTACAAAAGGGGTTTTCAAGTTTATATCAACGTCTTCAGTTTCGTTATTTATACTAGCTAATTGATCGTTATAAAAACACTTGGTGAGATTTGCGTTGACTTTTGATAGTCTCCTTGTTTTAGTTAACCTATAAGAATTATCATTGTTATTATAAGCATGAGTTTCAAATCCATTAACCACATCAAGTATATTGGAATGAATATCTTTTGCCGTTTCTGGTTGTAAAACAATTGGAAGCAATTGTTTATGATCTCCAATTACTAGTACTTTTTTCGCAATTGAGCTAAACAATTCAATTGTAGCCAAAAAAGCCTGAGACCCTTCTTCTATAATTAGCAAGTCAAATCTTCTAGCCTCATGTATCCAATTTAAGGCTAGCTTGGAAAGCGAATAATAAGTAGCAAGTAACAATTCGCCTTGATGAGGAAATATATCTTTGGCATTATTTAAACCCTTAAAATCCTTTTTCTCTTTTGATGTTAAGCTTGTTTTATAAATAATACCATCTAATAATTTCTGCTTAAGCGGTGGTTGGCTGACAAGTTCGGTTAAGGCTTTATTTGTTAAAGCTGAAACACAAATAGTTTTTTCATTAGATAAATATGCTTCACATATTTCAGCTGCTAAATAAGACTTGCCTGTACCCGGTGGGCCTTGTACAATCGTATTGCTGCTGGATTCAATTCTATTTATAAAAAAGGCTTTTAAAGATTGACTATTATCTAGATTCTGGGGTTTCCAATTTTCTTCTTTTAGTTTTGGAATATACTTATCAAAACAAGTATTATCGCACGATCTAATAAATGCAATTAGACTCTTTAAGTAATCAATAGGAGGATCTTTTTCTGCGACAATTACATAAGGTTGTTTTCCCTTTAACAGGTAATATTCATTTATTTTATTTGCAAATTTTTCATCAACACCACCAATAATAACAAAGGACCAATCACCTTCCGTTTTCCAAAAGCTAACGGTTTTTATTTCAACACCTAAACCTGAATAATATGCGGGGTTAGATGATTTCCTAAATGTAGCATAAGAAAAGTTCCAATTGTTTGGGGTGCCATTTAAATCTTTGCCTTTTACGCCCAAAAAGTAATGAAAATTTATTCTAGGAAGATGTGATGCTTTAAACCTAATAATAAGATTCCCCGTGTGCTCTTGTAAACTCCAAATTCGACCAATAAACAATTTTTTATCATTTACCAATAAGCTCATATGGCTATTGGCATATTTCAACCACTTATCTTCATGTGCCTTTATCTGCTGTTGGTAGAATTTAATATGTTTATCTTTTGAAATCACTCGTACCCTTTAATTTCTGAATTATCAGTTTCTGGTGCAGTTATGCTGTTTTCACGCCTTCTTATGATATCAAATATTGAATTGTATTGGTCAGTACTTTTCATCTTAAACAGCATCCAATAATTTTCATTTTCCTCAAAATTTCCTGAAATAATTTTATTCGTAGTTGCAGCATTGGAGGGTGTCTCTACTCTAAATACTTGAAATCTCGTATCACTTATTTCTAATATCTCATCTTGATTTTGAAATTGATGACTTGCATTTTCTCCTTTACCCAACCGAACAAATAATTCAATATCTTTATTATTCAATCTATCCCAAGCATTTTTTTGTAAAAATAAGATGCCTGCAACAGCCGAACGGCACATAATAGTTTTAGCACTCTCACCAATATTTACGGGACTTAGTTGCGAAAATGTATGAGATTCTTTCAGATTTTCTTCAGCTTGTTTTACATCATAGCCATTCTTATCATACCATATTAAAGCAGCAACACATGCAGCAAGGTTATCATCCTTTCTAAACTCTTCAGCTCTTTGTTGTCCAAAAAGTTTTTTAAGTTCCAAAAACTCTGAATCACTAAATTTATTTTCCTTCTGCTTTTTTAAGTATTCTGCTTTAAATACTTTAAGAGAGTTGTACAAGGCTTCATCTATGAATCCCTTTGCACAATCAGGAAAGCTATCGACTTGATGTTTACAAATGATAATCTCACCGCTCTCTAATTTATCAATCACTTTATGGTTTACATCTCCTAAATTGATTGAACCAAAATTGATTTGATATGGAATGCTTTGTCCATTATAGACAGTCACCTTTAACTCCGCATTCTTTTCCCATGCTGTGAAATAAGGTTCTTCAAAATTTATTCTCTCATTTAATTCTTCTTGGTTTATGTTCGTACTGATTTCACCGCTCTTGATGTCAAGCTCAGATAAATGTTCATTTTCGATTAAATCGTCTAATAATTTTCCATTGAAACTATTTATGTGATTCATCATTAATGCAGGTTGTTCTTTCCAGGATTCGTCAAGTAAAAACAATGGCGTTTCGTCAGTTATGCTAGTCAGTTTATAATCTTGCTTCTCTATGTTTGTTCTTATTGGAAGTGGTATGTTCTTTAACTCAAAACCTAAGGCAATGGCCTTATCGTAAAGCGGTTTTAATTGGTCTCTGCTCAAGACAGCACCTTCATTTTGCTTCATTTGTAACCAAAAAAAAGTGTTAGAAAATAGAAACTTACTTTGTATGCCATTTAAGCCAACCTCTGCTATGCTTGTATTTTCATTTAAAGCTTTTCGTAATTGATTTATTGTAGATTCCTCATTTTTTACTCCTAATTGGGCTAGAAAGTGAATCCGTTTTTCTTTATCGTTTCTTTCTATCCAATCAATAAGCCATTGCTGCGGCTTTTCGCCATCTAAAGCAAAATCTGGATCAAGATTAATTTTTGAAAAATCGAAATTACCTAACTTACTTGGCCCAAATATTTGTACATTAATGGTCCACTGTTTGTAAAGCAGTTTCAGGTATTTCGATAATGAGGATTGTTTCTCACTCTCAAGTGATTCTTCTAAAAATAGAATTTGTGTTTCATGAAAAGGGTTGTCAATCTCGTAATAGTAGTTGTAAATCGATAAAAATAGGGTTTGTTCTGGGCTGTAGAATGGAATATTCAATTCCTTCAATTCTTTATAAATACGTTTAACGGATCTATATTCTTGCTTGAAAATGAATGATGTGGTTAGTTCAGGAAAACAATTCTTCAATTGATCAACTGAGAAGCTACGTTCTAAGTAATGTGGTAGCACTTCTTCCAGCTTAACTACAGCAGTTAGGTTTATCTGCCCTTCCAAACCTTTAAAGAAAATATCAGAAGAAATGGCTCTGGAATCTAAGGTATGTCCATCAACAATTAACTTTTTTCTTAGATTTTTCAGACGATCTTTATCATTTGATAGAGTGGACGAAACCATGCGTATAATGTGATATGTTTCATCACTTTCCGAAAATGCACTATCCGTGGTAAATTCAACACTATCTATTGAATCAATAAATGCAACTTTTACTTCATTATTTAAGTTGTTTGATAAATAACGAGCTAGATCATTTCCTCCAATTTTGTGTTCAATCAAATACAAGTAAAGCTGATCTTCAACTAATAAACCAATTTTATTTCTATCATTTGAATTAAGTTCTTTTGGCAAGCATGTTAATAAACTTTGAGTATCATTATCCTCAATAAATTGCTTAAGCTTTTCGCTGTTAGTATAGTAGTACTTTTTTTCTGAGGCTTTAGAAAGTTGATATACATTGTCTACCCTTTCGATTGAAATTTTACTTAAAAAATGTTCATCTATTTCAGTTTCAGCCCAGTCCAAAAAATCATTGATGACCTCTAAATCGAAACTATTGGGCTTGTTTATTTCATCAATAAAAATATGATTAGATGCACCTAATGAGAATGCTGATTTAAGTTGTAAAGCTGAAAAATGAGGTAAAACGAGACCAGTAAGATTTTCGATTACTATTTTAACATTCTTAAACTTGACTTCAGGCAACTTTGTTAAACTGTCAGGCCAAAAAACGTTTTTAGCCAAGGTAAATTCTTCTGTTTTCGATAAATAAACCAATGGAATGCTAGAGTAGTCTAAATTTGAATCATCAGTGCTGTCCTTAAGTTCTATGAGGTATTCATAAAATTCTGTTACATTTTCTAGATTTATTTTTTTAACAATTTCTTCAAACAAATCAATATCACAGAACAGGTGTTTTAATAATTCATCTTTACTTAATAATTCTCTTCTAAATTCATCTGACAATGCATTATGTTCCTCTTCATTAATTTGAAAAAAAGAAAGCCACTTTGGTAAATTTTCACACTCTAAAGAAATGAGCTTTTTTAATGGCTGCAAATCACGATTAGCATCTTGAGAGTTGAAGAGGTTTAATTCTTGGGCATAGCGCGCAGGTCCAACATCATTTAAGCTTTTAAAAAAGGCAACTAACTTATTCTTTTCTTGACCAGTTACCGATTTAAATTCCCCTACATTATTTATAATTTTAAAGAGTTCTGTGTTTTCTCTTAGATAAGATAGATTATCCTTAAGTATTGCATATATATTAGGGAAATCATCAAAATTTATCGTTGTTGATTGAAAGCCACACTTTTCTATCAGTTCAACACTTTTATCTAAAAGCCTATTCCTAACGAGTATATTATTCTTGCTTAAAAGATCATCTAAACTTAATACTTGGTTACTTAGTTTAAATATTGGGACTCTATTTATCCATGTATTTGATTCATTTTGTTCAGCGAGCAGCTTGTTAATTACTTCTATGAAACGTCTATACTTATCTGGATCCAGTGCATTAACTGCTTCCGTTAATATTGGATAAATTTCCAAATTTAAGAATACATTTACAAGTGCTTCATTGTTAAATCTTTCAATATTTAAATACTTAACACCAATGGCGGAGCTTATTGCTTCAAGTGGTAACGTCTTTTTTGAAGGTACTATTTGATCAAACAATGAAGCGCCTAAACAATCATTCTTAAAAACCCCAGTATCATCAATAATTATTTCAGTTGCTAGAAGTAGGTCTAACCTTGAATTGGGAATAAAGTTGACTTCCTCAAGGGCCATTTTTACCCCGTTAAGAAAATGAGATAGGAGTATTTCTTTTTCATCATCTGGCTTTTCAGAGATCAACTCATCATCTGATGGGATCATGTTAAAAATACCAATATCCTGATTTTTTGACCAATGTCTTTTAATCCAAAGCAACAATTGAATGCCGCATTGTTTAAATAAAAATTGATTCCAAGCAATGTCTGCATGTAAGTATGATCTCCCCCCATCAGGTATAAAATCACCATTTAGTATGAAAGGAAAGCCAAAATTTAATTCCGTGGGTAAATATGCATAAACTTTTGTGTTATCAGTTTTCAGGATTTTACCTGCACTTAATCTTGTTGCGAATGTTAATTTGGTAATATCAAGATTCTTGTATTTTTCAGGAATTCTATCATCTCTTCCAATTTTTGCATTTAATCCATCTCTAATATCTCGGGGCACTTTAATCGGCTCTAATTCGCTAAGCAACCAATCATTTTCGTTTATTGATTTTTTAAATGATGTTTTACTTCCTTTAAAATTAAGTTCATTAACATTCCTCAAAAAAAGCAACACTCGTTCATCCTTAAAGACTTTTTGAAAAGTTTCTTCATAAGAAATTAAACGTTCCATCCCTTCTTCTGGTCTTATGGCAATCTTTACATCCCAAAGAGAGTTTAATTCATCTTTTATTGACTGCGGATATTCATTTTTTTTTGTCCAAACAGGTATTAGTTGCCAAAAGGTTTCTCGATCTTGATTCAAATGATACTCTTCATCAAATCTAAATGAGAACTTCCCTGAAACCAACGCAACATAATTACTATGCTTAAAAATAGATTTAAACCCTACTCCTTTGTATCCAATTTTTTCAAAATCATCATATTTATCACCCGCATCCACTGAGCATAAGGCCCGCACATTCGATTCTTTAAAAGGGAGTCCATTATGTTTAAAAACTAAATAATCATCAATAACTTTAAAAATTACCTTAACTTTTTTATTTGTTGATTTTGGATAGTCATCAGCATTTTGCAATAATTCAAAAATAAAAGTTTCAGGTTTGCGGTTGATATCATAAGCTATTCGTTTAATGGCACCTCTTAAAGACATCATCAACATTCCACCTGCAGTAACGTATTCGTTATATATTTCTTTTACAAGATTTGAGCTGGCGTCCACTATTTTCACTTCTTGTAAGTCATAATTGCTATCAATCTCAATAAAATGTTCATTTTTAAATTTCTCTCTTAAGTGATCTGCCGCTAATTTAAATTTGAATTTATAAGCTCTACCTGGTTTTAATAATAAAGTACCTGGCGGTTTAATTGTTATTTTTTTACCATTCGGATACACTATTTTTTTACCACTTAAATCTGTCAGATTGACGATTAATAACCCTCTATCATTTTTGATACATTTACCTTTAACTAATGCGTTTTTTGAACTCCACAGTTCGCATAGTTCTTCAACTAGTTTCTTCTTGTTTTCCTTTTGAAGTTTCTTTAATGCTGATAAATCTCCCAATCTAGCCATAGCTATTTCTCTTTAAACACCTGCTCAAAATGTGCCCAGGCAATTTTATAATCCTCTACCCTATCACATTTATCAAATGGCGCATGGTAGGTTACTTTTTTACCATAAAATAACTCACTTTTTGTAATGTCTTCCTCTTCTTGTAGTGAGGCTTCTTTTATTTTATGCGGTATGTTACCTAATAAGTTGCTTTTAGCTAAGCATAAATACAACACCTCAAATCGCTCTTGATTAATGGTAAACAAATCAAACTCTTCAAATTCAACGGCATCATTAATATAAAAACGTACTTTTTGAAAGTTGGAAGTAATTACATAAACACAACCAGTTTGGTTGGCTTTATAATCAAACGTTTGTTGGCGCACTTTTTCTAAATCCTTAGTTTTAGTGCTTTTCAATTCAATAACACCCAAAGCATTTCCATCTTTTAATATGGCTCCATCAGCTTTTTTAGCTCCTTTTTCATTTATCAATTCTGTTGTTAAGTTGAAATTAGGATTGGGTGCTAAAGTGTAATCCAAGACATTTACGAATAACTCAATTAGAAAGCCTTCTTGAAACTGCTCTTCTTTTCGCTCTCTTATATTTTGTTGTATTACTGTATCATGGAAGTATTTGGCAAACTTCTTATAAGCTTTCGCTACAGCTTCAGAGTTCTGTTGTTTTAGATATTTATTAAGTACAGAGTTTTGAAATAATGCCATTGGGTTGGATGCAATCTTAGGGTATAATATTATAAGTCAGAAAGTTAAGGAATTGATTTTGATTTACTTTGTAAACCAAGCTGATGTTATTAACGTTGATAAGCTTCTAAAATAAGTAAAGCGAAAAGCTTTACCTATTGCCAAGTAATAAGGTATGTAAGAGTTTAAAATGTTACTTAAAGTGAAGCGTAAATTTTAAACACTTACGCTCTAGCCTGCTGCGCAGGCATTAATAAAATTTCCTCCCTTCAAAAAAGAAAAAAAAGAAACTCTTTAAAGCAAAGCAAAGTAACATAACGCAATTACATTATAGGGCAAAACAATATGAGTTTTATATTGGAGCTTGTTATATAAGATTAACCCTATAATGATATTATGTCTGCGTTCTCCCGATCACTATCGGGATTACTTGCTTTGCTCTCGGCAGCAAAGTAAATAGCGCGCCTCCAGCCAATGCTTCATTTGATTTACGATATTCGACCTAAGTATTAGATTAAATTCCTACACGCGATTCTCACGAGCTTTAGATGAAGAATTTATAATGTTATACTGTTTAACCCTATAATTAGTCGTTATAGTTAAATTGCCGCCCTCAGCCCAATTATTTCCTTTCCGCTATTGTATCGCGACATTTCGACATTGGTTGTGACGCGATAATAAATATTTATCGATAAGAAGGCTAGCTATCGCGACAAATGTCGCGACTTATCTGTTTTCCGAATTCAAATTAAATAATAACACATTGACATTCAATAGTATAGACCTAATATTGAAAGCATCAATTAAATAAGTGAATTATATTTTCCGAATTCAAATTAAATAAGAAGTCTTTGATTGTCAGAATATTATATAAAATATTGATTTCTCAAACAAATAAGATGCTATGCCCAATAAGGAACATATAAGCTGAACTTTTTAGAGACATTTTCAGCATCTTTTGGCTTTATTCTACCCGATTCTATAGCATCTTTTATCAATAATGAAATTTGAGAAGCTTGTTTATCGTGCATGCCAAAACGTTTTCTTAATGAAGTATTGTTAAAACCGCCATTGCCATAATATTCAATTATACTATGCTGATAACATGCTTCAATGCGCTCATCATTTGTCATATCTGCATATTTTTTAGGTGCGTACACAGTTACTTTAAAAGAGTTCTCTAACTCTTCAAATCTTAATGGCGGTAAACCAAATAACTCAATAGCTATAACCGCCTTTTCAAAACCTGACCCCCTTTCTTCACAAATATTATATCTTCTAAATGCTTTGGCCAAAATTTCGTTGCGCGATTCGGGAGTTGTGCGAATAAGTCGGTCCAATTTTTTTGAAGGTAATAATTTACCTGGATTGCTAAATACTATTCTGTCCTCAAATATCTCAATCATAGGCCCAGAACCTCTAATGGTGAAATCTTGATGTATTAAAATGTTTGCGATTAATTCTCTTAGTGCTTGTTCAGGGTAAATTGAAGTATCCACTCTAAGTGCATTTTTTATTACTTCACTGTCTTGTAATAAACCTTGCATGAAAACGATTAACGATTCAAAACTTACAGCATATCCTTTTTTGCCAGGATACTCCTTACTAGCACCAGCTTTATTTTTCCCTTCATATTTAATTAATCTTACAGCCTTTCTTGCTAAGCCATCAAACTTATTTAAATCTTTTGCAGCTGCTGCTGCGCCAAAATTGGTTATATAATAGCCCTTACCATCAACATCAACTAACATTTTTTCTTCTACCAACCACTTGATAATTTCTTTAATATTTGAAGGTATTGGCTTACCAAGAAGCTCTAATATTTTATCGTATTCTAAAAGTGTAATTACCTCAATTTCACTTAACAGTTTTGAAGCATGTAATTCTTCCCAAGTAGGTGTTTTACTGTTTAACATTAACGCACCAACATCAGCTCTTGATGCTTTGCGAGTAGTTCCTCCACTTCTTATATAACTATCTTCAATAGTTTTGCCTTTTAGGTGAACTGGTTTAATTGCACTCTCTAAAATGTAAATAAGCAATAGCTCTTTCCCTCTATAGGTTTCAATACTGTGGTCAATTTTCACTAAAGGATCTAGACCATCTCTACAGAGTGAGGCTAACCGACCAACAATATTGTCCGCTTCTGCCCTTTTAACACCAATAACTTCAGCCGTTTTGTTGTTTATACCAAAAGCTAAAAAACCTCCACCCGGCATATTTGCAAATGCAGAAATATGTTGACACAACTTGTTGTTATTTGGGGAAAGCGTTTCTTTCCAATCGATTTCATTAAGCTCAGACGGAACACTACCTAATGATTTATCTAAATAGTTTAAGGCTTTTGATATCCAATTTTTCATAGGGTTTGAGCTTAACTTTAGGGTTTCGCTCTATTTTAATTGTAACAACTAATTTAAAACTTCTTTAATTGTGAAAACAACTTAGAAAAATAATTCAACCTTGCTCGCCACGGTCACCATAACTAGCCTGCGGCTCTGCAGCCATGTTTAGTTGCTCTTTTTGCGATATCGATTTTTCAACTGTACCACCAACCCTAACCTGCCCATTCATTAACATGGGCAACAACCAATCTCTAAGTTCGGCTAGTTTTTGATTTTGAAATGCATTGTTTATAATTTTTTTGTATTTAGAATCTACTAGTTTGTAATACTTTTCTATAATTTGATCTGAAGGCGTAACAATAAAAGAAGCATCTACAATCCCTTTATTTATATGAGGTTGTTGCGCCCCAGTTCTTAGGCTCATTAATCTTGGAATTTCATTAACTAAATATGGATAAATATAAGATGACTGAAGTTTATCCGATTCAAATAAACCAACTACAGACTGATTTGCACAGCTATCTACACCTAATATTGATGGCCTTAAATGCCGTGTAATTGATAATACACAAGTGCCTTTGGGCATCAAAGTTGCAGCCGAATTTGATATTCCAGCTTTACCTACTTTTAACTCTGAATCGATTATTGGAAAATTAGCAATTTCACCAGAATTCAACCATGGGATTTCTCCGTCCCAGTATTCTTCAACTTTTGTAGAAGGTGTGCCTCCTAAGTCAGTTTGCAAAACATTGCCAATTATATCTACCTCCCACCCCTCTGGAATTTGTCTTTTCAACTCCTCATTGTAAACCATTTTACCGCCTGATGATTTATAAGGCTTTCCGTTTTCATCAGGGAAATCAAACTGAACAAACCAATAATCGTAAATGAGTTTGGCCATGGCTTCTAACTCAGCATTTATTTTATTGTTGAGTTCTATTTTAGCGTCTAAATCTGAAAGCACTTTAGCGATGGATTTCTGAGAGCTTAGGGATGGTAGTTTAATTTCAAATTTCGGGAACTCACCAATCGGAATTCTATTCACCGTTGCTCCTACTATTAAATTACGGTTAATAATCTGGTTCCATTCAGCACTATTAAAGTAATAAAGAAGGAATCTTGGTATCACTTTATCCGTTTTCAAGCGTAATAACGCCATTCTTCTTCCCAAACAGCAAACTAAATTTTCAGGAATCAAGGCATACCTCCCTAGAGTAGCTTCATATATAAAAACTAAATCGTCCTTTTGAGGAAGCACTCTTTTTGTCCATTTAGGAAAATCTTCTTCTGCAATATGCTTAACATTTGATAAATCTATTCGGTTATCTTCAGAGATATTCTTTATACCTAAAAAAATGGGCCCTGTATTGGACGGTTTTGGAGTGGCATGAGGCCCATCAAACAAATTATATATTACATCCTCAATCTTAAATTCTCCCCAGTCAGACCGAATCATATTTCATTTAATTTCAATGTTTCAAAACCATTAATAATTTCCTTTTCTAGATTTTTTGATTCACTAAACAAGCCATCCAATTTATCTTCAAAGCTTTTCATCTTAGCCTTAAATTCATCATGTGTAATATCTACATATTCAATTTTAACTTCAAAATATTGTCCCGCACTTAAGCTGTAGTTTTTCGCTTTAATGTCATCATAACTAACTACCACACTTAAATCATCAACAACTTGTTTGGTATTAAACACGTCAATAATTTGTTGCTCTTCTGCCCCACTCAATACTATTTTTTGGTTTTTGCCTTCTTTTATTTTAGTGCCCAAATTGCTTGCATCAATTAATACAACATCTTCTGTATTTGCTGCATCTAAAAACAAAATACTTACGTTGGTACCTGTAGTTGCAAATATGTTACTCGGCATGCTAACCACACCTGCCAACATTTTACTTTCAACCATTTTGGTTCTAATTTTTTTATCAATGCCACTTTGTGCGGTTATAAAACCAGTTGGCACCACAATGGCTGCCTTGCCCTTTGTGCTTAAGCTGTGCATTATATGCTGTATAAACAGCAAATAAATTGCCATTGATTCTTTCTTTTTGGCAGGCTCTTTAGGTATGCCTGCAAAAAAGCGTTCGTTATTGGCTTTGTTATCTAAATCATCTCTATAATCACTAAAATCTAACTTAAACGGTGGGTTGCTTACTATATAATCAAACGTAGTGTATTGGCCATTGTCATTTTTATGGTAAGGGCTTAATATGGTGTTACCTTGAATTATGTTTTGTATGCTATGCACCAAGTTGTTGAGTATTAAATTTAAACGCAACAAGCTTGATGATTTTTGTGAAATATCTTGCGAATAAATGGTGCACTTATCTTCACCAATGGCATGTGCTAAATTCATTAACAAGGTGCCTGAGCCTGCGCTAGGGTCATAACACGTAACATTTTCAACTTCACCAGTTACCAAACAGGCAGCCATAATTTTGGCTACTGCATGTGGCGTAAAATACTCGGCATACTTGCCGCCACTGTCTTTATTATAATCGGCAATTAAGTATTCAAAAATTGCAGCATAAAAATCGTATTTCTCTTCAAAAATTCGCTCAAAGCTAAAGTTAACCAGCTTGTTAATTATTGCTTTGCAAAAGGCATCACTTTTTGATAGGGTTACAAACTCGCTTACACGGTCAAACAAAATTACCTTGGCTCCCCCATCCTCTTTTACTGAGAAAATATCGGTATTTAATTTGGCAATGTCCATTAAGGTATCATCAAACAGCCTGGCAAAGTTGGCTTCATCTTGTTTATGAAATAATGCGGTTATAAAATGCTTGGGTTGCAGCATTGCGGTGCCTTCACTCAATTGCATTAACAACATTTCGTAATCGGCTGGCTTGTATTTGCTTAAAGTTTCTTGCCAATTGACATCATTCTCCAATTTAGGTTCTAGTTGCTTTATTTCATACGCAAACTTGTCGTTTAAAAACTTATACAGAAATACTTGGGTAATAATTTTAAACTCATTGCCATCATTACCTAAACCATATTGTGCGCAAACTCCCTTTAAGTCGTCAATCAGTTCTTTTACTTTTTGTTCAAATTCTTTGCTTGTCATTTAATATTGTTTTATGCGCTATTTATTTTCTAATTCGCGTTCAATTTCTTCAATAGTTGGCAAAGCACTTTTAAGTTCTTCTGGTAGGGTTTCTGTTAATGTAAATTCGCTTACACCTAAAGGTTGGCTCATGCCACGCAAGGCAAATTCAACTTCAACATTGTTTTTATCTCTGCATAAAATAATGCCAATTGATGGGTTGTCTGTTTCGGTTTTCAGCTGCTCATCAATAGCTGAAACATAAAAGTTTAGTTTGCCGGCATATTCGGGCTTAAAGCGGGTGTTTTTAAGCTCGAGCACCACATAACACTTTAGGTTTACATGGTAAAAGAGCAAGTCGATATAATAGTCTTGCTCGGCAACATTTAAGTGGTATTGTTTACCAATAAAGGCAAAGCCTTTGCCCAGCTCCAATAAAAATTTTGAAACATGGTTTATCAATTGATTTTCAATGTCTTTTTCTTGCAAGCTTTCGGTTAGTTCAATAAAATCAAAAACGTAAGGGTCTTTAATGGTTTGCTGCGCCAAGTTTGCATGTGGGTTTTGCAAAGTGTTTTTAAAATTGGTTATTGCTTTGCCATGCCTTTTGTGTAATTCAGTTTTAATATTAAGTGCGAGTGTTTCTCTACTCCACCCGTTTTGTGCGGTTTGGGTTAGATAAAATTTGGCCTGCTCAGCACTTTTTATTTTACTGAGTATCAGCTTTATATGTCCCCAAGGAATTTGCCCCCCAAGCTGGGGGATTTTTATTGGGAGTAATTGTCCCTCAAGCTGGGGAACAATTGTGTTCTGAGTTTGTCCATCAAGCTGGGGGACAAATTGATTTTGAAATTCGGTACTTGAAAACGTTTCGTAAAATTGCTTTATATAATACAAGTTGGTACGCGAAAAGCCTTTTAACTTGGGTAGTTCCTTTTTTAAATCATTGGCCAACTGCTCAATAACTTTATTGCCCCATTTGGCATCATTTACTTTTTGCGAAATGCTTTCGCCTAAATCCCAATAAAACTCAATTAAAACGGCATTAGCAGTAGTAACAGCTTTGCGCTGGGCATCTGCTATTTTGACTTTTATGGTTTTAAGCCAATTGTAATATTGTTCAGTTAGTTGTAGGTTGTTTAACATTGTATTATAAACTTAAGCAACTCTTCCGTGGTATTCATTCATATATTCATTGGTAACCAACTTAATAATTCGTTTCGATTTTTCTAAATCTAACGGAATATCTTGATTTTTAAACTGCCCAATTACCATGCGGGCAATCATTTTTTCAACAAAGCTTTCATTTTCTAATAGCTTTGAATTTTGCAATAAATGATTGTCTATTTCTTCTTTTAACTGGCTCAGTACATCAAACAATTTTTGTTCGCTATCGGTTAACGGGTCTTTTTCCTTTAAGCGTTTATGTATACGAGCATACTTTGCATCATGCTCATACTTGGCTTTTATTAGGTTGTTGGTGCGGTCTAGCTCTTTTGATTTTGCATGTATTTTATTCAATGCCCCAATATTCTGTTCCATTTCTTCTTTACTTACTTCACTCAGGTTTTTCTTTTTAAACAAACGCTCTAACTCCTCTTTTAACAAAACAAAGTCAGGGTCTCTTTTATCGAAATTATTGGCCAAGCCTTCTCTGGTTTTTTGTAAAATATCTTTAAGCTCAACTGCCAAAACCATTTCTTCTTCTTTTACTTTGGTAAAGGCAAACAACACATCTTCTAAAGCAAGGTTTAACAAGTTGCTGCTATCAACACTGCTTTCCAATACTTCTTTCGCATTAATTAAATTCAAACGCTCTTGTGCTCTGTTGGCCAACATGGTTAACTTTCTAAAGTCCAGTTTATCCAACATATCATAATTACCCGTTAAGCGAATAAGGTTGTATAAGCTTTTGGCATTGTTTAATGCTCTAGTAATTTCCAACATTTGTTGGCGGTCATTAATCTCAGAAATCTGTTTTGAAAAAACTTCTCCATTATTGGTGTCAAAATGAAACAGGGCATTTTTAATTTCCTCTATTTGTTTTTCTATCTCTTCAATTGATATAAACAAATCAGTATAATGCTGCATTTCATCACCCAGCTCATGTTGCAGCTCATTAAAGTAGGCTTGGTTGGTCTTGTCAAACTCCTTCTGTATATCAGCAAAGTCTACTACATAGCCATATTTAAAAGCTTTGTAAGTTCGGTTTACACGAGTAAGGGCTTGCAACAAATTGTGTGATTTTATCACCCTGCCTACATAAAGCTTTTTTAATCGCGGAGCATCAAAGCCGGTAAGTAACATGTTAAATACAAAGAGGATGTCAATTTTTCCGTCTTTAAATTCTTGAATCCAATTTCTACGTTCTAGCTTGGTACCAATATCATCTAAAATAATTGCTGACGACTTTAATTTTGCCTTTTGCTTTTTTTGCTCCCCGTAACTTTCCTGTGGCTCGGCAGCTAAAGCTATTGGCGGTGCTATTTTAGCAATTTTGGTTTGGACTGCATACTTGGTGTTAAATATCGCGTGCATTTCTCTAGCCTGGTCAGATGAATCGCAGATAACCATTGCACCCATGGTTGCATCATTCATTGCAATTCTGCTGTTTTCAAAATCTTCAACAATATAATCTAACATAGGCTCAACAAACTTGTGATGTGCGTACACTTCTTTTTTGTTTGCATTGCCTTTTAAAATTTTCAACTCATCCAATATCTTGTTAAGCGAAATTCTATAGCTGGTTTCAATCTGCTCACGAATTAGGCGTAACGTATAACCATCAGCAATTGAACGGTTGTAGTAATATTTATGAATGTAATTCCCAAAAAGCAATTTGGAATTAACATCACTACCCAATAAAGGTGTACCTGTTAAGCCAATTTTTATGGCGTTTGGGTCAGACTCATTAAGGTTGGCCAAAAAACTTCCTTTTGGATTATAGCTCCTATGCACTTCATCTAAAAAATAAATGCGTTGCAAGTTTAAGTTATAGTCAGTATTGCGAACCACATTTGGATCATCTTTAAATTTTTGAATATTTACTACGGTTATTTCTGCTTTACCCGTATTGTTTCCAATTGCTTGAGTTGATTTTATAGTATGAGCAAATTCATCTCTCGAATTTACATTATGTACGCTTAATCCACGGCTTCTAAATTCTCTTCCCGCTTGCACCATTAAGTCTAATCGATCGACAATAAAATAGAACTTTGGCACAATGCCTTTGCTTTGGTAGTAATGAGTTAAATACTTCACATTGTAAAACGCCAGTGCAGTTTTACCACTGCCTTGTGTATGCCAAATGATTCCTTTTTTAATTCCACCTTCCAATTTGGCTTCAATTGCTTTGGTAGCAAATATTTGTGGATAGCGCATTATATGCTTTTGTAAGCCTTTAATTCCATCAACATATGTAATGGCATATTCTAATATAAAAGCTAAGCGTGCTTTGCTGAACAATGAAGTGCAAATGCTATTGGTTGGGCTGTTTGGTGCTTTGTTGGTTAAAAACTCAGCACTATTTTTTATGCCAACTAGGTTGGTGTCTTTTAAAACTGAGTTCTCTATTGAATCATCTTCAGGTGCTAATAACTTACTTAAATCCAACTTCTCTTCTTCCCTAAAATAATTGAACACTACCTTGCCATAAGAGGTGGATAAATAAAACGCTCCTTCAACTGGTAAAGGCGAACCATCATCATATTTCATGTTGTTAGAAAACACCATGAGTTGAGTGATATTGATGAATTTTCGAAACTTTTTATTGGTATTTCTTTTTAAGAACATTCTATCACGTTCTTCAAGCATACCGTTTTTGTTGTTTGGTATTTTTACCTCAATAAATACCAAGGGCATTCCATTGATTAAAAGCGTTACATCAGGTCTAAATTCTTCTTCATCTTTTTTGCAAGGCAACTCAGTAACAACGTTAAAGGTGTTGTTCTCAAAATTTTCAAAGTCGATAAGTTTAATTCCTGATTTTTGTATTAAGCGGTGGTAAAAGGCTTTACCTAAATCCTCATTATCTAATAGTAAAGAAACTTCATCCAAAAGTCGTTTGACATCTTCTTCTTTAAATCCTTGGTTTATTTCAAGCACACTTTTGACAAAAACATTAGTAAAAATATTGGTGTCGGTTTGCCACTTAGCATTTTTTAAAGAAAGATATTCATAACCTAAGCGAGTTAAATGTAATATCGCAGGTATTTTAACTCTTGAATCTTCATTAAATTTCATGAAAGTGTTTGGTAGTTAATTCAAAATCTAAGATATTAAATATCCTCAGAACTGACTTAATTTCAAGGAGTTTTATTGATGCTTAATACATCTTATAAATAAGTAAAGCTAAAAGCTTTACCCATTTATCGCTAAAATGTAAGGTATCAAATACCACATTAACGTCAAAACTATCTGTTAGCGCTTGCTCTTTTTCCCTTTTACTACTTCATAAAATTTAACCGTAACAGTGGCTATGCTTATATTTTATTCATTGTCTAATGAAAAAATAGCTACGCCCTATTCGAAAACTTTTAAAATTAAAGTGGTATGAGTGTTTAAAATGTTACTTAAAGTGAAGCGTAAATTTTAAACACTTACAGCTCAGGCCCGTTAAAGACGGGCCAATAATAAAATTTCCTCCCTTCAAAAAAGAAAAAAAGAAACTCCCGAACCCTTTCGTGGATTAAAGCAAAGCAAACGGATCCCATATCAAGTACAAACTACTATTATCGCTAAACGTCATTCCAGACTTGATCCGGAATCTTTCAAATCTTGCACGAGTTTAAAGAATCAAGAGTTTAAAGAATAACGATTAGCTTCTTGCAAATTTTATTAATGGCTCAATATTGCCCTTATCGGCTGATCTAAGTGCATTTATGTATTCCCTCCTATATTCGTCTGCTTTGCTCATATCTGATTGGTGCCAAGAGAATATTTCATTGTTGAAAATTGATTCTATGATAATGTCTGCCATTAACCTTGAGTGCCTACCATTACCATTAGGAAAACAATGAATTGATACTATTCTATGTTTAAATCTTATAGCAATCTCATCTGGTGAATAAGTTTTATTTTCAATCCAATATTTTGCATCATCAAGCAATCTTCTCAGTTCAATTCCAATTCTTGGCCAAGTTATGCCAATGTTTTTTTCAGTTTTTCTAAATTGACCAGCCCATTTCCATACATCTCCATACATTTTTTTATGCAAGTCTTTTACAAACTTTTCGGTCAATATTTTCTCAGCTCTCAATTTAGTGTGTATGGTCCACTCTACCGCCTTTTCAATGTTTAGTTGTTCAAATTCATCTAGTTCACCTTGAGTTAATATTGTCTTAATCTTCAAATCTCGCTTCTCATCTTCATCTAACAGAGTCTGTCCTTCTTCATATTTTATTTTTAATCCCATAACGACTTTTTCATATCTCTTCTAATTTCATCTGCAAGGTCTTTTATGGTTTCATTTATTTTTTCGTCTCCAATTCCTTGATCTTCTAATTTCATATTTTGATTGGTTCTCAAAACTATTTTTCGCGCCAATTTTTCCGATTCTAGTTGAAGGAAATTTTCTATAGATCCATCATTAGGTACAAAACCATATACAAACTTCATATTTAGGGCTTGTCCTACATTTTTTAGTTTGTTTACTGTTATTTTACCTGAAGCCTCTCTCTCTTCAATTTTTTGAACTGCCCCTTTAGACATTCCAAGTTTGGCCCCCAATTGTTCACGAGTCATATTAAGAGTTGTACGAATTGTGTTAATCCATCCTTTAGTTGGTACCATAACCATTACCGATTCTCGAAATTTTAATAATTTCTGATCTAGCTGTTCAATTAGCAGTTGTTTTTTGTTTCTCATTCTTATCTATTATTCATACATATATGTATAATTATTAACTCAAAAGTATACTAATATGTATAAAAATGCAAACTAATAAATACTTATATGTATTAATTTTAAATAATAAGAATACGTATGTGTACTATTTAAATAGATAAGCAAGTGAGCAAAAATTGCAATAAGAACATTTGCTTTGCAGGCTTAGCGAGCCATTTATTATTCCTTAACGAACTCAGCCAACTCCAGCCATCTATTTTCTTTAGTACTTAGCTCAGCCATTACTTCATTTAGCTCACTAGACTTTGCAATTAAATCATCTGTAGTTAATTCCCCCGAACTTATTTGAGCAGTTAACTCATCTTTTTTGGCTTGCAAGACTTCCATTTCAGGCTCTAATCCTTCAAATTCTCGTTGTTCATTGTAGCTGAGTTTTGTTTTTTCTTTAACCTTTTCGGGGGCTTTTTCTTTTTTATCAACTAGCAGAACTTTGGTTTTAGACGGCTTGACACGTTCTCTAAACTGAGAGTAACTACCTGGGAAATCGCTAATAACACCATCTCCTTCAAAAACAAATAAATGATCTACCAACTTGTCCATGAAAAACCTGTCGTGCGAAACCACAACCAAGCAACCAGCATATTGCTGTAAAAACTCTTCTAATATGTTTAGCGTTAATATATCTAAATCGTTGGTAGGCTCATCAAGTATTAAAAAATTAGGGTTTTGTATCAATACCGTTAACAAATAAAGTCTGCGTTTTTCACCACCACTTAACTTGCTATAAAATACCTGTTGTTGCTTTCTTCCAAATAGAAAACGCTCCAACAACGATTCTGCTCGCAACTTTTTACCTCCTTTCATAGGAATATAATCGGCAATATCTGTAATCACTTCAATTACGCGCTTGTCTGCTTTAAGTTGAATGCCCTCTTGCGTGTAAAATCCAAATTTTACGGTTTCACCTATAACTACTTTGCCAGTGTCTGGCTTTATAACACCAGTCATCATATCTAAAAAAGTAGATTTACCTGCACCGTTTTTACCTACAATACCAACCTTATCAAACTTTTTAAACTTGTAACTGAATTTTTCAAACAACAAACGTTCATCAAAACTCTTAGATACATTGTGCATCTCAACAATTTTACCTCCAAGGCGCTCAGGTTCTATATGAAACTGAACGGTTGATTCTATTACACCTGATTTGGCTACGGCCTCAATTTTACCGGCAGATGCTATACGAGATTTTGATTTGGTAGTTCTTGCTTTTGGAGATCTACGCAGCCAATCCAACTCCTTTTTATACAAACTTTTAGCACTAATAACTGTCTTTTCATCTATTGCTGTTCGCTCTTCCTTTTTTACTAAAAAGTTGCTGTAATTGCCTTTGTAGCGGTAAATCTTTCCTCTATCTAACTCTAAAATCTCATCACAAATCGATTCTAAAAAATAACGATCGTGTGTTACCACAAATAACGTGAGCTGACTCTTTTTTATAAATGCTTCTAACCATTCTATCATGGCTACATCTAAATGATTGGTCGGCTCATCCAATATCAAAAAATCGGGATCGGCAATTAAAACCTTGGCCAACGCTACCCTCTTTTTTTCACCACCTGATAAATGCTTAATGGTTGCGCCCAATTTATCAATTGATAATCGCGACATTATTTGCTTAACTCGGGTTTCATAACTCCAAGCATCTAGCGCATCCATTTGTGAGCTCGCTTCTTCAATGGCCTTTACATCATTGGTATAAAATGCTTTTTGATATGCTGCAATTGCTTCCACCACAGGATTGTCGCTTTCAAACAACTCATCAATTATTAAACTATCATCATCTAAGATTGGCTCTTGCGGTAAGTAGCCAATTTTAACTCCATCATGTAGGGTTATCTTGCCAGTATCAGTTGGCTCAACACCTCTAATGGCACTAATTAAGGTAGATTTACCCGTTCCATTTTTGGCAATCAATGCAATGCGATCGCCTTTGTTTATAAAGAAAGAAATGTCTTCAAAGAGCAATTTCTCTCCGTAATATTTGGTAATATTTTCAACGGTTAAATAATTCAACTGGTAATTTTTTGGTAAAGCTACAAAACTACCTCATACACCCTACTCCGTCCGCCACTTTCGCTTTTGCTAAACACCTAGAAAAAAACTGTTGCATGCGTCCGCTTGTAACTTTTTTGTTTTAAAATAATGGCTTCTTAGCGGACGCTAAAGCCAGTAAAGGGTAATTGTCCCCCAAGTTGGGGGAGAATTAATGAGTAATTCTTTTTAATATCCTTTTATGCAACCAGTGGTTGCACTTTAGTAATCACCGCATTTTATGCGGAGATTAATCAATTATTCTCCGCAAATTATGCGGTAATTAAACAACTATTCTCCGCAATAACGAATATAATATCACCATCTTACCAAATCTGTGTTCCTTCTCAAGCATAACACTCCAATTTCATTTACTTTTGACCCATCAAACAGAAATAGTGAACTTTTCAGTTCTCTTTCTAGTTTTAAATGAGAATCCCACAGCAAAGCGTTTTAGCTTAAGTTTCCCAAATAATAATTTATAGAGTTCAAATCAACGCTTTATTTGAACAGAAAACAAAGGCCATCATAAATGGATGGCTTAACAATTTATGTATAGTAATAACACAACTTCTACTAAATCCACAAAATCATTCGGATCAGGGAAGAAAAAAAAGAAGCAGTATGGTAACAAATCAAACAGCTTTAGAAACAAATCAAGTAACCGACCACAACAAAGAGGTGGCGGCTTTAAAAAATCAACACTCGACCCTAATTTATTAGTTAGAAAAGCAACTGAAGAAGTAATTGTTGAGTATGAATCAAAAAGAACAATTAAAGAATTGCCAATTGACATTAACCTAATTGAATGCTTAGTGGCAAAAGGCTTTAGTAAACCCACTCAAATTCAAGATCAAACATTAGAGTACTTGTTAGATGGCCATGACGTATTGGGTATTGCCCAAACAGGCTCAGGTAAAACAGCAGCGTTTTTGGTGCCAATTATTCAAGAGTTGTTGCAAAACCCACAAAAATCACACGCATTGGTAGTAGTGCCTACGAGAGAGTTGGCCTCACAAATACAAGATGAATTTATAAGCATGAGCAAAGGTTTAAACCTTTATAGCGAGTGCTTTATTGGTGGCACCAACATTAATACCGACATTAAAAAATTGAGACGCTCACAGCACATCATTATTGGTACACCAGGTAGATTGCTCGATTTAATTGGCAAAAGACTTATTGATTTGCGCAAGTTTAACACATTGGTGTTGGATGAGTTTGACAGAATGTTAGACATGGGTTTTATCCACGACATGAAGAAAATTATTGGTGGAATGGAAAATAGAAAACATTCGCTCCTATTTTCTGCTACATTAGATAAAACACAACAAAGTTTGATTGACAATATTTTATCTGACTACAAAACAGTTAAATGCAGCAATGGCCAAACCACTTGCGATCATATTGATCAAGATATTATTCATGTTGGCGGCAAAGACAAGTTTAAAATGCTTTGTGACATGCTATATGATAAGGAAGAGTTTAGCAAGGTGTTGGTTTTTGAAGAAACTAAACATAAGGTAAAACGTCTTTGTCAAAAACTAGAGAAGATTGACTTTACATCTGATCAAATACATGGTAATAAAAGTCAAAATGCTAGACAAAATGCATTAAACAAATTTAAAAAAGGTAAAATTCAAATACTGGTTGCCACTGATGTTGCAGCTAGAGGTATTGATGTTAGTGATGTTACACATGTAATTAACTACCAAGTGCCTTTAACCATGGATAGCTACATACACCGTATTGGCAGAACTGGTAGAGCTGGCAAAAGAGGAAAGGCATACACTTTTGTAGACTAAGTCATTCTTAAATTAAATATTACAGGCCCTTTTGAATTATCAAAAGGGCTTTTTATGTTAGTTGGTGGTGGATTCGGAAATTTCAAATCACCCTTTAACTTTATGGGCTATCTTAAAACCAAAACAAATGGCATTATTAAGTAAAATGAAGGATAAGCTAGGCATTGGCGGTGTTTCAGTAAAATTACAAGTGCCAGGCCAAGTGGCTAATGATGCAAATGTTGATGGTAAATTAATTTTAACCACCAAAAATGGGCAAGAAATTGTTGACATACAATTAAAGGTTGTTGAAGAATTTACAACAGGTCGTGGAGATGATAAGAAAACCAAAAGTTTCGATTTAGGTACCATTACCCTTCCAGAAAAGTTTTCTATTAAACCAGGTGAAACTAAGGAAATTCCTTTCAGTTTGCCTTTTAACATAGTTAAATCAAATACTGCTGAATTGGCAGAAAAAGGAGGTGCTTTAGGTGCAATTGGTAAACTAGGAAAGTTTGCTTCTAACGAACAATCTGAATACTTTGTAAAAGCTGATGTTGATGTAGCTGCTGCTGCGCTTGACCCTTCAGATAAAGCAGGTATCAGAATTGTATAAATAATTTATTTATAATTACTTATCCCTTTACAATTAAAGTGATAATGCAATATTTTATGAATGTCCATTTGATTAAAATTAGAAGAACATTTTTTGTTTTTAACTTATTGAATCATCTGTTAAATTTGATACATGAGCCACCAAGGTAAACTCAGCAAATTTGAAAATAACAATGTGTATCACTTCCATTTAGTGGTGCCCAAAGCAATTGCTAATGAATTTATTGATGGCGACAATCGCAGAGTGTTGGCTACCTTAAATAATGATACCACAATTCATGCTGGTTTAATGCATTTGGGTAATGGCGATTACTATATAAATCTGAACAAAGAAGTACGTAAAAAGCTAAACTTACAATTGGGCGATACTCTCTCCTACTCATTAGCAAAAGACAATAGCGAATATGGGATGCCCATGTGTGAAGAGTTAAAAGAAGTGTTGGATACGGATTATAATGGATTTGAGTTATTTAAAAATTTAACTATGGGTAAACAAAGGAGCCTTATTTATATATGCAATCTACCAAAGGGCCAAGCTACACGTATTAAAAAGTCACTGGTTTTAATGGATTGTTTAAAGGCAAGTAAAAAAGGCGACATTGACTATAAGTTGTTCAATAATATGTACCGAAATTCTTCATATTAACTTACCTTTGCACCTTGTTAAAAAAAATAGGCTTAGCGATTTATAATTATTTATCTCTCTAAAACCCCTATCAACAATAACTTTTAAATAAAATGTGCACTTTATCGGCCAAGTACAAAACCAAGTCGAACTATTGCTCGTTTATATGACAATTCAATTAAAAAATTAAACTTATGAAAAAAACAACATTAATCATTCTACTTGTACTAGGTGCTATCACAACGCTCGTATTTATTGCGGCCGATCACATTGATGCACCAGCGGTTCAAGGAACCAGTAGAGACATTACCGACTTTTACGCCTTTCGTGGTGACGACTTAGACAACATTGTTTTTGTTGCCAACGTACAAGGTTTAATAAGTCCGGCAAACACTGCAGGTGCTCGCTTTGACGAAAGTATATTGATAGAATTTAACATTGACACTGATGGTGACAATGTAGAAGATCTAGTTATTCAGGCAATCCCTAGAGATGGAAACATGTATTTCTTTGGTCCTACTCCACCAGCATCAACTGGTTTGAATAGTACTATTATGACTGGTCAGAGAGAAGCAAATGTAGAAATTACGGCTTATGGAGACAATGCTAAAACAGCTACAGCAAACAACATGATGTATTTTGCTGGACCAAGAGATGATCCATTCTTTATGGACTTTACGCGTTACACTGAAATTATTGGTGGGACTGCTACAGGTTTTAACGATCCAGGTTCTGACACTTTTGCAGGAACAAACGTAATGAGTATTGTAGTAGAAGTACCAAAAACTTTAATTGGTGGTTCAGGTACTATTAATACTTGGGTTGAAGCTAAAAGAAAAGCCTAATTAACTAAACACTAAAATTCAAAATTTAAAGAAATGAAAAAAATTAATTTAATATATATGTTAATTATGGTAGCTACAGCTGCTATGATTTTTACTGGCTGTAAAGATGATGAAGATCCGATTACTCCAGATCCTACCATTGATTTTTCCGGTACTTTTGTTCAGTCTGACCAAATGGGAAGACCAGCAATTAATACAGTATTTGTACCAAGTGCTAGAAAAGATGAGTTTAACACAACTATTCCATCAGAAATGGAAGCAGCTTTTCAAATCACTTTTCAAAGCGGTTTAACTTCATTAAGTCCTGCATATTCTATGCCGGGTGATGAGAATGCATTAGGACAAGATGCTGCTACATTTTCTACATTATTAGTTAATGATGTATTGAATGTTTCGCTAGATGGTCCTACAACATTTTATGATGGAACCAACGTTTTAACTGGTCGTAATTTAAGTGATGATGTTATTACAGTTGAGTTATTGTTGATTTTCGGTGGTGAAAACTTCATGGAAAATCCAACATTATCAAATGATAACGTAAGTACAAATGATAAAGCTTTTGAAGCATCATTTCCTTACTTAGCATCTCCTTGGTAAAATAATATACCTTCATATAAAAACACCACTGAATTTTTTGGTGGTGTTTTTTTTTGCCTTTTCAACTACAAATAACTATACTTAGTAGCTAATTAATTTATCATGAAATTTTTCAAAATAACCTTATTACTCGCCTTTACAATTGTTGTACTATATGCTTGCAACAATAGTAAAATTGATAAAGTTACCAATGCAGAAGATTATGATACTTATTTAACTCCTAACTCTTCCAAACTAAACACTGCAAAAGAGGATTTGGCGTTTTGGCAAGAAAAGCTTAAAAACCAACCCGGCCAATATGTGTTATTGGCACAATTATCATCTGCCCAAAATACCATGTTTAATCTAACCGGCAACGTACAATATTTAGTTGATGCTGGTAAAAGTTTAGAACAATTAAATGAAAAATCTTCAGGTAACAATGCCAATTATTTAAGAGCTTATGCAAAAAATTGCATCTCGCAGCATCAATTCCAAAAAGCGTTAAAAGCACTTAAACTTGCTGAAGAAGAAGGAAGTAACCTTAACGCCACAAATAAAATGTTGTTCGACACTTATTTAGAGCTAGGCAATAATGAAAAAGCTGAGTATTACTTAGCAAATATTAAGGATAAAACACAATTTGATTATAGAATTAGATTAAGTAAGTGGCACGACCATAATGGCGATTTAAAAGGTGCTATTGATGAAATGGAGAGAGCCGTTAGGTTAGCTGAAACATCAAACTCTAATGAGTTAAAGCAATGGGCTTATACCAATTTGGCCGATTTTTATGGGCACGCAGGTAGAATACAAGACTCTTACAATAATTACTTAAAGGCGCTTAAGATAGAACCAACAAATGCATATGCTTTAAAAGGCATTGCTTGGATAGTTTACTCTTACGAAAGAGATGCTGATGAAGCAGAAAGAATTTTAGGAGCTATTACCCAGTACCACAAATCGCCTAATTACTACTTGCTTAAAGCTGAAATTGCAGAATTTAAGGGCAACAGCAAAGAACAAGCGAATAACATGCAAGCATATAATGAAATGCTGAAAAATGCCGAGTATGGAGACATGTACAATACCTATAACATTGAAGTGCTTACCGCAAGTAATAAAAATTTGGATGAAGCATTAAAGTTGGCTTTAAAAGAAGTTGAAGAACGCCCAACCCCTCAATCGTATAGCTTATTGGCCTGGACTTACTTTAAAAAAGGTGAGCATAAAAAGGCCTTAGAAATTGTTGAAAAAAATGTTGCTGATAAAACTACAGAACCAGCTGTACAATTGGTAATGGCAAATATTTATAAGGCCAATGGTAATAATGAAAAATTAATGGCTTTAAAAGAAGATTTAACTGGCAGTGGCTATGAGTTAGGCCCACTAGCTGAAAAAGAAATTGCCGAAATATATTGATATCGTTTTTTAGTAAGTAATCTAGTTTTGGTTTAATTTCAAGAGGGGTTGTGTTGTACACAACCCCTCTTGTTTTATCTAAAATATTCTTATAATTTTTATCCCTTAATTTTAAATATAACATTATTTTTCGTGCTTAAATATACCACAATGGATAAACCAAGAATTGTTAAAGACTATGACAAGCTAGATACCGAAATTCAGGAGCAACTTAAATTGAATTATCCTAAAGGATTTGAGAAATCATTAATTACCATAAAAAACGTAAAAAATGCTTTTGTATCTGTGCTTCCATTTGAAACGGATGATAAATATTATTTGGTAAGAATGACAAAAACTGAAGCGCAAGAAATAGTTGAGGAGGATGAAGATTATGATGATGACGGCAATTTGATTGATGAGGTGAGGGATGAATATGAAGAGCGATATGAAGAGTAATTACTGATATTTAGCTTTTTTAATGGTATTATGTTTTCAACTGTCCTCTTCTGGCAGTTGAATTTGTCTTGTATATTTAAATAACAGTTATGATTAAGAAAAGTACACTCGATTACCTTAACGATTTAAGGAATAATAACACCAAACCGTGGTTCGAAAAAAACAAGGATAGATATATGGCTGCGCATGCTAACATGATTGATTTTGCTGAAGCTCTGATTGATGAAGTTGCCAAGATTGACAAGATTGTGCCTGTTACAGGTAAAAAAAGTTTGATGCGCATTTACCGTGATGTGCGTTTTTCTAAAGATAAAACGCCTTATAAAAGTTATTGGGGAGGTGGAATTAAAAGAGCAACCAAAGCTTTGAGAGGTGGTATGTATTACCATATTGAACCTGCAGGTTTTAAGAAAAACTCCTCTCCTACCAATGCCAAAGGACATGGAAACATGATTGCCGGTGGTTTTTGGAATCCGGACCCGAAAGATCTTAAAAGGATTAGGGAAGAAATTGCCAATGACGATAAACCTTTACGTAAAATAGTGGCAGCTAAAAAGTTTAAAGAATACTTTGGCGAGTTACATGGAGAAAAGGTTAAAAGTGCTCCGAGAGGCTTTAATAAAGACCACAAGGCCATTGATTTACTCAGGCATAAACAGTTTTTACTTTATCGTAGATTTTCTGATAAAGAAATTATGGCCGATAGCTTTGTAAAAGAAGCTGCAAAAACGTACAAAGCAATGCATCCTTTCTTTAACTATTTATCTGATGTATTGACAACGGATGCCAATGGGGTGAAAATTGTTTAGTCTAATAAAACAGTCCATCATTTAAACCTACCTTACCAAAAAACTTTGCTTTTTCAATTTGTTGGTCAGATTTAAATAAGTAAATATCTCCGTTCTTATCTATCATTGGAACATGAGGGTTTTCCTGAGACCAACTTTTGGGGATTAGAATTTGATCGTGTGAAAGTATATTTTGAATGAAATGTCTACCCCTCTCAGAATCAGTTCCTAATTGAAAATTATACAAGTTTGGCCCTAATTTAACTGCAAACTCCCCCACAATAACTCCTTGCGCAAACTTTGCGAAGCGCGATTTACTCATATCAAAATAGCCATACCTACTTGGGTAATTTTTATCTTTTACTTTGTAAGAAGGATGGTCATAGGCATTGCCCGTCCATGCAATGGCCTTTATGCCTAAAGTGTAGTTGTTATTTTGAAATAGTAAACCAAGGGCACCAGTTCTATACTTATCGCTGGCGGTAAATCCTAAAATGTCGTTTTCAAAGAGAACCGAAAACTGTTTAATATGCAAAGCCATTTGACCACTTAGCTGCGTTGTACCAATATCATCAAAATAATGAATGAGTGAATACCCTAAGCCATAGGATTTGGTTGATTGATGATGAATTAAAGAATGCGTAATAAAAACATCTTGCTTTCTGTTGCCACTTAATGCAACAGCTCCAAAGCCCAATTGATTTTCAAAACGCGCTACATTTGGCCCCCAACTATTTAAAGCATAATATAATCGCCATTGTGCATTGACCTGAAAATGCTCGTGCAAGTAGTGAGTTTTCACAAATCCACCAACACGATTGATCTTGGTGCCTACGTTAATCGTAATTCCTGTTTTTAGAAACACTTGATTTGATAAATGAACTTGCGCAAAACTTAAGGAAGTGATTGCCACAATAAGCACCAAGAACAGGAGTTTTTTCACAATAAATAAAGGTATGGAATAAAACTTTGTACAATTAGGATTATGTCTGTTTGATTCAGCTTGTATGGAGTGTAACCTACATTATAGTTGGCGAACATGGTAAAATGGATATAGAAACTATGCAGGAAATTGCCAAAAGCATTAATGCTGAAGATTTTCGCGATCTAAAAATTGCGTTAGAATAAATTAAATAGCTAATGAAAAATTTAGCTTGACTAAATAGCAGCTTAATCTTATGAGTTTTTCACTTTTAATTTTCCAAAGGTTATACCTAAAATTAAATTAAACTTTAATGGGGAGGTGAAACTCCCAACACCTGGTATGTACTTAGTCCGATAAAAATCTTCCGTTTCATAAAGCATGATGCCACTGGTTGAAAGAGGGAAAATTAATTCAAATCCAACATTCATCAATAATCGTTTGGTAAATTGAATGTTGAATCCTGTTTCAAAATTTAATATTGGTATTTGAGTGCTAAAATTCACCTTTTTGTTATTATCGATAACATTTGTAATAGGTTCGAAAGGTAATTTTATGGCCCCATATTCTTTTCCTAATGATATGCCTAAATTGAATCCCAAGTAATAATGCGATAGTTTGTTACTACTTAAATTTTCTATTAACTGCGGGCCTAATGCAATGTAACCGCCAGTAAAAGAGTAAGCTGCGGTGTTATTGTAATAACCATTAAATATTTTGTGCCCAAAGCCAATAGTCACCTTGCCCGCAAGGTCATTCCAAAATTTACGCGCGTAAAATCCGTTAACACCAATTGTAGGATTGTCATTAACCCAATTTATGGCGGTTCGTGTTGGCTCTACAACAGTAAGTCCATAATAAATGGATTGTGGTTTACCTGTTTTAGAAGCCTCCGTGTTTTGGGAATAGCCTAAAGTGCATACACCAATCATTATCAATAAAGTAATTAACCAACTAATTCTCATTGTAGAAAAATTATGGTAGAATTATCATCAATCATGATGGAATCAAAGCTGGTTTGGAAGGGCTCAATATCTTTTGCACGATATAAATAACCGCACTGCTCGGTAAAACTAAAATCCGTATTGTAGTTTATTTGCAGACTATCAACTTTCCCATTTTTTATAAAGCTGATACTTATCGGTTGCGGTGGATGTTCAAAAAGCAGTGTGAATGAATTTGAATCAAAAAAACTAGCTTTATAATTGGCAAATGTGTCCATCCTAACTAATCTTGATGCGCCTTGACTTACAAACAATGTGTCAAAAATATCAGTAGTTCTAGCCATTGATGAATCGGAAATAAAGTAAATACGATAACTCTCTTCTGATTCCCCTAAATAATATAAATCCTCACGGCAACTTGGGCAGCTTGAGTTACTCATTAAAAACAACCCAATTCCAAATAGCAAGAGAATTCTGATGGTGTATATAGAATGTTTCACTTTAAAACAGATAGAGTTTTGTTATCATGTGTTGCATCTGTATGCAAAGTTAGCAGAATTATTGCCCAAGCGTTTTCTTGTACATAACATTTTGCTTGTGTAAATTCCTTTCTGGACACCTACAATAATTCCTATTTTTGATAAATGAGTAACTTAGAAATAGAACAAGCAAAATTTAAACAAAGGCAACAATTGATTCGACTGGGTTGGATTGCATTAATAGTTTTCATATTAGTTGCATTTGCTCTGTATTCTGAATTGTCAAATATTAATGAGACATTGAATGCCATGGATTATAATTTACAACGTATAAAAATGAAGCTCTCTAACTAATGCATATCTGTAACGTTTAAAATTTTCATATTGTATTTCTCATGATATTCGAAATGACTTTCGTTTTCAATACATTAGTTTAAATCAGGAATGTCATCTCGATAGAAAAGAGAGATCCAATACGCCATGTACTTTAACCTAAACATCATACTGTTGTTGAAACTCCGCGTATATAGGAATTAAAACGAATACATAACAGCCAAAATTAAATCAGCTCGTAGGTCATTGTAAACCTCACCAAAGCCAGGAAAATAGCGCGTTCTTTTAACCTCTCTCACATATGTTCCTCCAATATTCATTCCACTTCTTGATTGTATGTGCGCAATTTGTCCACCAACATTTAGATGAATTCTTTTTGACATGGATATGTTAAAACCTAAATCAAAAGTTACAACAGGCTCCACAGACTTAATGGTCATATCGCCTTCAAACACAAGATTGGACAAATTATATATGTTCCAATAAGTTGGTGTTATGTTTATGATTCCTGATTCTTTAAAAAAAGAAAACCCTAATGAAACACTGCAATACAAATAGGTACTACTCTTGCCTAAGTATTCACGACCTAAAACTCCAACGCCTACAAATCCTCCTGAGAATTTTCGAGAATATTTAGAAGAAGGACTATAATTCTTTACTCCAACACCTATTTCTCCTTGAAGCGAAAGATTTTCCCAAACATGGTAACGATATAAGCCATTAATTCCAATACCGACTTCAACACTATTTGCAATGTTAAGAACTGTTCGTGTTGGCTCAACAATTTTCAATCCTAATTTATGTTTGTATTCGCTTTGCGCAAATATTTGTATGCAGGCAAACAGCACTGTTAATAGAAATGATACCTTTTTCATTAAGGACGATAAATTTCTAAGGCATATGGATAAACTATGATGCTATCAAAACTATTGTCAATAAATTGTACATTATCTGCCTTCATAATAGTTCCGCAATAGTCTTCCCACTCTATAAAACTCTCATAAGTAAATTTCAACGAATCAATATTTAAACCTTCTACGAAATAAAGGGTAAAATCTTTGGGGGGATGCTCAAAAAATAGATAAAATCCAGATTGGTTGAAGCGCTTGTTTAAATTCCCAATACCATCATAAGGAACCCAAAAGTTATCTGGACCAATTAAATAAGGACGACTTTGATCACTTGAGGAATATATTGAATCATATGGATTTGACAAATCTAAATTCCCATTATCGGATGATAAGAATATGAAATATTGCCCGCCATGGAGACTATATCCTCTGGTACTATGACAATCATTATCGCAAGATGAATTCAATAAGAGAACACAAAGGCCAATAAGCAACATAATTTGGGTAAAGTAGATTAAACGCTTCACAATTAAATAGATAGTATTTTGTTGTTATGTGTTGCATGGTAATGATAAATCAATACAAGAAATTGCTAAGCGCATTAATGCTGAAGACTTTAGCAATATTAATATTGAGTTTGATTGATAGCTAAAGTTCGGAAATTTGAATATCTTAGAATGCTTAAACAACTTCTACATGTCCAAATTTCCACCTATTGTTCTTGCAATTATTTGTTGTCTTTTAAGTTTTGAGTCTTTTGCTCAATGTATACCAACAAAAATCAATTCTCATATTACAGGTATAGGGTCTGTATCTCTAAGAGATACTATTTCTACACTTATTTGTGATAGCACTACATACGAATTGATCCTCACTGCACTTGATTCTGCTGGAAATGTATGTAAAATCAATGATTCCCTTTACTATACCGTATATTTCTTAAATGGCTTTCCGATAGCGAACCCTTCTTTAATGCCATTTGATGGTTGTGATACGCTATATATTAATAAGTTAGATACGATTAATTCCTCATCAGTATTCTCATTGAGTCTTAAGAGTAAATGGCTTGTAGGTGATTCGGTTAGTTTACAGGTTATGGGTTGCAATAACGCTTGCTTGGATACAATCAATGTTATATCGAATATTTTAAAAAGCGAAACATACGTTTGGGCTAAACATGCCGTAATTGCTTCTTCTAAAATTGATACCGGATCAAATGTTCAATTTAAAGCAGCCGATTGTATAGAACTAAAAAATGGATTTGAAGTTGGATTAAACACAGATTTTGAAGCGGTAAATGATAGTTGCCATTAGATCGGCTACTCAATTAGCACTTAAAAAATCTTAGATAGAACCCTTACGCAGGCTTACCACCCGGCTTTACCGGTTGTGGTATTTTACGCATTCTAATGCTTTCTGGTGTTACCTCTAACAATTCATCCTCTTTTATGTATTCCATTGCTTCTTCTAACGAGAATAGAATTTTAGGGGCCAACTTAACATTGTCATCATTACCTGCAGAACGCATGTTGTTTAGCTTTTTGCCTTTGATAACATTTACTTCAATATCACCTTGTCTTGCGTTTTCGCCAATTACCATTCCCTTATAAACCTTGTCACCAGGCTCTACAAAAAACTTACCTCTGTCTTGTAAACGAGCCAATGAAAAACCTAAAGCCTGACCTTCTTCCATACTAACCATTGAGCCTTTTAATATGGTTGCTAACTCTCCCTTTAAAGGTTCGTAAGCTCTAAATCTATGTGTCATAACTGCCTCACCTGCAGTGGCTGTGAGTATGTTACTTCTTAAACCAATTAAACCTCTACTCGGTATATCAAACTCAATGTGTTGTAAATCTCCTTTAGGCTCCATTACCTGTAATTCACCTTTGCGTTGCGTTACCATTTCAATGGCTTTACCAGCATATTGCTCTGGCACATCAATTACCAAAGTTTCAAAAGGTTCGCATTGCACACCATCAACTTCTTTAATAATTACAACTGGTTTACCCACTTGTAGTTCATAGCCTTCTCTGCGCATAGTTTCAATCAAGACAGATAAATGGAGGATTCCTCTACCGTAAACGTTAAAACGATCTTCCCTATCAGTATCTTCTACTCTTAGAGCTAAGTTTTTCTCAGTTTCTTTATACAATCTATCACGCAAATGCCTTGAGGTTACAAATTTGCCCTCTTTACCAAAAAATGGAGAGTTGTTAATCGTAAACAACATACTCATGGTAGGTTCATCAACGGCAATACGTTTTAGTGGTTCAGGATTTTCTAAATCGGCAACTGTATCCCCAATTTCAAAATCATCTAAACCAACTAAGGCTACAATATCACCACTTCTTGCTTTATCTACCTTGGTTTTACCCAAGCCAGTAAATACAAACAACTCTTTAATTCTTACCTTTTTGTTTTTATCTTTTTTGCAAAGCATATAATCTTTACCTGCTTCTAAGTCGCCTTTAAATATTCTACCAATAGCAATTCTACCGGTAAAGCTGCTAAAGTCTAATGATGTGATTTGCATTTGCGGCAAGCCTTCTCTATAAGGAGCTTCAGGTATTTGCTCAATAATGGTATCTAACAAGGGAATAATATCTTCTGTGGGCTTTTGCCAATCTTTGGCCATCCAATTGTGCTTTGCGCTACCAAAAATCGTTTCAAAATCCAATTGATCTTCTGATGCTCCTACGTTAAACATTAAATCAAAAACTGCATCTTGTACTAAATCTGGCGTACAATTCTCTTTATCAACCTTATTTACTACAACAATTGGTTTTAAGCCCAATTCAATGGCTTTGGTTAACACAAAACGAGTTTGGGGCATTGGTCCTTCAAAAGCATCAACCAACAACAATACACCATCAGCCATCTTTAAAACACGCTCAACTTCACCACCAAAATCACTGTGACCAGGGGTATCAATAATATTAATTTTTACATCTTTATAATTAACAGATACGTTTTTACTTAAAATGGTAATTCCTCTCTCACGTTCTAAGTCATTGTTATCCAACAACAAGTCGGTAACTTCCTTATGATCGCCTAAAGTTTTACAGGCATGGATGATTTTATCTACCAAAGTTGTTTTACCGTGGTCAACGTGTGCTATAATAGCGATATTCCGGATTGATTGCATTGTAACTTTTTCTGCTGAGCCATGAGGCTCTTTAAATATTAACAACTCGCCAAGAGGCGAGCTATTTTAACATAATTTTTTGAAGGCGCAAAGGTAGAGGTATTTAATTTCTGAAACCACCTATGCTTGCTAATTTTATTGAACTAGGGTTAATAGCGTTTCTTTTTATAACCGCCTGAAGACTTAGATTTAGATTTCCCTTTGTAGCTCTTGCTTTGGCTTCCGCTGTATCCTCCAGATGATTTGCGTTTTGATTTTCCGTAACGACCACTTTTTCTGTTGTCGAAATTTGAGATATCGCTATCGCTATTGCATCTTACTACCCTGCCTTTGTATTTTACACCATTAACCATTTTGCTATAACCTTCATTAAACTGTAGATCCACATCAAAATAGGCACATTTTTCGGTTATGGTAATGTTGCTATAATTCTTATCGTTTACACCTGAGGTTTCTTGCAAGAAAGCAACCAGTTTACCTGGTGTAACACCATCCATCCTTCCAATATTTATAAAATAGCGATTGCCACTTTTGTTTCTATCGGTTCTATCTCTTTTCTCTCTGTCTTCACCTGAATCACTATCTCTTCTTCTACCTACACTTTCTCTGCTTTTATCTCTATCGCTTCTTTTGCTTCTATCTCGTCTATCATCTCTATCCCTATTTCTTCTGTCTCCGCGATCTCTGCTTCTGCTATCCCTGCTATCATTATAGCTATGGTTTAAGTCTTCTACCTGACTGGTTAAATTAAGTACCTGCAGTTGATGTGCAATGAGTTTATCAACCAGTTCGCTTTTCTTCACATCAACCAACAATTCACGCGCACTTTTTACAGCTTCTAATTGCTGTTCGGTTAAATCGTTTTCTTGTAACAAAATTTCATCAGCCCAACTTTCAATCCTAATTGCTTGTATTTGGGTAAGGGTTGGTAGTTCAACTTTAGCAAACTTAATTTTTAAATCTCTTTCGAACCACTGCATTTTTCTGCTATCAGATTTCATGGCAAACACCATAGAAATTCCTTTTTTTCCAGCTCTTGCAGTTCTACCACTCCTATGTGTGTAATAGGCTCTATCATCAGGTAGTGCATAATGAATAACATGTGTTAAATCATTTACATCTATACCTCTTGCAGCAACATCAGTAGCCAGTACAACCTCAGTATGATGGCTCTTAAAGCTTTTCATAACACGGTCGCGCTGCGCTTGCGCCATATCGCCATGCAAACAATCTACCCGGTAACCTTCCTTTTTAAGTTGGTCACTTACATTTTGAGTGTCTCTTTTTGTACGGCAAAAAACCAAAGCACGCATTTTAGGATTGGCATCCATTATACGTTTTAGCGCCTCTGTTTTCATGGTGCCTCTTACCTGCACATATTGGTGTTCAATATCTTTATTTACTACATTCTCAGCATTTCTTACCGATACTTCAACAGCATCTTTCATGTAGTTTTTTACAATCTTCTTTATTTCCTTAGGCATGGTGGCACTAAAAAGCCATGTGCTTTTTTCAGCGGGAGTAGATTCTAATATATAATCTAAATCTTCTTTGAAGCCCATGTTTAACATCTCATCAGCTTCATCTAACACAACATACTTTAAGCGATCTAACTTAACGGCTCCCCTGTTCATTAAATCTATTAACCGACCAGGAGTGGCAACAATAATATGAACACCTTGCTTAATTTTTTTTATTTGCTGTACTATGCTTGAACCACCATAAACCGCAATACTATTAATGCCTCTAGTGTATTTGGTAAATTTCACTACTTGTGCTTCCACTTGCTGACCTAACTCACGTGTTGGCGTTAAAACCAATGCTTGTATATATCTTTCATCAGCCGATAAATGATGTGCCAAAGGCAAGGCAAATGCACCTGTTTTACCAGTACCAGTTTGGGCTAATCCTATAAAATTCTCAGGCTCATCAATTAAAATAGGAATCGCTTTTTCTTGAATTTCTGAGGGTTTATCAAAACCTAACTCAGGCAATGCCTTTAAAACTTCTTCCTTTAAACCTAATGCTTCAAATGTTGACAATGTAATTTTTTAAGTAAGCCGCAAAGGTAGTTCAATTAAAATCACATTGCTAAATATTGTAATTATAGCTATTGCGTGTATATACTAGTTATTAGTACTTTTAAACTCCCTTGAAACTTAGTGAGAAAGTAAACAACCTAAAATTATGGCTTAATGATAAGTTAAGTGGCAAGTCTGAAATTGAAATGCACACAATTGAAGATTTGGAAGAGCATGCCGAAATACCTGAGGCATATTTAGCTAAGTTTTCGTTAGACGCTGTTAAAGACCCCACTGCATTATTGGGTAGAGATGAAGAATTGCAATTGGTTGAAAAGGCTTACTCCAATTGGAAAATTTCGAAAAATTTGTTGTTAATGGTTGGCGAAACTGGCGCGGGAATGTCGTCAATTATAAACGTGGCAACTACCAATATTGAAAACGTTATAACTATTAAAAACAGCCAAAACATTAGCGCTCATAGCGACTTGTTAAATATACTATCGGAAAAATTAGGGGTAAGTAATTGCCAAAAGTTGGCTGAACTACATACAGTTGTTAGCCAAGAGCCTAGAGTAATTGTGTTTGAAAATATAGAGCGTTTATTTATTAGAACCATCAATGGCTTTAATTTATTAGATGAGTTTCTATTGTTAATGCACAACACCAAACATCATATTTTTTGGATTGTTACTGTTAATAAATATTCTTTTTATTACTTAAACCAAGTGAAGGCTATTGCCGAAAACTTTTTATCGCTGATAAGGGTAAATCCATTGAAAAACAACATTGTGCAGCAGGTTATGGATGAGCGTAACAAAAGCAATCAAAATTATTATTTAAAGCCCTTATTAGCTGCCAAATCGTATTACAAAAAGTTAAAAAAAGAAGATATAACTAAGGTGCAAGCAATGCTTGAAGAACGTTTTAAAAAGAATTTATTGGCTTTTGCTGATGGAAACCTTAGTAGAGCAATGCTTTATTGGAAAAAAGCCATAGTTAGGGTATCGGAAACCAAGGTTTATATTAGAGAAATATCAAGTATAAAAGTACCCAACCTTACCTTAGATGAGTTGTTTATACTTGACGCTATTTTACAACACACCAGCTTATCTGCTACTGAGTTAAAAAAGGTTTTGAGAAACTCGGAGCGCGCAAGTACACTTACGCTAGAAAAACTTAAAGAAAGGGATTTAATAGTTGCAATGGATTTTAAAAATACAGAACATGAGTACCGTATTAATTTATTCTACTTAAATGAGGTGGTGGTAATGTTAAAAGAACGATTGAATAGAAAATTTGTGTGATGAATGTGCTTTACAACATATTGGCTTTAAAGGCAGCGTTTTGGTTACAATTGAAAAAACCAAGCGGCACCGACCCTATTGAGGGTGGTAAAGATATTGTTGAAGGCACCAAGGAAAATGTTGGAGAAACCATTAATAAGGTTACCGAGATAATTAATCCAAAAAACATTTTTACTGTAATTTTTGTAATTGTAATTACCTGGTTGAGCATAAAAGCTTTAAACTGGATTTACAAATACCTATCGAATCGCTTTAACAGATACAGGTTATATATTTTAAGAATAAAGCCAATTATTAATGTTATTATTTGGTTTGTTGCCATTTACTCTTTGCTGGTTACTCTTTTTGATTTAACCATTGAAAAGGTATGGCCAATACTAGCATCATCTGCATTGGCATTGGGTTTTGCTGCACAAGACTTGTTGAAGAACATATTTGGTGGCTTAATGATCATTTTTGATAGGCCATTTCAAATTGGCGATAGAATTTTAATTCGCGAAAAGTATGGTGAAGTTGTAAATATTGGCATGAGAAATACGACTATTAATACTTTAGATGACTCTATGGTAACCATACCCAACTCGGTAATTATTAGTGAAGCCGTAAGCAATGCCAACTCAGGCGCATTAGATTGTATGGCTGTAGTAAACATTTGGTTACCAATTAATATTAAAGTTGAGCAAGTTAGAAAAATAGCCTATGAAGCCGCAATTACTAGCAAGTACCTAAACTTAGATAAACCTGTTAAGGTGTTGTTTTTCGATCATTTTGACAATGAACCGGCTACCAATGTTAAAATTAAAGCCTACGTTTTGGATGCTAGGTATGAAAAAGACTTTGAGGGAGATGTTACCGAATCAACCAAAAAAGCATTGGGAGAATCGGGTATTTATACTACTTAGATGATTCTTTTACCCTATTAGCAAATACTTTTTTAAATTTATCTACCTTTGGCTTTATTACCATGGCACAGTAAGGCTGACTGGTATTTTGGCCGTAGTAACCCTGATGGTATTCTTCAGCAACATAAAAAACATCAGCTTCTTCAACCTCTGTTACAATTTTATTGGAGTAAGCTCCACTTTTGTTCAATTCATCAATTACCTCATTGGCAATTTTTGCTTGTTCTGCAGAATGGTAATATATACCCGAGCGGTATTGTGTGCCCACATCATTGCCTTGCCTGTTGAGTGTTGTGGGATCATGTATGGTAAAGAACACCTCTAAAATTTCAGCAAAAGTTATTTCGTTGGTATTAAAACTTAATCGAATTACTTCATTGTGGCCGGTAGCACCTGAGCATACCTCTTTGTAACTAGGGTTTTTTACTTCTCCTTGAGCAAACCCCGACTCTACTTTTTCAACACCTTTTAGCTCACGAAAAACAGCTTCAATACACCAAAAACATCCACCGCCTAATGTAGCAACTTGTAAATTTTCCATTTACTCAATTTAATTTTACAGTATTAATTAATTGCCTTTATTTCCACCCTTCTGTTTCTGTATCGGCCATTTGTGGTAGCATTTGAGTCTCTTGGTTGAGTTTCGCCATAACCAATTGTGGTAATACGAGATGCTGAAATACCTTTACCTATTAAGTAAGTTTTGACAGATTGCGCTCTTTGTTCTGATAATTTTTGGTTTTGGAAATCATCACCTAAGTTATCGGTATGTCCTTCAATTAAAATATTCATGCTAGGATTAAACAACAACTCATCTACCACTTTAGATAAAACAGAATAACTGCTTGTTTTTAATTGAGCTGTGCCACTGTTAAACTGTATTGCATCAATGGCCTCATTAAAAATTACATTTTTGTTAACTTCAGTTGATGCTGCGGGGTAATAAGTTCTTGTAACTGGGCAACCTTTGTTTGCTCTTGATCCTGCGTTTAATGGACAGTCATCATCTCTATCAATTACTCCATCATTGTCACTATCTTTTGTTAAGTAGTTAACCACAGGTCTTTGTATAACGGGTGATTTAGGGAGTTCGTTTACCACAGGCTCTTTTGCGACTTTAATTTCAACCTTGTCCTCTTCTGGGCATCCTGCATTGTACACACTACCTTTTAAGTTCGGACATTTATCAACTTTATCTAAAATGCCATCACCATCACTATCTGCTATTTCTGCTGGGCAACCACGATTAGCTCTGCTGCCAACTTCTGTAGGACAATCATCCTCTATATCTGGGATTCCATCTTCATCACGGTCTTTAACTTTTGGACAGCCATGGTTGGCAATACTACCCCATTGGTTAGGACAATCATCTTTAGAATCAATTAATCCATCATCATCAGAATCTAAATCCACTGGGCATCCAAAATTTAATCTAGTACCTGGTTCATCAGGACATTTATCTATTTTATTAACCACGCCATCATTGTCTTTGTCTTTTAAATTACCTTGGCCTAACTTAAAAGTTAATCCTACCTGATTGTGTAGCCAATGATCGTTGTATTTGCCGTTAATAAATAGATCAAAATTGTCGGCAAAAGTATGGCCAAAAGTTGTTTGCCAATTTAAAGAGGCATTTTGGGATATTGGGATATAAAAACCTCCACCAAAAGGTATGGTAAATGCGGTGCCAACTTCTGAGCGTGGATTATTAGAATCTACATGAGAGTAGTTTGAAAAACCTAATCCAGCAAAAATATAAGGCTTAAAGCTGCTAGATTTTAGTATAAACATATCATTATAAAGTTTATAATTTAATGTTGCATGCCCTTCAAACAGCCTTGTATGAAAGCCATCTTTTTTAATTGATGGATCATTATAACCAAAATTACCTAAGCTTCCGCCTATTTTAAAATCTAAAAAATCGCCTAAATTTCTTCTTAAATCAACACTGCCTACACCATAAAATGGTGAATCGAAATTATATGCACCATTGCCCCAATCGCCTATATACTCGTTTTTTCCAAAGCGTAAATCCAACGAATATTTTTCCTCTTTTTGCGAGAACAAAAATGTGGAGATTAAAATAGAACATACCAACAATACAACCTTAGCCTTCATGTAATAAACTTTAATGTTTGTAAGCCGAAATTACATACTTTACCATAAAACGGCAGATACAAAATTTATGTTAGCACCTAATTTGAACGAAAACTAGTAAACTATAAGACCTAAAGCAGTTCATTTGCCAAGCTGGCCAATTCGCTACGCTCACCTTTTTCAAGGGTAACGTGGGCGTATATTTCGTTGTTTTTCAATCGGTCAATTAGGTAAGAAAGGCCATTGCTCTCAGCATCTAAATAAGGCGTATCAATTTGATTAATATCTCCAGTAAACACAATCTTAGTCTCGTCACCAGCTCGGCTAATTATGGTTTTCACCTCATGAGGAGTCAAATTTTGAGCTTCATCTACAATAAAAAATACCCGCGACAAACTTCTGCCTCTAATGTAAGCCAACGGAGCAATCGCAATTTTTTCGCTTTCGAGCATTGCATCAATGGTTTTTTGCTGACGTTTATCTTTATTCTCAAATTGATCTTTTATGTACTTTAAATTATCCCATAATGGCTCCATAAAAGGATCGAGCTTGGCACTTATATCGCCTGGTAAAAAGCCCATGTCTTTATTACTTAGCGGTATTATTGGTCGGGTTAAATAAATTTGCCGATATAACTTACGTTGCTCTAAAGCCGCAGCCAAAGCAATTAGCGTTTTGCCCGTGCCGGCCATACCTTGCAGTGTTACTACCTTTGTTTTGGAATTAAGTAATGCGTGTAAAGCAAAAGTTTGCTCGGCATTTCTGGCTTTTACCCCGCATGCTGATGTTTTATCTACCAATACCAAGCCCTCTTTTTCGTAAGTGGTTAGTGCCGATTTTTTGCCGTTTTTTAATATTAAAAAGTGATTGATAGGTTGCTCTCCAATTTTTGCTTTTTTATGTGCTATGGTATGCTTGGCGTAAATCTCATCAATAACACTGCTGCTAACATTGGTAATCTCAGTTACTCCATTGTATAAATCATTTACATTTTTAATCTTACCTGTTTCGTAATCTTCTGCAAATAAATTTAAAGATTTGGCTTTTAGGCGCAAGCAAATATCTTTCGATACTAAAATTATGCGCTTTTCTTTATGTTTGTTTTGGAGAGAAAGTGCGGTGTTAAGTATTTTATGATCAAATTTTTCATCACCAAAAATTCCAACAGCATCTACCCCATTTAAGGCATCAGCCAATACTACTTTTAAGCTGCCTGTTGCTGGTTTATTAAGTGGAATCCAATCGTTTAACAATTGATTTTTTGATAACTCATCAATAAATCTTATAAAACTTCTAGCTTCAAAATTTTTGGTATTGTTGCCCTTTTTAAAATTATCTATCTCTTCTAGTACATGAATGGGTATTGCTACATCATTGTCTTCAAAGTGCTTTACCGCATTGTGATCGTAGAGGATTACAGAAGTATCGAGAACAAAAATTTTCTTTTCAGCCTTACTTTTTCCCATGTTGGCAAAGTTGATATAAAGCAAAATAAAGCATGGCAACAATTATCAACAACAGGCAATAAGCAGTTGAAAAACAACCAAAAAAAGAAAGTGGTAACAATTCTTGCGAACTATTACCACTTTCGCTTAATATAAACCTTGATTTAAATTAAGCCACGTTTTTCCTAAAGTGTAATTTTATAGTTGTTGCCAACCACTCTGCTCCATTCGTATCTATGTCTTTCCAATTTTCATTTTGCAAATCTAATCTCAAGCCATTAATGCTATCGTTTCTAAGAAATTTCAAGATTAATAAATTAATCTCTTAAGCAAAAACCTTTTTTCAAACTGCTTATTTACAAGCACTCTTGCGATTACTTATAAAAGCTAACTTTTCCAGCATTATTAAAACCAAAGCCTTAATAAATAAGAATTAAATCGTGAAACCTAACCCATTAGGAACCTGATAAATTATACAGCCTAAAAAAACACAATACTTCAAGAACTAAACCTTTCGGTAATATCGCACTTTATTGCTACGATAAGCTAAAAGTAACTTATGAGGATAAATTTTCCAATAAATTGGTATTATACTTTTTAACAATGTATTAACAGGCTATTAACACTGTTTAATAACATTTGTTAATTAACTGATTTTCAAATTAACACTGTAGCTTAAAAGGTTTTTAAATCTCTAATAAGAATTTTGTTTCGCCTCAAATGAATTTTATTTTCGTTTTTCAATTCATTCAACACCGTAGTAACCGTTTGGCGGCTAGTGGCTGTTAGTTGTGCAATTTCTTGATGGGTTAAATCATGTTCTACCAAAGTTTCAAAACCTATTGGCTTGCCATAATCGTTGCCCATTTCTCTTATAAAGTCTAATATTCTGCTTTGGGCATCTTTAAATACAAGACTTTCTAATTTGCGCTCCATTTTTAACAGTCTATCTCCAATATGGCGGGTTACCTCAAAGTTTAAGCGCGAATTTAATCGCATCATGCTTAAAAAGTCGGTGGTGCTAATTGAACAAATTACTGCTTCATCATCCAATGCAATTGCAAAATCTTTTCTTACATCTTGCCCTACCAAACCTAATTCTCCGAAAATTGATCCAGGATACAATATGGTTTTTATTATTTCTTTACCATCATTAAAGGTGCCTATTTTAACCCGGCCCGACTTTAAAATGAATACTTGCTTGCTCGGCTCATCAGGAAAAAAAATAAACTCTTTCTTAGACTTAGTTTTCTCAGTCATCATACTGCTCATCTTCTGCTTTTCTTCATCAGAGAGTACTTTAAACAAATTAATTTGCTCTAAGTACCAGAGCTTGCTATTGGTTGTTGTCATGTGGTTTATAGTTTCTGCGTTCTTAGGCAAATCGGAAAAACTATACAATTGGTCAATTAACATACTAAACATTGTTTTATGAATAAAGTTTAAAAAAGTAAAATATGTACGTAGTTTTTATCTGTTTAGATTTGTAAATAATGAAATATTTATTAAGTATTCTTCTTGTTCTGTCATTTTCTCTAGCCTTTGCGGGTGGTCCGTGGTCGCAAGGAAAAAATAAAGGTTTTGCCGAAATATCCTTTTCAGCATCACTTTTTAACGATTTAATAGTTAAAAACCAATTTAACGTGTATGCTGAGTATGGTTTAAGTGAGCAAATAACTGCAAAGGCTATTTTACCTTACATGTGGGTAGGCACAAAAAATGGCATTGAAGAGTCGGGCAATAATCTAACCCCTAATAAGTTAAGTGGTATTGGCAATATCGTTTTTGGGTTAAAGTATGAGTTTTTAAAAAGTCCATTTAATGCTTCTGTTGGTGTTGATTATACTACCAACACTTTTCAAAAAGATATTGAACAAGGATTAAGAACGGGTTATGAAACATCAACTTACACACCGCAAATTTCTATTGGTAAAGGTTTTAACAAAGGCTATGTGCTTGCAGAAGCAAAATATTTGATAAACGATAGTGAGTATGCTAATTATATAAACCTTATTGGTGAGATAGGCCGTAAGATTGGCCAGAAAAGTTACTTATCATTTTACATTGAACATAAAGGTGTAGCAAATACTGGTAGTTTTAATGATACTGATGCCCCTTCATTTACAAGCACTGGTTTTTTTATTGATAATGAAAAATACACCACACTAGGCCCCAAAGCGTTAATACATATAAAAGATAATTTTGGATTAAGTACGGCTGTACTGTTTAACCTAGGCAACAATCCCAATAACAATGAAACCAATGTTAAGCTAGGTGTTTATTATGATTGGTAACACAGCTTTAGTTGCATTTAACCCAGGCCTAAAGACCAACTCAATAGATTGCTGTAAGACTACTTTTTCAACTTAAATTGCAAAGTAGCCAATGGGTGCAAGTATTTAAAAAATATGCATTCACCATTTTCATAGTGGTATTCTGACTTGTCTCCGTTGCTTGATGTTACCAAATATTTGTTGGGCTCAATTTCTTCTACACTCGCAAATGTGCCCAAACTTTCAGAATAAATTTTGGATACTCCTATTGGCTCTTCAAACTGCAACAAACAATCACTATAAGTAATCTTTTCATCTATACTAAAAGTTTCTTTGGTTGTAATAATGCTATATCCATTACCTGTTGCTTTGGTTGAAGTGTTTCTTTTAACATCATCATTTCTAAGTTCTTTAGCTGTTGCCTCACTTAAAGCATCATTTAAATAAGTTACTTGTGAAGAATAAAACGATTTTATGGAAATTATGATTCTAACCTTTAAATCGGAGGTTACTTGGTAATGCATTTTGTTGCCATTGCCTTCCATAATTTTATCTGCAACCAAGGTCCCTACTTCTTTATCGCCATGGTAAACAGCATACGTTTTAGTTTCTGCATTAACCTGTAAAATAAAAAGTGAAAAAATTATTGTAAATAAGTACTTCATATTTTATCTAGTTCAAAAAACATTCCAATTAATATCCATGTTCCAAATCAACAACATTGGTGTAAGGTTGATTGTTTGCAAAATTCTTTAAATTTTCGATTACATCATTCCATCTTACCAAATCAGTATCTGGTGACCCTCCTCTGTGAGGCGATAATACAATGTTATCCAGTTTTTGAAAATCATAGTTAAAAGGATATTTTTTGCCATCAACTTCATCAGGACTGTAATTGTACCAAACATCAATAGCAGCCCGCTGAATGGTTTTATGGCTAAGCGCATTGTACAAAGCTTCTTCATTTACAACAGCTCCCCTGCTCATATTTACCAAAATGCCTTGCTTACCAAGCAATTTCAATTCTTTTTCTCTAATAAGATTATCCGTTTCATTGGTATGTGGCACCGCAATCATTAAAACATCAGTCCATTTTAAAAACTCGTTTAACTGTTCATTTTTAAAACATAGCAAATCATTGGTTTGCTGATTACTCTTTCTCGTAAGTGCCGCAAAACTACTGCCATAAGGCATTAGCATTTGGTGTATGGTATTATTCATATTGCCATATCCTAAAAAACCAATCTTTCTATCGGCTAAACTTATGGAGGCTGCTTCTTTATCGCCCGTGCGCCATTGGCCATTTACCATAAAATTATGATGAGTTATGGTTTGGTTACATGCACTTAATAGCAATGCCATTGCATGTTGTGCATTTAAGTGTGCGTGGCCATGATTGTTTAACAAAGTAATTTCTTTGTTTTGCAAAACTGGTTTATGCTCTTTCATTAAGTGTTGTACCCCTGCGCCAGGATTAATGAAAAGGCTTAGTTCTATTGCATCATTCAACCATTCAACCTTTGGTCGCCAGCCAACTATTGCATTGGCATCTTTAATTTGATTATGCATAAAAGCATTGTATTCTTCCTTATTATCAGCAGCACTTATATCCGTAAAAATCAAATCTAACGGCTCTTTATCCAAATGTTTTTTCAGGTAGTTCTTCAATTCATCTTTAACATTCCAAATAAACAGCACTTTTTTCATCTCGCTCACAGTTGCTAAAATATGGAAAGCGTTACATTTGCCGCAATAATAATTGGATTCAAGGAAGAAATGTTACAGGTATGGGATTTAAAGAAGAAATAAATAGAAGAAAGACGTTTGCAATTATTAGTCACCCTGATGCTGGTAAAACCACACTAACAGAAAAGTTCTTGTTATTTGGTGGTGCAATACAAGTTGCAGGTGCTGTTAAATCTAATAAAATTAAGAAAAGTGCTACTTCCGATTTTATGGATATTGAGCGCCAAAGAGGTATTTCTGTTGCCACTTCTGTTATGACATTTGAGTATAACAATACTTTGATAAATATTTTAGATACCCCAGGACACAAAGATTTTTCGGAAGATACCTATCGAACACTTACTGCGGTAGACAGTGTTATTTTGGTAATTGATTGCGTAAAAGGTGTGGAAGAACAAACCGAAAACTTAATGCGCGTTTGCCGAATGCGAAAAACGCCAGTTATAGTTTTTGTAAATAAAATGGACAGAGAAGGTAAAGATCCATTTGACTTACTAGATGAATTAGAAGAAAAGTTGCAGATTAATGTAAGACCATTGACATGGCCTGTAAATATAGGTAGCAGGTTTAAAGGTGTTTATCATTTAATGGATAAAAACATGCGCCTTTTTAGAGGTGGTACACAAAAAATTGAAGATGATGTGTTAAGCATTTCAGACATTAACGATCCTGAATTGCAAAGCAACATTGGAGAGCAAGATCATAAACAATTGAAAGAAGATGTGGAGTTGATTGAAGGTGTGTATGAAGAGTTTGACACCCAACCTTATTTAGATGGCGAACTAGGACCTGTATTTTTTGGCAGTGCCATTAACAACTTTGGGGTTAAAGAAATGTTAGACACCTTTGTGAAAATCGCGCCATTCCCACAACCTAGACAAGCAGAAGAAAGAATAGTTGAACCAGAAGAGAAAAAGTTTACTGGCTTTATTTTTAAAATACACGCCAACATTGATCCCAACCACAGAGATAGGATAGCCTTTTTAAGAATATGCTCAGGCATATTTGAACGCAATAAGTTTTTTAAACATGTCCGCTTAGATAAGAAGATGAAGTTTAGCAATCCGTATGCATTTATGGCAGCTCAAAAAGAAGTGGTAGACAGTGCCTACCCTGGTGATGTTATTGGATTGTATGATACTGGTAACTTTAAAATAGGCGACTCTATGAGTGAAGGGGAAGAAATTAACTTTACTGGTATGCCAAGCTTTTCGCCAGAGCTGTTTAAAGAAGTGGTAAATAGAGATCCTTTAAAAACAAAGCAGTTAGATAAAGGCGTGCAACAACTAACAGAAGAAGGTGTGGCCCAATTGTTTTACAAAATACAAGGCAACACTAAAATTATTGGTACAGTAGGTGAATTGCAGTTTGATGTAATTAAGTATCGTTTAGAGCATGAGTACCGAGCCAAATGCGATTTAAATCGCCTTAACTATTACAAAGCTTGTTGGATAACCAGCGACAATGCTGAAAAACTGGCTGAATTTAAACGCTTAAAAGCAAACTACTTGGCTTTAGATAAAGAAGAAAACCTAGTGTTTTTAGCAGAGAGCCAATGGATTTTAAAAACCAATATGGACAATTACCCTGAGCTGGCGTTTCATACTACGAGTGAGTTTAACTCAGCTGTGGTGGTTTAATTTTTAATGATTTTTTGGGTACTTGTATGGCCTTTTTCATTTTGGACTTCAACCAAATAAACCCCGTTACTCAAATGGTCTAAATCAACCAATTCAACAGAACTACTAATTGCTTGCTTCAATATTTCTTGGCCTTTTAAATTATAAATGGTTAGCCCATATTCCTCCATCTGAAAAGCCTCAATATTAATTGTAAAGTGGCTTGCAAAAGGGTTAGGGTAAATTTTAAAAGGAATTTGATTAACTAAATCATCTACTCCAACTAATGAACCATAGTTATAAGTATAAGCCTTAATCAAAGAATCGCATGTTAAAGCCCAATGATTGGGCGTACTGTACACCAAAGTGTCGTTTATATAAATACAACGGCAGTGGTATTCCTTGGCTTTAAAAGCATTGCATTCATGAAACCAATGGTCAGATTGGAAACTTACTTCCCCAAACCCCGAATCTGCCCCAACACCTTCTATAAAAAAGTGCTTGTTATTTATAAAACATGGTAAATCACTCTGTAACCAATAACGGTAGTGCCATTTACCAGTAGGTAAAAACAATGAGTCTTTTTTATTTATCCAACAATTTTTATTATAAAAATTGAATGACCATTGATTAATCCAAGCAGTATCGTTAGAAATAGTATCACCAACAACCCAGTTCAAATCCCACAATTTAGTTTCAAATCCTGGAGAACTTAAATAATAGTGAATCTTTTTACTGCTATCTATCCTTAACTTAGTCCCTCCAAAAGAAATTGGCTTAAATCCTCCATTGCTGGCATTTAGTGTTGAGTCATAGTTAGGTGATGACATATAGTGGTAATGCCTATTCGGAATAATTGAGGTATCAATTATTCTGTTATTCAGCCATTGCCCAACATCAGTAAAATAAATATTTAAATATCCATCCCAACCTCTAATATCCAAACTATATTCCGTTGGAGATCCTGGTCCACCGCTTTCATTGTGGTCAACTACTTCTGTTACCCAAACAATATTGCTATCAGGCAGGGGTATGTATGTGTGTTGGCTAAGGGCTAAATAACAAAGTAGACTTAATGTAAATGTTAGTAGAAGCGTTTTCACTGTCAATAAAGTTAAGCGTTTTTATGTATTGGTTTAGTTCTTGACTCAAGTTAGTGCATCACCTCATCAATAAAATCGACCTATTGGTAGAATTCATTTCATCCAATTATTACCATTCCTTACTTTTATAACAACCACAAAAACTAAATAAATATGAATGCACACGAAATAGACTATAAAATTATTGGAGACGATTTACAATGCGTAGAAATTGAGTTAGACCCACAAGAAGCTGTGATTTAATTTTTAATGATTTTTTGAGTACTTGTATGGCCTTTTTCATTTTGGACTTCAATCAGATAAACCCCACTATTTAACTGGTTTAAATCAACCGATTCAAAAGAACTACTAATTGCATACTTCAATATTTCTTGGCCTTTTAAATTATAAATGGTTAGCCCATATTCCTCCATTTGAAAAGCCTCAATATTAATTGTAAAGCGGCTTTCAAAAGGGTTAGGGTAAATTTTAAAAGGAATTTGACTAGCTATATCATTGACTCCTACCAAAGATTGAGGATTGTAACTATGTGCTTTCACCAATGAATCACAACTTATATTCCAATGATTGGGAGTGCTGTACACCAAAGTGTCGTTTATGTAAATACAACGGCAGTGGTATTCCATGGAAGGGAAAATAGTACATTCATAAAACCAGTTACCCGCACCCATGCTTTGCAGCCCAAACCCTGAATCACCGCCAATGCCCTCAATAAAAAAGTGCTTGTTATTTATAAAACATGGTAAATCACTTTGTAACCAATAACGGTAGTGCCATTTACCAGTAGGTAAAAACAATGAGTCTTTTTTATTTACCCAACATGAGCTGTTAGTCGCATTGAACATTGGATAGCCTACCCAAGTAGAGTCATTTGAAATGGTATCGCCAATATCCCAATTAAAATTCCAAATATTAATATAGTTACCTTTACCACCATAAGCGTAATGTAGTTTTTTACTGCTGTCTATTCTTAACAAAGTTCCTCCAAAAGCGAATGGCTTAAAACCACCTCTTCCTGCATTAAGAGTAGTATCATATTTAAGACTCGACATGGCGTGATAAATCAAACTTGGCGTAAAAGTAGAATCTATTATTCTGTTATTTCGCCATTGACCTATATCATCATAAAAAAGATTTAGAAATCCATCCCGGCCCCTAATATTCAAACTATATTCTGTTGGAGATCCAGGCCCTCCACTTTCATTGTGGTCAACTACTTCTGTTACCCAAACTATATTACTATCAGGCAAGGGAATATATGTATGTTGGCTAAGGGCTAAATAACAAAGTAGGCTTAAGGTAAATGTTAAGAGAAACGTTTTCACTGTCAATAAAGTTAAGCAATTTTATGTATTGGTTTAGTTCTTGACTCAAGTTAGTGCATCACCTCATCAATAAAATCCACCTATTGGTAGAATTCATTTCAACCGATTATTTTCATTCCTTATTTTTATCACAACTACAAAAAACTAAACAACATGAATGCACACGAAATAGATTATAAAATTATTGGAGACGATTTACAATGCGTAGAAATTGAGTTAGACCCACAAGAAGCTGTAGTAGCAGAAGCTGGCAGTTTTATGTTAATGGATCAGCAAATACAAATGAATACCATTTTTGGTGATGGCACCAACCAAGAAAGAGGTTTTTTTGACAAAATGTTATCTGCAGGTAAGCGCGTACTAACGGGTGAAAGCTTGTTTATGACGGTATTTACCAATGTTGGCAATGACAAACACCGAGTAAATTTTGCTGCGCCCTACCCTGGTAAAATTGTAGCGTTAGACTTAAGCTCACTTAATGGAAAAGTAGTTTGCCAAAAAGAGAGTTTTTTGTGCGCTGCCAAAGGCGTAAGGGTTGGCATTGAGTTTAGTAAAAAACTAGGTAGAGGATTGTTTGGTGGTGAAGGCTTCATTTTGCAAAAGTTAGAAGGAGATGGAATGGCCTTTGTACATGCAGGAGGTACGATAGTTGAGCGTGACTTATTGCCAGGTGAAAAGTTAAATGTAGATACGGGTTGCTTGGTAGCTTTTCAAAGTACTGTGAACTACGATATTGAATTTGTAAAAGGTGTTAAAAACATATTTTTTGGTGGTGAAGGTGTATTTTTTGCTTCCTTAACTGGTCCTGGTAAGGTTTGGATTCAATCATTGCCATTTAGTCGCTTAGCTAGCCGTGTATTGGCAGTAATACCTAAAATGGGTGGCAAGCGAAAAGGAGAAGGAAGTATATTAGGTGAATGGGGAGATATTATTATGGGTGATAGACGGTTCTAAATCTGATTTGCTCATACACAATTACTGCTCATGCCTAAAAACATGAAGTACTTCTGTGCCCTTCAAAACCTCAGTTCTGAGAAAAGATAGGTACTTAGATGAATCTACTTAACAGGATAATATATCTTGGTTTCTAAATCATACGGACCTACAGTTGCAGGGTCGCTAGCATAAACTTCCCAACCGTAACTCCTCTTTTCATCAACCTCATAATCATTATCTTCTAAATATTTTTGAAACTTAGCATGCGCTTCTCCAGTGAACTCGTAAGGTCCAAAATTACTAACAGTTGCAAATTTTCCTCCGGGAAGTTCGCCCATTTTCATATCAACAGTTTCTTTAATTGCTTCTTTTACTGGCAAGCCCAAGCGTAAATAAATCAATTGTTCATCTTCTCCCAAATACTCCGAATAAGGCGCACCTATTATTTCTCCATTTTTAGACGCGTATTCTTGCAGTTTAGGGTACCATTCGCTCATTACCTCACCTACTTTGTCTAACGGAATATCTCTTTTTACAAAAAGTACACTTTGCGGTTCTAAAGTTTGCTCATCATAATTTTTCAGTACTGAATTTAATTTTGGTTGTGGCATAGGAGCTTTTGCACTTACCTCAGCTAAATCATTCAATCCATTTTCAAAATTTCTAATATTTAGTGATTTAAAATAAGGTCCTCCTAACTTCATTAAACCATGCATTTTCCACTTAAAATTCCAATCAACCTTGGTGGTATTCTCATCAATCTTTTCAAAGGTCCAAGTAATTTTGTCCGCTGGCATTTCTGCTGACTTCCCAAACTTAAAAGCCAAATCGCTACTTATAGATTTGTTTTCAACAACTGCAGTATGCACATGTGTGCCAGACATTTTGCCATTGCCGCTAATAAATTCCGATTTAGCTCCCACTCCACTTTCAGCGCCAGAATAAGTTGTTTTCATTTCGGGATCCTCTTTTTGCCAAGGCGACCAAGCTTCCCAATTTTTAAAACTTGCTACTTGATTGTAAACCGTTTCTACTGGTGCATTAATGGTTTTACTCCGTGTAATTTCATAATTATTAGGTAAAACAAAGTATGCGATAACCGCAGCAATCAACAAAACCAATATTAGGACTACAATGCCTTTTAAAAATTTCATGGTTTTAAGTTTATTTTAATTTGGAGATATAAATTTAAAATATATAAGTTTGATTACCAAAGTACAAAAAGTGTAAAATGAATACAGGCAAGTATTTCAAAGTAGTTTATAGTGATGATGATTTGGTGATAGTAAACAAATTACAAGGCGTGCTTTCTATACCTGATAGGTATGATTCAAAAATTCCATCAGTTCAAAAACTATTACAAAAACAGTTTAAAGATGTATTTACGGTGCACCGTTTAGATAGAGATACAGGCGGCATTATTTGTTTTGCTTTAAACGCAGCTGCACATAAAAACCTAAACGAACAATTTGAGCATAGAACTGTGGAGAAAATTTATGAATGTGCTGTAGTTGGCATTCCTGAGCCAGAATCTGCTCAAATTGATGTGCCAATTAGAGCTAATACCAGAAATAAAGGTATGCTGGTAGCGCATAATGGCAAACCTTCTACAACCTTGTATAAAATTGAAAAAGCCTTTGCTACACATAGCCATTTAAAAGTAAAACCAATTACCGGTCGCACACATCAAATTAGGGTACACCTGAGTTATTTGGGCCACCCCATTGTTGCAGATGATTTGTACAACCGCATGCCAAGCTTTAAGCTATCATCCATAAAAAGAAGGTATGAAGGCAATTTAGATGAGCGACCGTTTTTAAAACATACTGCGCTGCATGCTAGCTCAATAAAATTTAACCACCCTACTACAGGCAAAGAAGTAACATTTACCGCACCTCACTCAAAAGGTTTAAAAGCCTTATTGCAGGTACTAGAAAAATATGATGTTTAAATTTACACTATGAACTTTTTGAAAAACACCCTACTGATAACATTGGTGATTAGCATTTCATGCTCCATGAGTTTTGCTCAGCAGGACTCCATTATGATTAGAAATATTTTTGACAAAGCATTAAATGAAGGCAAGGCATATGAAGCGCTAACTGAGTTATGTAAAGATATTGGTGGCAGACTAAGTGGAAGTAAAGAAGCTGATGAAGCAGTAGTTTGGGGAAAAGAAAAATTACAAGAATTTGGCTTGGAGCCTGTGTATTTGCAGGAAGTTATGGTGCCTAAATGGACAAGAGGTGAACCTGAAGTTGCTCATTATGCTATAAAAGCTTCAAAAAAACCGTTTGACTTGGCCATATGTGCTTTAGGAGGTTCAGTAAGTACAGGCATAAAAGGTATAAATGCAGAAGTTATAGAAGTAAAGTCGCTAACAGAGTTAAAAGATTTAGGTGAAGCCAAGGTAAAAGGGAAAATTGTGTTTTACAATCGCCCAATGAGAGCTACGATAATTAGCACCTTTAGAGCTTATGGTGGTGCCGTAGATCAACGAGTGAGCGGTGCAAAAGAAGCGGCCAAATATGGAGCCATTGGTGTGTTGGTAAGGTCTATGAGCTTAAAAATTGACAATGAGCCACATACAGGTGTTATGAGATATGGAGATGCCGAAACCAAAATACCAGCAGCCGCAGTTAGTACGCTAGGTGCTGAAGAACTAAGTAAGGCTTTGGTTTTACATCCAGATTTGCAGTTGTATATAAAAATGTCCTGCAAAAATCATGATGAGGTATTATCGCACAACGTAATTGGCGAAATTAAAGGAAGTGAATATCCTGATGAATATATTGTAATTGGCGCTCACTTAGACTCATGGGATTTAGGAGAAGGTGCACATGATGATGGTGCAGGAATTGCTCATGTTGCTGAAGCTGCAAGAATATTGTTAGAAGTTGGCTACCAACCTAAGCATACCATTAGAGTGGTTTTTTATATGAATGAAGAAAATGGCATTGCTGGTGGTAAAAAATATGCACAAGAAGCTTCTACCAAAAATGAAAAACATATTGTTGCTATAGAGAGTGACAGCGGCGGCTTTACCCCGAGAGGTTTTGGTGCTGATGCGCCCAAAGAGTTTATTGAAAAGTTAAAAAGCTATTCGTCATTATTTGAGGAATATGGTTTAAGTTACTTTGGCAAGGGTTATGGAGGTGCAGATATTGGTCCTTTAAAAGAAAAAATGCAAACGCCATTAATTGGATACATACCAGATTCACAAAGGTATTTCGATTACCACCATGCTAGCACTGATGTTTTAGAGGTGGTAAACGAAAGAGAATTGGCCATGGGAGCAGCCTCAATAGCTGCTTTGGTTTATTTATTAGATAAATATGAAGTAAAATGATGCGATTATTTACAATGTTGTGTTTTGTTGCTATGCTCATTTTTGCAGGTTGTAAAAATGACAAAGTCAGGAATGATGATGAAAAACCAATAAAAACTAGCACAACTAAAGATGATAAAACGAATGGTTCATCTGACCCTTTAAAGGTTGATGCAAATCCGTTTCAAGAAGAAAAGGTAGTTTCGCCAGAAGACCAATTGGCGCATGATCAAAATTTTGAAGAAGGAGAAAGATATAAGCGTCAAGCATTAACTGCATTTGAAGTGGGCAATGAAGAAGAAGCTAGAGAAGTAGCAAAAAAAGCTATTGAATCGTTTACCTCTGCGCATACTTTTGATACCACTGGAATAACAGCTTGTTCAATTGGTTATGTGCATTATCTATTGGGCAATTACCATAAAAGTATTGAATGGTTCGAAACATCTATAAACATTGATGCCTTGCTGCAAGACAATGACTTTGCTTTTATGTATTGGGGAATGGCAGAAGTAAATCTTGGAAAATTTGAGTCAAGTTTAGATGCATTTTATCAATCCGTTACCGTAAACCAAGATCCTGCGCACAAAGCAGAAGTAGTAAAAGAAATTGAAAAATTTGGCAACTACAGTTGGAATTTGGGAGTAAAATACCAAGATAATGTTAAACAATCGAACAGTTATAAAAGATTTGGTTTGGGTACATGGGTAGTAGCTTATTCAGTAGATACAATGAACGTTGAGGTTACCAAAAAAATAATTGGTGGAGCTAAGGAATTAGAGATACCCGATTTAGTTGCCCGTTATGAGGCCAAGCTCGGCAGAATTTCTAAAGAATAATTACTTGCCAACTCGGTAAGGAAAGTGCTTGGCAATTCTTTTATTAATATTGTCTATTACTTCATTTGACGGTCTATCCCAATCTGCCTCTGCTTCATCAGCCATTTGCCATAAAACTGTACCATCTTCCTTATCAATTAATGATACACTGCATTTAATGTCATTGGTTTTATCATCTAAACTCCCGGCACCTAAAAATGCCAATGGATTTTTGGTACCTAATAGTATCAATACATCTTTAGCTATGTTAATTCCGTAAGATGCTAAATCACTCATATATCTTTTTTTCTCAACATTGGCGCGTATTACCGCATCTACATTTAGCAGCGTAGCTAACTCTTCTGGTGTTTTTGTCCAAGTATCTCTTATGCTTAAACCTTGCTCAACAAAAATGCTATTGGTTTTTGATACTGCCTGAAAATCTACTCTAAACTGCTTTTTACCTGCGTGGGTACTTTTTAAAATTTGATTGTATAATGATGTTTGAAACGCTTTACTTTCAGCTTCTTCTAATTGGGCCAATTGCTCTTTACTCATATCCATTGGTTTGCTACCAGTAAACACCATTTCGCAAGGCAATACTGCAACCGTTTTGTGATTGGCAGTTTTACTTTTAAAACTATTGGTTATGTAGTAAGGTTTGGCGCATGATGCCATCAAAAATAGTAGCGGAATTAATAGTAGGTAAAAACTTTTTTTCATAATTACGTTTTAATAGTATAAGTGTACGTTTTTTTGCCTTGTACATTGCTGTTATCGTTGGCGCTTTTGGCTTTAGTTATATTGTATTTTAAGGTATTACCAGGTGGTAGTTTAAAGTTAATTTTCAGCTTATGCTTTGTAGTCACCTTTAAATTTCTATTATTCTGTGGCTCATACTTTAACAGCTTAACTACCCTTTCGGCTTCTTCATCACAACCATGTCCAAGGCTATTAAGCGCTTTGGATTCAACAACCATGCCATTATAACTAACTGCATATTGCACCCATATAAAACCCTCTACTTTAGCAATTAATGCTTCTTTAGGATATTTTAAATTTTGAGCAATAAACTTTTTCAGTGCTTCATTGCCACCAGGATACTCCGCCTTTTTAATAAAGTTTTTAGATGATTTTTTCAATTACAATTTGTATTGTACACCTAGGTGAATGCCAGCACTTACACGTGTGGTAGTTGTTCTTGGAGGGCAAAGCTCAAAACTATTGTTGCTACATCTATTGTATTTGCTACTGTAGCCAACCCAATAATCTGTATTTGATATGTTACCACTACTGTTTAAAAACTTAGCACGCTTATGCTCTGCATCTCCCATACCAACATCTGCTCTTACATTTAGCGAAACAATAAATTGCTCGCTTAAATTATAATTTAAACCAAGGCCGCTTGCAATACCTATATCAAAAGCAGTGTATGCAGTATGTGATAAGCCCAGAGTTGTGTCTGCAGTGGCTTGCTTTATCAAAACACTTTTGCCTGATGCAATGCTACCATAGGCTACACCATTGGCCGTAAACTCAACATCATCTTTATAAGAAGTTAAAATCATGGCCTGCGGACCAACATAAAAGTTAAAAGAAAACATTTGGTTTCTGTTGCTGCTAAGTTGTAGTTGAACGGCTGGCTTAAAAAATTGCTGATTTGTTTTGGCAACCAAAGTGGTATCTCCCATAGCCCCTGCGTAAGCTTGGTTGTGAGATGCATAATGCGCTTCTAAACGCCAACCAACATAACTATTTAATGCCATTGAGTAATTTAAACCAGCTTGAAAACCAATGTTGTTTTCTAACACCAACGCATTATTTGCATCAGCATCTTGTTGGTTCATTAAAGAGGTATATTGCGGAATAACATCAATACCTATTGATTTAGATAAACTAAAGTCTTCAGTATTTTGGCTTACTAATTGCAAGGGAAAGAGTAAAAAACAAAAAATATAAATCAAACAATTTACCTTCATTAATTCGTTAATAAGTGTACAATCAAATATAGATAATTAAACCCCTAAAAAATATAAATCAAACTAAATTTGTGTTGTAATGAATAAAATTTTAATACTAATCGCTTGCCTAATTTTTGGTGTTTCCCTTGCAAAGGCCGATTATGAATTTACCTTTCATATAACCGATTTATCAGAAGGAACTGTTTATTTGGGTCATCATTATGCCAATAAACAAGTGGTAAAAGATTCTGTTAAAATTAAAAATGGCAAAGCGGTTTTTAAAGGTGATAAGGATATTGAAGGCGGATTGTATCTTTTCGTTTTTCCGGGTAAAAAAGAGTATTTCGAATTTGTTGTTAGTGGTGATGAAGATAAATTTTCAATAACCACCTCTCAAAAAGATTATATCAAAGATTTTACTTCTAAGGGCAGTGATGAAAATAGGCAGTTTTACCAATACATAAATTATCTGTCTAATAAAAAAGCAAGCTCTGCCCCATTGCGCAAAATGTATAGCTCAGAAGCTGATCCGTTAAAAAAGCAACTTATAAATAATCAGTTAAAAGCTTTAGATGACGAAATATTGGCTTATCAGGAAAATTTCATAAAAGACAACAGCAACTTATTTGTATCCAAAATTATAAAGTCTAACATAGATATTGTTGTGCCTGAACCACCTGTTAACGCTAATGGTAGCATAGATTCTAATTTTCAATTTAAGTATTATAAAAAGCATTATTTCGATAACATTGATTTATCTGATGACCGAATGATTCGCACACCTGCGGTGGTTAATAAGGTAACTTATTACCTTGAAAAGTTGACTTTAAAAACACCCGATTCTGTACTAACTGCCTATGATCGCATTTTAAATTTAGCCTCAAACAGTAAAGAAATAACCAAGTATTATTTAGTCGAATTTTTAAATGAAACTGCCGACTCTAAAGTAATGGGTATGGACAAGGTTTATGTGCATTTAGTAGAAAAGTACTTTAAAGAAGATCAACTAGATTGGATTGATAATGCGCAACTCTACAGAATACAAGCACAAGCCAAATCATGGAAACCCATTTTAATAGGCAAAAAGGCACCACCGTTTAAACTTAAAGATGCCATGGGTATGGAACACCATGCCTATAGCTTAAATAGCAAATACACCCTGCTTTATTTTTACGATCCTGATTGTGGACATTGCCAAACCCAAACCAAAAAACTAGTGCCCGCTTATGAAAGCATAATTAGTAAAGGCTTTAACCTTGAAGTAATGGCTATTTGCGGTACACCTGAAGAAGATAAATGGCTAAAGTACATTGATGAAAATATGCATAAAGATTGGGTGCATGTAGCTGATTTTAGTTATGAAAGCGATTTTAGAACTCGCTATGATTTAACTGGTTATCCTAGAGTTTTTATTTTGGATGAGCATAAAATAATAATTGCCAAAAGATTGGGGGCAGAACAAATTGAAGATTTTTTAGAAAGACACGAAAAATTAATTAATGAAAAATAGTTTAGTTGTAATACTGGGTTTTTTATACTTAACAATGTTAGGTTGTAATACCACATCACAAAAATCTGCACAACCTAAATTACCTGTTACCCAAAATTTTACTGATGTAATTACCAAGTTAGGTAGCGCTGAAGTAATTGTAGTTGATGATAAAAAAACAGGCCTAATAAACTGTTATTTAGGTTTTGCCAAGCATCACTTAGTTTTAAAAATGCTACAACTTAATGAAGAAGAAAAAGGAAAGTTTAGCCATGTTTGCAGAAGCAATATTGTTTTGAAAACCAAGTATGAGCGCAAACCCTTATTAGCTTTTGAAGAGTGGAAGTTTGAAAACATTGCAGATTCTGAACTTATGCAGCAACGACTAAAGATTTTAAATGGAACCTTAAGCCAGCCTGAACAAGTTAATAACGAGTTGCACTTTAAAGCCTGGATGATAGGAAGTACCTTGCAAATAGTTTACACAAAAAACGAAAACGGTAAATCATACGTAAATAGTTTAGTTGATATAATTAAAACTTAAAAATGAACTTTAGTTACACCATAATGTTATCCTTATTACTCACAACACTTACATTGTGGCAGTGTGATAGAACCGGAAAAAGCGTTAAAGAAAATAAGGCCACTCAAAATAAAACTGTTATGCAAAGCGAATCAAAAGAGGATAACACCAAAGGAACTGAACTAGAAAAAGTTGTAAAAACTGATGCTGAGTGGAAGGCCCAACTTACAGATATGGAATACCGAGTTGCGAGAGAAGATGGAACTGAAAGGGCATTTTCGGGCAGATATTGGAACTTAAAAGATGATGGTGTTTACCATTGTGTATGCTGTGACTTACCACTGTTTGATAGTGAAACTAAATATGCCTCAGGTAGCGGTTGGCCAGCATTTTACGCTCCTGTTAAAAAAGAGTATGTTGATGAAAAGTTAGATAAAAGCTTGGGAATGACAAGGGCCGAAATAGAGTGCAAGAGGTGTGGCTGCCACTTAGGTCACGTGTTTGATGATGGGCCAGAACCAACAGGTTTAAGATATTGTGTCAACTCAGTCTCATTAAAATTTAAGGAAAGAGAAGAAGAAAAATAAGCCTTTTACAAAGGCAACTTTTCAATGCCATTTAAACATACCACTTGATGGCTTGCTTTCGTTTGGTTTAAAATGTCTCTGTTCTTTTTTACCATTTCGTTTGTGTAGGTTCGTTTGTGGTAAATATGAAATACAATGGCCTTGTTTTTCATTGATTTAATGGTTAGTCCGTTTTGTTTCAATCGCCATTCAATATCGGTATCCTCCCCTATTCCTGGTGCGGTATAATTTTCATCAAAACCATTAACATCTAATAGTGCTTCTTTTGCAACACCCCAATTGCAGCCAACTACACTCTTAACTTCACTAAAATTTATTGGTGCTTGTGGCGAATATATACCTTCTTTAACTTGCTGCGTATCTGTTAAAATTAATTTTTGCCATTGCAATATATCTATGTCTTGTGTTTCCATCAGTTTTTTCGAAAACTTTGGACCCAAATTAACTTTTCGACCCGCCAAAATGAGTTGGTCATTAAAAGCACCAATATAGTTTTTAACAAACTCGGGGTGCGGTATACAATCGCCATCAATAAAAATTATCAATGGTGCTTCAGCTGCTAAAATTGATTTATTTAGCATTTCATTTTTCCTAAATCCGTTATCAGTTTTTTGATTAGTGTGCTTAATATTAAAGTGATAAATCGATCTAAACTCTTCTATGGATGTAATGGTATCAGTATTTGCATCATCTTCAGATATGATTACTTCAAAATCATTTGCAGACTGATTACTAAGCGCATCTAGTATTAATTTTAAATTTGAAATTGCTTTGTAATATGATATTATAATGCTGGCTTTCATTGGTTGATTTGCGGAATTCAGATTTTCCTATTGCACAATTTATAAATTCGAAATTATAGTTTCGCACTACACCAAGCAAACATTTGTACTTAGAATTATTAAATTTGGTCCATAAATTAAATCAATGAGTCGCAAAACAACAGGCATAGTACTTTTAATGATAGTTGCAGCTGTAATGGTTAGACTAATATCGTTGCCATTTCCAAATTTTGCTCCAATTGCAGCAGTAGCGCTGTTTGGTGCAGCATTTTTACCTAAAAAAAGTTGGGCTTTTGCGGTTACCCTTGGGGCCTTGTTTTTAAGTGACACTATATTGCATTTAATGTTTATGTCTGGTAGTAGAATGTTTGCGGGCTATCATAGCACAATGTGGGCAGTATATGGCGCAATGGCTATTGTAGTATTAATAGGCCTAACAATGAGAAAGAAATTCTCTATAAAAAAATTAATCCCAGCAACTTTGCTAGGATCAATTGTGTTTTTTATAGTTACTAATTTTGCCGTTTGGCTTGGTAGTGGTGTAATGTACCCTAAAAACTTGGGCGGTTTAGTTGCTTGTTATACTGCAGCTATTCCGTTTTTCCACTACACTCTTTTGGGCGATTTATTTTTTGTAACTATCCTTTTCGGAAGCTACTACTTAATCAAATCAACCATATTAAAGCCTGCTCAAAATTTGTAGTTAACACCTAAAGTAGCATTTCTACCTTTTTCGGTAAAACCATACACATCAACATAATCACTATCCATTAGGTTGTTAATGCCTAGAAATACACTTACCCTGTCTTCATAAATTTTGCTGTAGTTGGCACTAACATTTAGCAAGTTGTAGTTTTCCATTACAGTTAAACCACCCGTATTAAAGTTAGGTGTTTCTCTTGTGCCAATATAGTTATAGAATAAATTGGTTGTTAAACCCTCACAAGGCATAATGTTAACTCCAAAACCATACTTTACTTTAGGTATTCTGTACAAACTAGTTTCAACAGTGCTATTTACGGTTGAGTAGTTGTAAGTCATTGCAAACTTTTTACTTATTTGATAGTTCGCTTCAACATCAACACCTGTTACTGAACGTGCATCTATGTTGCTATATCTAAAAGTGCTAAAATCGAAACCTACTTTGTTCACTTCATTTCTATTATAGTAAGCCACATTCACCTTTAAGTTATCATTATAATACAACGTAGCTCCTACTTCAAACTCTTCTGCCTCTTCTGCTTCTAACTCGCTGTTACCAAAACTAACGTTAAACAATTGATACAATGATGGTGCTTTAAATGAAGTTGATGCGTTCCCATAAACTTTTAAATCCATGTTATCATTTAAAGGCATGTTAATGGCAGGGTTAATGGAATAAGTTAAATGCTCGCCATATTTGCTATGAAAGTTAGCTCTAACACCAGCTTGCACACTCAATTGGTTTTGACTAGCAAAAAACGAAACATACGGATCAAACAACTCTGTATAGTTATCACTGTACCTAGTATATTCTTGCTCAGTTGGTCCGCCAGTTGAAAATGAGTAGTTGGTGTTTTCACTGTTAGATTGTAATTTTTCATAGCCCATACCCATTACCATAGTTATGTTGCTAGCAAAATCATGTTTCCATTGTAGCTCCGAGTCATATCTTTCACTACCAAATGCACTTTGTAAGAAGCCACCAGTGTAGCTAGGTTTAAATGCTGTTGCAACAAACTCAGTTGTATCATTATTATCAGTTCTATCAATTTTATGATAGGTCATGTTTAATTTTAATGAGCCATTATCATAGGAATACTTAGGTTGTAGGTTATACAGCTGCTGGGTTCCTTGATAAACTCGGTTTTCATCATCTGCAAACTCGCCATTGTCAATATCCGACTCAAAACGATCAATCATTATCATTAAATTAATGTCCCAGTTTTCATCTATGGAATAACTCATTTTCACCATAGCATTCAACTCTTCAATCTTATCCTTTTCAAAATCGCCTTTATTAGGTGTAACTAATGAACTGTCAACAATAGCAGCTCTAAAAGTATCTTTAGCGGCTGAAAAGCTTTCTGATGTTAGATAATTTAAGCCTACGTGAAATTTAAATTTTTCATAACCACTGCTTATGTTTATGTAAGGATTAACGTCTCCAAATGTGCTTAATCTAACTCCACCGTTGCCATTCAACTCATTACTTATTGTTTTCTTAAGAATGATGTTTACCACACCAGAAACTGCATCTGAACCATACAATGAACCTGCACCACCTTTAAGCACTTCAATTGACTCAATGTTATTGGTGTTTAAAAATCTAAGGTCATATGCATTGTCAATATCACTAGCATCATTAACTGCAATACCATCAATTAATACGAGCACCTGCCCTCTTCTACCACCTCTAAGGTAAAATGAAGTATTGTTGCCATTGTGGTTATTGGCGGCATCAACATGCACGCCAGCAACGGTATTTAAAATTTCGGCAACTGTTTTGCCTTGGTGTTGCGCCAATTGCTCAGCGGTAATTTTCGTTATCGTTTTACCCGATTGACGTTCATTGGTTTCATACTTATTACCCGTTACCACAACGGTAGATAAGTTCTGTAAAGAATCTGTTTGTGTAAACGCTACTGCACTGCATAGTAAGGCAATAGCTACTGCTTTAACTTTTTTCATTTTTATTAAGATTTAGTCCAACCTTTCGCCCGAAAGTCGATTAATTAAAATGTACCAAATGGTACTGCATCTGGCAGGTCTTCTGGCTTGTTCTTTAAGATAACCTTCCCGTTTTCACAGTGGTTTTTGATATGATCTTAAACTATAGATGAACTTACAGCTGCGGGGACAGCTCCTGAATTGAACAGGATTCCCTTTACCAATTGCGGTGCGAATATAGAATATTTAAGCTTGAATGATTTGATTTTATTCTTAATTTTGGAAGATGTATAGATTTCTACTCTCATTGATGCTGGCATCTATAGTATTTGCCTCATTTGCACAAAACAATTCCCCAAAAATTGCTTTTTACATTCTTCCTCAAAACTCAATAATTGAGTTAAACGATTCCGTGGTTAACAACTTCCAACAACACGATTTGAAAAAAGGAGAAAACAAAATAAAGATTTGGGCACCTAAAAGAGAGATATTAGAACAAACCATAAATGTATCTTCTGATACAATTGTCCAGCTAAAAATGACCTTAGCCTTTACCCCTGAATACAAGCAATTCATTACCGATATGGGCAACTACAAAAAGAAAAAAATTGGTAGAAGCTTAGTTAAAATTGGTAAATGGGTTCCATTAGGTGTTTCTGCCGTATACTTTACAAGGACTGTCACCGAAAGTGATCCAGGTTTAACTAAAAAAATGGATTATATGACAGTTGTTGAGGATCAGTTAAATCAATTTATAGAAGATTATAGCCATAGCACTGCAATAAGCGACTTTGATGAACTCAATGAAAATGAGTTCAATCGGTTAAATAAAGAATATGAAAGTGCAGTTGATAAAGTCAATAATCATAAAAACACTAATTATGTGGTAAGCTCAACGGCTTTAGTTGGGTCTGGGGTAATATTTTACATGATACGTAAAAACGCTAGAAGTAAAGAAAAATTAGTAAAACCTGAATATACTGAGAGGGTAAAACTCTCATCTGTATACATTGTTCCCCACAGCAATCAAATATCAATTGGTGCATCCTTAACATTTTGATTTTTAAATTATGAAAACATTTAATTTATTATTCATGGTATGCTTGTTAGCCGTTATAACCGGCTGCGGTAAAGTTGAAAAAAATGAATATGAACTTCCCTATAATGGATGGGACCCTGAAGTTAGTACAAGTGATTTGACTAGAATTGATACTTGTTACTTTAACAGTGATGATAGAGTATATTGCGAGTTTTCTTTAACATCAGCCGTTCCAGATCCTAGTCTGGTTACAGGGTTTTGGATGTACGTAAACAACAATAGGAGAGATTTTATTCCTAATGATGGAACCAACAGTTATTTAGGCAGTTACAAGCTAACGTTTAATGCCCCAAAAACTTACCGAGTAGCTATTATAACTAAAAATGGAGAATCTAGAGGAGGTAACACTTTTAAGCTAGAACTATAACTGACTCGATTATTTGACATGATATTTCAATTTTGAAACAACTAAATACACCAAGGGAGTATCAAACGCTGCTATAATTACTTTAAATAGATATTGACCGATAACTATTGCCCACCATGTATTCATATCAATGGCTTGTCCGCTGCCAATCAATTTTGGCCAAATTACCAAAGCTATGGTAACTACTAGTGTAGTATCAATTAACTGGCTTACAATTGTTGAGCCATTGTTTCTTAACCACAAATATTTTCCATTGGTCAACTTTTTATAAAACTCAAACAATTTAACATCAACCCACTGTGAGGTTAAGTACGCACACATGCTTCCAATAACAATGCCTGGTGCTAAACCAAATACCGCATTGAACTCATTGGCCTTTACAGGACTGGTAGGATGAAAAGGAACGGCACTAGATATAAAAAGAATTAACAACACAAATAAACTAACTACAAAGCCTGCAATTACTAAGCTTCTAGCTTTTTTATATCCATAAATTTCAGAGATAACATCTGTAACTATAAACGTTACTGGATAGGCTATAACACCGCATGATAAAGGAAATGACTTGCCAAAAATATTTAACTCAAAAAACTTACCTGCAATTACATTGGTTAAGACCAATGACGCTAAAAAAATACCTGAAAGCCATAGAAATGCAAGGTAATAATTGGAAAACTTTTTTTGGCTTTCAGTTGCAATATCCATTTTCATTAGAATAAAGATAGTGCATTACAATTGTTTTAAATTAGCGTGGTGCAAGTAGAAATTTATACAGACGGAGCTTCAAGAGGCAACCCAGGGCCAGGCGGTTATGGCACTATACTTAAGTATGGTAGCAAAGAAAAAGAGCTGAGCCAAGGTTACAAGTATACAACCAACAATAGAATGGAGCTAATGGCTGTTATTGCTGGCTTGCAAGCTTTAACAAAAGAAAATTTAGATGTAGTGGTTACCTCCGACTCCAAGTATGTAGTTGATGCTGTTGAAAAAAAATGGGTGTTTGGATGGGAGAAAAAGAATTTTGCCAAAAAGAAGAATCCCGATTTGTGGAAGCTATACTTAGCGTTGCACAAAAAGCACAACATTAAGTTTATCTGGATTAAAGGCCACAATGATCATCCCTATAACGAAAGATGCGACCAATTAGCTGTTGATGCTGCCCTGGGTGGTGATTTAATAGAAGATGTTGGTTATGAGCAGAGTAACTAAAAGCCAATGTTAAATTAATATTAACATTACATATTTTATACATATTAAATGCAATGTTAAAGTGACTTAGTCTATTTCTACAAGTCTTATTTGTGTAGTGTTTCACTACAGAAACGAAATATTAACTAAACAATAAAATTCCAAAAATGAAAGGATTATTAATCCTTCTTACCATTATTTGGTTTGCTTTATGTTCTTTATGGTGGTATCCATGTAAAGTTCACGGAGTATGCATGGGTAAGAAGGTTGAACAAAAGGTGCCAAAAGCTGAAGAACAGCCTGCTATTAAGCCACAGCCAAAACCAAAACCGGCTGCGCTTAACTTCAATAACATTACATTAAAAGATGCTGGTATTGATGCTAAGGGAAACATTAGGTTTGCTATGAACAAGTTTCAGCCGCAACTAATGCCAAACGTTAAGACAGCTTATACAGATTTAGCAAAATACTTAAAAGGCAACCCTAATAAACAAGTTACATTAACAGGTTTGTACACGGGTGCTGAGAAGTACACTGGTTTGCTTAAAAACTTAGGTGTTAACAGAGCGGAAGCCGCCAAAAATGAATTGGTAACATTAGGTGCTGCGCGTAAACAAATATTAACTGCAGGCGAAAAAGTAGCTTCTTTAAAATCAGAGAAAAATGTAATGATTGGTGCTATGAAATATGAGCTGGGCAATCTTGTTGCTGGCAAAGCTGATGAAGCCAAACTGGCTGCCGCTAAAAAAGCAGTATTTGGTGTATCTAAAAATGTATACTTTGAAACAGGTTCAGACAACATTATTGTTGACGACAATTTGAGAAAATTTATCGCTGACTTACAATATTATAGTGGTGAAGTTGGTGAGGCTAAAGTTTCAGTTACTGGCCATACAGATAATACTGGTAACGCACAAAAAAACATGCAATTAAGCGTAAAGCGAGCCAATCAAATTCAAAGATTGTTAGCTCAGTCGGGTATTTCAAATAGTCAAATGAAAGCAACTGGAAAAGGAATTACTGCTCCTATTGCCGACAATAACACTGCAGAAGGACGCGCGAAAAATAGAAGAGTAGAAATAAGAGTAGATTAAAAAATCCCTAAAATTTAAATAAAATGAACACAATATTATTAGATGTAAGCTCCGTAAGTCATGGATTTAGCGGTCACTTACTAGAAATGTTAATCATGCTTTTAGTAGCTTGGTTATTAGGCTTATTGTTAGGCCGTTTAATGGGCGGTAAAAAAGGTCCAGATTTAACTGCAGATTTAGAGGCTGCAAGAAGTGATAGAGATAATTGGAAGAAAAAATATGATGGTTTAAATACTGACTTTGGTAAGCTAAAAGCTTCATCATCAAAGGTGGTTGCTGCTCCTAAATTTGACACCAGTTCTTTAGATAGAAAAATTACTTCTTTACAGAAAGAGTTGGCTGATTGTAAAGCAAAAGCCTCAGCAAACGTTGCTGCTCCTGCTGCTGCTCCTATGGCTACTAAGCCTGAAAGTAAAGAGTTATCGGGTGCTGATAGAGATGCTGCTAAGAATAGTGTACTAAGCACTGTTGGTAATGCAGGTGGAAGAAAAGATGATTTGAAGAAAATTAGTGGAGTTGGACCTGTATTAGAGGGCAAGCTAAACGAAATTGGTATTTTCACTTTTACGCAGGTAAGTAAAATGACAAAAACCGAATACGATTTAATTGATGCTTTGACAGGAAGTTTCCCTGGTAGAGCTGAGCGTGACGATTGGGCTGGACAAGCTAGATCAATGAGCTAATTAAAATATACTTTTAAACGAGCTAAATGCCATTATGATAGAATAACATTCTTATTAAATCAAAATGGTAGAGCCCTTCAAGCAATTGAGGGGCTTTTTTTTGCGCAGATTTTATACTTTAAAGTTAGATTTTGAAAACGAATGTCATTTCGAGCGTAGAGAGAAATCTAATCAATCCTTCATTTCAAAGAAAAGACTGCCCCACGGGGGCAAGCAGCGCAACATTCACCATCCAGAAAGTTTTCGGGAGGCGAATGACTCGCAGATACGAATCTTTTTTCATTATCGTATTTGCGAACTTATCCGTAGGATAGAAGTGTGGCAATCTGCTATTTGGAATCTACAACCTTAAAAACAATAAGTTGCATATAATTTGTTTTAGTTAACTTACCTACTGTAAACATTTAAATGCAAATAAAACATTGCCTAATAATACTTATAGCCCTACCCATTTTTATGGCGAGTAGTTGTGTTAAACCTGTTGAAAAACCACGTTATAAGATACCGCAAGAAGTCAAGGATTTCATTATGTTTCCAGAAGGTAGTTATTGGGTTTACCAAGATAGTGTTTCTGGGGCAATTGATAGCCATCATCTTCATTCTTTTATTCTTTATGAGCGTGATAACAATCGAGATTACTACTATGAAATATTCAACCAAAATTTGAGTAGAAGTTTTTACAATGATACGATTTATGGCGGAGGCGCAAATAATGCGGAAATAGGTGATGTGATTGTTTCCAAATATCATGAAATTTCAGCACAGCCGTATCGAGATTTCCTTTTCTTTTCACCAAGCGAAATAGGAGATATCTATAGTGGTGAAATAGAATTTTCTTCTGCGATAAATGACTTTACAATGAACTCCAAGCAATATTCCGACATAAAAATTTTCAATTCCTTAGCCCAAAAGCATCCAATACAAACCAAAAAGATTTATTTCGCAAAAGATGTTGGCATTATCAAACGCGTTGAGTATTCAGGTAAAGTATGGGAATTAACCGATTATCAAATTGTTCAATAAAATAAACCTTTATAAAAAAACTCAATAGTTTACAAAACTCTAACACAATAGATATCTCTTTGAAATCGAGATGACTTTTTTGGTTAAAGGAGCATTTTTCTAACAATAGGCACTCTTGAAAACCTATGTCCTTTAAAATGAAAATTATTATCATTACATCATGAATGTAAAAGAGCTTTACAAAATTGGCGATTTGGTTAAACTCAAATCTGGCAGTCCAGAATTAACCGTTGATTCATTAACCTATATTGATATACCCGGCACAAAGGGTAAAGTGTACACAGGTTTTGTTATTTGCAAATGGTTTGATGTTGAAGAAGATTTGTGTGAAGAAGAGTTCAATCAAGATTCATTGATAAAGGTGCTTACCAGCAAGTAATATTCGCTTAACCATAGGCACAAAAAAGCCGAAACTCAATAAAGTTTCGGCTCTAAATAATTTATACAAAATATTTTAGTTGGGACTTACCCAACCTCTTATATTCCAATTAATACTAGTTCCACCTCTTTGGCTTAAAGGTATCCAGTCTTGGTCTGCTTCATCATAATGCCAATCGCCATTGGTTTTTGCAGGCCCAGGGTCGCATCCCAATACATTTTGTGTAGTAGTTTGTGTATACTCTACCGCCAGCCAAATATCGTTGCTACCTAAGGTAATAGGAGATGTTAAAACATGGGTATTCCAATCTTCACCATTAACCGATACACTTTGAGAGTAAATTTCATTGGCAGGAAAGCCATTGGCATCAGTCCCTTCATAAATCACAATAAAACAATTGGCTGGTACACTTTTAATGTAAAAGTCAATTTCAGATAAATCTCTACCGCTTAAATTGCTAAAGGTTGCTGCGGGAAACTTGGCAGCACTTATATAGCTTCCACTTGGAAAAGCTGGTGCATCAAAATTACTGGCATCAAGATTTATAACATCATAACCGTCTCTGGCATTTTCATCTTTTTTGCATGATGTAAAAACAACTGCCATAACTAAAAATGGGATAAATAATCCAACTATAACTTTCTTAAACATATCTTAGTATTTTTAATTTACATACATAAGTATCAATAACCATACCTATTCTTTTTGAATCGTAATACAAAGATATTATTCCTTACAATTATTGCAATTATTAGTTTGTGCTTTGGTTGTGAGTTTAACAGTCAAACAAAATCAGATAGCACAGCTGCTGCAAACCCTACATTTAGCCAACACATTGCACCCATTGTTTTTAAAAACTGCAGTCCTTGTCACCGCAAAGGTGGTGCTGGCCCTTTTGAACTGGCCACTTATAATGATGTGGCGTCACGCGCAAAAATGATTGCTTATGTAACCCGTACCAAATACATGCCCCCTTGGCCTGCCGATAGAACTTACAGTCATTTTAGAGAAGAAAAATATTTAACGGAAGAAGAGATTGAATTAATAACTCGCTGGAACGACAGTGGTTCGCCCATTGGCGATTCAACAAAAATCCCCGAACTGCCTGCTTTTCCTGAGGGGAGTAATTGGGGCGAGCCCGATTTGGTAATAAAAATGCCCGATACTTTTGAAGTGGCAGGTAGCAATACCGATCAATTTTTAATGATGAAGTTTCCCTTTGAAATTGATGAGCCAACATTTGTAAGAGCCATTGAGTTTATACCCGGCAACAGAAAGGCGGTGCATCATTTAAACGGCCACATGATTAATTATGATGAGCAAAAAACCAATTTCGATTTAAAAGAATGGTACGTTTATACTGATAGTTGCACGTATGAAGCCTGCTTTAAAAGGATGAATATCTTAAATGATGATGGAAGCTACCCTACCCTTACTCCATTAGTATCTAATTACTTACCTGGAGTTATTTCAACTGTTTATCCAAAGGGAATTGGTGGCTTTCAAATGGCCGAAAAAGGAGTGCTATTTATCAACGATATTCACTACGGTCCACAGCAAAAAACCACTTATGACCGCTCATATTTTAATGTATTTTTTGATGATGAGCCCCCTAAACGACCTACTAAAGAATTGCAGTTGGGCACCTTGGGTATTTCAGAAATTGAACCACCTTTGGTAATTCCACCCGATACCATAATGACATTTACAACAAGGGCCAAAGTTTTTCAAGACATATCGGTTTTAACAGTAAACCCTCATATGCATTTGTTGGGTAGAAAATTTCTTGCATACGCAATAACTGAATCAAATGATACCATTCCCTTAATTAGAATAAACGATTGGGATTTTAAGTGGCAATATTTTTATACATACAAAAAGCCTGTAAAGCTTCCTAAAGGATCTATTATTGAGGTGAAGGGTGTTTACGACAATACGACAGATAATCCGTTTAACCCTTTTAATCCGCCTCAAATAATCACTGAGCGCGACCATAGCATGAAAACTACTGATGAGATGTTTCAGTTTATCATCACCTTTTTACCTTACCAGGCAGGAGATGAAAATATAGATTTGACCAATGTAAAACTTTAAGCTTCAGCTAAAGTTTCTTGCGAGATAAATTTTTCAACCTCATTAACCATATCTCTCGAGCCTAAAAACACAGGCACTCTTTCATGCAATTCAGTAGGTTGTACTTCCATTACTCTATTGCCCTTGCCATCTGTGGCTTTTCCACCAGCATTTTCAATTAACATAGCCATTGGATTGCACTCATACAATAGGCGCAATTTACCTTTAGGTGCCTTAGTTGTTACAGGATACATAAATATGCCACCCTTAATTAAAGTCCTATGCACATCAGCTATCATACTTCCTATGTAACGCTGTGTGTGGGCTTTGCCTAATTGATTATCATCTGATTGTAGTTTCTTCAAATACTTTTTTACTCCAGGTGTAAAGCTTTCGAAATTGCCATGATTAATACTGTAAATGCTGCCATAGTTAGGTATTTTCATATCTCTGTGGCTTAGGCAAAATTCACCCACCCCAGGATCTAGCGTAAAACCATTTACACAGTTGTTGGTTGAGTAAACCATCATGGTTGATGAACCATAAACTACATAACCTGCAGCAACCTGCTCACAACCCTTTTGTAAAAAGTCTTCTTGTGTAACAGGGCCATCTGTACTTTTTCTTCTTAAAATCGAAAAAATGGTGCCTATGCTCACATTAACATCAATATTTGATGAACCGTCTAACGGATCGAACAACACTAAATATTTTGCATTTTTGCTCACTTCATTGTCAAAATAAACAAAGCTTTCTTCTTCTTCAGAAGCTAAGCCGCAACAATCGCCATTCATTTTTAAGCACTCTTTTAAATAGGTATTGGCTATGATGTCTAACTTTTTAACATCATCACCGGTGGCATTTAAAACTTCAGCTTCACCCATTATATCGGCTAAGCCCGCTTTGTTAACCTTGCTGTTAATTACTTTGGCAGCAAAACCAATGGTTCTTAATAAACTTGATAACTCTCCTGTTGCATGCGGAAAATCTTCTTGCTTCTCAATAATAAATTCATCTAATGATATGAGTCTTTCTGCCATAACTGTTTAATTAATGCAAAGGTCTGTTTTTTAGCAATTAAATAAAAGCGGAAACTATCTTTGTTGTATTATAATGCGAAAGTTTAAAATTTACTGTTTGGTATTGGTTGTTAGCTTGTTGGCTAACTACACCATGGCTAACAATGGCAATGCTAGTTTATATGTAAAAAAAGTAAATACTGATAATGCACATAAATTGGGTGCTTTGCACATAATAAAGGCAAGTCCTATTTTAACCGGTACTAGCTTTGGAGGTGGCAGTGTTAGCTACGAAACAGGCACAGGTTTGCGGCCCTTGTCATTAAACACCAGCTTTAGGTATTTTTTAGGTAGTGAACGAATTAATAATGATGATACCATAAAAATTGCCGAACATTTTAGGTTTGAAATTGAGCCAAGGTTATGGTTAATTAATTATGTTGATGGAATTTTTATAGCACCGATTCTTATTGGCTACCAAACCAATCAATTTGCATATGGAGGAGTTTTAGGTGTGCAAAAATTTATTGGCAACAACTTAGGTTTTGAAACCTATGCAATTATCCAAAGTGCCCCTGAAATTGAAGCCACTGTTGACCCTATTAAGTTTAGATTTAAAATTAGCGCCTGCTGGGCATTTACACGTAAACCATGAGAAACATTAATATAAGAAAGGCTGAAGCAGCTGATATGAATGCAGTACATCAATTAATTGTTGACTTAGCAGTTTATGAAAAGGCCAAACATGAGGTAAAAACAAGTGTTGAGACTATGAAAGTTGATGGTTTTGAAAAAAACTTGTTTGAGGTGTTATTGGCTGAAGATACAGAAGGCAATGCACTTGGAATAGCTTTATACTATTACGCCTATTCAACTTGGAAAGGAAAAATGATATATTTAGATGATTTAGTGGTAAATGAAGTTTATAGAAAGCAAGGTGTAGGCAAGTTACTTTTTGATGAGTTGGTTAAAACAGCGCTTAGCAATAATGTAAATCAAGTAAGGTGGCATGTGCTCGATTGGAATGTGCCAGCCATAAACTTTTACAATAAAATTAAAGCAAACCTTGACCATGAGTGGATACAATGTAAATTTGAAAGAGCCGATTTAGAAAATTATCAATTGCCAAAATAATGTCATATCAAGTATTTAAGTTTGGAGGAGCATCAGTTAAAGATGCTGAGGGAATTAAAAATGTAGCTAAAATAGTTAGCCATCATGCAGAAGAAAAGTTGCTGGTTGTGGTTTCGGCAATGGGAAAAACTACCAATAACTTAGAGGTATTATTGGAGAAAGCCCGAAATGATGAAGATTACTCAACTGAATTTGATGACCTATGTAAATTTCATTTATCAATTGTAGAAGAATTAGGAGGAGATACCGCTGAAGAGCTACAAAATGACATACGGAAACAAGTTAATTATCTTGAAAAGTTACTACCCGTAACCAAACTCCACTCCTATGATTATGCTTACGATTTAATAGTATCGCAAGGAGAAATACTGTCAACCAAAATAGTAAGTGGTTATTTAAATTCAAAAGGCTTTGCAAATGAATGGTTAGATGTTAGAGAATACATTAAAACCAACAATACGCACCGCGATAGCAAGGTGCTTTGGGATGAAACTATTACTAAAGTAAGATTGGAGTTAAAAGGTGTTTTGGATAAAAGTCCTGTTGTTACCCAAGGTTTTATTGGTAGCTCTCGTAACGGTAATACCACTACCCTTGGTCGTGAAGGATCAGATTTTTCGGCAGCCATTTTGGCCTATTGCCTAGATTGCGAAAAGTTAACCATTTGGAAAGATGTAGAAGGTGTTTTGAGTGCCGATCCTAAAAAGTTTGATAACCCGAGTAAAATTGAAAAATTGTCTTTTCATGAAGCTTTAGAGATGACATACTTTGGTGCAAAGGTGCTGCACCCCAAAACCATAAAACCTTTGCAAAACAAGGGCATTACATTAGAAGTAAAATCGTTTAAAAATCATACTCAAACAGGCACGCTTATAAACAGCAAGGTGAGTGATGAAATGTTACCACCAATTGTAGTTAGAAAAGAAAATCAAGTATTGATATCATTTACCACTACCGATTTTTCATTTATTGCAGAAGACCATTTAAGTGAAATTTTCACTTGTTTGGCAAAACATAGGGTAAAAATTAACCTTATGCAAAACTCGGCTCGCAGTTTTTCGATATGCACAGGCAATGCCAAAAGAATACAGAAGATAATTGAAGACCTACAAATACATTATGATATTTTGATAAATGAAAACCTACAATTGTTAACCATAAGGCATTACACAGATGCTAAAGTAGATGAACTGGTAAAAGGAAAAGAAGTGTTACTTGAGCAAAGAACAAGAAATACCGCTCAATTGATATTAAAATAACTTATTTATAAGGCCTATTCATTACAGCATCATAAATAACGGCTTGTTGTAAATCAAAATCAAAATCGAGTGTTGATTCATCCATATTATCTTCCATCAAATTTCGCTCCTGTCTTAACTTATTAATTTTTTTCTCGAAACCTTTGGGATGTACCTCTTTATGGCTTTGGTATTCTATTGATTTAGGCATTGGCTTTTTAGCTACTGGCTTGGGTTTAGGCTGAGTTTTTTTGCCTTGCACCTCATTCATCAACTCTTTAAAAATATCGTCAAATGGATTAGCCGTTGTAGTTGTTGAAGCTGGTTGCGCTCGCTTTACTTGCGGGCGTTGCTGCCGCTGCTGTTGCTTGCTAGTGCTTACAGGTTGGTTTTGTACTGGCCTATTTACTTGTCGTTTTGGTGTTTGCTTAGGATTTTTCTTCTTCATAAAAAATCTAAAAAGCAGAAATATTATTACCATCACCACATAAGCAATATTTTCAATTTCCATATGATAAAGCTACTTAATTAATTACAATAGTTTTAATGTTCACAAACTCTCTTATACCCGTATGCGATAACTCTCTACCGTAGCCCGATTTTTTAATGCCTCCAAAGGGCAAACGTGGGTCGCTAGCAACCATGCCATTCACAAATACACTACCTACGTGCAATTGTTTGGCATACCGCATACCTTTTTCTTCATCTTCCGTCCATATAGAAGCACCTAGGCCAAAACGACTATTGTTGGCAATTGCAATGGCATCATTGGTGTCTTCTGCTTTTATAACTGCAGCTATTGGCCCAAAGGTTTCTTCATCAAAAACAGGCATATTGGGAGTAACGTTGGTTAAAATGGCAGGAGTTACAAATGCATTCTTTTTACTTTGGCGTTTTCCTCCATAAATTAATTTTGCACCTTTTTTTACCGATTGCTTTATTTGACTTAAAAAATCATCTACAAACTTAGTGTTGGCTAATGGTCCCATATCTGTTTCTTCTAATAAAGGATCACCAATTTTTAATGATTCAATCTCTTGTTGCATTAATTCAATAAATTGATTGTAGTTGGATTGGGTTACAATAAATCTTTTGGCAGCTATGCAGCTTTGCCCAGCATTTTGCATTCGGGCTTTTACACCAACTTTTACGGCTGTTTTTAAGTTGGCATCATCCAGTACTATAAATGCTCCACTGCCTCCCAATTCTAACAAAGATTTTTTAATATTTTTACCCGCCAATGCAGCTACTGCAGCGCCTGCTTTTTCACTACCTGTAAGCGATACACCATGCACATCATTGTGCTCAATAATTTTTGAAGTTTTTTTATGGTCAATAAGTAAGTTGGTTACTATATGTTTAGGAAAACCTGCTTGGATAAACAAATCCTCAATATTTATTGCACTTTGAGGCACTAAGTTGGAGTGTTTTAATAAACAAACATTGCCACTCATTATGGTCGGTATTAAAAATCTAAATGCTTGCCAGTAAGGAAAATTCCATGGCATAATACCCAATATTACACCTAAGGGTTCGTACCTAACAATGGCCTTGTTTGGTGATTTTATAATTACTTCATCCATTAAAAAAAACTTGCCGTTGTCAGCATAATACTTGCATAGTTTGGCGCATTTTTCAACCTCAGCTTTTGCCTCAGTAATTGGTTTACCCATTTCTAACGAAATGGTTTCTGCATGTTTATAAAGGTTTTCAATAATTACATCTGCCAACTTGTGCAGCAGATTAGATTTGGATGTAAAGTTTTGTCTTTTCCACTCATTGTAAGCATTAGAAGCACTGATTATGGCACTTTTAACATCAGCATCACTAGCCAAATTGTACTTTTTTAATACTTTACCCGTGGCGGGATTCATAGATCGAATAGCCATATAAAATTTGAGGTTAACCTATGCTAATATACAAAGCAAACGTTACCTAAATAATTTTAATTCAAGTATATAAAATTAAATTTATGCCAAGGCTTTGGCAATATTGATGTTACTAAAGCTGGTGTTTAAATCGGCCTTTTTGTTTATTGCAGCAACCAAGTCATCATGTGTTTGCTGGTAGGTACTATAGTTTTCAAATTCTTTATAAAGCACTTCATTTTCAGCGCCATATGAGAGTATTATTTGAAAACAAAGTTGATCTTCTTTGTAATAAAATTTTGTGCTTACCGAGTTTATGTTTTCTCCTTTTATCATTGTATTGTTCGAATTCTATTTACATAGAGACGCAGAATATAAAAAAGGTTGCAGCTAAAAAAAATAAATTGAAAATTAAATTGGTATTACTTGCCAATTTTATAGTTAAGCCCTGCGCTTAACCCTAACAAAAGGTTGTTAGATTTTTGTGTTTCATCAGTAACTAACAAAGGAAACGCCTTAATATCAGACCCATAACTACCTCTAGCTCCCATGGTTAAAAACAGGCTTTTGTTTAGGTAAAAATCATAATCTAAGCCAAACACAATGCCTAACTCATGTTTCTTTAAAATGTCGCTGGCTTCAATTACTTCACTATTTACATTTACTTGGGCCGATTTTAGATAACCATACTGTACACCTAAATGATAGTTTAGCACTACAGGTTCTGATGTTATTGCAGACATTTTACTCCACTTATATTTGAATGTAACAGGAACGTGCATGTATTTTAGTTTTGCGCGTCTTTCAACAGTAGTCATGTCCTTATTAATGTCTAAATATTTTTGACCTTGCTCTGAGTTTATTATCCAATCTATACCAATACCATAAGAGTGATTAAAATCGTAACCAAACCTTACACCGTAAGACTGACCAAAGGTAGGTTTGTAAGTAACTTCTTTTAGCTCACTGTCTTTATCAATTTCACCACCTTTATTTAATATCCAAGTGTTGTTAACTGCATAGGTTGGTCCTACAGAAAAACCTCTAATACCCATTAACTGAGTTTGTAACTCACTACTTTTAAATAGTTTGGTTAATCTATTATCAGATTTTTCACTGGCATCATTTCCTAAAATTGTACCTTGTACCGATAGTGGTGCGGCCATTGGTGTAATAGACATCATTGGTGTTTCTAATACCCGTAGTTTAAACTCCTCAAAACCTTGTTCCTCTAATTTTTCAGCTTCCTTTAAACCTTTTTTAAACTCTTTAGCTGAGGCCAACAATGGAGTTTCGCCTTCTAACGCTGGTGCGCTTGCAACTTCATTGGTTACCAATTTGTTAATTGGTTTTAACTGTTTGGGCGAATTATTTGATTTGGTTAAAGTAGTTATGGCAGTTTCTTCTATTACCACCTCCTCTACCAATATTTGATTATCAGTATTTACGGTTGTTTTAGTCTTTCCCTTTTTATTTAGGGCTGTAATTTTAGCAGTTGCCTTTTGTGCAACAGGAATTTTAACTTTAGCGTTCTTACCTTCTGTGGTAACCGTAAATCCATCATCAGCCAACTTTATATCGGTGGTTGATTTATCAAAATCATTGAAAATTAAGAATGCAACCAAAAACCCTACTGCCAATGAGGCAGCTATGGGCAATACCGATTTGAACTGAGCGAAAAAAGCTGGTTTACTATCCAACTCATCCTCAATTTTATCCCAAATATCGATAGATGGTTTAACAGCGTAATTTGATAATTTACTCTTAAATTTTTTGTCAATCTCAGTCATCTACAGTGCAACTTCTTTTTTAACAATTTGTGATTGCTCAACTTTTGTTTGTAATAAATAGCGTGCTCGTGCTAATTGAGATTTAGATGTTCCTTCAGAAATATCTAACATTTTGGCTATCTCTTTGTGCGGATATCCCTCTATTACATAAAGGTTAAACACCGTTCTATATCCTGGAGACAGACTTTGAATCATGTCTACTAAATCTTGCTCAGCCAACATATCTAAAGCATTTGTTTGTATCACATCTCTATCAGTATTATCAATTTCTAATAAAGGATACATGTTAACCGATTTACGGTAATGCTCAATTGCAGTATTCACAAAAATTCTACGAACCCAACCTTCAAAGGAGCCATCTCCTCTAAACTTGCTTAGGTTTTTGTAAATTTTTATGAAGCCTTCTTGCAATATGTCTTCAGCACTGTGATAATCTTTCGCATATCTTAGGCAGATACCAAACATTTTTTGACTGAAATAGTTATACATTTTAAGTTGAGCAGAACGTCTACCCTTCTTACAATGCTTAACCAATTCATACTCAAAACGCTTTTTAGCTTCAGGAGTCATAAAGGTTCTCACTTTTAGTTAGTAGTAAAGTTCGGCAAAATAGTTGTAAGCAACAATTATTTTTTTTCAACTTTATTACTTGATGATAAAAATTGTATCAACTTTTCAAACGCTTTTGCTCTATGACTTATTTCATTTTTTTGATTTATAGTCATTTCTGCAAAGGTTTGTTTGTGGCCGTTTGGTTTAAATATTGGATCATAACCAAAGCCATTTACCCCATTATTTGTTGTGGTAATTTCACCTATTACTTTACCTTCAAACAAATATTCTTTTCCATTGTAGATCAAGGCAATAACTGTGACAAATTCAGCAGTCCTGTTCATATTTCCGCTTAAGTTTTTCAATAGCAAGTCCATATTGTCATTGGCATTTTTTTGCGGCCCTGCATACCTAGCTGAATAAACGCCTGGCTCGTTTTTCAAAGCCATTACTTGCAGGCCTGTATCATCTGCAAAGCAATCAATATTACACTTGTTAAACACATATCTTGCCTTTTGCAAGGCATTGGCAACCAAAGTTTTGCCAGTTTCGGGTATTTCTTCTGTAATATTTACCGCATCTAACCCAATTATTTCTACACTTTTAGGTGTAATTTTTTGCACTTCACTCAACTTATTAGGGTTACCTGTCGCAAAAACCAACTGCATTTAATCTATTTTAAACATGTTTTTTAACGCATTCCACAAGTGCTTTTTAAGCACTACTTCTTTGTCTAATCTGGCAAATGAGTTACTGAAAACCAATTGTTTATCATTTTTAATTGATAGGCACTTATACAATTGATAGTTAAAATTGCCAGTTATCAATTTTTTAGGGATTCCAAAAAATACAAAGTTGTTGGTACTAGCATCTAACACATCTTGTAATTTTACTCTTTCATTGCCTTGTATTACAATTACTTGCACATCATTTTTAGATATTTTACAAGCTTTTAAAATATTATCGAGCATGGTATTTTGCTCTGATGTGATAACCTGTGAGGAAATAACTACTGCCTTTTTATTGTCTTCAATATTCAATGAGGCAAAGGCATTGTCTTCAATACGAAAAACCTTGTTTTTAAATAATTGTGTAAGAACTAAATGTCTCATAGTAAGTTAAATACTTATATTTTTTTAAATGTTTACGCTAAGTAAGCATAAAAAAATGGAACATTTTTACGACCTTTGTAACATTATTGTTCATAAAAATACAGTCTAAAATTATGCAAGTGATTGAAACCGCACAAGGAAAAAGTAATTATCCGATATATATTGAAAAAGTTGCACAATCACGCCTACCCCAGGTTAACTTAAATGACATTCCCTTTGGTAGAGTTTTTACTGACCACATGTTTGTGAGCGATTTTTATGAAGGCGATTGGCAAGAATGTCGCATTGTTCCTTTTGGTAAATTTCAAATACACCCTGCTACTACCGCACTGCATTATGGCCAAAGCATTTTTGAAGGCATGAAAGCTTTTAAAGATCAAGATGGCAATGCACAATTGTTTAGACCTGATATGAATCATAAACGCATAAACTTTTCTGCACGCAGAATGGCTATGCCTGAAGTACCTGCAGGCGTTTATATGGAAGGTTTGAAGAAATTAATTGCAATGGAAAAGGATTGGATACCAACTTCTCCGGGAAGCTCAATGTATGTTAGGCCATTTATGTTTGCTACTGATGAGTATGTAGGCATTAAACCTGCCGATAATTTTAAGTTTATTATATTTTGCTTGCCTGTTGGCGAATACTATGCCGAGCCAGTAAAGGTTGTTGTTGCAGATAGATATGTTAGAGCAATACAAGGTGGTGTAGGCAATGCTAAAGCTGCTGGAAACTATGCTGCTACTTTAATGCCTGTTATTGAAGCAAAGCGTAAAGGTTTCGACCAAATACTTTGGGTAGATGGTACAGATTTTAATACGATACATGAGGTGGGTACCATGAACATATTTTTTAGGTTGGGAGACCAAGTTATTACGCCAAGTTTAGAGCAGGGAACCATTTTAGATGGTGTAACTAGAAACAGTGTTATTACTTTGGTAAGAGATAGAGGTTTAGAGGTAGTTGAAAGAAAAATTACCATTAACGAAATTAAGCAAGCCGCTGATGCAGGAATGTTATTAGATATTTTTGGCACCGGTACGGCTGCCACTGTTGCCTTAGTAGAGTCATTAAACTTTAATGGTGAAAACTTAAAGATGCCAGCTGTTTCGGATAGAGAACTTTCGAATGAGATTAAAACCGAATTAGAAGAGATTAAGGTTGGTTTGAGAGATGATAGGTATGGTTGGAACCTAAAAGTTTAAAATGGTTCTTAGGTATTGGTTATTGGTTAATAGTTAATAATTAAACCACCCTGTTAATGAGTTACAATTACCTTTTTTAGGTAAGCTTTTTAATTCTCCAAATACTTACGTAAGTCAATTTTATAACTCGTTATTTCTCTATTTAACTTTAGTCTAACCCCGAAAGCTTTCGGGGTTAACCTTAAACCTCATACTTAGCTTCATTCCACAAAGCATCCATTTCACCTAAAGTCATATTTTTAAGCACTAAGCCTTTCGCATTGGCTACTTTTTCAATGTATTGAAACCGTTTCATAAACTTTCTATTGCATTGTTCTAATGCATCTTCAGGGTCAACATCAACAAAGCGAGCGTAATTGGTTAAAGCAAACAACACATCACCAAACTCCTCACCTATTTTACCGTCATTTTCTTGCACGGCTTCTTTTAGTTCGTCAATTTCTTCTAAAACTTTTGCCCAAACGTCTTCCGGTTTTTCCCACTCAAAGCCCACTTTTGCAGCTTTTTCTTGTATACGCAGCGACTTTATTAGTGCCGGCAAGCCTTTAGGCACGCCAGCTAAAACAGAACCTTGCTTTTTGGTTTTCATTTTAATTTCTTCCCAATTGCGCTTTACATCTTCTTCACCATTTACAACTACATTACCATAAATATGTGGATGGCGCTCAATTAGTTTTTCGCATAAATCGTTAATTACATTGGTAATGGTAAACTTGCTTTGCTCACTTGCTATTTTTGAATAGAAAACTATGTGTAAAAGCACATCTCCTAACTCCTCTTTAATATTCTCATCATCTTTCTCATTAATTGCATCAATTAGCTCATAGCACTCTTCTATGGTTAATGGCTTTAGGGTGTCCATGGTTTGTTTTTGATCCCACGGGCATTTTTCACGTAGCTCATCCATCACATCTAATATTCGCTTAAAAGCAATTAATCTTTCATCCATGGTTTAAATTTAGTTAATAGTACTGTTGTGATACGTAGAAAGAATTCAACAATCTGCCGGGAGATTCGTATCTGCGAGCCTTCTGCCTTTGGTGGAAATGTGCTGCAGTCTGCAAGATAATATTCCCTGTTTTATAGAAGTTCAAATGAGACCCCGGAATCTCTGTCTGTAACAAATCCGGGGATATAGACTGGATATGGATTCCCTTGCTTCTAAAACCGAGTTGCTTTACTTCTCGTAGTTCACAAAAAGTTCGCAAATACGAGTTGGATGGAATAGGTTTAAGCCTTATCTTTGAATTATGGGTTCAACATTCTTAGTAACATTAGGCTTAGCATTGGTATTAATATTATTGGCATTTGCTGGTATTGGTATTAAAATGTTTTTTAAGAAAGACGGCAAATTCGCTGGTACATGCGCTACCAATAACCCATTACTTAAAAACGAAATTGGCGAATGCGGTGTTTGTGGTAAAAAACCAGAAGAAGATTGCAAAGCTGAAGAGTTGGGATTGAATCCTGCTACTTAAAAGCAGTTCACTTAAAAAGTCTCATAATTTGTAGGACTTTAAAATTTTTGAATCATTGTGAAATATTAGTTAAAACTTGAAACATTTGTTACTGAGCGGTCTTCTTATTATTTCAATGAACACGTTTGCTCAAATGGATAGTTTTAGTGTTGGATCTAAGTGGACCTACGATCATCCTAATGTATCAGCTACAGGAAAGTCTTATGGCACTTACGTGTTTTATGAAGGGCTTTGTGCTGTGGTGCACAAAGACAAAGTAGGTTTTATTGATTCTACCAAAACCATTGTAATTCCTTTAAAATTTGTGGAAGTAAGAAGAGCGACCGCAGCAACGTATAAGTTTAGCAACTCTCAAGCAATTGTGTTTAACGGAAGCCATTGGGGCGTAATTGATAAAACTGGCAATGAGGTTATTCCATTTAGGTTTGATGAAATGCGAAAAATTGGAAAGTACTACTACGTTTATATAGATTATAAAAACGGATATATAGATAGCTTGGGTAATGAAGTAATTACCATTGAGCATGAGTGGCCAGGCACTCCCTATAGAACTGAAGTTGAAATAGAAAAGCAAGTAGTAATTTTTAATGAAAGGATTGACAAAGAACGGCAAGTTGCAATTTCAAAGAAGAAAGCCATTAAAATTGCCACTAAAAAAGGCTATTACAAGAATGACGCTTGGCCTTTTGTACCGCGAGTTGAGTTAAACTTAAAGAACAAGACTTGGGTAATTGAATCAACTGAAAAGAAAGGTGTTACGCAAAAAGGCAAATGTGCTAAAACCAATGGATGCATTACGCACGAAATTTATAAAATTAAAATTGACGCAGAGACTGGAAAAGTGAAAAGTAAATCGAGATATATGGAGTATATTCCAAATTATACGCATTAACAATGCTAAAAGTCAAAGCAGATTTAAAACTACCTCTAGAATCAACTTTTTAATCCTTTTTTGCATTAATTTAGATACCCATGGTTTACACTATCCAACTGCTTTCTAGTCGTTTAGTTTTGATAGTCTTTGCATCTATGCTATTATTGGTTTCATGTAATTCTAACAATAGTATCCATGATGCTGATATCAGTCTTGAAGATGCTATTAGGGCTAGTAGCAATAATTATAAAAATAAAGAGGCAGCTGAGCTTGAACAACGATTGAAAGATGCTGCTGAGCTAAAGCTTCATGAAGAAACCATAGCGCTTTATGATGATTCCATGGCATATGCATTTATAAACAGCATAACACCCATTGGTGAATCTAACATCCTATATAAAAAAGTATATGTTGAAGAAGTAATAGATGCGATAAACTTTGTCTCTTCAACAAAAAAAAACAATGATTTATCCTGGCAAATAAGTCAACTTGATATTTTTGGATTTTCCATGCTTATTGAATACAAAGATACGGCTTGGATTAATCAACAAATTACCAAAGCAAGAAATAAGCATTGGAACTTAAAAAAATTAAACGCTCATAAAACAGAAGAGCGATATAAAAAATGGCAAATACTTAAGGGTGAATATGATTGGTCAGATTTTAAAAAGGAAGGATTTGGATGTCATATTTATCAAGGTATACCTATTTTTAACAAAGAACAAAATGTTGCCATTATTTATCAGGGTTACATGTGTGGCCATTTGCTTGGTTTTGGGATGATGTATAAGTACGAGTTAAAAAACGGGAAATGGGAAAAAATAGATGAATATCAACTTTGGATAAGTTAGTTGCACTAACTAAAAAGTCCCGCAAAATGCAGGACTTCTAATAAATTTCGTTTAACTCTTAGCTCTAGTCTACCCTAGTCCATGTATATGAAACGCCAACCATCATTCCCATTACTTTGTAACCACCTTTGGTGTATAAAGTGCCATCATCATTCATTTTAGCGTAACCAGAGTAGGTTTTGCCATTTGAATATTTATATGCTTTTCCTTCATACTTTCCATCATCAGCATTGTAGGTAAAATTCTTAAAGTTTACCTGTCCTACTAAATTCTCGCTTCTTTTGTCTTTATCAGGGTTAAAAACATCTTTAAACGGAGTTCCATAAGTATCTCTGTTTTCCTCAGAGTCTTCCATCCAAACAATTTTACCGCAGTAGTTGCTTCCACATTTGTAAAACTCAACCTTAGTGCTTTTGGTATCAATTAGCCAAGTACCAATTATATCGTCACCACTGGCAACAGGTTTATCAGCTTTGGTTAAAAATAGTGTAGGAATAAGTATTGCTATAAATAGATATTTCATTGTATTTGTTTATTTTATATTACTAAAATTAACCAAAAACGTGCCAACTAACAAGGCAGAAAGATCAAGGGGATAAGTTTAAGTGGTAATTATTCCTTAATCACTCCTTTAAGGCCTGAGCTAATCATGGTTTTGAGTTGACCATCTCCTTCTGAAACTATAAAATAGGCTTCCATTTGGGGTGTATTCTCAACCAATATACCGGCTCTTTCCCAGCCCATTACCATAAAAGCGGTAGCATATGCATCTGCAGTCATGCAATCACTAGCTAAAACGGAAACACTTAGTAAGTCGCTTAATTCAGGAAAACCAGTATCGGGATTTATGATGTGTCCCATTTTTTGGTTGTTGACCATTTGATAGTTACGATAGTTACCAGAAGTAGCAATTGCACGGTTTTCTATTGGAATAATTGCCTTTAGCTCTCTTTCATCATTTTTGTCATTTAGTGGTTTATCAATACCAACCTGCCAAACTTCTCCATTTTTATTAACGCCTAGTGCTCGTAACTCGCCACCAATATCAACTAAAAGGTTTTCAACTCCTTTTTCCATTATCTTGTTGTAAATAATATCTACGCCCATGCCTTTTGCTAAAGCGCTAAAATCTAACTGCGCATTGCTATGGGTTTTGGTAATAAATAATTTTTCATCATTGTTGCCAGCTTTAGGATTAACCCCGGTTTTAAATTGGTTTAGGCCTTTGTAATTTAGAAGTGAGTCAATTTTAATGCTGTCAATTGCTTTTGGCGCATCTTTGATTTTCCCAAAGCCCCAATAGTTCACAATTGGTGCTATTGAAGGATCAAAAGCGCCGGCTGTATTTTCATTTATTTCAACAGATTTAGATAAGCAGCCAATCATCCAATCATCAACAAATACCTTCTCATTTTTAGTGGCTTTATTGAGTTTTGAAATTTTTGAATCATCAATATACGTGCTCAAGCTATTGTTAATTAACATTAGCTCATATTCTATTAAGGTTAAATCGACAACCTCCTTATGAGCCAAATATTTGATTGAGTAGTAAGTACCCATGGTTTTACCTGCATAGGTAAACTCTTGAAACTTGGTGTTATTGCGCTTGTTAGAATATCTTTGTTGTGGTTCATTTTTACATGCACTCAAAAACACAACACATACTGTTAAAAATAAACTGATGGATTTATGCATAATTGCTATTCATAAAAAAGGGCTGCAATTAGCAACCCTTAGTTAATCATTTATTATCCTCCGAAATCATCAAAGGCAATGTTCTCATCTGGCACACCTAAATCATCTAATGCTTTAATAACAGAGGCATTCATTAATGGTGGACCACAGAAATAGTATTCAATATCTTCTGGCTCTGGGTGTTTGTCTAAGTATTGCGCTTGACAAACTGGCATAACATATCCTACAAAACCATCACCTTCATCTTCCAGCGTTTTAGTTTCTATCCAATTGTCTTCTGGTAATGGATTATCCAAACAAACATAAAACTTGAAATTCGGAAATTCTTTTTCAATTGCTCTAAATTCATCTATATAAAACAACTCTTTTCTTGTTCTACCTCCATACCAGTATGAAACTTTACGATCGGTAGTTTTTAAAGTGTGGAAAAGATGAAACAAATGAGAACGCAATGGAGCCATACCAGCACCACCCCCAATATATACCATTTCCTTTTTAGATTCTTTAATGAAAAATTCACCATAGGGACCCGAGATTACTACTTTATCGCCTGGCTTTTGAGCAAATACGTATGATGAACAAATACCTGGATTAACATCCATAAATCCACCTTTTTTACGATCGAAAGGAGGTGTAGCAATACGAATGTTTAATTTGATAATATTTCCTTCTGCAGGGTGATTGGCCATTGAATATGCACGGAATATGGTTTCGTCATTTTTCATAACTAAATCAAATATGCCGTAATCTTCATATTCCTTTCTGTATTGCTCCTCAATATTATATAAATCAGTTTTATAGTTTACTGTGCATTCAGGAACATCTACTTGTATATAACCACCAGCTTCAAAATCCAACGATTCACCTTCAGGTAATTTTACAACAAACTCTTTGATATATGTTGATACGTTATCGTTTGATATTACCTCACACTCCCATTTTTTGATACCGAATATTTCTTCCGGCACACCAATTTCCATATCATTACGTACCTTAACTTGGCAAGCCAATCTCCATTTGTCCGCAACTTCTTTTCTACTTAAGTAATTGGTTTCCGTAGGTAAAACATCACCACCACCTTCAAATACTTGGCATTTACACATGGCACAGGTACCACCCCCACCACAAGCAGAAGGTAAAAACACACTTTTGCTAGACAATGCAGTTAGTAATGTATCCCCTGGAGAAACAATCAAAGGTCTTTCTTCATCACCATTAACAGTAATATTTAAATCACCCGCTGGCACCAATTGTGCCTTAGCAAATATTAGCATGGCTGTAAGTAAGCCTATTACCAATAGAAAGGCAAAGGCAGCCAGAGCAATTAATGTAGCATTTGAAACTATAAATAACATCTATATCAATTTTTAAACTAAGCCTAATAAACCCATAAAAGCTACACCCATTAAGCCCGTAAGTATAAAAGCCATACCTAAGCCTCTTAGTGGTGCCGGTACATTGCTATACCTAATTTTTTCTCTAATGGCAGCAATTAGCACTATGGCTAGGAAAAACCCAAAGCCTGCGCCAATACCAAATACTGTTGATTCTCCTAAATTATACTCATTGGTAATCATAAATAATGAACCACCTAAAATTGCACAGTTAACCGTAATAAGCGGCAGAAATATTCCCAATGAAGTATACAAGGCAGGCGAATATTTTTCTATAACCATCTCAACCAACTGCACCATGGATGCAATTACGGCAATGAATATGATTAGCCTTAAAAACTCTAAGTTAACATTGGCTAAGCCTGGCGAAATCCAAGCCAAGGCACCTTCTTTTAAAAGGTTTTCATAAATCAACCAATTAATTGGGGCTGTAATTGCCAATACAAAAATTACAGCTGCCCCTAATCCAACAGCAGTTTTTACTGTTTTGGATACGGCAAGAAATGAGCACATACCTAAGAAGTAGGTAAGTACCATATTTTCTACAAAAGCCGATTTAAAAAATATCTCAAACATTTATTTTGATTTATGAAATATCAACTAATTCTTTTCTCCACGCTCTATGTATCCAAATTAAAACTCCAATTATAAATACAGATGCTGCTGGCAGTACCATTAAATTATTATGCGTGTAACCAAAGGAAGCCAAAAAGCCCCAATTAGGGTCTAAGGCTGTTATAACTACATCACCTGGTAAGGTTATTGTTCCTGTTCCAAAAACTTCTCTTATTACTGCAACTATCACCAATATTAAGCCGTAACCTAAACCATTACCTAAACCATCCATTAATGAAGGCCAAGGTTTATTTGCCATAGCAAATGCCTCTAACCTTCCCATTAATATACAGTTGGTTATAATTAAACCAACAAATACCGATAGTTGTTTATAAATATTGTAATCGAAAAACTTTAAGAACAATTCTACCAATGAAACCAATGAAGCAATTACCACTAGCTGCACAATCATTCTAATTCTACCCGGAATACCATTTCTTAAAACAGATATGATAAAGTTTGAAAGCATACAAATGATTACCACACAAACAGACATAACCAAAGCTTTATCAACTTTTGCGGTTACAGCCAATGCTGAACATACACCCAATACCTGAACCGATATTGGATTGTTATCACTTAAAGGATCGGTAATTAACTTACGATTCTTTTTCCCAAATAACGGGTCGCTTTTCTTTTTTACTACTTCCTTAACTTCAGGAGTTGCTACTGCATTTTCTGCCATGATGTTATTTTATTTTCTGAAAAAAGTTAGCCAAATTGGAAATATCATTCTTGAACATTTTATCCACTCCACGAGCGGTAACAGTTGCTCCAGAAATACCATCAACCGTATGCACGCTCAATTGATTTCCTTCACCCTTTAATACTTCAAATACATATTCATTGTCTTCATCAAACAACTGTTTACCTTTAAATTGATTTTGAAAACGTGCATAGTTATTAATCTCAGCACCTAAACCTGGAGTTTCTGCTTTATGATCGAAAACTGCATCATTAATAGTGTTCATATCATCATCTAACGATACATAACCCCAAATATCATCCCAAAGGCCTTTGCCATATAAAGGAATACTATACTTTTTCCCTTCCTTTGATTGATAAACGTAAATAGGAATATTTCTTTCCTCAAATGATTTTTTCCATTCTTTTCTAACGTCAATGTCTTTTGGATCCATTTCAACTTTATCTCCTTTACCATTCATAACGATATAGTCAATTTTGTCTGAATAAAATGATTCAATATCCACATTGGGATCATCAACAAAAGATTGTACTATTAATCCTTGCCTGTCTAACTCAATGTTTTTGGCAATACCAGGGGCCAAAGCTGATGAGAAAAAAGCTAAAACTACTGACACAACTAGTGTCATAGCTAAAATGTATACTGCTATTTTTAAATTATCCGACACGAGCTAACCTCCTTTTTATATTTCCTTGTAACACGTAATGATCGATTAATGGTGCAAACACATTCATTATTAGTATGGCTAACATCCATCCCTCAGGATATGCTATGTTGGCTACCCTAATAAGCATACCAACAACACCAATAAAAAATCCATAAATCCATTTACCAGTATTGGTACCTGATGCGGTAACAGGATCAGTTGCCATAAATACTATGGCAAACAAAAAGCTACCCATCATTAAATGCTCGTACCATGAAACTGCCATGTAACTTGAACCACCAATTAAATTATAAACTAAAGCAGTTGCTATTAAACCTAATAAACCGCTCAACATTATTCTCCAACTTGCAATTTTTGTAACCAATAGTAATACAGCACCAAATAAGATTCCTACCTTACTCATTTCGCCAATTGAACCTGGTATAAAACCCCAAATCATTTCGGTATTGCTATAACCAGCAGCTCTAACTGCTTCCATACCGCCACTTGCCATAATTTCGGTTGCCGGATTTTCGTAACCATATGATGCTACACCCAATGGTGTTGCGCCTGTCCAAGCATCTAAAGCTCCGCTTGCCAATAAATTACTTGTAACTATGGTTGGTGCACCGCTCCATCCTCTACCTAATAGGGGATTCTCTACCCAATCGGGCGGAGCATTTTTAACACTAGCCCACAGTATATCTAAGTTATGACCATTGCTTGCAATCATATCTCTTGCAGCATCTTCTAAGCCAAATAGGTTATGTAAAAAATTATAATCATAGGCCACCCAACATGAGTCGCCAATTATTGAGTTGGGGAATGCAAAGAAAATGAACACCCTTGCCGTAAGGGCCACATTTAATATATTCATACCTGTTCCACCAAAAGCTTCTTTAGCTATTAATACTGCAAAAGCAGTTGCTAACCCTACCATCCATAAAGGTATGTCAGGTGGCATTATCAATGGCAACAAAGCGCCTGAGACTAGGAAACCTTCTTCTACCGAATGGCCTTTGCGTGCGGCAAAGAGTATTTCAATACCCAAACCAACTATGTGAACCACTAAAAATATAGGAGCTATTTGCCCAAAACCGTACCACAATTTTTGCAGAAATCCTTCAAAAATATTTCCATCAAACAAACCTACTGCTATGTAGTGTTGATGACCAATATTGTAAGTACCCAAAATGTAACAAAGCTGAAGCGCCAATACAACATGTATCATTGTGCGCTTAAGGTCCATACCATCTTTAATATGCACCTTACCTTGGGCGGTATGATTTGGTTGAAAAAGCAAAGTGTGCAGCGCATCATATAAAGTATAGGTAAACTTTGATTTTTTAGCTACCGGCTCAACTTTGTTTAATATGTTATGAAGAAATTTCATTTATATCTGTTATCCTTGTTCTCTAATGGCGTCTAAACCTGTTCTTAAAATACTGGTTATGTCGTTTTTGGAAGTATCAACAAATTCGCAAACTGCTAAATCTTCCTCAATAACCTCATATATTCCTAAGCCTTCCATATTATCAAAGTCGTTAGTAATAATGGCTTTAATTAAATGGTTAGGATAAATATCCATGGGTAAAACTTCTTCAAATTGCCCAGTTACAACCAAAGCTCTTTTTTCACCATGCGTATTTGCATTGGCTTCAATTTTACCATGTAGCGCTGGTACCAAATGAGTTAAAAAAGTAGGTGAAGTACTTGGCCGTGGGTAGCTTGGTAAAATCCAACCGAGTAATTCATGTTTATTACCCTCATTCATAACCGTTATTTGATTATCATAATATCCTAAATAACCATCAGCTTTTATTTGTGTGCCCATTAAAGCATTGCCCGATATATATCTTAAATCTTCTTCAGATTCGCAATTGCCATCCAAAATGTTTTTCAAATTGGCTCCAAGTAATGTCTTGAAATACCTTGGATTGTTTACTACAGAGCCTGTTAATGCTATATTTCTAATTGGTTTGTAAACACCCTCTAACATTAAGCGGCCAATTGTAGCCACATCTTCAGGATTAACCGTCCAAACAGTTTCTCCTTTATTTATAGGATCAATGTGGTGAATTTGCACGCCAACATTGCCCACGGGATGTTTCCCCTTAAAATAATTTATTTGAACACCTTTAGCATCTGTAAATGTGTTGTCATTCTCAGCTGTACTATCTAAACCTATATGCACTTTGCCCTTGGTTAATTTATTTAATGCATCTAATCCAGCTTGAAAATTTCTATCTTCTCCTTTTAAAGTATAGTTATAGTTAGGAGCTAATGGAGCAGAACTAAAAGTTGAAATAAAAATAGCCTTAGGTGTATCACTAGGATCAGCCACAATACCGTACGGTCTTTGAACTAAAAATGGCCAACATCCACTTGTCAAAAGCAATTTTACCATTTTATCTCTATCAAAATCAGCAAAGCCTGCAGTTTCAAAATTTTTGTATTTCACTTCTTTATCTGCAAGAATTACCACTTCATTAATGGCACGTTTTTCTCCTCTTCTTATCTCCACCACTTCACCACTAACTGGCGTTGAATAAAGCACATCAGGTCTCTTTTTGTCAAACATGATTGTTTCACCAGCCTTAACTTCAGTGCCAATTTCTACTGCTACCTTAGGTATTGAAGACATGCCATGAAAATCGGTAGGCTTGATAGCGTGAGTATCTGAAACTATTATTGTTTGACTATCAAAAGCCAAATCAGCCTCTCCAGCTAAATCAATGTTTACTCCTTTTTTTAACTTAACGTATCTTGAATCTAGATTTTCACTTTTAGCTTCTACCTGCACTAATTCCTTTTTTGAAGGAAACAATGAAAAACCACTACCTTCTTCAAAAGCATTGCTATTTGGGTTAGCGGCTTGCGTTGCCATTTTAATAATTTTATCACTCATTATAAACATAATGAATAAGAAAACCGCTAATACTGTTGCAATAGTACCTACCAAAAATAAGCCAGTGCTATCTCCCGAACTTTCGGCAGCACTTTCTGCTTGCGCCAATGCACTAGACATTGAAGTAATAAGTAAGGTAACTGCTGTAAAGGTAAAAGTGAGAATTTTGCTTTGGAGAATTCGCTTCATTTTCATGTTGTCTTAGAGTACCAAAAAACTTTTATTGTACGTTTTATTGATAACACAAAAGTAAAATACATTTCTTTAAAACCTATATACAATTTAACATTTTTACTTTCAGTTATCAACCGAGTAAATTTTGATAATTTGTAGCTTGAAATTAGCAATGCAAAAAGATATAAAATACACGTTATTACTACTGCCCATAATGTTGTTGTGCTTTTCTTTTTTAAAAGCGCAAAAGGTGGTGAATGTTGATAGCGTTTATAATAAACGTATAAAAACCATTGAAACTAAGATTAACAATCGCTACGAGTCGGTTATCTTGGTAAACAACAGCAATGAAAAACTAACCATTTCTTTTGATGATTTAAACAGTGAGGCCCAAAATTATGGGTACTCATTAAAGCTGTGCAATGCCGATTGGAGCGATAGTCCTTTAAGTGAATTTGATTATTTAGATGGTTTTATTGATAATGACATTGACCAATACACTTACTCGCTTAAAACACTCACGCAATACGTACACTATCAAATAAGCTTACCTAACAATTCGGTAAATTTTAAAATTGCCGGTAATTACTTACTCACGGTTTTCAATCTTGATGATAAACAACCACTTTTTACCAAACGCATAGTTGTTTCAAATACCGATTTAGCAATTACCGCCACACTAAAAACAGCGAAAAGGAACAGTGAACAGATACAATCAATTAGTATGTTTCTGCAATATCCTGAAGCAGCAATAGATGTGTTAACCGAAAGCTTTACTGCAACAATTGTTAAAAACAATAACTGGAGCAATGCTATTTACAATGTACCATTAAATATTGCTGGAGAAAACAGTTTGTTTGTTTCGGAAGCCATTCATTTTAAGAGTGGCAATGAGTTTAGGCAATTTGATATTAAAAGTTTGGAGGAGAGAGGCGAAAACGTACAATCTACCCTATTTAGTTTAAACAATTATTTAGCTCGCTTAGAAATTGATACGCCAAGAAACTATACCCATTACATATTTGAAGATGATAAAAATGGTTGGTTTGAAATTAAAAACAATCAAAAAAAAGGAGCTGATGTAACGAGTGAATATGTTGATGTGGTTTTTACACTGCAAACCAACCAAAAACTAGACTTTGGGCAGGTGTTTATTGCAGGCATGTTTAACCAGTGGAAAGCTACAGACCTAATGAGTTACAATGCCGACATACAATCATACACTGCAACCATAAGCCTAAAACAAGGGACTTATAATTATAGCTATGGTTTAAAAACTAAAACAGGTTTTGATCCGTATTATTTTGAAGGAAATATGATGGAAACAGACAATGAATACTTTATTATAATTTATAAAAGTGATATTACCAAAAACTATGATGAAGCTATAGGAATAGCAACTATTAACCCTCAGTAATTGAACAACATGAGTAAATCGGACAGTATAAAGCAAGGCCATTTGTTATTAAGCGAGCCTTTTATGGATGACAGCAATTTTAAACGCACGGTGGTTTATTTAGCTGAGCACAATGATGATGATGGCACCATAGGTTTTGTACTTAATAAAAAATTAAACATTACCCTACCAGATGCTATTGATGAAATTGATCATTTTAAGGCACCATTGTTTTATGGTGGGCCGGTTGAACCAGAAACTCTGCATTTTTTGCATAATATAAAGGGCATTGAAGGTGCCTTAGAAGTTAACCCTGGCGTGTTTTGGGGTGGCAACTTTGAAACGATAAAAGTTTTGATAAAAAATGGTGACGTTGCACCTAATGACTTTAGGTTTTTTTTAGGCTACTCTGGTTGGGATGTTGGCCAATTGGATAACGAAATGGCTACAAATTCGTGGATTATCTCAAAAGCTGAATATGACCACATTTTTAAAAGTGAATGGGAAAGCCTATGGAAAGATGTTTTGATAAAAATGGGCGGCAGGTTTAAAATGATGAGTAATTTCCCTGAAGATCCGCAGTTGAATTAGATGTGGAGAACAATCGGTGCGATTTTACTAGTTGTGTTGGCTTACATTTTAGGCAATTCTGCCTTTATTGTATTTAGAAATCTTGTATTTGACATTGCTGAACACATAAAATATTCAAACAAGATAGATTATATATTTTTATCCATAGCTCCCTCACTTTTATTGATTTTAATAATTGGTGGAGCAGCTTATATTTTCATAAAGCTTGCTTTTAAATGGATAACTTGTTCTGAATTTGAAAATTCTGAAATTCCAAGAAAACAGAGTAATTGGGCATTAGGCTTATTAGTGACTTCTGCAATTGCAGCTATTATAGGGCTAATTATGGTTTCTATGGGTGTGAGCAAATATGTGCAGAGCTCAACTATTGGTCCAGAACCAATTCCAATAATCACTTGGCAATTCATTTTTAGCTATATTTTATTTGCTAAATCGAATAAAATGAAGCCTTTATTTCGCGTCTAAACTTCAAGTACTCGCTCATCACCCACAACAAAAATTTGATCTTTTTTACTTGGTTTTAGGATATGTAAGCCAGAAAAATCACTAAACGCAGGTAATATGCCATATGTTTCTTTAAAATAAAAGCATGGACGTGTTAATGACATTCTTCTACCACTCGACAATCGCACTCCAGGATGCACATGACCAAATAGCTGATAATTATCTGTTTCAATCATGTCTTCAGGGTCATGAATAAACTCAAATGGGGGAATTGCATGACTTTTTAAAGCGTCAATTTGTAATTGTTCGTAAACATCATCTTTTAAAATATCATGATTGCCCACAATTAATTGAATAACCAATGATGGATATTTCTCTCGCCACTTTTTAAACACCTCCATTTCATTGTTATAATGGCTGTGAAACATATCGCCAATTACTATCAATTTAGTAACTGAATAGGTGATTAATAAATGTGATAATTTACCCAAATTATCGGCATACACATTTTTAGGAATTGGGATGCCAGCTTTTCTAAAATGACCCACTTTACCAAAGTGCAAATCTGCCAAAATCAATGCACCTTCTTTGGCCCAAAAAATTGCCTTTTCTGGCAGTAATTTTAGCTGCTCGTTTTTCAGTGTAAATTCAATATTTTTAACTTCTACCTTCATTTATAATTTGAATAACTTATAATAGTATGCGCGCATTATCAACTTAGAAGTAATGCCTAAATCTCACTTTTAAATATTTGCTAATATATTAATTTTATAATTTGAATTACAACAATTTAAATAGATAATTCTAATAATTTTAGTATTTATAAAATTTGAAGCCTTAAACCATTATTTTTCTGATACTTATACTATATTATATCATGTTTTAATTGAATAATTAATCGTATTTCAATTTCATGCGTTCCAAACGGTCATCCAACTTCTCATAAGTTACCCTACCCCTTATTCCCTCTGCTTTTATTGGGTAGCAAAATGGACTCATTTTTTCGAGCTTTTTCAATATTATTTCGCTACCTCTTATTCGTTTTAAGGCATCTCTTAACCTACCCTCTTCCAACTCCAAATCAAACACCTCTTGGTAGGCTTGCCGCATTAATAAATTGTCTTTATCATAATCGTGAAATACCCTAAATATCAATCCACTTGATGCTTGTAAATGGCGGTTCTGTTTTCCCTTGCCAGGGAAGCCTTGAAATATCAATCCTGATATTAAAGCAATACCCCTAAACTTGCTACTTGCCAACTCACCCAAGTTCATGCAATTATTAATGTCTTCTGTTAAATTATCGGTACTAAATACATCCATACCTAAAACATCTTCTATTGGTATGGTTTTATCACTTAATATTTCAAAGCCATAATCATTGGTGGCAATGCTAAAACTCATAGGTTCAATCATTTCGCTTATACGATACGCCATCAAATTGCCCATAATTTCGTGTACAAACTTGCCTTCAAATGGGTAAACGTATATGTGATGCCCTTCATCCGTTACAAACTCTTCAATTAAGGTTTGACTCATATTGGGTAAAAACGACCTTTCTTTTTGAATGTCGAATAATCGTTTTAATGACTTTAGCTCAGGTTCGTTCAATTTACCATCTGCAATTAGCTGATATGTTTCCCGTAAAACTTGCCCAAGATGCGAGCTTAAAGACATTTTACCACCTCCCCACGCAGGGATTTTGCCCTTATCCGTTGCTTTGGCCTTTTTTACGATAACGCTCATGTCTTTTATCATTACCATTTGCAGAGGCTTACCTGCAAACCAAAAGATTTGTCCTTTCTTTAAATTTCTTGCAAAACTCTCTTCCACAGTACCTAATGGAGTACCAGCCATATATTGCACTTTCATTAAGGCATTGCCAACTATGGTGCCTATGCTCATGCGGTGTCTACCAGCAATTTTTCTACTTGTAACTTTAAATACGCCATCAATTACATCTACTTTATCGTAATCATCATAGGCTTCTAAGCTTTTGCCACCTGAGGTTATGTAATTTAAACACCACCTCCATTCATCATCCGTCAAATAGCTATAAGCTGCCGTAGTCTTTATTTCTTTATATAAAGGCTTGGGTTTAAATCCATCAGATACCGCTAGGGTAACTAAATACTGCACCAATACATCAATGGGATTGATAATTAAGTTGCGATTTTCGAAATACTTACGCTTCATGGCCATTTTCAATGCTGCTCCTTCCACAATCTCTAATGAATGCGTGGGTAAAAAGTAAATATTGCTTGTTTCGCCAGGCTGATGACCACTCCTACCTGCACGTTGCGTAAATCTAGCAACCCCCTTTGGCCCGCCAATTTGCACAACAGCTTCCACAGGCCTAAAGTCTACCCCTAAATCTAAACTGCTGGTACAAACAACTGCTTTTAGGATGCCTTTATGCAAGGCATCTTCCACCCAATCGCGTATTTCTCTACTTAGTGAGCCATGATGCATAGCTATTAAGCCAGCCAAGTCTTCATACTCATTTATTAATCTATGATACCAAATTTCGCATTGGGCTCGCGTATTGGTAAAGATTAAGGTTGTTTTATGTTTGTCAATTACCGGCTTTAGCTTTTTAATCAATTTTACACCTAAATGACCTCCCCAACTTAAATGCTCAGTTTCATCAGGTAACAAAGAAATTACATTCACCTTTTTTTCAATGGCCGATTTAACCATTATTCGTTTTTTGTGGGTTGCAGGACCTAAAAGCGTTGAAAGCGCGTCATCCATATTGCCTATGGTAGCTGAAATGCCCCAAAGAAAAATTTTAGGGGTAATTGCTTTAAATCTCGACATGGCCAACTCTACTTGTATACCTCTTTTATTACCGAGTAGCTCATGCCACTCATCCACTACCAGACAGTTTAGGTTTTTAAACAGCTTTTCATATCCTTTATTGGCAAATAATATGTGAATACTTTCGGGTGTGGTTACCAGCACCTGTGGCATGTTCTTTTTTTGAGCAGCCCGGGTTTTTGAATCTGTATCACCTGATCTAATTTCAACCCGCCAATCCAAGCCCAAATCGTTGCACGCTGCTTGCAGGGCATTTCTAATATCAATACTTAGCGCTCGCAAGGGCGAAATCCAAATTAACTGTAACCCCTTTGCAGGCTTGGAGTTATTGGCTATCCAATTTGCTAAAAAGGGAATAAACACGGCATAGGTTTTACCTGCTCCCGTTGGTGCATTTAAAATACCTGAATACCCCTCAACAAAAGCTTTGAGCATCTTTTTTTGAAATGGATAACTTTTCCAATTCTTCTGCTTAAACCAATTGTTAAATATTTGTTGCGCTTGCACTGAAATGTAAATATCATCAATTGCAAATTATATAGAACATAGATGACGTTGATTTTTGTGATGTGTAGATATTTACGTATCATTATCGAATATTTACGGATATTTACGTGTCAAATAATTAAAAATATGCTCCCTATTTTACGTATCATTATCGTATATTTACGTATATTTGCGTATATTTAAATACTTAACGCATATTTAAGTATCATTTTATAGCTAGTTATGAGTTACACCGCTAACGTATACAACTTTAGACTAAAAATGGATTGGCCATTAATAAAATTGCTCAGCCAAATTGATCGTTTTGATGCTGCATGGTCGGCATTAGAACGTGTAGAAGGTGATAATTTGAAGGAGCTTAAAACAATTGCTACTGTAAATAGTGTTGGTGCTTCTACCCGAATTGAAGGCTCGCAAATGAGTAATAAAGAAGTGGATGCTTTACTAAAAAATTTGAGTATTGATAAATTGGTTGATCGTGATAGCCAAGAAGTGGCAGGATACTTTGAAGTAATGTATGAAATTTCTGAAGCTTATGAGCACATTAAAATTAGTGGCAATGAGTTAAAAGGGCTACATAACAAATTGTTGAAGCACAGTGCAAAAGACAATTGGCACAAAGGCCAATACAAACAACACAGCAATAATGTGGAAGCACGTTTTGCTGATGGAAGCACTCAAATAGTTTTTAAAACTACCCCACCAGGCTTAGAGACTGATGATGCTATGCGCAACTTAATTAAATGGTACAATACAGATGATGAAACGCATCCCATTGTTAAATGCGCGCTGTTTTCATATGAGTTTGTTTCCATACATCCGTTTCAAGATGGCAATGGAAGATTGAGCAGATTGTTGGCAGGACTGCTGCTATTACAAAACGGATATAAATGGATTCAATACATAAGTTTTGAGCATGAAATTGAGCGCCGAAAGCCTGATTATTATGCTGTATTGCGTGATTGTCAAGCACAACGACCTAAAGAAAACGTAACCAGTTGGGTAAGTTTTTTTATGGATTGTATTATAACCATTCAAAATAAGCTGCTTAAGAAATTGAAGCAAACTGGTATGGAGTCTAGCTTATCACCAAAAGAAAGGTTGGTGTTAACAGTAATATCGGGTCAGGCTGGTATTAGCTCTGGTAAAATTGCTGAGCGATTAACCATACCCAATCCAACTATAAAAAAAATGCTTAAAAGACTAACAGAAATGGGGTTGATTGATAAGCATGGTATAGGAAGAGGAACGAGTTATACTTTGAGGTAATGTTTTTATTGAACGCAGATAACGCAGATTATTATGATAAATGACTATACAGCAACCGGTTTAAACCAAATATATTTGAACCAATGAATGACCTTAAAAATCGTGATGATATTGAAAAATTGGTAAATACCTTTTATTCTAAAATTTTAAAAGACGATTTAATCGGCCATTTTTTTACCCAAGTAGTTAGGCTCAACTTTGAAAAACACCTGCCTACCATGATCGATTTTTGGGAGACTGTTTTGTTTGGCCAAGCCATTTACAAAGGCAATCCTATACTGAAGCATATTGAATTGCATAGAACGGAAGCGTTAAAGCCTACTCATTTTAAGCGTTGGATATCTGTTTGGGAAACAACCGTAAATGAACTTTACAACGGAGATGTAGCCAATGCTGCCATTTAAAAGCGAAATAGATGGGTAAGCTGATGGAGATAAAAATTGAGGATAGTGAGCGAAAACGGTTTATACAATAAATAACAAATGACATTCCAAAAATCTATTCGCTTTTTAGTAATAATCGCTTTTGTAGCAGCTCAAATAGTTCTTTTGACATTTGTAGCGAAAGAAAGTTGCGACTCCAAAAATTGGGCTGTTCTATTTTTGATTATACTTGTTTCACTTGCAGTTTTGTTTGGAAATAGCTTTTTAAAACTCCATGTGAAAGGCAATAATTACGAAAGCTTGGGAGTAGCCGTTTGGGTTCCTATAGGAGCCTTAATGTGTTACTTTTTAAACACTCATGCGGGTTTAGGAAATGTATTAGCCGCAGGCATCACTGGACTTATGGCATCTTTCATACCAGTAATTAAAGGCCAGTCTTCATATTTAAAAAAGTTACCTCCTGCGATTTATTGTGGTGCATTTATTGGCATGTGCAGCATTACCATTGCCCCCTCAGGGATCTTTGTTTTAGGCGCTGGATTTTCAGCAGGAATGGTATATGTGTTATCTAAAAACCTGTTTGTACAAATAGGCGGTAAGCTAGGCACCATAGCTTTCGTAGGCGTTCTTTTAGCATCTTTAATTAAATGGCTGATACTATGAATGAAGCCATCATAATAATAACAGGAATTTTAGGTGCAACACTCACTTACTATGTAAGTGATCGGCTAAAACAAGGTCCTGTAAGAGCTTCTGCAACACTTTCATTAATAGTAGGATTGTTCTTTTACTCCTTGCCTAATTTACTAAGTCCGTTTTTAACCGAATCTATTCCCATAGTTTTTATTGGAGCCACATTTATTGGCATGGTATCATCAAAAGCGAAAGTTAACTTTCTACATATGGCAATTGCAGGTTCATTATTTGGTCTATTGTATATAAATAGAAGTACTTATTTTGATGGTTATGGCGGTGCGTTAGGCGCACTGGCTTTTATTGCATTGCTTACCATTATGGTGATTGTGAAATTGTTCGTTAGAAAAAAACAAGAGAAATAGATTCACACTTTGATCCTTTGGATTAGCTGGATTTAAAAAGCTATATTGTAGCAAGATGCTCACCAAATTTGTCGTACTCGCCATTTACGTTGGCATCCTATTTTTAATAGGCATACTCGCTTCACGCAAGGTAAAAAGCATGAGCGATTACTATGTAGGTGGCAAAAAGATGGGCTTTTGGGCTGTTGCTTTTTCTGCCAGAGCAACAGGCGAATCAGGTTGGTTATTGATTGGTTTAACAGGTATGGGTGCCATTGCGGGTTATTCAGGTTATTGGGTGGTAGTAGGTGAATTACTCGGGGTTTTCCTCTCATGGCAGTTTATGGCCAAGCGATTTAAAAAGAAGTCCGACTCCTACAAAGCCATTACCATACCCGATTATTTACAAAGTCATTTTAAATCCAAAACCAATATACTTAGGGTAATTGCAGCATCAGTATTAGTGGTATTCGTGATTATTTATGTGGCTTCTCAAATGGATGTAACCGGCATTGCATTTGAATCTATGCTTGACGTTGATTATAGGATAGGCGCACTCATTGGCTTTGGCATAGTGCTGCTATACATTTTCTTTGGAGGCTTTGTTGCTGCAGTATGGTCCGATATGTTTCAAGGGATACTAATGTTTTTTGGCTTGGTCTTACTGCCCATAGTGGTTTGGTTTTCAATGGACCAAGGAGCTGGAATAACTGCTGGCTTAAATGCCATAGACCCTACTCTAACGCAAGTAATGGGAAGAAGCCCTGATAAATGGATGAATCTTTTTACCATACTTGGCTTTTCTATGATTGGTTTAGGTTTTTTAGGCTCACCACAGGTATATGTTCGATTTATGTCAATTAAAAGTCCTGTTGAAATTGACAAAGGTAAATGGGTGGCCTTGTTTTTCACTTTGCTAACTGATGCTGCTGCAGTTACTATTGGCATATTGGGTCGAATTTACTTTACATCCAAAGGAGAGGATCCTGAAGCCATTTTAGGTAATGGTGCGGAAAATGTTTTAAGTATGTTAACCCATCAATTTTTACCTACCATTGTTGTAGCCATATTTATTGCCATTGTGCTCTCAGCAATAATGTCAACGATAGACTCTTTACTAATATTGGCATCAAGTGCTGTTACGCGTGACTTTTATCAAAAAATATTTAGACCAGACTTAAAGGATGAAGACTTAACCAAGGCATCAAGAATAGTCACTATTATTATGGCTTTGGCCGCTTTGGGTATTGCCATTTTGTTATACAAACTATATCCTGAACGAGAAGTGTTTTGGATAATGATTTTTGGATGGTCGGGCATTGCGGCTACATTTTGCCCCGTTATCATTCTTTCACTATTTTGGAAAGGATATTCAGAAGCAGGCGCAATTGCCTCCATGATTACTGGTTTTATCTCGGTAATTATATTCAAATTTGTATTTGCCAAACTGCCTGAGATTGGACCATACTTTAAGGAAATGGATGTATTGTTTCCTTCTTTCGTAATGGCTATGGTGGTTGGATTTGTGGTTTCAAAGGTTTTTCCATCTAAGCACTTGACTAAGTCATAATTTGTACTTAATTTTGTACACAATTAAATACATAATATGCTAATTACTACTGTTTCCGATTTTAGAAAGGATATAAAGGCCTACTTAGATAGAGTGGTAAAAAACTTTGAAACGTTGATTATCAATCGTGGTAAAGATGCCGGAATTGTTGTAATGTCTTTAAAGGAGTATAATTCATTGATGGCAACTAATTACGAATTGTCTTCAAGAAAAAATGAGCTAAGATTAGATTCTGCTATTGAAAAGCTAAAAAAGGGTGAAACCTTAAATAAAGATTTAATAGAGGATTGAGATGAAATACATTTTTGTTGATGAATCTTGGGATGATTACTTGTACTGGCAAAAAACAGATAAAAAGAAACTGAAAAAAATTAACGAATTACTCAAAGACATAGCTCGCAATCCATTTGAAGGATTGGGAAAACCCGAACCCTTGAAACATAAATATGCCGGTTTTTGGTCAAGAAGAATTGACGCTGAACATAGATTAATTTATCAGTATAAAGAAGAGGAAATATTAATTGCTAAATGTAGGTTTCATTATTAATGAATATGCTTAAAATAGTTTTGCTAATTATTGCTTTTGCTTCAATTCTTTGTTTTTCTGCAATTAAGAAACAAAAAGATGTTCTTAAGTTTCATGGCATGCCTATTTATAAAGAATTGACTGTCAAATATGACAATGATAGTACCTTTTTTAAAATACAGACAATATCTAAAAATAGTCTTGATGGATTTTGGACAAGCTGGGGGAAATCTGGTGACAAGGGACGTACTCAATTATACTTGAATGGCATACTAGACACTTCTTGGCACTATCGTAATAATCGAGAAGTACAAATGAATTATACTTCAGACTATTCATCAATACATTTCGTTCCAATTGATACTAATCAACTATATAAATCTTTACGGTCAAAGCTCAAAAAATATAAGTTTGAAAACACTACTTCATTCAAAAAAGTGCAAAACGAATTATTTTTAGGAATAACCGTTAAACGAAAATACACCACCTATTACAAAAATGGGACCCCCAATAGAGAACTACTTTTGATAAATAACAACGAGCTTGATGGATTTTGGCTCAGGCATGACTGGCAAGGGATATATGAATCTCACATCATTCATAATGGTAAAGTAGATACTACTCTTAAGTGGCAGAATAACCAACTTTTAAAAATTATAGAAAGTGATACCGATCCTGAAATATCATACGGATTAATCGTTAGCATTGAAGATTCTTCAAGAATTGTAGCCAAGATTCAAAAACTTATGCAACATACTGAATAATTTAAACAAACGGAATTACAGAAGCTAGTCCAAGCGTCTCGCTTGGAATTGATGCGACATATGCTTTTAAAAATTGTTTTGTTATCTGCCTACCTTAGCGGTCTCTTATGAATAACAATCCAAACCAACCCATTTCTTTCCCTTGCGGACTTACCATGAAAAATAGATTTATGTTAGCTCCTATGACCAACCAGCAAAGTCATGAAGATGGTACACTATCTGATGATGAGTTGCATTGGTTAACCATGCGAGCTAAAGGTCAATTTGGACTGGTAATGACATGTGCATCACATGTGCAAGCCATTGGCAAAGGATTTCCTGGACAGCTAGGCATCTTTTCTGACATTCATATTGATGGTCATAAAAAGATAACCGCCAACTTAAAAGAGCATGACAGTGTTTCAGTAATCCAATTGCACCATGCAGGTATGCGTTCTCCTGAAAAGTTGTTAGCTGAAGTACCTGTTTGTCCATCTGTAAATGAGAAACATGGAGCACGAGCGCTAACGATCGCAGAAGTAGAGCAATTGAGAGATGACTTTATAGATGCTGCAATTAGAGCAAAAAAATGTGGCTACCATGGTGTGGAAGTGCATGGTGCACATGGCTACATTTTAACGCAATTTTTAAGCAGTGAGATAAACAAACGAACTGATAACTATGGCGGTAGTTTAGAAAACAGAGCTAGATTGTTATTTGAAATTGTGAATGGAATTAGAGCAACTTGTGGCAAGGAGTTTCTTTTGGGAGTGCGACTTTCACCCGAAAAACACGGATTAAAACTAACGGAAATGAAGAGGACTTGCCAACAGCTAATTGATGAAGGCAATGTCGATTTTCTGGATATTTCATTATGGGATTGTTTTAAAAATCCTGAGGAAGAAAAGTATCAGTCAAAAACACTTTTGGAACATTTTACAGCTTTAAACTATAAAAATGTATTGCTAACAGTAGCTGGAAAGATAAGAACTGGTGAAGATGTACAGAGTATTTTAAACAGCAAAGTTGACTTTGTAACGATAGGTCGTTCCGCCATTTTGCATCATGACTTTCCTAAACAAGTTATGGATAATCCAAACTTTAAACCAGTTGAAACACCTGTCTCTAAAGCACATTTGGCCAAAGAAGGATTGGGTGAAAAGTTTATTGAATATATGAGCAGATGGGAAGGTTTTGTAAAAGAAAATTGATGCTTTGTACAAACAGACAGCATTTTAACTTGCCTTTTACGTATAATTAATATATTTTTATACGTAAATCTTCAGGATGGATAAAAAACTCACTCTAAGCTTAAATCAAAAAGTTATTGAGAAAGCAAAATCGTATGCAAAGTCCAGTGGCACTAGTCTTTCCAAACTTATTGAAAATTATTTACACTCGCTTACTAATAAAAAAAGTAATGCTGCAGTTGATTCAACTCCACTAGTAGATAGTTTATGCGGTATAATTGAATTACCTAATGACTTTGATTACAAAAAGGAAAGAGCCAAATATTTACTGGACAAATACAAATGATGCCATATCTACCTTTAATATTACTACTAAATTGGCTCTTTTTCCCTTTTTCAACTTCATTAAATTTAACCATAGATGCATTTATGTTAATCACGAAAACTTTTGGGATTTCCATATCGCTCAAGGAGAGAACAACTCAATATTATTGACGTAACTTAAAAGTAAAAATGGCATGAAAAAGATTCTTATTGATACAAATATAATTTTAGACTTATTGGCGAAAAGAAAAGACTTTTATTTGGATAGTAAAACGATATTCTCCCTAGCCGATAACAGCCAAGTTGAACTCTATATTTCAACATTAAGTATTGCCAATGCGCATTACATAATGCATGATATGTTAAAAATTAAGAAGGCAAAGGAAATATTAGGTCAGTTTAAAGTTCTTGTAAAGTCTATCTCACTTTCAGATAAAATAATTGAGTTAGCGCTCAACGATTCAAAGTTTAAAAACTTTGAAGATGGAATCCAATATTACAGTGCCATGGAAGCTAAATGCAAACTGATTGTTACGAGAAATGCCAAAGATTATAAATACTCATCTATTCCAGTAATGCAACCTAATGAATTTTTATCCAAAAGGAAGGTGAACAATGGTTAATACCTTATAAAATCAGCCCAATCTATATGAATAAAAAAATACTTGATAAATTCGGAATAGCAGCACTTAATCCTATGCAAAAGGAAGCAGCCAAAGCAATTGACTCACAAGCTGATTTAGTGCTCCTCTCTCCTACCGGCACAGGTAAAACTCTAGCCTTTTTGTTGCCTTTAATCGAGACGTTAAATGTCAACCTTGATGAAATTCAACTATTGATATTAGTGCCATCTAGGGAGTTGGCGCAGCAGATTGAACAAGTTGTTCGTAAAATGGGATCGGGATTGAAAGTAAATGCAGTGTATGGCGGCAGAGCTGGTTCGGAAGACAGAGCCGATTTAAAACAACGACCTGCCATATTAATAGGTACGCCTGGCCGAGTAGCAGATAGATTTAGAAGAGATGATTATTCATTGAAGCACATCAAAACACTGATCCTTGATGAGTATGATAAATCACTGGAAGTAGGTTTTGAAAATGAAATGACAGAGATTATTGAAACGCTTCCTAATTTGAAGCAACGCATATTAACTTCAGCTACTAGCGATATTAAAATACCCGAGTTTGTTGGTTTAAAAAACCCTGTCTTCATTAATTACTTAAAGGAAAGTAGTTCTAAGCTGACTATAAAAACATTGCTCTCACCTGAAAAGGATAAGCTAAATGCATTAAAAAAAGCATTGGCTTTTATTGGCAATCAAAACGGTATTGTGTTTTGCAATTTTAAAGATGCCTTGGAAAGGTTAAGTGAATTTTTAAAAGAACATAACATTGAACACCAACGCTACCACGGTGGAATGGAACAACAAGATAGAGAACGAGCACTCATTAAATTTAGAAATGGTACTAGTCAACTATTAGTTGCAACCGACTTAGCCGCTCGTGGTTTGGACATACCCGAATTGAGTTTTATACTACATTACCATTTGCCACCACATCAAAAAGAATTTACGCATAGAAACGGACGCACAGCAAGGATGCATAGCAATGGTGTAGCCTATATTTTACATTATAGTGGTGAAGAACTACCCGAATTCATTCAAGAAATTGAGCCCGAACAACTTAAGGTAGAAGACTTAAAAGCTGCAACTACAACATCACAAACAAAATGGAAAACGTTGTACATTTCTGGTGGTAGACGCGATAAAATTAGCAAAGGAGATGTGGCCGGCTTTTTTATGAAACAAGGTCAATTACAAAAAGATCAATTAGGTGTAATTGAGCTACAGCAAACTTGCACCTATGTTGGCGTGCAAGCAGCCATAGCAAATAAAGTAATTGCCAAAACCAATAATACTCGACTTAGAAAAAGAAAGGTTAGGGTTAGTTTAATTTAAATGAAACCATTCTTAACCGTTCTGTTTTTTGTACTAATGCTCTCAGCAAATGTATTGTTGTTACTTTTTTTGTTTAATCGTGAGCTGTTAGCAAAGTTCAGTTTCGGATTCTTCAAAAAAAGAGAACTCTTAGTACTTGCATATTACAACCTCATTCAAATTTCACCGCTTTTTTTGGCATCATATTACAAACCTCATATTTTTATGGACCATGGCATATCTGGTTACATATTTGCATATTCAGGTATAATTTATCCGTTTCTTTGCCTAACCATAATTCCCTACACAGCCATAAAACGTAATTATACTGATATTAATAAAGTGGTAACACTACTTATTTGTTTTGTGAGTTTAATTATCAGCCTTTTCGCGTTAATTGCTGGTGTTGACTTTCAATTTGCGAACTAGCAATTATTCTTAGTCATTAAATAAGTGCAAGCGGCCATAGCAAATAAAGTAATAGCTAAAACCAATAACACTCGGCTTAAAAAAAGAAAGGTTAGAGTTAGTATATTATAATATTATTTCAATCATTATTACCTTAACCAATATTTACAAAACCTTTAGAACCCACTTAAAGTCCTTGCAAACCCTAATAAATCAAATAAAAAATAGCATAACACTAAGTCCAAAAGCTGAGGCTCATGTAAACGCTATTGCAAAACAAAGAACAGTTAGCAAAGGCGAGTTTTTAATTAAACAAGGGAAAGCAGTAAAGAACACGTATTATGTAACTGATGGCTGTTTACGATCATATTGTATAGATCATAATGGCAAGGAACATACCTTACAGTTTGCCATTAAAAACTGGTGGATTAGCGATTTTATTGCTATTTATAATGATGAGCTCGCCACCCTAAATGTTGAGTGTATTGCAGATGCTAACGTCATAGAGTTTAATGCTCAACAATTAAAAGATATTCATGATTTGTTTCCTGAATTTGAACCCTACCAACGAAACAACTTACAACGTCATGTGGTGAGTTTGCATAAAAGAATTTTAAACCAATTGCAGCTGACTGCTCCAGAAAGATATGAACTGTTTCTCGAGCAATATTCAGACATTGAGCAATACACGCCCAACTATCACATTGCTTCCTATTTAGGAATTACACAACAAAGCTTAAGTCGTATAAGAGTTGAAAAAGTAAAGTCATAACTTTCTTACCATAGGTTATTTTTTCCGCCAATTCCTCCTTCTAATTTTGTGCTAAATCTATAAACACAAAAATTATGATCGTTAAAATATTACTCGGATTGGCTGGTTTTCTTTTACTAGCTTTTGTTATTCTATACTTTATGTCAAGGCCACAAGCTGAAGCGGATGGTTCTTTTATGCCTTCAAAATTGGCTCTCAAACTTGGTACAGTTGATATGAGCGATTTTGAGAATGTTACTTTTCAAAAATATCAAGGCAATAAGAAGAAAATATTAGTCATTTTCACTGAGCAGAAGAATTTAAAAATGAAGAATGACAAAATGTTTTCTACAGGAAATCATCCCATAGAGGCCTTGTTGCCAATGCTCCATTTGAAAAATGCTGGTTTTGAATTTGATATTGCAACACCAACAGGAAAGCCTGTAGTTTTTGAAATGTGGGCTTATCCAAAAAAGGACAAGCATGTTGATGCAATTTACAATGAACTGAAATCAAGCTTTGAAAAGCCAAAGAATCTGAGCGATTTTATAGCTACTTCATTTAATAGTACTGATTCATATGCTGCGGTATTTATTCCTGGTGGCCATGGAGCTATGATTGGAATACCTGAAGACCAAAACGTTGGCAAAATTTTGAATTGGGCGCATACAAATGATTTGTTTACCATTACTCTTTGTCATGGTCCCGGTTCATTACTAGCAACAACATTAAACAATCAGAAATTTTTGTATGAAGGCTATAACATGGCGGTATTTCCTGATGCCGTTGATAAGCAAACGCCAATGATTGGATATTTACCCGGGCATATGCCTAGCGGTTTAAGCGAAAAACTGAAAAGTTTAGGTGCAAATGTTGTAAACACTAAGTCTGATAAAACTGTTGTATTAGATAGAAAATTAATTACTGGCGCAAGTCCGTTAGCTTCAAATGAGCTAGGAAAATTAGCCGCAAATACTTTACTAAAAGAATTAAAATAAACGCATAAGATGGAGTTATTAGACAAACTAAAATGGCGTTATGCTACCAAAGCAATGAATGGCCAAAAAGTACCACAAGAAAAAATTGACAATATAATTGAAGCCATTTCTTTAGCACCGACATCTAGCGGATTACAGCCTTTTGAAGTAATTGTAATTACCAATCAAGAAGTTAAGGAAAAAATTAAACCAGTTGCATGGAATCAATCTGTAATTACCGATTGCTCTCACCTGTTTGTGTTTGCTGCATGGGATACCTATACAGCTGACAGAATCAACAAAATGTTTGATTTAGTAAATACGGTTAGGGGGTTTGAAAATGAAGGTTGGGAAAATTACCGACAAATGTTGTTAGGCAGTTATCCGCAAAAACCGGCAGAGGAGAATTTTAACCATGCAGCTAAACAGGCATACATTGCTTTTTCACAAGCCATAGCTGCTGCAGCGTTTGAGCAAGTTGACGCTACCCCGTTGGAGGGTTTTCAACCAAAAGAAGTGGATGAAATTTTAGGTCTAAAAGAAAAGGGATTAAGAAGCTGTGTAATGCTACCTATAGGTTATAGAGATACCGAAAACGATTGGTTGGTAAATCTTAAGAAGGTTAGAAAAAGCAGAGCAGATTTAGTGATTGAAATAGAATAACTCCTTATTTTTCTAGTTGCAAACCATGCAACAATGAAAAAAATAAATTTTGATTTTGTAAAAAAACAATACCGCTCAGGTATAAAAAGCTATTCCGACTTCACAAAAGAAGTAGGACTATGGGAATCTGAAAAGTATGTTTTTCAGAAATATCTAAAGACCACAGATCAAATTCTTGATTTAGGTTGTGGTACTGGCAGAACCACATTTCCACTTTATCAATTGGGCTATGAGAAAATTATAGGTGTTGACTTAACGCCTGAAATGATTAATGAAGCGAATGCCTTAAACCAACACTTTACAACAGATATTGACTTTAGTGTTGGAGATGCCATGGACTTGAAATTTGAAGAAGATGTGTTTGATTCCGTCATATTTTCATTCAACGGGATAATGTCTCTCCCAAAACATGAAAATCGAATGAAGGCTTTTAAAGATATTAGACGCGTGCTTAAGCAAAATGGGAATTTCATTTTCACTACACATGATAGAGACGCTGCAACAGAATATTTAGATTATTGGAAAGAAGAGGCCGTCAAATGGCAAAATGGAAAGCAAAATGAAAATCTTTTTGAATTTGGAGATTTGATTACCCAATCAAGAAATGAAACTGATGAAATATTTGTTCACATACCCAATCGACAAGAAATAGAAAATTTACTTGAGCAGATTGGATTTGAAATCTTAGAAACCTTTTATAGAAGTGAAAAGTTTGATGAACCAGATTTGGTAAAAGCTAAATCTGGAGGATGTAGATTTTGGGTAGCAAAAAATTCATGAAATTCTTTCGGGGATTAACGTCTTGCAGATCATGGCTTAGGCCTGAAGGCCAGAGCAAAAAATATCCTAATGTTTAAGGCAAATAATATTCTAGCAGAAAATTAAATAGCCTTTTGATAAATGCTAATTTTCAATGGTTTCAAAAATTAAGAAGCGGGGCATGACAAAAATTGGCAGGGAGGCGCTGATTTGAAGTGCTGAGCGATATTTTTGTCTTGATTTTTGGTTCTTTTCATCTAAGGAAAAGAACGAAAGAAAACTGCTATGCATTTTTTACTAGATGTCAGTTGTTAGAAATCTAATTGACAGTTAATCGCAATTTTCCTAACTAATAAATTATAATTAATCCATACTTTCGTTGCTATATAGAGGTAAGGGTTATGGAAGAAATGAGTATGCTTAATTACATTAAAGAAGTAATAAATAATATGCCAGCTGGTTGGCTAACCACTACCACCCACCGTTTAGATATTTACAATGAAGGCTTAGCAAAAACTCAATTTTTAGAACACTTTGAAACGTTGTATAGCAATAATAATGCTAGTCCTGCTGCATTGGATGTTTTGCCCACAGCTTATGATTATATCCGTTTAGGGCATCCATTGTCGTGCGTTTTAGAATGGGCCATTGGTAAACAGTTTGATTTATCTGCCGAAAACGTATTGAGCTTTACATCAAGTACCGCTCCTATCATGGCGATTTTAAGAACCAATCTATTATCTAATAAAAACACGCAAATAAATTACACAGGTGAATTGCCAAAGGCCTTTGACTCCGAAACTTTAAAAACCGTTTATGGTTATCAATTTGAGTTAAATCAAGTTGAAAGTGCGGCTGCCGTTATTGACCCCGACAGCTATCGGAGTAATGGGTCAACAATTTTCATTACTGAACAAGGTAATACCGCCACAAATCCACTAAACCCAGCTATTGATTTTCACATAAACATTCACCCAAGCTTAGGTAGTGTGTTAATAGTTAATGGTGCGCAAAATGAAGAATACATCTCTGAAATTCAGCATGTGCGCAGAAGAGAAACAATTGCAATGACACCAGCGAATTGTTTATTAGCGTTGCAAGCATTAACTAATCAAGATATTGTTACACAAATAGATGATATAGTAGCCAACAAAGCATCAGTATTAAAATGTATCGCAGATATAACAGGCAGTAATACCAAAGCGTTGGTTGGTTCTAGCGGACTATCCATCCAATATGCCATATTGATGGGTTTGGTGCACAACGCATTAGAAAACCACAAAGGCAAAGCCATTAAAATTGTGGTGCCTCCCAATTGCTATGGTGGCACCAACGACCAAGCAAGGCGTGTGGCAGAAGCCGTAGCTAATGTAAGTATTGTTGATTTGCATGTAGATGGCGACAATGACATGGTACAAAGCATTGAAACCGTATTGGCACAAATTGCAAGGGAAGAGGCTGTGCCTTACATTATTGCCGAAATACCAACCAACCCAAGAGTTGAAGTGCCCGATCTTGAAAAACTAAAAGCCGCATTAAGCAAAGAACGCATAACGCCTAGTGGAGCAATAGCAGTTGACCCGGTTTTTATATTAGACCAAACCTTTTGCCCTAACGTTCACTTTTTAGGTGAAGGCGAAATACTCTCAACCGTACGAACCATTTCATTTGCCAGTGGCTCAAAATTTCCGAGTGGTGGCTTGTGCACTGCTGGTTATTGTGTGGGCAATAGCTTAACCAATGCATTGATGGATAAAATTGAAATGCATTTAAACTTGTGCGATAATGAAGCAACTGCTTTGCAATATGAAATATTGGCTAAACAAATGCCAAGCATGAAACAACGCATTGCTGATGCATATAATAACACCCGTGAGTTTGTGAATTTTATAAACGAGACTTTACCAGCTGCTAAAATTAATTTTGTATCAGAAGCATTGGCAGCAATAGGTTTTACCCCTTCTGTATTTTCATTAGACTTGCCTACCAAAGGAAATACAGAGGACGAAAGAGAAGCCTATAAAAGAGACTTAAACCTTAAGCTCATTAACTCAATGATTACCAAAATACCTGCTGAAAGTAAGTATTGTGTTAGCTATGGTCAACTAAGAGGATGTTATTGGACTATACCGGCAACAAGCACCCAAGGCACCACCAAAGAAGGTGACAAAGATTATATTGCTCGTGTTGCACTTTCTGCCAATATGGATTTGGAATTGCATAAACAGGTTTTTGGGGATTTTGTGGAGGGGATTTAAAGTGGGCAATTGTTTCATAATTAATTACCTACTTTATAACCTTTAGAGTAATTTGTACTTTACGAAAGTTATGATTTAAATGAAGCTCGATAATAACATTCTACACAATATTCAATCCATTATTGCTCAAGCAAGGAGCAAAGCCATACGTTCAGTAAATCATGAGCGTGTTTTAATGTATTGGCAAATTGGTAGGGTAATTTTTGAAGAAGAACAACAAGGGCAAGATAGAGCTGAGTATGGTAAGTTTCTTATTAAATCTATTGCTCAGGAGTTACAACCTCAGTTTGGCAGTGGCTTTTCTAAACGACACCTGTATTGGTATGTCCAATTTTATCGTACGTTTTCAAATGTGAACGCACTGCGTACACAATTCAGTTGGTCGCACTATAGATTGTTGTTACCTATTGATAATGAAGGAAAAAGAGAATTCTATATAGCAGAAACTGAAAAGAATAACTGGTCAACTCGCCAATTGGAACGTCAAATAAATAGTAGCCTATTTGAACGGTTGCTTAAAAGTAATGATGTAGAAAGTGTTTTGGCTATTGCCCGAAACGAGCAACAGCCTACTAAACCCACCGAAATTATTAAAGATCCAATGGTGTTAGAGTTTTTGGGTTTAAAAAGAGAAGCCGCATACTACGAAAAAGATTTAGAAACAGCCATCATTACTCAATTGCAAGATTTTTTGTTGGAATTAGGTAATGGTTTTTCATTTGTTGCACGGCAAAAAAGATTGCATATTGATGGTGATGAATACTTTGTTGATTTAGTTTTTTACAACAGGTTGTTACAGTGTTTTGTTATTATTGAGATAAAAACACAAAAGTTAACACATCAAGATATTGGTCAATTACAAATGTATGTAAACTACTACGACCGCACTGAAAAAACCAAAAGCGAAAACCCAACAATTGGAATATTGCTTTGTGCGGATAAAAATGACACCATGGTAAAAATTTCATTGCCTGAGGATAATAAAACTATAGTTGCAAGTAAATATCAACTATACCTACCCTCAGAAAAGCAATTGATAGAAAGGATGAAAACCGAAATAGAACGATTAGGAAAAAAGAAAAGTAACTGAGCAATATTGCACGTGTTGCACTTTTTGCTAATATGGATTTGGAATTGTATAAGCAGGTTTTTGGGGATTTTGTGGAGGGGATTTAAGGTTGAATAAACAGCCGAACTATTTATAAACAATTTCGTTTATATTTAGTAAACAGTTTTGTTTACAATTAAAAGTAGAATTTTTTACTTTTGCAACTTACAAATTAATCATGTTACCACGGTTAAATAAAATTAAAGGAATTCATCCAGGTGCGTTGTTAAGATGGGAATTGAAAAACCAAAATCTTAAAAGCAGCGAATTGGCTGATGCCATTGGTGAGCATAGGCAAACCATAAATGCCATTCTTAATAAAAGGAGAAGCATCAACCCCAAACTTTCTATTAAATTATCAAAACAGTTTAATACAGACATTGACTATTTTATGCTATTACAGGCCAGTTATGATGTTAAAATAATTGCCGAATTAGAAGCTAAAAGCACACCAAACCTTAATAAAATTAGGAAGGTAATTTTTTGGGATACCGACATTAACAATATTGATTGGACTAAAAACAAAAGAGCGGTTATAAAAAGAATATTAGAAAGAGGGAATGAAAGTGAAATAAACGAAATCATTTCATTTTATGGAAAAAAAGAAATATGCAAAGAAGTTAAGCAGATTGATAATAGCATTATACCCGCATATGAAAAGAACCTAAAGGCTTTTGATTTAATATAAATTATGGAATTGCATTTAAACACGGTATCTCCAGTGCTATGGAATGCCCTTCAACAATTAATGCAAATGGAGGCTTTTAATGATTTCAATTTAGTTGGTGGCACCTCTCTAAGTTTACAATTAGGGCATAGAGAATCAATTGATATAGATTTGTTTACAGGTGCGGATTACGGCAGTATAGACTTTACTTTGCTTGAAGCCAAACTGAAGGAAACTTTTGAATATGTAGATATGTCATCAGTTGAATTTACCGGAATGGGGAAATCCTATTTTATTGGAAACAATGAAAATGAAGCTATAAAATTAGACCTGTTTTACGCTGATCCATTCGTTTTTCCAATTGAGCTTAAAGAAAATGTTCGATTTATAGCTATTGAAGAAGTAGCTGCAATGAAACTAGAAATAATAGCAAATACTGGCAGAAAAAAGGATTTTTGGGATATCCATGAGTTGCTAGAAACTTATACGTTAAATGAAATGATTGCCTTTTATCTAAAAAGATATCCTTACGGCATTTCAAAGGCCGAATTGTTATTGAAATTAGTTGATTTTTCTAATGCAGAAGATGACTTTACACCTAAATGTTACAAAGAAAAAGTATGGGAATTAATTAAGTTAGATTTAGAAAAATTGATAAAACAATAATGCCTTATGGATTGGGAATTGCATAAGCAGGTGTTTAGGGAATTTGTGACAACTTGGTTTTAGAAACTTTGTAAAATCAGTTCAAATGGGCAAATAATTCTTTCATATCAACAATAAAACCTTGCCTTGAATTGTTATTTAGCATACCTAGAATGTCCAAATTTGTAATTATATTTTATGTACTTCTTCCAATTGGAGTTTTTGCGCAACTTGATGAGATGCAAAGTCAAATTGATATTAACTTAAAAATGGCAAACAAGGTAAAATCCATTACAACTTGTCCAATTAGTGGCAATAGCACCCTTGCTCAAACCTCTAGGTTAAATTATGACACTTTAGGAAGGATTATTGGCGAATTCACATATGGTATACATTATTCAACCAAAATAAAATATAATTCTCAAGAAAATATAATTGAAAAAATTGATTCGACTTCAAGAGGTATCAAATCCCATTGCAAGTTTTCATATACATATGATTCTAATGGTCATATAACAAAAATGATAAGCTATTACTTGGAAGATACGTGCATTGAATGCAGATATAATGATTCATTATTCTTAAATTCCACTATATGTCAAGACACGTGTATTTTTAGAGTTAACACCTATCAATATGACAATAAATATAATACTATCAATGAGGTTTTGCATATCTACACTTTTAAGGAATATGAAAAAAATGAGACTAGTTACTTTTATGATAAAATTGACAGACTTACTTATAAAGAAGATCGATACTATAAATGGAGTTATAAATACAATAAAAAAGGCAACTTAAGAGAAATCCAAAAACACTTACCATCAGGAGAATTCTCTGAGAGAACTAAATTATTCTATGACTATAAAAACAACTTAATTAAGAAACTTGTATTCAACAGCTACCAGTTAGAATTTATGGAAAAATACAAGTACGACAAAAATAATAATCGAATTCAAATGATAAACTTTTATTGGAATAGGTCGGAGAGGTTTGCTAATAAATATGTTTATGAATATCATTGATTGAACACCAACTGGAGCAAGCGTCTCGCTTGTGCTTTCAAACCTCAATTCTCCTCCTTATTAATGTCTACCACTAAATTTCGCCTTAATATTAATGCCTTAAAAGACCGCAAACATTAATAATTATACTTTTTAATGTTTACTATGTAAATAAACCTTACTTTTGAGGTCATAAAACCCTATAAACATTAAAAATAGACCTATTTAATGCCAAAACCATTATACTCCATTAATTCTGAGAGAAACATTCCATGGAATGATTTACCCTTATTGCCTATTAATGAAGCTTTGTATCGTACCATTGATATTATTGAAAAACTGGGAGAAGCAAAAACGGCATTAGCGCGCTTACAGGGCAGAAGTGCCATTATACCTAACCAAGGCGTTTTAATAAATACCATTAGCTTACAAGAAGCCAAAATATCAAGCGAAATTGAAAATATTTTTACTACTGATGATGAGTTGTATAAAGCCTTTAGTGATGAAAAAATGGAAGCAACGGGTGCTTCAAAAGAAGTGCTACGTTACCGAGAAGCGCTGTGGTCAGGGTATAATTATTTAATCGAAAATCAAGCTTTCGATAACCAATATTTTATAAACGTTTTTCAAGAGATAAAACAAACTGATAAAACAATTCGGCCTGATTTTGCAAACACCACTATAAGACAAGGTGGCACTGGCCCAAACGCTGGACAAGTAATTTATACTCCTCCAAAAGGACAAAAAGTTATACTTGAAAAACTAAACAACCTTACCACTTTTTTAAATGATGATGAGCAATTTAAAATAGACCATTTATTAAAAATGGCCATGGCGCATTATCAGTTTGAGGTTATTCATCCATTTAGTGATGGCAATGGAAGAACAGGACGGATTTTCAACATCCATTATCTAACCAATAAAAAATTGTTAGATGTGCCCATTCTGTTTTTAAGCAGATATATTCTTGATAATAAAAATGACTATTACGCTGGTTTATCCAACGTTTCACAAAAAGGCAATTGGAAAGATTGGCTACTATTTATGTTAAGAGCAGTAGAATACACTTCTAATATAACTTATCACAAAATCAATGAAATTGTTTCTACTAAAGATGATATTTTGGAATTTATTAAGAAGGACAAACGAAAATTTAGAAATCCAGACCAGTTGATTGAAATGCTTTTTACCCAACCCTTTACAAAAGTAAAGCACTTAGTAAATGCTGGCATTTATGCCGAAAATACTGCCCGCGATTATTTGAACACACTTTGCGAATTGAATGTATTAGAGAAAAAAACTATTGATGGTCACCATTACTATTTAAATATTGAGTTGTACAGAATATTGTCGGATTAAATGTTGAGAATGAACACCACATCTCGCATAACTTCCATTCTAAAAGCCAATCAGCTCGGCTTTTCAATTACAGGTATCGAACCTTTTGCTTTAGCAGATTTATCAATAGATAATGAAGTGTCATTCGAACTGCCCACCAACTTAAGGTTAGGACATTTGGTAGAGAAAATTGTTAGTGAATGCATTAAGGCTTCTACTAATTACCAAGTGCTTTATGAAAACATTCAGTTAATTGAAAACAAAACCACCATTGGTGAACTTGATTTTGTAATTGAAGAAGTAACTACTAGCCAAGTAACACATGTGGAGTTGGCTTATAAGTTTTACTTATACGACCCTAGTCTATCTGAAAGGCATCTAAACAATTGGATTGGCCCAAACAGAAATGATGCCTTGTATTTAAAACTAGATAAGCTTAAACAAAAGCAATTCCCTTTGCTGCAGCATAAAGCTGCTAAAGCGGCTATGCCGAACATTGATATAGCTAACGTTAATCAAGCACTGTGTCTATTGGTTTCCTTATATCTACCTTATGAATTCAAAGGAAGCATTGGGGCTGAATATCAAAAAGCAGTAAAAGGTTATTATTTAAACTTTGAGACGTTTAAGCAATTGCGCAACTCAGCTCTCTCCTATCACCTTCCAACTAAAACTGCTTGGGGAATTGATCCTGCGGAAAACGAAACTTGGAATGACTTTGATTCAATTGAAAAGCAAGTAAAATCTAGCCTTGATCAAAAACAAGCCGTCTTGTGCTGGCAAAAACTCAGCGATACTTACGAGCAGTTTTTTATAGTTTGGTGGTAGTTTTCTAATTCAGATAGTTACAGATATTCTTGTAATTTTATATTCAGAGCATTGGTCTAAAATTTCTATCCCAAATGAAAATTGTATTACTACTCATATTTCTCAATCTAACCTGTCTAAATATTGTTTTCGGATTGGACAAAATCAATCAAGAATTTGTTGACCATGTTAAAAGTCAAAAAATAGCTTATACCAATGTCAATGATTTGCATACATTTTTAATTAAACCTGCTAAAAATGAAAGCGATAAGGCTGAGTTGTTTTATTACTGGATAGCCGAAAACATTGCCTATGATTTTGTAAAATATGATGCAATTATTGATGGTGGAGATATTGAAGATTATAATGTTTTAACCGAAAAGAAAGGCGTTTGTCATGACTATAGCACTTTGTTTAAAGCGCTATGTGATCTGTCAAACATTGAATGCCATTACGTTTCGGGTTACTCAAAAGGAGGATTTGGAAATTTAGTATCACCCTTTAAAATTGACCATGCTTGGAATGTAGTCAAGCTGAATGGCAAATATCAATTTATTGATTGTACTTGGGCAAGTGGTTCTGGAAGTATTGATTCAAATGGCAAAGGCTCATACTATAAAGGTTTTAAATTATCATATGCCTTTGTAACTTCAAACGAGTTTCGGGAGAATCATTTGCCAGGCAGTCCTAAGTGGCAATTACTGGATTATCCCGTTTCTCTTTCAGCTTTTGAAAATAATAAAGCGTTTGTCGATATGTATTCAGAAGAAGGAGAAAAGTATAACTACATTGATAGTATTAAGACATATAATGGTCTTTCCAAGTTGAATAAGGTTATTCAGGAATATAGTGAGATTTTCAACTTTAACAAGACTTATAAAGGTGCGTTTGATGTTGGTTGGAGGATAGAGAATATGGGTTATGATATATCGCAAGGACCTTACAGCCAAGAAAATCTGGAAAAAGGTATTGAATGTTACAAAAAAGCAAAAAAATGGTATGTCAAATCATTTGACATTATAAACGCTGGAAAACGAGAACCATCTGAAAGTCAAATTGAAATTATAAGAAGAATGAATCAGAGAATAAAATACAATGAATACAAAATTAAGCACGGATAGAAACTCACGAGATAACGATTGCTGCATCTTAATTGAGCACTACTATCACATCATTTTGAACATGAATAGCAAATATTATTAAGAAAGCTTTAATTTCAACTTATCTATGCTTAAAATATTCATCTTTTTCACCTCTCTTTTTTTTATAATGTTTGCACCACTAGCTCAATCTCAAACCTGCGATAAACTAGATTTAAGCAACTTTAGCGTTTGCTCATCTACCACTGTTCCCAGTGTTATAGATAATTTATCAGGCGTTTGTTACAATTATCAAACTAAAACGTTGTTCGCTGTTGTAAATAACCCAGAGCTAATTGTTGAATTAGATTTAAATGGCAACGCGCTTAGAACAATTACCCTTAATGGTTTTTGGGATACAGAATCAATTGCATATATGGGCAATTCACTATTTGCAGTAGGAGAAGAACGAAACGGACGAATAGTTTTTATTACCATCCCTGTTGGAACAGTTAATATAACCATTAACTATCCTGGTGCTGCTAGTTACATACAAATGAGTGGCACTTTTGGCACCAACAAAGGCTTAGAAGGTTTGGCATATAACTACTTGAACGACACAATGTATACTGTGAGAGAAAAAGATACCATGGATATATATGCCATAGGCAACCCGTTAAGTTTAATAAATACTACGCAAACTAGTTATGAGGTTTTTGATTTAGAAGTCAAAGCCGGCACCTATCCAGCTGTTAGCGGAGCAATCTTTGAAGATGCAGCTGGATTGTCATTTACACCCTATGGTACCCTGTTAATTTTAACGGAAGACGGCAAGGCAATTGTAGAAGTTGATGCCAATGATGGCACTTTGTTAAGTTCATTGTTATTACCTGCAATGACTCAACCTGAAGGCCTTATTGCCATTTCTTCAACCGAAATTATTGTTGTTGGTGAAGCCAATGAATTCGTATTTTATTCAAGCAATTGCGCTACACCTTTGGTTGACACTGACAATGATGGCATCCCTGATGCATCAGACAATTGTCCATTGATTAGCAATGCAGAGCAAAAAGACGTTAACATGAATGGCATTGGCGACTTATGTGATGGTACTTATACCTGCACCAACGTTTACACCAATACTTGGGTTGGTCCTATGGAAGCATTTTGGTATGATGATGCATGTTATTGGAGCAAGGGCGAATTTCCTAACCCTTGTGATGATGTTATTATTGATGCACCTGGCACCAATGTGATTGTAAGAGCAGGTTCAACTGCTTATGGAAAAACGCTGGATGTGGCTTTAAGCTCAGGTTTTGTGGTTGAAGATAATGCCGACCTGTGCATTGAGCCTTAACGAATAACTTAAACTGCAGTGCCTAATAAACAACACATATAATCTCAATCTCCACTTCCTTACCAACCATGGCTCCGCTATTTCCTCCTACTCCAAAGTCGGTTCTATCAATGGTAAAACTGCCTTTAAACAATGAATCGTCAGTGGTAAATGGAAATTCAATTTTTTTTTGGACACCACGCATTGTTAAAATACCTTTTACGTAATATTTGTTTCCAACATTGCCATTAAACAGCTTAGTAATTTCAGTAGAAGTAAAACAAATTTGCTGATGATTTGTCACATCAAAAAAGTCATCTTTGCTTAAATGCTCATCTCGTTTTTCATTACCAGTATCCACTGTTGCAGCATCAACACAAACTTTAAAATGGGAGTTGCTGTGGTCATTGTTGTCAAATTGCACTGTACCTTCAAAGCCAGTAAAAGTGCCCGCAACCTTATTGAATCCAAAGTTTTTAATTGAAAAATTTACTACTGATTGTTCGCTATCTATTTGACTTGAAATCAGATTAACTAGCGACAGCAATGCCACTAAAAAAATTACTTTTTTCATTCTTTCAATTTAATACATAAAAATTAATTGAATATCAATTTACCATCTGTAAAATCCCAAACAAATAATATATTTAAATGGTTTTAACTTTATAGTAATGAAACGTAGGCAATTCATAAAAAATTCGGCAATATTAGGATTTACCTTAAGTGCAGGTGGAATTTTGTTGGGTAATAAATCTGGCATGTATCAATCCAATACAAGCCGAAAAATACACCGCATACTAAATTCAAAAGGAGTTGATGTTGGCACCCTGCCTGTAATGCGTGCATTTGCTGGCAATCACTTAGATTATGTTTCGCCTTATGTTTTGTTAGATGAGTTTGGCCCAGTTACCATGAAAGCAGGTGATGACCCTTTGCGAGTTGATGCCCACCCTCATGCTGGCGTTGCCCCAACAACCTATTTTTTAGATGGCAATGGTCATCATAAAGATTCACTTAATTACGACTTTCAAATTGGCAAAGGAGATTTTATGGTATTTAGCTCTGGTAGTGGCGCAATTCATATGGAAGAATCGGGACAAAAACTATACAACAATGGTGGCTTGTATCATGGTTTTCAAATATGGCTTAACACACCTAAAAAATATAAGTGGGCCGACCCTACTACCAATGTACACCGCAAAGGAGATATGGGTTACATCAAAACCAAAGACTATTCAATAAAAGTAATATTGGGAAGTTTACCCCAAGCCAAATCTAGCATTGAAACCCTTTCCCCAGCATTTTATTACCATGTAAAAATGAATGAAAATGCAAGGCTAGACATACCAACAATTCCTACACACAATGCATTCATCTATCAAATTAATGGTCATTTAGAATTGGAAGGCGAACGATCATTAAAAGACAATCAATTGGCATTGTACGATAGAGGTGCAAGTGATATTAACTTGTATGCCGTTTGCGATTCCGAATTTTTGGTGTTGGGTGGACAACCACTTGATGAAGTTGTTTATAGTTATGGTCCGTTTGTTATGAATAGCAAAGAAGATATAGACATTTGCATGAAAAATTACGAAATGGGTTTAATGGGCAATCCTGATATTGTTAATCACTAAAGCTTCCATCACCAACAATAGTTCTAACGCAAAGCTTAGTTATAATTTGCACTATTTTGTTAAAAATTCTTCAATATTAATTGCGCTTTCTTTTATCAATTGGTATTCTATTAACTTCAACGTTATATGATGGGCATAATTGTACTTTTTTGTATACCTGGCATTGTCGCATTTATTCAATTAATGGTATTTATTGGTGGCGGTAAAAACAAGCATCCCCTATTTAAATTTTTTGAGCTACTGTCTGTTTTAGTAGTACCAATAGTTTTCCTTGCCATATTAGATATTGATTTGAAAAACAGTTGCTGTAGCGATTCGGCATTTTTCTCGCCTGAACATAGGTTAACAGCCTACGCATTGATTGTTTTGTGCATAATACCCTTTGTTTACAGTAGTCTAAGAAAAAAACTAGGTAGTCCAATTATTGAGTTGTTAACCAACATTGGACTAACCTTAGGTGTAGTATTTAACATTGTACTTTGCATACATGCTGAAGAATTCTTCTATGCACTGATAGGCAACGTTCCAATTATTATTCTCTATTTAATAAGGTTAATTGAAAACCAACGTTTGCTTTTGGCAAGCGATTTAAATCCTGGCAATTCTGCTGTTTCTCAATTGGCTCATAAAATTGTGCATCTTCATCCTTTGGTTAAGTTTCCCTTATTAATACTATTGTGCGCACCTCTATTGGCAATTGTTTCGGCTTTGCTTTTGCTTTTTGGTCAAAAACCAGATTCATCCATTCTCATGTTTACTGATACCTATAAGCACGGCCTCTCACAATTAGATCATGAGTGTATTGGTGTGCAATGTGGTGGGCATTATTTATGTACTGTTGCGGCTAAAGGCCATAAAAATGTGGTGAAGCCACAACGTTTAGGAATTAGAAATAATGGTTTAGTCGTTTGCAATAGGCAATTACTAGTATCTAATGCATTTGAAGAGTTGCTTGAACAAAAACTACCTTGGCTGCATAAACCCATTAGAAAAAACTACAATAAAGTGGGCAATCGAATACATAAACACTATCACTTATTTAACTATAAATGGATAGCCGATATGGTTTATTTGATTATGAAGCCCGCAGAATGGATATTTCTGTTAACCCTTTATATCTTTGACCAAAATCCTGAAAACAGAATTGCCCAGCAATATTTAACCCTTCAGGAAAGAACTAAAATAAAAAATGACCTTTCAAGAGCTAAATCTAAGCAATCCTCTACGCAATGCAATTGATGATTTAGGTTTCACAACCACCACGCTCATACAAGAACGTTCGTTCCCAATTATTATGAGTGGTAAAGATGTAATTGGCATTGCGCAAACGGGTACAGGAAAAACTTTTGCCTTCTTACTACCCTCTTTAAATCAATGGAAATTTAGCAAAGAAAAAAATCCGCAAATATTAATTGTAGTCCCTACCCGAGAGTTAGTCGCTCAAATTGTAACTGAAATTGAGAAACTCACAGAGTATATGAATGTTGTTACCGTTGGGGTTTATGGTGGCACCAATATTAGAACACAAAAAGCAACGCTTCATCAAGGATTAGATGTTTTGGTAGCAACACCAGGAAGATTGCTCGATCATATCTATGATAAAAGCTTTAACCCAAAAGCCATTAAACACTTGGTAATTGATGAAGTAGATGAGATGTTAGATTTAGGATTTAGGCCACAGCTTACTCGGATACTTGATTTATTACCGCAAAAACGGCAAAACTTAATGTTTTCGGCAACCATGACCACTGAAGTTGAAAAATTATTGATGGACTTCTTTAATAGTCCTGTAAAAGTTGAGGCAGCACCTACCGGAACACCACTTAAAAACATTGACCAAACTGTTTATGCAATTCCCAACTTTAACAGTAAAGTAAACTTGGTTAGGCTATTGCTTCAAAATGAGGCAATGGAAAAAGTATTGGTATTTATCTCAACAAAAAAACAAGCCGATTTACTTTTTGAGTTGTTAGATCCTGAGTTTCCTGAGCAAATTGGTGTAATTCACTCAAACAAATCGCAGAACTTTAGATTTAATGTGGTTAACAATTTTCATAGTGGAGACTTACGTATAGTTATTGCTACTGACATTGTTGCTCGGGGTATTGATGTTTCTGAGGTTAGCCACGTTATCAATTTTGACATACCTGAAGTTGCAGAAAACTACATGCACCGCATTGGACGAACCGGAAGAGCAGATAAGAAGGGTAACGCAATTTCATTGTGCACCGAAAAAGAATTGGATTTCAAATTGGCAATTGAAAAGTTAATGAACCATAAAATTGAGGCACTGGCATTGCCGGAAAATTTAGAGCTATCAACTGAATTGATTGAGGATGAAATGCCTAAAATTTATATGCCAAATGTAGAAAAGAAAAACCCTGTTAGACGAGATGCGGGTCCTGCTTTTCATGAAAAAAAGGCAAAAAACAAAAAGGTAAACAACAAAGTACGCTACGTTGATAAAATGAAAAAGAAATACAAAAAGCCAATGACTAAACACGGCAAGCCTAAAAAGAAGAAGTAGTTCTAATGTTGTTTCAAAGCACAAAATCTTTTATTTACAATGGTACACAAGATGAATTTATTGATGGAATAAAAGAGCTGTATCCATTAGGCATACCTGCAGTAACTTATAATTTATTGGGAGGAGTTACCAAAGACAACCATTTTGAAATAGTAAATCAAAAAATGACTGGCTGGAGTGGATTGGGTGAAGTAGCTTTACTAACCGGAGCTACAAAGCAAATTAGTGATGATGCAACTTTGGTTAAAATTAAATGCCGCTCAGGGTTTTCAATAAATATGTTTACCCTCTTATTTTTTGGAATAAGTTTGTTGCTATTAATTAATATTGCCACTTCTCAAAAAACTATTGGCTTCTTACTATTTACATCCGCTTGCTGTTTGGGTACTTTTGTATTTAGCTTACAAGCAAGAAAGAGTTTAATGAATAGATTTGTAACTTGCTTTGACTTAAAACCATCATACTAAATGGAACACACGAAACGAGAAAACATAAAGGTTGGAAGCATTGTTAATGTAATACAAAAGCATCATCAACAATCGGGTGAACTAACTGAAGGTGAAGTGCAACGACTACTTACAAAATCACCTGTTCACCATCATGGCATTAAAGTGCGCTTAACAAATGGTATTGTGGGTCGAGTAAAAGAAATAATTGAAGAATAGAATAATAACTAAATTACAACCATGTATAAAATAATTTTAGCAATCGTACTAATACCTACCCTAATGATTAAGCCAGATACAAAAGCAACGCTAGTATATGTTGGCGACCCAATGTGCTCGTGGTGCTACGGATTTTCAAATGAACTAACTGATGTAGTAAAAGGCCTAGATGATAATATTGAATTTGAAATTGTGATGGGAGGATTAAGACCCTATAATACCGAAACCATGGCCGAAATGGCAGATTTTTTAAAAGGACACTGGGAAGATGTAGAATCTATGAGTGGTTTAAAATTTAGCTATGATATTTTAGAAGAAAAGGAATTTGTATATGATACCGAGCCACCATCAAGAGCGATTTTAGCGGTTAGAAAAATGAACCCAAGAGTGGAATTGGCATTTTTTAAAGATGTACAAAAAGCATTTTACTTAGAAAGTAAAAACACCAACGACATCAACACCTACTTAGAATTAGCCAAAAAATACGATTTAAACACTACCCGATTTAAAACATTGTTTGAGTCGGATGATTTGAAAAACGAAATCAAACAAGACTTTTTACGTGCTGAACAATTAGGTGTTAGCGGTTTTCCAACTATGGTTTTGGTGCAAAATGGTGAAGCAACAGTAATTGCCAATGGGTATACAAGTGCCGATAATATTTTAGCTAAAGTTGCCAAAGCATTGAAATAATGCACTAACACCTGTCTATGCGAAATACCTTCTACAATATGTTGCTAATTGCAACCACAACTGTGTTTGTTGGATGCATATCCATTAATAAACCACCTGATAACTCAAATATCGATACTGCCAATAAAGATTCTGTGATTAAAATGCTACCGCTGGAAAGCACAGAAATACAATTGCCAAAATTAAATGTGGCTTACGCTCAAAGTTTTAAAGGCTTTATAAATAATAAAATTGAAGTTGAGGGTTGGATACATACCTATGAAAATGCAATTTTTGGTGAGCTAAAATATACTCAAGGAAGCAGCCCGATAAGATTGGCAGGCACGATTGAAAATTACCGGTTTTTTAGAATGATGGAGTTTGAGCAAAGTGGCAACGTTACAGGAATTTTGACTGGCGACATTCATGAGGATGGTTTAAGTGGCTCTTGGTTTTCTCCTTTAACGCGCAAATCATTTGACTTTGATTTTAAGCCACTTAATGAAAAGCCAAAGCTTAATGTGCCAATTATTGATGGCATAGAAGGTGAGTATAAATACCAATTTTCTAATGATGGCTCAACAGGCAACATGGAGGTAAGCAGAAACAGAGACGCTACTTACAAGCTTTCGTTTAACAACCACACTGGCGCTCCATCTTACAATCAGGCAAATTTAGATATTGCCAATTCGAAAATTGACAAAACTGGTAATTTACAGTATAGCAATGTTGGGGGCGACTATAACTTAGACTGCAAGTTAAGCATTCAATTTTATGAAGGATTCGCAATTGTAACCTACGAAAATGATCAGCCAAAATGTGGTTTTGGGCACAATGCCAAGGTTAGCGGTGTTTATTTAAAAATTTAACGAAATTTTTTCTTTTTCGTTAAACAATAATCATTTAAATATGTTCTTAAAATATAACTAAACAAAATTAAAATCATGACTAAACTAATTTCGTGTATTGCAATTATTTCGCTTTTCATTTTTTCTTGTGGTACAACAACCACTCAAGACAATAAGGTAGCAGAAAAAGCTGCTGAAGTTGTAGAAATTAAAAAACCTAAAAAACAAAAAGCTGTGCTTACTGCAGAAGAACAAGCCAAGCTTACCCCAGATGATATTGTGAAAATTTTAAAAGAAGGAAATGAACGTTTTATTAATAATGACTTAACCGAAAGAGATCATTCAGCTCAAGTAAGAGCAACAACCGCAGGTCAATTTCCAAAGGCAATTATACTTTCGTGTGTTGATAGTAGAGTGCCTGTTGAAGATGTTTTTGACCGTGGTATTGGAGACATATTTGTAGCAAGAGTTGCAGGTAATGTTGTAAATGAAGATAACTTAGGAAGCATGGAATATGCTTGTAAAGTTGCGGGTTCAAAAGTAATAATGGTAATGGGTCATGAGCATTGTGGAGCTGTAAAGTCAGCTGTTGATGATGTAAAGTTGGGCAACATTACTGCACTATTATCAAAAATTCGTCCTGCAGTTGAAAGCCAAGATTATGAAGGAGACAGATCTTCAAAGAATGAAGAATTTGTTCATAAAGTATGTGAATCAAACGTAAAAAATGCGATTGCTAAAATCAGAAAGAACAGTCCTCTTTTAAAAGAAATGGAAGACAAAGGCGAAATTAAAATTGTTGGTGGCATTTATGACATGGACAATGGTAAGGTAGCGTTTTTGTAAAACGCACTAAGTTTAAATAACTAAAAAGGGGATTTGGTATAATATACTAAATCCCCTTTTGATTTTAATAAAGTAACTTTAAAACATTGGATGCTCAGGGGCATTTCCTAAAATTTCTTCAATTTTAACCATTACATCATCTGTTAGTTTTTCTACTACTTCAAAACTAGTTAATGTTTCTTCTAACTGACCAACCTTACTAGCTCCTAACATAACTGTGCTAACATTAGGATTTTTTAAGCACCAAGCAATAGCCAATTTTGGCATTGTTGTTCCTAGCTCACCTGCCAATGAAGTTAATTTTTTAACCTTTGCTATGTGAGCCTCTGCCAAAGTTCTATCCTTTAACCACTCTAAGCCATCTATACCTAATCTAGTATCTTCAGGAAAACCATCATTGTACTTGCCCGTTAATACTCCACTACATAAGGGACTCCAAATAGTTGTTCCCATACCTTGATTTTTATAAAGCTGTTTGTACTCAACCTCAAACTTATCTCGGTGAAGCATATTGTATTGTGGCTGCTCCATTTGTGGTCCAATTAAATTATACTTATCAGCTGCCTGGCATGCCTCCATGTATTCTTGCGCACTCCACTCACTGGTACCCCAATACAAAATTTTACCTTGTTGTATTAAGTTATGCATGGCCCAAACGGTTTCTACAATGGGTGTTTCTTTGTCTGGCCTATGGCAAAAATAAAGGTCTAAATAATCTACTTGTAAACGCTTAAGCGCTTGGTGGCAAGCTTCTACAATGTGCTTCCTACTTAAACCTTTTGCCGTTGGTGGCGAATCGGCCGGACCATTTTTTCCAAAAAATACTTTGCTACTTACACAGTAACTATCTCTCGACCATTTCATTTTGGCCAAAATTTCGCCCATTACAATTTCACTTTGACCACGGCTATAAACCTCTGCATTGTCAAAAAAGTTAACGCCTTTATCATACGCCAACTTCATTAGATCTTCAGCAATGTTGTTTCCTATTTGCTTCCCAAAAGTTAACCAACTGCCTAATGAAAGTGCACTTAACTTTAACCCCGAACTTCCTAATCTTCTATATTCCATTTTTGTTTTGATTTGTTTTTAAAACTCCTTCTGAGGTAAAAATAATCCAATCAAAATTTTAACGACAGAATTTATTTATCAATAAATGCTTTTGTCATAAAACTTAATTAAAGTATATATGTTTATGAAATAAATAATGTAAGTGTTACATTGGGGAATATTATTTACAACCTATTTCCCATAAAATTTTAATGTATTTATGACTAAAGCTTGGTTTAAAATAAGTGTTTTGTTTGGCTTACTCTTTTGCATAGTTCAATTTATGTATGCACAAGAAGAAGTGATTGTAATACCTGATGAAATTACTATAAAAGAAACTGGAGTTACATGCACACTTTGCAAACCAGGTATACAAAATAAAACTAGAAGTAGAGGGGTTGAGTTAGCGTATGGCTTGCATTTATCACCTTCTGTATTAGGCCAGTTTGCAAAAGATGAAGATGCAGTAGATAATGTTTTTTATACGTTAGGTCTTAAAGCCACCATACCCGTAGTTAATAAACCAAATTTTAAATTTTTAGTTGGAGTAAAGTACAACCGCGAAAAGCAAATTATAGAAGGTTTAACTGCAACCAATGAAATAACAACTTATTTAAATGACAATTTCTTAAATAGTTATGCCTTTAACTTAACAGCTGTTAAGCCTTTAAATGCTAGAATGTATACGGCATTTAGAGCTCAAACAGGTTTCGCCGGAGACATACAAAAATTTGGCATTAACAAGCGTTATATCAATTTTAACATTTTAGGAACATTTGGTGTAAAAGCTAGTGAAGATTTTGAATATGGCTTTGGATTGGTTTACTCTCGTAGTTATAAAAACGATTTAGAATATCCGATACCAATAGTTATAATAAATAAAAATTTCACTTCAAAGTTTGGCATAGAAACAGTGCTACCTAGCCACGTAAGAATCCGTTATAATATTAATACCCAAAACTTGCTTGTGTTAGCCACTAGTTATGAGAGCAGAAGTTATCATTTAAAAAGATTACGCACTGAACTTAACAATACCAATGAAACTGTTGTGCTCGATTATGCAAGTATATTAATTAAGCTTGGTCTTGAAAAACAAGTTAAAGGTTGGTTATGGTGCGGAGTAGAAGCTGGTTATATTCATCAACTTTCAGGTGAATTGTATACCCGCAAATCAGAAGAAATAATATTAAATAATGATTTAAGAAATCAACCTTACCTCAACTTTAGCTTGTTTTTATCGCCTCCAAAAGAATTTATAAAATGACTTATTTGAAATATCTAATTCCAGTTTTAATAATTGGTACGTTATCATCTTGCGCATCTGTAAAACCATATTATAACAAAGAACATAAAGAATGGAAGCAAGTACAAATGCCTGATACAGGCTTAAAGCACACTGTTTATTTAATTGGTGATGCGGGAAAAGCCACCAATGAAATGCCTCAAATAAAAGCCATAAAAAAACAAATTGGAAATTCAGACACCAACACAACGTTGGTTTTTTTGGGCGACAATATTTATCCTGCAGGCTTGCCAGAAAAGGATGCAGAAGATAGAAAAGCTTCTGAAAAATATTTAAAAGCTCAACTAGAAGTTACCAAAATTAATAAAGGCAATAGCTACTTTGTTGCGGGTAACCACGATTGGAATTATATGCGAGCAGGTGGATTTAAAGCTATTAAGCGCCAACAAGATTTTATTGAAGATTATAATAAGCAGGCCTTTTTTGAGCCTAAGCCTGGCTGCGCTGGACCAAAAGTTGTAAAATTATCTGACGGATTGGTTTTAGTTCTTATTGATAGCCAATGGTGGTTTCATGATTTAGCAAAAGACGATAAAATTGACACCAAATGTAAAACCGACAGTAAAACTGAATTTATTGAGCGCCTAAATGATGTGTTTGCCGAGCATGAAGATGATATAGTGATATTTGCCAATCATCATCCATTTAAAACCAACGGACCACACGGTGGATTTTATACACCTAGCGACCACCTTTTTCCTTTTAGAGCTTTAAACAAAAGTTTATGGATTCCCCTACCAGGTTTAGGTTCAATTTACCCCGTTTATCGTAAAGTATTTGGCAGCAAACAAGATGTAAACCACCCATTGTATCAATCTTACATTAATGAAATTGAAAGACAAATTAAAGAAGACAATGCACCAGTAATTATAGCCTCTGGCCACGAGCACAATTTGCAATTTTTTCATGAAGGAAATATTAACTACGTTGTAAGTGGCAGTGGTTCTAAATTAAACTATGTTAAAAGAGGTGGTGATGCATCCTTTGCACATCAATCAAAAGGATATTCACGGGTGCTATATTACAATGATGGAGCTGTGTTTGTTGAATATTATTCGGGTGATGAAAATGGCAATCCTCAATTAAACTTTAGGTATCCTATCGAAAATAGCAAAATGGCAGAAGGTAAAAAGCCAAATGGGCCAATGAATGAAACCTACACAGTGAGTATAAATGATCGCTATGAAGCAAGCGCTTTTAAACGTGCATTTTTAGGGAGGCAGTACCGCACCATGTACAATACCAAAATAACCGTACCCAGCTTAAATTTAGACACCAAGTTTGGCGGATTAAATATTTTAAAATTAGGTGGAGGCCAAAGCACTAATAGCTTAAGGGTAGCTACCAGTGAGGGCAAAGAATATGTTGTACGTTCAATTGACAAAAACTTTTCGGGCCTAATACCAGATGAGTTTAGACATACCCTTGTTGAAGATTTATTTAAAGATCAAGTTTCGGCAAACTTTCCTTATGGCGCTACCACCGTACCTACTATGGCAAAGGCACTTGGTGTTTATCATACTAACCCAAAGTATGTGTATATGCCTAAGCAAAATAAATTGGGCGATTATGGGAAAAAAGTTGGTGGAGCTATGTATTTGTTTGAAGAAAGACCTGATGATGAACATAACGATTTACCGAGCTTTGGCGAGCCCGACAAAATTGTTGGTACTACCAAGCTTATCGAAAATTTGAATAAAAACAATGAAAATAAAGTTGATGCAGAAGCCTTTTTAAAAGCTCGTTTGTTTGACATTATTTTAGGTGATTGGGATAGGCATGGCGACCAATGGCGTTGGAGCGGATTTAAAAATGATGGCAATGAGGTTTACAAACCCATACCAAGAGATAGGGATCAAGTGTATTACCGATTTGTTGGCTTGCTACCCTACTTTGCTAGCCGTAAATGGGCAGTAAGAAATTTTCAAAACTTTAGAGGCAAAATTAGAGACTTAAAAGGCTTAACATTAAGTGGAGTGTATATTGATAATTATGTGCTTAATGAATTGGATTGGGATAGCTACAAAAAAAGCGCGGCATTTGTGCAATCTAAATTAACTGATGAAATAATTACCCAAGCGATAACAGAAGGTTTGCCGCCAGAAGTTTATAATCAAGAAGGGCCATATTTAATAGAAACGCTCATTGAAAGGCGGAATGATTTATTGAAATATGCACGCCAATATTATAAGCTAAACACTGATGTAGTGGATGTAATTGGTAGCAATGAAAAAGAAATTTTTGATATTGTTAGACTAAAAAATGGAAACGTAGAAGTAAAAGTGTACGATTGGAATGATGGACAAAGAGATGAACTACTTTACACACGCACCATACTTAAAAAAGAGACAAAAGAGATAAGAATTTATGGTTTAAAAAATGATGATGTATTTAACATAACTGGTAAAGGTAAAAAGGGCCCACTAGTTCGTATTGTAGGCGGCTTAGGTAATGATGAGTACAATGATGATAGTAAAGTTGCAGGCTTGCGAAAAGCAAATATTATTTATGATATGCCTGATGACAATGACATAAAGGTGAAAAAGGAAAGTAAAATTGTATTAAGCAGAGATCCTGAAGTAAATGAATATTATAGAAAATTGTATAAGCCAGACACCTACTTTCCTAGCATAGCTTTAGGTTATAACCAAGATTATGGTTTTTACTTTGGTGGTGGTATAACTTGGACAAATTACAATTGGAGGTTAAAACCTTTTTCAAATAAGCACAATGTTAAATTTAGAGTTAGTCCTGAAACTGGCTCGTTTGAGTTGAATCACAAGAGTGAATGGCGCAATGTTTTTGGTAAAAATGGCGGGTTTACGATTGATAATCAGGTGTCAGCCCCATTTGTAGCTTACAGTTTTTATGGCATTGGTAATAATACTGATAAAACCGCAGATGAAGATTTTTATCAATACAATTTGAATCTGATTAAATCATATCCGGCATTTTTGCTTGGGGATAAAGACAATATTAACAAATTAACCATTGGTCCACAGTTTAAATTTTACAAACCTGAACAAGAAAACAATGGGTTTGTAAACGAGCAGAACAATCAAATTAACACTAATGATTTTAAAGAAAATTACCGACTAGGTCCTAAGTTTGTTTATACCATAAACAAAGTAAATAGTGAAGCCAACCCAACTGATGGAGTAAGAATAAAGTTAAAAGCTAGTCATTTATTTAATGTAAATAACTTTAACCAAGGAGTTAGTAGTTTAAATGCAGAAGTAACCTATTACTTTAACATGAAATTATTTAAACGCACTACTATTGCAACACGAGCTGGCGTGGGAACCACTTTTGGAGATAGAAAATTTTACGAAAATCAATACTTAGGTTCTCGTGATAATTTTAGAGGTTTATTGCATGAACGTTTTGCTGGCAAAAACGCTTTTTACCATAACAATGATTTAAGGCTAAACCTGTTTAAAGTTAACGGCAAGTTACCTTTTGATGTTGGCTTAGTAGGTAGTTACGATTATGGTTTGGTTTGGGGCAATGGTGTTAATGAAAGTCGCAAATTGCAGCAAAGTTATGGTGGTGGCTTATGGATAGGCTTTTTTGATATAGTGATACTAAATGGAAACTTTATGAAGAGTACAGATGATGAGTTGGTATCATTTGGTTTAGGGTTCTTCTTTTAATGTAATTTGGAATTTTACCAGTTTGTATCCTTTATTTTTTTAACTATGTCAAGTAGTAAAAAGTAAATCACCTTAAGCACTCAAAGTGTGCCTATATAAACGAATTGCTAATAATAATGAATAGCCAAAAATTAAAATAATTTGGGGTTTACTAAAAATGCTGAAGAATTATTTTTAAATTAAATAATTAAAGCATATGTAATTGACCAAAGCACTCTTAAGTTATGATCCTCACCAAGCACTAAAGGACTTATCCAAATTGTTGGATAAGCAATTAGAAATTGATTGTTTAGAGTTTTTACTAAAAATACCATCAGATTTTGGAAGTGGATTAATTAGTGGATATACCTTTAGTGACGGTATTGGACTGTTTATATTTGATTGCAGGTTGATAAAGGGCTTGGAAATTAATTTTAACACTACCGAAATACCTCCTTTGCAATTTAATTTGCTATTGGAAGGTAATGTAAATCACACTTTTAGTAATAAAGAAATTGATTATAGTATTGAACCATTGCAAGGAACAATTACCGCAGCTAAAAGTAAAATGCAAAATACCTTTACCTTACCAGCTAAGGAAAAAGTATTGTTAGCAACCATGGTTATTGAGCGTGCAGAATATTTAAAGAAAATTGATTGCCTAATAGATGAAATGCCAAAAGAGTTACAAAGTGTTTTTAACGACAAGGATGCCACAAGCACATTTATGCATATTGGCAATTTTAGCATTGCAAGTTCCGAATGCGTTAAAACCATAATAGAGTCTAAACATAAAGGACTTATTAGAACCACATTTACAGAAGGTATAGCACTTGAGTTGCTCTCATGTCAAATAGGTCAGTTTGTTGATGATTTAGTCCCAAAAGGTAAAAGAGTCATGCTGCGCAAATATGATTTGAAAAAGATAATGGAAGCCAAAGAAATATTGATTGACGCTATTGCAAATCCACCTACCATCCGAGACCTATCAATAAAAGTAGGTTTAAACCAAACTAAACTTAAAAAAGGTTTTAAGTCGGTTTACAACAAACCAATAAAATCATGGTTACGTGGCAAACAATTAGACTATGCAAAACTACTGCTGCTAGAGGATTATTTGAGTATTAGACAGGTAGCGCAAAAAGTTGGGTACGCCAACCAAAGTCATTTTTCTAGGAGATTTAAGGAAAAATTTGGAGTTTTACCAAAAGATTTTAACAACACCTTAAAAACCGATTTAACCGCTTACTTGTAACCACGGCTTGCAAATGCCAATAGATAACTAATATTTTGTCGCATTGCATATTTTATTTGTATGCAGGTATTTAAACCACACACCTATGGAATGGATATATAAATCTGATGACCCTATTTTACAAACTTTAGCCGGATGCTTGATAATTTTTTTACTAATAATTGTAGTTACACGTATAATTGGGCTACGTTCATTTGCTAAATTTACTGCATTTGATTTTGCTGTTACAATCGCAATTGGCGGTATAATATCATCAACCTTAACATCATCAACTTCAATTGCTCAAGGTTTTACCGCAATCACAGGTTTATTATTTTTTACTTTAGTTTTTGCTTTTTTGCAGCGAAAATTTAAGGTAGTTAATAAAGTTGTTTCAAATAAACCCCAATTGTTAATGAATGGGTCAGAAATTTTATATAAAAATTTAGCGAAAACCAATGTTCAAAAAGAACAACTAATTGCAAAATTAAGAGAGGCCAATGTACTCAACCTAAAGCAAGTAAAAGCTGTTGTACTTGAATCTACCGGAGATATTTCGGTATTACACAAATCCACCGCTGATAGTGATGAAGAATTAGATGAAATTTTATTACTAGGCGTTGTAGATTAAAATGCTTCTCATTAGACCTATTAAGTAAAAAAACAAGGCTTAATGCTATAAGCTACAAACATTTAATTATAAGTGTTTTACTTAATACGCTTATTTAAATACCTAAACAGGTTGTTATTATTGCTAATCAGGCGCATTGCCTAACACCATTCATAGCTTTCTTTGTTTCATCAAAAATTACGGCTTATAATTAAGGTATGAGCTGAAAAAATTTAACACTAAAACAATGAAACAGATTTATTTTTCAATATTAATTATTGCCACAATAGCCCTAACAATAGTGGGATGTGACGTAGATCAAACTCAAAAAGCCAAAATGCCAGAAGTTGATTTGGATGTGGACGTAGAAAAGGCACAATTGCCTGCGTTTGTTGTAGATTGGGCTGATTTAGATGTTGGTACAAAAATGGAAACCGTAATGGTACCTAAAGTTAAGGTGGTAATGGAAGAAATGGAGGTTGAAGTGCCCTATTTAGATTTAGACATGCCAAATGAAGGTGAAAAGGAAGAACGAGTAATAACTGTTGAGGCAGATATTGCTAATGAAGTTCATTCATTGGAAATTCAAGAAGTGTATGGCAAAAACAACCGTCTTTATGTAATCTCAGAGCTCAAATCAACTGGAGAAAGTTTGCAAGATGAAAAGATGAGAGTATCGGATCGTTTAATTATAAATGTTCCTGAAAAGCTTGATGTAAAGCATTATATAGTGGGTAAACGTCAACCGGGCGTACTTAACCGCCAGTACAATTACATTTCAAATAAAAACGCCATTGCCAAAAAGATAAAGGGCGGTAAAAAAATATACAGTAAGTAATCTCATTTAGTAGACCTTAAAAAAAACGTTATGATAAAATGGATAGTAATATTGTTAATAGTGGCTATAGTAGCTGGAGTATTAGGCTTTGGCGGAATTGCCGGAGCAGCAACCGGAATAGTTCAAATTTTATTTTGGATATTTTTAGTGCTTTTAGTTGTTTCAGTTATAAGGCACTTAACTTCCAAAAAAAAGATAATATAATCTTATAAGAAACTAAAGTATTGATAATCAAAAAAGGTGCGTCTTACACATCTTTTTTAAAAATTAATTAAAATGAATAATGAAAATGTAATTGAAAAATTAAACGAATTATTAACTAAAAATTATGATGCCGAGCGCGGTTATAAAGAAGCTGCAGAGAACACAGATCATGCTGCCTTAAAACAACACTTTTTAGAGCAATCTTCAGCTAGATACGAGTTTGGAAAATCCATAAAGCAAGAAGTAAGGAATTTAGGAGGAGACCCTGATAAAGGAACTTCTGTAGCGGCTGATATACACCGAATATGGATGAACGTTAGAGACTTTTTCACCAAAGGTGATTCAGCTGTTGTAAAAGAAAGTTTGAGAGGAGAAAAAGCGGCATTAGAAGAGTACAACGAGTTCATTAATAAACCAGAAATTCCTGTTTCCGTTAAGTCTTTATTTACTCACCAAAGAAATGAGATTGCTCTTTGCGTGGAACAATTAGAGGCTATTGAAAATGGCTTAAGTTAAAATAAGATTAGAAGTTGCTTAAATAGGTAATTAGCCTTTAGCAGGTTAATAGTTTTGGAATCAATGTAAAAAGGGTTTGAAGTGTTGGCTTCAAGCCCTTTTTTAAACCTATAAATTAAATTTAAGTTACTTTAAACGCTAAAATAGGCTCATCAAAACCTCTAACATCAATTGACCCTAAACTTATCAATTGATTATCAAAACCCTTTAAACGTTTTTTCACGTCTTCAGATATTATAATGTTGCTGTTATGCACTTTGTTTAGTTTTTCAAGTCGGGCAGCAACTATTACATTAATACCACTAACCGAAAATTGCTTTCTAACTTCATTGCCAATATTGCCTATAATTAACTTACCTGTTTGTAAACCAACGCCCGCATTGGTTGGCTCTATATCGCCATTTTCGCTCATTTTATGTATGGTTTCAATAATGGCTAAACCAGCTTTAAAGGCATTGTTGGCATGGTCAGATGCTTTAGTAGTAATGCCAAAAACAGCCATAAAACCATCTCCTGTAATTTGGTTAATTATGCCTTCATACGTATCTACAATTCTTATTAAGGGATCAAAAATTAAGTTTTGGTGATTAAACACTTCTTTAGCTGTTTTACTTTCAGCAAAAGATGTAAAGTCTCTTATATCAAAAAACATAATTGTAGCAATTACTTGCTTAGCATCCATTTCGCCTTTATTTTCGGTAAGTTGCTATACCACTTTAGGGTTAAGCTGCTGACCAAATATGCGTTCCATTTCACTCATTTGCTTGTTGGTAACAACCGTTTTTAAAACACGAGCATATATTTGGTAACTTAAGTATTCTGCAATGCAACCAAAAAGCAAGATAATTATAGCGTAAAAAGCATATCTAGAATCATCAAAAGCGCCTAAGCCTTCAAAATTTTCGCTACCCCACATGGCTATAAAGAAATAACCCACTGAACCTACTACGCCTACTACAACACTTATAAAAATGCGCAAGCGCATAGTAGACATAACTATGCAAACCAATAAATGCATTATACAAAGCGACTTAATAAAAAATAAGTCTTCTGCCTTTATAGTAAGCAGTACTGCAAAGCCGCATAAAATAAGCAGTTCAATTGTGCTGCTTATTAGCAAGTAACCAATATTAAAATTTTTACGCTTCTTAATTCGGCTACGTGCCCAAAGCAACTGCAATACAAAAAAAGCCAAAATTACTATGTAGTATATGTTAACCCATATACCCGCGCTACCGGTGTAAATATGGCCATCTAACAAATTGCTAAAGTTTTGAATAACCACACCCAAAAGCCACAAAAATGTAAATGTGCTTATGAGGGCTAGCAGTCTTGTTATTTCAAAATTGTTTAAATCTCTTACATAATCATCCTTGTAAGAATTAACTATGTTCTTAAAATCTAATACACTTTTGAGTTTAATTAATGCCACTAAATACTTTATATTATGGAAGTGCTTCCTGTTGCTAATACTACTGCGAAAAATAAAACCGATATTACCAAACCTATCATAAATATTAAATATGCATACCTAAGATATTTATATTTTTTATTTAAAACTTTTCCTAAAAAGTATATATCACGTGTAAGCGTATCGTATAAAAACTCTTGGTCACGTCTCATTTCTTGCATGCCCCAAACATAATCTTTCAACTTCATATTATGAAAATTGCCAAAAAATGCCAAATTACTTTGTTTGTTTCTAATTTTTTCTAACGAGCTCTTACCTTCCGTAACCTTTGGTATGGTTGATATGGTAGCTAATACTATGGTAACAATGCAAACCACTATCATTAATGTTGTGGGCCCAACCAATAAGGGGTTTTCTTGCAATTGATTAAATAGTGAGCCCAATATTATTGAAATTACAATGGCGTTTATACTAAGCAAAATATTGGCCTTTCTATCGGCTATTGCACTTAAATCAATATGATTTGCGCAAACTGTACGATAAAGTGTTTCAACCCCTCTTCCATATTTAGTTTCTTTATTTAGCTTTTTTTGAGACAATACATCAATATCATATTCTTTCAATTTATCTCGAATTGCCTTTACATTTTCAATTTTATTGGCCTCAAACAACTCTTTACCTTCCATTGTATAGTAGTCAAAATCAGCAAAAAAATCATAATTTAATTTATACCATTCTTCATCAGTATAAATTTTATTTTTAGTTAACTCCCATTCCTTTCTGAGCTTAATGCCAAAATCATATTCTTCATTTGGTACGGCAATGCCGCACATGTCGGCATCTTTAATAAGGCCTTCTAGCATACCTGCTGGAGCAACTCCCAATTTTGTGGCTTCTATTAACTTCTCAACTCCGTTAATAATGGCTTCATCAACTTTTGCCTCCTGCAAAAAATCTCTCGCAATTTTTTTACTATTTTCTTCATGATTATCGGGACCAATTGTATAGCCCGTATCATGAAACCAGGCACTAACTAATAATACCAATTTATCCTTTTCTTTTAACCCACCCTGCTCGGCCAATTGTTCGGCACTGCGAACCACATTGTATGTATGGTTGGTACAATGGTACATATAATTGCTATCCAATCCTTTATTTAGCAAATCTGTCACATAAATTTTCACCTCTTTTAAGAGAGCATCATTATCCATTAGTAATTAATTTTTGGTACAACATGCATTGTGCATAAAACATTCGACTTAAAGTTAGACAAAGTTTAACAACTAACTTTACAAAAAAATATGTTGAGAATTGTAATTACAATAATGCTAACCATATTTATCGGTATTGCTTGCCAAACTAAATCCAACACAATACATAAAAAAGTTAAGGTTCAATACGTTTATGATGGCGACACTTTTAAAGGAGCAAATGGAAAGCGGTATAGACTAATTGGCATAGATGCACCAGAAACTGCCAAAGGTGACAGCATTTTAAGTGAACCATATGCAGATTATTCTAAACAATTTTTAAAAAGTAAGATAGATGGAAAGTACGTTGGGGTTGAATATGATGTTGAAACCTATGATAAATATGGAAGGGAATTGGTTTATGTGTGGTTAAATGATAGTACTATGATTAATGAGTTGATGCTAAAACAAGGCCATGCTAATTTGTTAACCATACCACCTAATGTAAAATACAGCTTTAGGCTTGTAAAGGCGAAAGCCAATTGAAATAGATAAAGCAAATGTTAGTAGTAAAAATCAAATTACGGCTGCGATAGCCCCAATAACATATGGTAACAAAGCTAATCCTAATATTACTGAAAAGTAAATTGTACCAATTTTAGCAAAACGATAATTATTTTCAGATTTTAAACCAATAATTGAGAATATAAACCCAAAAATTAGTAATAGAAAAGCCAATGATGCTAATATTATAATAACTGTAATTGCTGCACCGAATGGTGTAGAACCTAATATTGCAAAGATTATAAAGCCAACTGCAATGAGTTGAATTAGTATGTGTCCCAAGGCAAATATAAAGCCTATTTTGGCAGCCTTATCATGCCACTCCTTTTGTTTTTCAGTATAGTCCTTTTTGTACGTTTTTATAACTGGTGCTTTTTTAACCACGGGAGAATCTACAACTGTAGGTAAGTTTGGCTGAAAAACCAGCTCTGATTGATTGCGCTCGGTTATTGGAATTTCATTGTTATATTCTTGAATTACACCGTTGTGTTCAATGTGCTCAATAGGTAATTCATTACTACTCTCAATCACATAGTTTTCAACTACAGGCATAATTGCTTCAACATTCGGTGAAGTTTCAATTTGACGCGCTTTATTTTGCTTTTCAGCATTTGCTGATTGCTCTACATTTTGTTTAGCTGGCTTAGCCTTAACAAACCTGTATTGCGAGCAAGAGCTTAATAAGATTACGAATAAGCAAAATAGTATGATACTTACTGATTTTAGTCGCATTTTTTTGTTAGAATTGTATTATAAAGTTAAGACTTTGTTTAAAGCTAAAAGTTCACAAAACACTAATATACCTTATGAACAATCAAAAATTGAATTACGCTCAATTTAAACCTAAAAACTAAAGTTTGACCTTAATTTCCACTTAAGTTTATAAGTGCGCTTATTAGTATTGGAATTAAAATTAAACCATATATTCCCGTGGAGATAAATGCTATTATTCGATTATTCTCTGACCCCAAACCTATAATTGACAAAACTAAACCCGCCAAAAATGCTAGGATTATTAATAATAACGTCCCAAAAACAAATATGGTAACTAAAGTTCCCCAATTGGGTCCCAGTGAACCAACTGCTAAAACCCAAGCTATAAAACCAACAATCCATAGCACCGTTAAAATGAAGCCCCATTTTGCAGCGCTATCGCGCCACTCAGTATTATATGCTTTGGGTACTACTTCCTTAGTTTTAACCATTGGAGAATCAATGGCAGTTGCTTTGTAATTATCGGGTAAAATTTGTTCGAAATATTGTTGATCATTCAATTCATTTTGAGATTCAGTGATCTCTACATCTTCATTTTCGATTGAGATTTCATCTTCACTATAGAACTCAATCGGTTCATCTCCAATAATTTCAATAGCTTGAGGCTCATATTCAACAGCCTCTTTTTGCGCTTGCTCTTGAAAAGCAATTACTTCAACTTGTTTTCGCTTTTCTGCCAACTAGGTATTTCCATCAACCTTTTGCTTGGCTGGCTTGGCCCTAACAAATTTATATTGTGAACATGAAGTAAATAAAATTGGTAGTAGGCAGAATAGAAATATACTAACTGATGGTAGTCGCATTTTCTAATCGTAGTTGTTTGGTATAAAGATGGTAATATTTTCCTTTAAGTTGCAACAAGGCTTCATGATTGCCATCTTC
>Ga0114957_1000030_pt1 | contig 185898 bp, 168 predicted proteins | sample BantaG_FD_87175 | JGI IMG/M metagenome (GOLD analysis project Ga0114957, IMG submission 87175) | Marine algal microbial communities from Bantry Bay, Ireland - BantryBay_4 metaG | ecosystem: Host-associated > Algae > Red algae > Unclassified | place: Bantry Bay, Ireland | collected 2014-11-21 | reverse complement strand
TTCCCGAACAGGTAATTTCTTCTGACAGCGAGTGATGATCCTCTTGGATGTCAATGTGCTCGTTGCGCTCTCGCACTCGTCTCATCAGTTTCACCGTCAGGCGCGTGCTTGGCGGACACGACTAACTGACCGGGAATGGGCGAGCACTGAAATTACCCAATCAGCATTTGTGCGCCTGAGTGCAAATCCTGCCGTCGTCAATCCTTGCCGAACCCCTTTGGAAGCTTACCAGCTCTTGCAGTCCAACATTGCTTCGAAACATCACCGCTTTCTTCCGTGGAAGGCTCCGAAACACCTCCCCGAAATCCTTCGGCGCTGCCAAGGATACCGTCAGGTTGCCGATGCTTACCTGATCGCACTCGCTCTAGAATACGAGTGCCGCTTCGCCACCTTCGACCAAAAGCTGAAGCATCTCTCGCCCGATCCCTCGATGATCGAAGCAATTCCCCTTCTCTAAAACCGATGAGACTGCCCGATCCACCGATAGAAATCCCTGAGGGCTTCCAGAAGCTCCTCATCATGGCTCTCTTCCTCGGGGCCCCTTTCATTGCCATCCTTTTCTATGCCGCCGATGGAAAAACCAGCGTCTGGTTTTTCGGAGCCGTAACCCTCATCGGGACCGCATACCTTCAAGCAAGACTTAGCAGCAAGAACTCTCCTGAAAAGATCCCAGCTCACACCGCGCTTTGGACCTTTGCGCAGTTGATATTCCTCGGCCTTCTTTATCTTTTCCTGATAATGCTTTATGTGAACGCCCTTCCGTAACCCAAAAATTGCATCTCCTAGAAAAAGAAAAATTGCTCTTTGCTTCTCTAGTGTTGAGCAGTTCAACTTCTCCTCCAAACTTATGAAATTCGGAATCATCGGCGCCGGCATGATCGGCCAATTTCACGCCAAAGCCATCACCACGATGACCGGAGGCACTCTCCACTCTGTTTTCAACCGAAACCAAGGAACCGCTGATAAACTCGCGGGAGAATACGGCGCTCAAGGCTACTCTGATCTCAAGCAATTTCTCGCGGACCCCGAACTCGAAATCGTCACGGTAGCAACCCCCAGCGGGGCCCACCTCGACCCCACTCTCGCTGCCCTCGAAGCGGGGAAACACGCCATCGTCGAAAAACCTCTCGAAATCACGCTGCCTCGGATCGATGAGTTGATCAAAGCAGCGAAGTCGAACGGAAAAACCCTCGCCGCCGTCCTCAACCGCCGCTTCCACCCCGGCATGGATGCCTTTAAAAAGGCCGCCGATGAAGGCCGCTTCGGAGTCCTCGCCTCCGCTTCCGCTTATGTGAAATGGTATCGCGATCAGGCTTATTACGACTCCGCAGACTGGCGCGGCACTTGGGCCCTCGATGGCGGAGGCTCGCTCATGAATCAATCGATCCACACCGTCGACTCCCTCCTCTACCTCGCCGGGCCCGTTAAGTCAGTTCAAGCCACTGCCGCCTGCCTCGCGCATGAGCGTATCGAAGTGGAGGACCACTGCGTCGCCCTCCTCGAATTCGAGAGCGGCGCCCGCGGCGTCATTGAAGCCTCCACCTGCACTTGGTCGAAGGACGGCCACCCCGCCCGCGTCCAGCTCGCCGGCACCGAGGGCTCCGTCTTCCTCGCCGACGAATCGTTCGAGATCTGGGATTTTAAAGACGAAAAACCCGAGGACGCCGAGATCAAAACCACCCTCATGAAAGGCCAAGAAGCCGGCCTGGGCGCTAACGATCCCACCGCGATTAATTCCTACCAACATCAGCGCAATTTCGAAGAAGTGGTCCAAGCGATCGCCGAGGGCCGCGAGCCCTCCACCAGCGCCACCGAAGCCCGTAAATCCGTCGAACTCATCCGCGCCATCTACCAAAGCTCGGAGAACGATGGCAAAAAAATCTTCCTCTAGAAAAGCCTCGCCCAATCTCCTGCGGCCTCAACACCGCAGCGTATTTCCATTTCGGCTTATTCCAGAATATCGGAAAGCCCACTAAAGAAGCCCCGCAAATCATCCTCGCTCGCCTCCTGATTCATCAGGTCATCGTAGTCCTCCTCCGCAAGCCAATCGAAGTTTAACTCGGGGAGAAACTTACTCGGCTCGCACGACTCCTTGTTTCCCCACTTCACCCGCGTTGAGCAGTAGGTCATCGAGAGTCGCTCTTTCGCCCGCGTGATTCCCACATACAGGAGCCGCCGCTCTTCATCGATCGTCCCCTCATCCACGCTGCGCTTATGCGGCAGAATCCCCTGCTCAAGCCCAAGAAGAAAAACGATGGGATACTCGAGCCCCTTCGAAGCGTGCAGCGTGATCAATGTCACCCCGGATTTCTTATCGAGATCGTCATCCTTACGATCGCCATCGAGCGCGATCCGGTCGAGATAGTCGCGCAGTTTCGCCCCCTTCTTTGACGCTTCAGTGAGATCCCCCACCGTGCTCGCGACCGCCTCCCGCCGCGCGTCCCGCTCCTTATCCGTTTTGCACTGCCGCATCAGCCACTCCATGAAGTCCATTTCGCTAAGCCAACGATTAAGCACCACCCCCGGATTATCCCCATTGATCACCTGCCGCTGGTGATCCTCTACCTGCTGGACAAAGCGATTGATCGAGGCCACCGCACGCGTGGAAAGCCCCGCCAAGAACTCTGGATCGAGCAAGGTCTTCCAAATCCCCTGCTCCTTTTCCCGACTCCAATCCCCCGCCAAAACCGCCGTATTCCCACTGATCCCACGAGGCGGCGTATTGAGGACGCGCAAGAGCGAGACATCGAGATCGGTGCTATCAAGAAGCTGGGCATAGCCCAAAACATCACGCACTTCCTTCCGATCGTAAAAGCTCTGAGCCCCCACCATGCGATAAGGAACCTTCGCCTCACGCAGCACCTCTTCCATCTTCCGAATCTGGCCATTAGTGCGAAACAGAACCGCAAAATCCTCCAACTCGCGCCCCTCATCCCTTATCGATTGGATCTCCTGCACCACCCATTCCGCTTCTTCCTGCTCACCCGGCATCGAGACGAGCCTCACCAAGTCGCCTCCTGGGATCGTGTGCCGCAGCTCCTTCTCGCGCCGCCCCACGTTGTGCTTGATCAGACTGTTCGCCACCTCCAGCACCGCCTGCGTGCTCCGGTAATTTTCTTCCAGCCGGATCACTTTAGGGTCCGGAAAAAAGCGCTCAAACTGGAGGATATTCGTCACATCCGCCCCCCGCCAACCGTAAATCGATTGGTCATCATCGCCCACCACACAGATATTGTAAGGCTTTTGAACCAACCGCTGGATAAGCCGCATCTGCAGCGAATTCGTATCCTGAAACTCATCCACCGTGATGTATTGATAAAGCTCCTGCCAATAAGTGCGCGCCTCGGGATGCTCCCGCAGGATCTTTTCCCCCAGCAGCAAGAGATCATCAAAATCGACCGCATTTTGCGCCCGAAGCTCGTTTTGATAGGCCACCGCGATCGCCGCGATAAGGTTGTCCTCGATCTCATCGAGAGGCTTCTCGTAACTCTTGGCCTTGGAAATTTCCGCCATCACCTCAGCGGGCTTGAGCTTCTCCTTCGCCCCCCCTTTTCGGATGATCAACTGCCGGATAATCCCGGCCTGATCGCCCCCCGCCATCACCACGAATTTCGCGCCATAGCCCACCCGCTCGATATCCCGACGCAGAATCCGCACGCAGAGCGAATGAAAGGTGCACACCGTCAGCGCCTTCCCCCGCTTCTTCCCCACCATATCCACCACCCTCTCGCGCATCTCGGACGCCGCTTTATTCGTAAAAGTAACCGCGAGAATGTTCTCGGCACTAATCCCATTTTCCAGCAGCGCCGACATCCGGCAGGTCACCGTGCGCGTCTTCCCCGTCCCCGCACCCGCAAGGATCAGCACCGGCCCTTGCAAGCACCGAACCGCTTCCCGCTGTGCCTTGTTAAGTGATTCGATAGAGAAGCCGCCCGACATAATCCGCTGCGCGAAGCAAAGGTGGGTGGACTTTGAAAAGCAAGTCTAGTCCCGGCTCCCCATGAAGCGCGAGAGGTAGTAAAGAAGCATCGCGAGAGATGAAAGCGCTGCTACCACGTAAGTCATCGCGGCCCAAAAAAGAGCATTCCGCGCCCGGTCCTGATCCAGCGAGGCCGCCGCCCCACTTCCCCGGAGCCAAGCCATCGCCCGGCGACTCGCATCAAATTCAACAGGCAAGGTGATGATCGAAAACACCGTCGTGACCGCCAAACAGGCAATATAGACCCAGATCAAAGACGGCATATTGAGAAAGACCGCACCGATCAGGAGGAAGAACATCATACTCATTAGATTCGAGGCGATGCTAACCACCGGAACCATCTTGGAACGAAATTTGAGCCAAATGTAAGCGCGGGCATGCTGCACCGCATGACCACATTCGTGCGCCGCCACCGCAGCGGCCGCGATGTTTCGCTGCGCATAAACCGCCTCGCTCAGATTCACCGTTTTATCGGCGGGATTATAGTGATCGGTCAGGCGGCCCGGCGTGCTGATGACCTTAACATCATTAATTCCCTCCTCCGCGAGCATGCGCTCCGCGATCTCCTTGCCAGAAAGCGCAATCGGCACCTGAGAATGCTCGGCAAAGCGCCGCTTCATCTTAGAACTCACAAGCCAGCTGATGAGCGCGGTCGCTCCCAAAAGAATCCAGTAACCCATCCCGATTCCCATGAAACCGGAAGATGTTGACTGACCGTAGGCTAAAAAATGACTCATCATTTCCATGGCCAGATCCTAGCCTATTTTCGGATTTTGACAAACCTTGCATTTTCTCGTTTAAAGAACTCCACATTTATGAACACCACTAACCTCCTTCTTGCGACTACCAGCCTTCTAGTCGTAGTGGCCTTCGTCCTCTCCTTCGGGAAATTTTCCCGGGATTCAGGCGGACATGACGCCGAGAGGGAGCGCCAGCGGCTCGAGTCAGAAATCGCTCGCCTCGAGGGCGAAAGAGATGCCCTCCGCATCTCGACCTACCGCCCCTCTAACCCCTACCCAGCCGCGCCCCCTCCTGCCTCGGCACCCGCCCCCGCACCCACCAAGTCTCTTTCGGATGAAAATGCCGAAATGATTCAAAAGCTCCAAGAGCAGCTTAATGAAAAGGAAGAAATCCTCGCCTCGACCGAGCGAAAAAATGAGGTCCTCGAGAAGGAAACCTCAGTCATCTTCGAGCGCGAAACAAAGGAAAGTCAACGCGCCGCCCGCGCCGAGAACCGCGTCCGCATCGCACTTCTGCAAGGAAAAGTCGACAGCGTGAATACCGAATACGGCTTCATCACCTTCCGCTCAGAAAATGGCATGAGCTTCCAGCCCGGCCAAGAACTCGGCATCAGAAGAGGATCAGGAATCCTCGGCCGCGTCAGTGTCTCCAGCGTCCAAGGTGATGAATATTCTGCTAACTTGAAGCCGAACGCCTACGCCGGTGGCCTTCCACCCGTTGCCATAGGTGACGAACTCATCCGCCTCCCTGACGATTACAAGGCACCAATCGAAGGCCAGTAAATGACCGCCCTCGATCCTCGCTAAAGGTCCTTCAACCAAGCGTGGAAGGTCGCCTCATCCGGCTTCATCTCGATCGCGACCTTCTCGCGCTCCGCGAGACAACCAAGGCGCTCAGGAATCTCGACACTTCCTTCACCTAGCTCCTCTTCCATCACGTCGAGAAATTTCGCGGGGTGCGCCGTTTCTAAGACGATAGTCTCGTCATCAGGATTCTCCCTCCGCCACGCCTCCGCAGCCAGCCAGCCCACCGCCCCGTGAGGCTCGAGAGTGTAGCCAGTTTCACCTTTGACCCGGCGAATCGTCGCACGCGTCAGCTCATCGGAAAAGGCGTAGCCCCTCACCCGGGAAGTCATTCCTTCCCAAAGGCCGCCGAAGAGATTTTCCATGCGGGCGAAGTTACTCGGAGCGCCCACGTCCATCGCATTAGAGATCGTCGGAACGCTCAGGCGAGGCTCGTAGGTCCCACTCGCCAAGTAAGCGGGGACCACGTCGTTCGCATTAGTAGCCGCGACAAAGTGCTTCACCTCCAGACCCAGCTTTTCGCCGAGTAGCCCTGCAGTGAGATTTCCGAAGTTCCCGCTCGGTATCACAAAAACCGGCGCCCCCTCCATCTGACGAGCCGCCTCGAAGTAGTAAAAACTCTGCGGCACCAGACGTGAAATGTTAATCGAGTTCGCCGACGTAAGATTGAGTCGCTCGGACATCTCGCGGTCGAGAAAAGCAGATTTCACCAAGCGCTGACAATCATCAAAGGTGCCCTCCACCTCAAGCGCGGTGATGTTCCCCCCCAGCGTCGTGAGCTGCTTCTCCTGCAGCCCGCTCACCTTCCCTTTGGGATATAAAATGATAACCCGTGTTCCCGCGACATGATGGAAGGCCGAGGCCACCGCCCCACCAGTATCGCCACTCGTCGCTACCAAAACGGTAAGTAAGCCATCGTCATCCCGCGTAAGGTAGCGCATCAAGCGCGCCATAAATCGCGCCCCGAAGTCCTTGAAGGCCAAGGTCGGCCCGTGGAAAAGTTCCAGCACGTGCTCCTTCTCAGCGACTGTGACCAGCGGGGCGTCGAAAGCCACCGTCTCATCCACAATGCGCTTCAACTCTTCCTCAGGAACCGAATCCCGGAAAATCTGACGGGCCACGTGGAACCCCAACTCGGCAAAGCTCATCTCCCGCCACGTCTTCCAAAATTCCTCCGGAAGCGCCTCAAGATTCTCGGGCATGTAAAGCCCATTATCAGCCGGCAAGGAGCGAAGAACCGCCTCTTTGACATCGACAAATTTCTCCGGACTCTTGGTGCTATAAAATCGCTGCTTCATCGCTTAGATCATCTTCACGCCCGTCATGTTGACCCGCGAGACGTAGAGTTGGTTATTCAGGTCGACCTCGGAAAAAACCGTTGAGACAGCCGCCCCAACCTTCTTCGCCGAGGCCTCTCCCTCGCATAGCGCGAAGACGCTCGGCCCGGCTCCAGAGATGCTAAACCCAAGCGCTCCCGCTCCTAAGGCCGCCCGCTTCGCCTGATAAAACTCCGGGATAAGTTTCTGCCGCCGCGGCTCAGCGATGACGTCGTGCACCGACCGACTAATGAGGCCGTAGTCTTCCTGAATGAGGCCACAAATGAGCCCTCCAAGATTTCCGATCTGCTGAGTCACGTTTTGAAGCGGAATGTCAGTCGGGAGAATGCCGCGCGCCACCTTGGTCAGGATCTCGATGTCGGGGTGCACCACCGCCGCCCAGAGATTCTTCGGAACTGGCAGATTCGCGATATCAAGCTCTTGGTTATCGCGGATAAAAACGATCCCCCCGAGCAAGCAAGGACCCACGTTGTCAGCATGCCACGCCCCGTCTGCGCTCGCCTCCCCCGTCATCGCGAAGGGTAAAAGTTGCTTCTTCGTAAGAGGCTCCCCGATCAGACAATTCACCGCGTAAGCGCCCGCCACCGCACTGGCCGCACTCGATCCCAGTCCGCTCCCAAAGGGCATCTTCTTATGAATCTCTAACTCAATCCCGCGATCAAGCATCCCGAGATGCTTGAGGAGATCAAGCGCCGCCACTCCAGCGGTGTTTTTCTCCGCTTCAAGGGGAAGCTTGCCATCGTCTCCCGTAATTTTGGTGATCCGAAGCCCGGGCTCGTCCGAGTGACGCGCCACCACTTCATCGCCCGGCGCATCGATCGCGAAGCCCAGCACATCGTAGCCACAGGCGACATTTGCCACCGTCGCTGGCGCGAAGACGCGCACTTCCTGTTTTTCTTCCCGCTGCATGAGGAGCGCTAGCTACCAAACAAGCGGAAGCGGGGCAATCCTTACATGCGGCACCCCACGCGATAATCCTAAGCCACCTTCTTCTTCCGCCATGCGAAAACCAAAAAAGCGATCCCGATAAGAATCATGAAGGTCGAGTAAAACTGCCCCTTGCTCATTCCCATCACACTCTCCGCACCCTGATCCGGCTCACGCACCGTTTCCACCAGAATTCGAAAGACCGCGTAGAGAATAAAAAAGAGTCCCGTAATCACTCCGTGAGCCAAATCCCTAAACCTCACCCGGATGAAATAAAGCACCGCAAAGATCAATGCCCCCTCAAGAAATCCCTCGTAAAGCTGCGAGGCATGGCGCGGCGCAATGTGATTTCCAAGCGCCGCGAGGACCTGATCATCCTCTCGCGAAATCTCCACCACCCGATTGAAAACAGCAGAGTTCACCGGCCCATCGGACGCGATCATCAGTTGCTCCACCTCGGGATTCACCATCGACGCTTCATGAAGCGCGTGCTCGATGTCATCGTAACTCCCCCGCTCCCATAAAGCGGAGGGAAATTTAACCCCATACCAAGCATCGCCCGCAGTCTTGGTTCCGTAAAGTTCGCCATTGATGAAGTTCGCCACCCGACCGAAAAAGACCCCGAGGGGCGCGACGATTGCCGCTCCATCGCCGACCGCAGGCCAAGAAAGTTTGTTCTTCCACGCGAAGAAAAGGGTAAAGAATGCAATGCCCAAAATACCCCCGTGCGAGGACATCCCGCCATCCCACACCCGGATGATCTGCAGCGGATCGCTCAGCACCGCCGCTAAACCCTTTTCCGGAATCATATAGAAAAGAACGTAACCAAGACGCCCCCCCAAAAAGACACCAAAGATCGCCGTGTAAGTCACAATATCGGCCACCTTCTCTTCCGGAACAACCCAGAGCCCACGCCGAGAGAGGCGGAGTAAAATGGCATAGGCCACCATGAATCCCGCCACATAAGCCAAGCCATACCACCGGAGTTTGATCGTATCGGTAAACTCCACGATCACCGGCGAGAGATCGTGCACGTAGTTGGCCAGAAGAACTTCCACCCCCGCAGTCCATCCTAAAGAACGCCGCCGGGCAAGCCGCTACGCGCTAAACTCTCGCGCCACCAGCGAGCCCGTATATCCCAGATAAATTAGCGTCAACAAACCGCCTTCCCAACGGTTAATATTGAAGCGATGCCACATCAGCGGCACGATGAGAAAGGTCGTGACAATCATCATGACGACATCGGTATTGGTAATCCCAGTCGCTTCTAAGGGAGCGATAAGACCAGTAAATCCCACCACCGCGAGGAGATTGAAAATACACGAGCCCACCGCATTCCCCACCACAATATCACCCTGCTTTTTAAGCGCCGCCACCACGGAAGTCGCCAGCTCAGGAAGAGAGGTGCCGAAGGCAAAAAGAGTAAGCCCAATCACCGCCTCACTCACCCCGAAAGCCCGCGCAAAATTCGCTCCCCCATGAACCATCCGGTTCGCGCCAATCACCAGAACCGCGATCCCGATCACCACTAAAAAGACATTCCACACCGCCCGCTTGGCCCCTCCGCTCTTAGCCGCTGCTATCAACTCTGACGGGACATCCTCCGAGACATCGAACTGCGGATTTAGCCGCGCGTGCATCAGCGAGGTCGTGACATAAAGAACGATTCCAATCGTGAGAAAAAGCGCCTCCACTTGAGAAAGAACCCCATCGCGGAGAAAATAAGCAAATCCCACCGTTGCCACCATAAGGATCGGCATTTCTCGCCGAATCACCTGACGCTGAATACCCAGCGGCCAGACCAGTGCGGCGACCCCAAGCACCAAGCAGAGATTACAAATATTCGAGCCCAGAACATTCCCCAGCGCCATCCCCCCACTCCCCTTCAAATTCGAGTCGATACTCACCGCCAGCTCAGGCGCACTCGTTCCGAATGCCACCACCGTCAGACCCACCACCAACGGCGTAATCCCCAAGCGCACCGCAAGCTCAGAAGCACCCGCCACAAGCCACTCAGCCCCGTAGTAAAGCAGAACGAGTCCGAGAATAATCCAAGCAAGATCAATCACAAATCGAAGGTGCCGTAAGGTTCTCGAAAAACAATCGTAGAGCGAAAAAGTTACCCGATTTTGATCAACTCCACATCGAAGACGAGCATCCCAGCAGGAGCACCCGGGCTGCTAGGATTATCACCATACGCAAGCGTTCCCGGAATCCAGAAGCGGCGCTTCTCTCCCTCCACCATCAGCTGAACGCCCTCGGTCCACCCCGGGATAACGCCATTGAGAGGAAAGGTAATCGGCTCCCCGCGCGCCACCGAGCTATCGAACATCTCGCCATCCGTCGTCCAGCCGGTGTAATGAACTTCCACCTCTTGGGTCGCCGTAGGATGCTGGCTTCCGCTCCCTTTCTTGAGCATCTTAGACGCGAGTCCAGAAGCCGTCGTTTCCGCCTCAGCCGGTGCCGCCTTCACATCCTCCGGCGCGGGAATCGCTTTGGGCTCAGGCGGCGCAGCCTGAACCTCAAGAAGCTCGAAATCGAAAATAACATCCCCCTGAGGCGCACCGGAGGGCGCTTGGTTCGCAAAGGCCAGATCTGCCGGAATCCAGAACCGGCGCTTCTCTCCCAAGCTCATCAGCTGAAGCCCTTCGACCCAGCCCTTGACCGATACTTGATCAAGTTTGAACTGCACCGGTCCATCGTGCAGCTCAGTGCTTTCGATTAGGCTCCCCTCGCTCGTCCAGCCACTGAAGTGAACTTTGACAATATCCTTCGGGCCCGGCTTCGCACCACCATCGCCCGAGCTGAGAATCTCAGAAGCGAGGCCTGACGCGGTCTTTTCAGCGCCAGCAGGTGCGCTAAGGTCTCTCGGAGTCGCCGGAGCTTCAGCAGCCTTCTTAATAGAAAAGAGTTCTACCTCAAAAACAAGCGGGCCAGAAGGCGCACCCGGGCGGGAAGGCTTCTCACCATAAGCGAGCTCGGCCGGAATCCAGAAGCGGCGCTTCTCCCCCACCACCATCAGCTGCAAACCCTCAGTCCACCCTGGAATGACTTGATTGAGAGGAAAGGAAATCTTTTCCCCACGCTTCACCGAGCTATCGAAAAGCTTGCCATCAGACGACTGCCAACCGCTGTAGTGAACCTCCACAGTGTCGCGTGCAGATGGCTTTTCGCTGCCGCTTCCCTCCTGAAGGGTGATCGAGGCGAGACCAGTAGAGGTGACATCAGCATCAGACGGAGCAGCTGCGACATCGGCGGGGGCGGCAAGTGGGTCACTCATAAAAACGGGGTAACCCGGCCACCGAAAAAGGCGAACAAAAAAAGGGCCCTTCAGCGAAACTGAAGAGCCCTTCGATAATCTCTGAGACTAGGGCAACCCTAGTCTATTTTGATGAGCTGAACGTCGAAGACCAGCATCCCCGCAGGCTTACCCGGCTGACCTTGATAAGCCAGTCCCTCAGGAATCCAGAAACGCCGTGACTCCCCCTCCACCATCAGCTGGAGACCCTCAGTCCACCCAGCAATGACTTGGTTCAGCCCGAAGGAACTCGGCTCGCCACGCGTCACCGAGCTATCGAACATCTTTCCATCAGTAGTCCATCCGGTGTAGTGGACAGTGACCTTAGAGGTCGGCCCCGGCTTGGTCTCACCCTCGCCTTTAATAAGAACCTTGGATGCAAGACCGGACTCCGTCTTCTCCGCATCTTCCGGTGCCGCCGCCACATCTTCCGGCGCTGCAGGCGCTGGTGGTGGCGTGCTGAAATCTAGCAGCTCGATGTCAAAGACGAGCGCTTCGTTCTCAGGTGATCCCTTGAAACCCAGCTCGGCTGGCACCCAGAAGCGGCGTTTCTCACCCTTCGTCATCAGCTGAACCCCTTCGACCCAACCTGCGATGGGAGAGTCAGAAAGCTTAATGTTCATCGGGCGCCCTTGCGCCTCGCTTCCGCCGATGAATTTTCCTTCAGCATTCCATCCCGCAAAAGAAAGGTTCACCATATCGTCAGCGCTCGGCTTCTTCTCACCATCACCAGGCGAGAGCTGCTTTGAAGCGAGTCCGGATTCGGTCGTCTCCGCATCCTCAGGGGCCGCTGCAACATCCTCAGGGGCCGGGTAGGGATCAACATATTTTTCGAAGCTTACGAGCTCAAAGTCGAACACCAGAGGCCCTTCGGGAGCCCCTTGCTGAGCCTCCTCACCAAAGGCGAGATCCGCTGGAATCCAGAGACGGCGCTTCTCGCCCGCCACCATTTCCTGAATCCCCTCGGACCATCCCCTTATCGGAACTTGATCCAGCTTAAGCTCACCCGGGCCCTGCCCGCTCATCGCCGTCGAGACGAGAAACTCACCGTCCTGCTTCCAGCCCGAGAAGTTCACTTGGACAATGTCAGCCGCACCCGGCTTCTCAGTTCCCTCACCCGCCTTCAGAACCTTGGAAACGAGACCACTCTCGGCTTTTACCGCATCATCAGGAGGAGCAGCGAGATCACTCGGCGCATCCGGCTCCGCGAAAATCTCGAGAAGCTCAACGTCGAACACCAGCATCCCCTGCGGTCCACGGGCGTTCCCCTTATAAGCAAGTTCTTCCGGAATCCAGAAGCGCCTCTTCTCGCCCACCACCATCAGCGGAATTCCCTCGGTCCACCCCTTGATGACCCCATCGAGAGTGAAGACCGCTGGCTCGCCGCGGCGCAGCGAGGAGTCGAACATCTCCCCATCCTCAGATCGCCAGCCGGAATAGTGCACCTTCACCGCATCCTGCGAGCGCGGTTTCACTTCCCCAGTCCCCGGCTTAATAACTTTCGAAGCCAAGCCTGACTCGGTCTTCTCCGCATCAGCCGGCGGAGCCGCCACATCCTCGGGTGCTTTAAAGGCATCCTCCTTCGCCTCTTCCTGAGCAGGAAGCTCGATCGGGGGAGTAACCGCCTCGGCGGTCTTCTTAGCAGGTTCTTCGGCAAGTGCGGACATGCCGACCGCACCACTCAACAGGCCGGTCAACATCCGGCGATTGGTCATTATCATTACGCAGGGACGCTCCACCACCGCCCCCCCTCTGTCAACGCCACATCTCGCAAGAGTGCGCCGCGAATCCTGCCCCAAAACTCGTCAGCCAATACCGCGAGTCCGCCCGCTCCTGCGCAAGCCGATCCTCAAGCGCAAAAAGAACGCACGGGCTGCTGCAGTTCCCATAATCCGCCAAAACACGACGGGTCTCCGTCAGCTCCCACCCCATCTTTTCTTCCAGCGCATCAATGACATCCCGCCCCCCAGTATGGCTCAGAACCTGGTCCGGCTCCCCGCTCCGCCTCTCCCATAATCCACTCACCGCCTCCGCCGCCAGCCCGGGAACCGAGCGATGAAGCTTATTCTGAAGCTTCCCCCCACCATTCACAAATCGGATTTTCTCCCGCTCCTCCGGCAAGTGGATCGTCTGAAAGTGACCCGCCTGCCACTTCCCCCTCCCTTTTTCATCACTCCAGATCGCCGCCGAAGCACCATCACCGAAGAGACACAGACTAATCAGAACCCCCGGATCATCACTCACAAAGAGAGCCGCCGAACAAATCTCCACCGCAATCGTCGCCACCTTCGTCCCCGGATTCGCCGCCAGAAAGCCCTCCGCCGCCCGCATCCCCGGAATCGCCGCCCCGCACCCGAGGCCTACGAGATCTTGGAGATAAACATCGCCTCGCAACCCCAGCCCCTCCGCCACATGACTCGTCACCCCCGGGCAGAGATAACCCGTGCAGGTGCAGATAATCAGCGCATCCAGCTCAGCCGCTACCAACCCCGCCCCGTCCAAGGCCTTGCTCAGCGCTTCCCCAGAAATAAGCGGCGCCTTTTTCTCAAAGTATTCACTCAGCTCCTGCGCACCCGCCCCAAACATCGCCGCCGGTTCCTCACAGCAGAAGTGCCGCTTCTCAATCCCCGAATCCCCCAGAAGAACCCGGTGAAGAAGAGCGTGCGATCGCGAACTCAGCGCCCCCACCGACTCGCTCGCCGAGACAAAAGCATGGCATTCGGCTTGCGTAAAGGAACTCGCCGGAAAGGCGCTAGCGATCGACTCTAAAAACATCGCCCTACCCTCCCCTTTATTTCCCATTTGCCAACTCGCGATCCTACGAAAGCTGACGATGAAGCCACTGAAATGGCAAAAGCCCACTCCGCGCTCCCAGCGAAAGCCCCGCACGACCTGCCCTCGTTGTTAGAAAAAGATGAAGCCCCAGCGCCAACCGCACCCGTTTCCTAAATCTCCTCTCCAGATCCAGCGCGATACCCTCACAACAATCCCCCCAATCCCCCCCCTCAGCATAGCTCAAAAGACGACCCAGCGCACACTCCGCCGACTCGAAGGCCATCGACATCCCGTTCCCCGTAAAAGGCGGAATCATCCGCTCCGCATCCCCCAGCGAGCACAAACCCGCCTCCACCCGCTGCCTCCCAAGCGCAAACCCGCTCACCCCCGTCACCGAAGCCTCATCAAGATCCCCGGCCTCCAAGCGCTCTGCCAACCCCCTAATCCCACAGCCCCGGAGATACTGCACCAAAAGCCCCCTCCCCCGCAGATCCCGGCGCCGAAAAAGCCCACACACATTCACCCGTCCCCCATCCTCCCTAATCGGCGTCACCCCCACATAACCACCCTCCCCCACATGCATCTCCAGCCCGCCCTCCAGCGCAACCCCCTCGAAGTGGCACTTCAGCCCCAGCCAGTCGCTCTCCTTCTCCAGCCTTCGCCCCGCCGTCCACACCAGCCCCTCCCGCCCCTCCCGCCGCACCCGATCCCTCACCCGCAACTCCCCGCCCTCCGCCAGAAAAAGATCGCGCAGAGCCTCATCCATCTCCCAGCGAGACATCCCCAACGCCGGACGCCCCAGCTCCGCATCCAGCACCTCCCGATCCCCGATCCACCACCGCGTCCTCCGGTGCCGCAGCGCTTCGCTAAAAATCCCCGCAACCCCGAGATTCTCCAGCGTCTTAAAAGTCACCCCATTCACAAACTCCCCGCACACCTTATGCCGCGGATAACTCCCCGCCTCCCGCACCACCACCGGCACCCCCCGCCTCCGCAGCGCGATCCCCAGCGAAAGCCCCGCCAGCCCACCCCCTGCGATCTCAATCTTCCTCATCGCCGCCAAGCTAGCACACGAATCCCCCCGAGCAATGACACCTCCTCCCGCCAGACCCAATCCTCCCCCAGACCCAACAGCCTCGCCAACTCCCCCCTCCGGAACCCCGCCCGAATGCTCACCATCATATCATGCCGCGTCACCCCATTTACAAAAGGAAACAACCCCAGCCCCTCCGCCAAAGCAACCCGCGACCGCCAAGGCTCCACAATCAAAAGCCGCCTCCGTGACCCCAGCAACTCCCCCAGCCGCGCCAAATCCTCATCCTGAAAATGATGCAAAATCAAATTCGCCACCACCACCTCCCCCCCCACTCGCCCCAAGGTCTCAAAAAGATCCCCCTCCACCCAACTCCCCTCCAGCCCCTTCGGCGCCCCCTGTAAATCAAGCCCCGTCACCTCATGCCCCTCCGCCAGCTTCCGCGTCAAATCCCCCGCCCCCGCACCCAGCTCCACCACCCGCTCACCCCCCTTAAGCTGCCCCAAAATCCACCGCTCATTCCCCATCAAAAAATTAATCAACCGTAAATCCCGCCGACTCCGCAGCGCCCGCCGATCATCACCCGCCAACGAATCCAAAATCTCAGCCTGAACCACCCGCTCCATACCCCAACCCTAAGTCCCCACCCCTAAAAAAACCACCACCATAACCCACCCCCACCAAAGCCAATTGCTGAAAAACTCACCACCAGAACCAACCATCCCCTCAAAATAAAGTCTTGCTCTCCTTTATCATCATGGTTTCCTAAAGAAATGAAAAAATTTGCCCTTCTCCTCACCCTCTCCACCGCCGCCGCCCTCTTCCTCTCCTCCTGTAACACCTTCGTCGGGATGGGTCGAGACTTCCAGCGCCTCGGCCAAGGATTCGAGAACACCGGCTACGGGAAAAAGTTCTAAGAACGGCCCCCTCCAAAAAATGATCCACCTCTGATGAGAGTCTCCGGCACTAGCCGCGTTTACGGCTCTCATGAAAAGAAAATGAACCCGGCGAAGTATGCCGTCAGCTCGAAGTGAGCGAGACGACCCATCACCGATGGAAGAGGCAATCCGATGGAGCCCAGGTCGAAACCTGGCGGAACGTCTCAAAGAGCTGGAAAAGGAAAATTCACGTCTCAAAAAAATTGGTCGCTGTGGAAGATCGCTCGCTCGGCAATGGCCTGGATGGCGACAAGGCCCCGTTTTTTCATAAGGCGGCGGGCTCTTTCATCGGAGCGGCTGGCGGAAGGGGCGTCATCTTGGCCGGACCAGTCGGAAAAACGTCGCCATGTGAGGTGAACCAGTCCGGCGCCCCCCCACCTCCTCTTCCGAGAAAAGGGGCGTGGCAAAAAGAGCGAGACCGAAACCCGCAGCTGACAAGATTGGTATAAAATATCAAGCGCGTCATGCCCATCCCCTACCACGGACTCTTGACAAAAGCGATGACCTCAAGAGCGCAAATCTCCCTCGACCTTGCCAGCCCTCCCCTCTAGTTTCGCTCCGGGATGTTCATCAGCAAGATCGACCGCTACCTCGTGCGACAAGTGCTCATCAGCACCCTCTTCGCCGTGATGGTCCTCAGCGTGGTCCTCATCCTCGGCAATGTCTTTAAGGAAATCAGAGATCTTCTCGTCAATAAAAGGGCGCCCATTTCCTTCGTCGCCATCTTCATCGTTCAGCTCCTCCCTTTTTCCCTCGTCTTCACCATCCCTTGGGCCTTCCTCGCCGCCGTTCTTTTGACCTTCGGGCGGCTCTCGTCTGATCAAGAAATCACCGCGCTTCGCAGCAGCGGGATGAGTCTCTACCGCATCGCAGCGCCCGTCCTCCTTCTAGGGCTCGCCTTTTCGGGAATCTGCCTCTGGCTAAATGCGACCCACGCCCCGCGCGCGAAGTCGGCCATTAAGCGTCTTCTCTATGACGAGATCAGAAATGACCCTCTCCGCCTCCTCGACCCGGGAGTAGTTCAGTCTCGCCTGAAGGGGCAGAAGATCTACATCGATGGGCGTGAAAATGACCACACCCTCATCGGCTTTCACGCTTATCAACTCTCGACCGAGGACCGGAACGCGCCCCCCCTTGGATATCTTTATTCGAAAAAGGTGACCCTTGATACCGAATCGAAGGAACAGCAGTTTGACCTCCAGCTCAACACCGGCTACGGAGAGGTCTACGACAAAAAAGGAAACCTCCAGCAGTTCTTCGCCGACAAGGCCGAGCCCTGGGTCCTGACCTATCCCCTGCGTGGTCGCCAGCTGAAGCCGAACACTCTCGATAACCAAGAGATCGCCGAGATCCTCGCCAATCCACCCCCCGAAATCCCTCCCGAAAAGTTGCCCCGCTATAGCTTCGAGCGGGATAAGCGCTTCTCCTTCTCTCTTGCCCCGCTCGCCCTCGCCTTCGTCGGAATCCCGCTCGGGATGACCTCGCGCCGGAAAGAAAATTCCTCAGGAATCGTGATGAGTATCGTCATCGCCTTCGCTTATTTTCTCCTCCTTATCCTAGCCGAAGAGACCCGGGCGGATCACCTCACCTTGTCACAATTTCTCCTCTGGCTCCCCAATGTCCTCGGAGTTGGCCTCGGTATTTGGTTTCTCCGAAAAGCCTCCATTAAGGGTTAATCGACCCTTCTAACAAACCTTGCCTTGCGGGAGGGCAAGCGTGAATCATAAGGTTACCCCATGAGAGAACAAGGCGGTCGTAAGCGAAAAAGCGCTCGCAAGCTTCAAGCGGCCTACCGTAAGTTCCAAGACTGGTGCGCTGACAATCCCATCCGCCTCTTCACCTTCGGGGATTCTCTTAAAGGCTACTCTTTTGAAACCGGGAGACTGGACCTGCGGGCCTCGCTCAATGTCGCCCTCCTCGCCATCCCTCAGGGAATGGCCTACGCCGCGATCGCGGAACTCCCGATTCTATACGGCATCATCTGCTCCGCCGTCGCTGCCATCATCGCCCCGCTCTTTGCGAGTTCCCGCCAGACCATCTTGGGACCGACCAATGCGACCTCGCTCATGGTCTTCAGCTTCTTCGCCGCGCAAGGGCTCGCGACCCCGGAGAAGCTCGCGCTCATGCCTCTCCTCGTCCTCATGGTCGGGATTTTCTGCCTTATCGGATCCATTCTTAAGGCTGCCGATCTCCTGCAATACATCAGCCAGAGCGTGCTCGTCGGCTACATCACCGGGGCCGCCTTTCTCATCATCATGAATCAGGGCAAGCACCTCCTCGGAGTAGCGGAGGTCGTGGAACCCGCGAGCAATTTCTTCGGAATGCTCAATGGCCTGCTCGACTCCTCTCCCTCCTTTCTCTGGCAACCCGCAGCGCTCGGCTCGGCCACCTTGCTCGTCTACTTCTTACTCTCCCGCTTCCTTCCCGCGCTGCCTAATTTCGCCCTCACCCTAGGCCTCATGGCGGGAGCCTCAGCAGTCGCCGGAAACACCCTCCCCGGATGGTCAGAGGCCGTTCCAAACTTCCCCACGTTCGGCCTCGCCGACCTCCAACCGAAGTTCCCGACCGCATCTGAAAATGGCATCTTTCAAGACATCTCCACTCTCATGGGAGTGGCCCTCGCGATCTCCTTTCTAGCCTCACTGGAAAACACCGTGATGTCGAAGTCGATCGCCTCGCGCACCGGGCAGCGCGCCGAGATTAACCAAGACATGATGTCGGTCGGGATGGCCAACATCGCAGCCGCTTTCACCGCTGCGATGCCAGCCTCGGGATCGCTCACGCGCTCCGCGCTGAACTTCGAGTCCGGGGCCCGCACCGCAGTCTCATCCGTTCTCTCGGGCCTCTTCTGCCTCATCGCCATCTTTGCCTTCGTCTTCATGGACCCCAATCCGGTCTCCTTCATCCCGAAGACCGCGCTGGCCGCCCTCGTCGTCGCCGTGGCAGCCTCACTTGTTAAGTGGAAGAACATCCGCATCTGCCTCCGCTCGACCCCGGACGATGCCGGAGTCCTCATCATCACCTTCGTCACCGCCCTCATCGCGCCCCTCTACGTCGCCATCTTCTTTGGCGTCTCGATCTCAATCTTCCTCTTCCTCCGAAAAGTCTCCAAGCCCCACCTCGTAGAATATGAAATCTCCGATCAAGGTGAACTCCGGGAACTGGGCCAGAAGAAAGCACGCCCCATCCCCGCCATCTCGATCGTTCATGTCGAGGGCGCCCTCTTCTTCGGAGCTAGCGAACTCTTCCGCACCCAGGTCCAGCGCCTAGTCGTGGATCCTAATCTGAAAGTCATCATCCTCCGGCTGAAAAATGCCTACCATCTTGACGCTACCAGCGTCATGGCGATGCGCGATCTCATCAAATTCGTGCGCTCGCTTAATCGACATCTCATCATCTCGGGAGCGACCCGGGACGTCTACAAAGTCCTGAAAAGTTCCGGTGTCCTAGAAACCTTGCAGCGAGGATGCATCCGCGAAGAGGGCGAAACAAACCTCTTCTTCTACGCCCCGAGTAACCCGAATATCTCGACCCGGGACGCCCTCCTGAGAGCCCAAGAGCTTCTTGGAACTAAGAAAGCGGACGTGAAGATCTTCTACGATCCCGCACACGATAAGAAATAGAAATCGCATATTTTGAGTGTTATATTGCCTCTAAAGATAAATAACGCGCTCAAATTCAGAACTAGTTTGTTCACATGAACAATTTATGAGGGATTGCACTCTCGAGGATCGTGGGGAGTAATTCCTCTTTCCGCCCCTCCTTCCCTCCAAGCTGGCCAGAAAAAAGGCGCCTCCCTTAGCGGGAAGGCGCTCTTAAAATCTGAGCTTAGAAGGCTAGCCCTCGTAAGAACCCTCGACCCGGGCGGCTACGTCGCGATAGCCGTAGTCGACTTCGTAGATTTCCTTGAAGCACTCGATGGCTTCTTCCTTCCGCCCACTATCGGTATAAATAAGGCCCAATTCGTAAAGGACTTCCTTTTTAGTAGAATCCATCGTCACGAGTTCCGTCTTCGCATCAGTCAGCTGCTTGATCGCAAGGTCCGTCATTCCCTTACCATTGAAGGTCCGACCTAGAAGAAGGAGAACCTTGATTCTGATATGAGGATTTCGGGTAGCTTGCTGGAGATGAGGAATCGCTTCGCTGAAGTCGCCCGCATCGTAATAAGCCTGACCGAGATCATAGCGTAATTTGGGATCGGTCGGGTTCTGATCGACGCGTCGCTTGCACTCTACGAGGCGCTCGTCGAGACGGCCTGCTTTGATCTCCTTCAGCTGAGCCTGCAGCTCGGCATTGTCAGGGTCAGCCGCCGCTTGTTCCTCGAGAAGCTTAATGTTCGCGGCCTTAGCCTTGTCGCCCATGGCCTCCGCTTTTGAGCGTAGCGCTACATCTCCGCCGGAGACCTGGTGAGCCCAATCGTAGAATTGCTGAGCACTCGCCCAATCTTCCAGCTTCTCGTAGGTCGATGCGAGATCCTTAACGACCGGAAGGTTGTTCGGGTCGGCCTCGTATTGCGCGGCAAGGTCGCCAGCGCGCTCGAGAAGCTGCTCGTTGGTAAGGGCCGAGCGCGAAGCCTTCTCGAGGCTCGCCGCTTCATCACTCTTCACGACATCGCGAAAGCTCGAGGTCTCAGAAAGCTTATTGGACTGCATCGAAGCCTTGGCCGAGCAATCCTTCTCGCCCTTGATCGCCGCACCATCAGCTGGGTCCTGCTTAACGATATCCTGAAAGACCTTCGCCGCTTCAGAGTGCATGTCGCGGAGGATGTAGAAGTTCGCCAACTTATGAGCGAGCTTGGTGTTCTCCGGGTTCCCCTTACGCGCCGTCTCGAGCGCGAAGGCAGCCGTTGAGAGAAGGTTAAGCTTGAGACAGGTGTCGTGGAGGACATCGTTGATCGCGGCGCTAAAGGGATCTTTTTCGAGCTCCTTTTCGATCGCGACCAAAGCAGCGACGGGATCTTTTTTGCTCACCCGTCCCAGATTCCCTGCGCCTGCTGATGTCCCAAAAAGTCCCTTCTTCCCACTTCCCGGAGACGCTCCGGTGGCAGTGATCTCCGCTTGCCGCAGAAGCTTCCGAGCATGCAGGAAACCGGGCTCCTCTTTGAGAATGGCCTGCAGGAACTTCACCGCGTAGCCGGGATTATTCCGCTCGACGCTCGCTTTAGCGTTCTTCCAGTGGTCCTTAAGGGCGGCAGGCAGTTCGGCCTCAGTGATTTCTCTAATTTCTTTCGTGTCAGACATGGTGTGTGCGTAGGTCGAAGACTTAACTAGCGAGATCATGCGAGATTCCTATCCCTTGGCAAGAAAACAGGGCGTTTCAGGGCACTTTCCCCATCCTTTTCTGCGGATTTTCTCTCTCCAAGGAGCCCTCTCCTAGCGTCGACGCCGAAATTTCATAAACCCTCCCCCACTCCTGCGAGGGGGACGAGCGGCACCTTTCGCCGCTTTGCTAGGCGCTTTGAAAAGCCGGTTTTTACTTGGCGCGGCGGGGACATAGGGATCAAGGCCATCCTTCGGTGGCAATAGCCCGGTATTTGGCAGGGACGCGCGCGCTTCGCTTGTGAAGCTACTCTCAGCCTCGTAACCATCCCGGAAGGCACTATACTGATGGGTATTACTGATGATCTGCGGGCGGAGAATGACGACCAGCTCGGTGCGGTTCGAGCTCTTCGTAGTGCTGCCAAAAAGTTTCCCGATACCGGGAATCCGGCGCAGGTAGGGGATGCCGTTATTGGTATTACGATCGGACCCGGAGATGAGCCCTCCTAGAATGATGGCCGAACCATTTTCAACGGTTACCGAGGTGGTAAGTTCCTCGGTCGAGATATCCGGCACCACGAGATTACCGACCGTCCGATTTTGGCCGACCTGATCCCGAACAAGCGAGATCTCAAGAGTAACCTTGTTTGCTGAATTGATGAGCGGCTGGATCTCAAGCTCCAGCTCGACATCCTCGTATTCAATATTCGTCTGGGTTCCGAATTGGGTGCTCGACGTCGTCTGCGCCGGGATGGCAATCCGCTGGCCGGACGCGATGCGGGCGACGCGGTTATTCCGCGTGGTGACAGTAGGCCGATCCAGAGCCTTGAAGTTGGTCTCACCCTCGAGAGCGTTGACGAAGACGCCGAAGTCATCAAAGGCTCCATAAAGAGAGAGGCCCGTTCCGGCAGTCCCGGCTGCGGTGAGGAGCTCCGCTAAGTTTCCGAGTTCACGCGGGTCAAGCGTCGAGGGCACACCCGAACCACTATCGAAGGCAAAGTTTCCCGCGCCACCATTTTGCGTGCCACGGAGAAGCTGCGCCATGCTCACTCCAAAGTTCAAATTATCGCCGAGGCCATAACTCCCGATGACCGCCGAGATGACGACTTGCTCACCCTCGGTATCAAGGTGGGCGATGAGGTTTTTGACAATTTCGATGTGATGGGGCGGGCCGTTCACGATAATCGAGTTATCGATGTTATTGGCAACCAGAAGCGATTTTCCCACGGTAAGAGCCTCCGGCGCAGTGGGAATTTCCTGCTCTTGGAGCGAGGTCCGGCTACCGCCACCGCCGCCGCCATTATTATTGGTGTTCCGGCTGTTGTTGGTAGCGCGATTAGCTCCTCCTTGATTTGTGGTGCGACCACCGGCCCCCTGAGCTCCACCTCCTTGCCCGGCGGTCTGGCTAAGAGTCGCTTCGATGGCATCGAAGGCGATGGGAAGAAACTCGCCCACGCGGAGATATTCTAAGCGATAGGTAAACTCATTACCTGCCGCGCTCTGGATGTCATATCCCCTGATGAGCGCTTTGGCGGTCGCGATATCCGTAGGACGTCCGACCAAGAGGATGCGGTTGGTTCGTGAGTCGGGGAGAATTTTAATGGGAATGTCCTCCCCTGCTCCACCACTTCCGGCAGCTCCATTATTCAAGCCCGGTGGGGTGACTGGGGCCCGGCGATTGGTGCGAGTCGTCGCTCCGCGGCCGCTTTGCTGATCGTAAATATCATTGAGCTGCTCGGCGATCTCATCGACATCGGCGTAGACGATGGTGACCCAAGCTTCGGTGACCTCGCTGGAGACATCAATGTCTTCCTTGAGCTTAATCAGCTGCCGGATCATAGCGGAGTTTTCCGTGATAATAAGAGAGGAGGCATTTGTCACCGCCGTGATATTGCCAGCGGGATTCGACTGACCCATGACCTGCTGAAAGACCCGGAGGGCTTCATCAGGCTTAAGGTTCTTAAACTGCATCCGGTAAACGACAAGCTGGTCGGTAAGTGGGAGGCCGAGGGGGTCGTCGATGTAGGCCTTGGGCGCGCCTCCCGTAGCCGGTGGCACCCCGGAGGCGACGATCCGCACGATGTCTGGGTTAAGCGGATCAGGAAGAATGGCCAGCCCTTCTGCCAGCAAGGTGATCTCGAGAAGCTTGGCAATCTCCGCGTTTGTGAGCGGTCCCTTTTGAGAAAAGTAGGCCTGAACTTGGGTCGCCTGAGAGGTGATAATGACCCGTTTGCCGCTGTGCTTTTGATAGAGCTCGGCAGCCTCTGCTCCGGTGAGGGTCGGCAGAAAGAGGGGCTCGCCATCCCTGACCGCGATGGCGCTGGGATCGAAGGCAGCACGTTGGCGGACCGCGCGGCCGGGCGCGGCAGGTTCAGCATTCGGCAGCGGTGGCTGAGCTCCGGGAAATCCGGGCAGCCCGGGAGGCGGGGTATTTTCTGGCTCCTGCGCGGAGACAAGCGCGGTCAGAGCTAGAAGGAAAGCGATGGAACGGATCATAAAAACGGGGATGAGAGAAGGTTACTTGGTCTTTGGCTTTGGCTTCGGAATGTAGCGGGTCCGCGGGGCTTTTTTCTGCTTTCCAGCGGCCTTGCCTTGGCCCGCGGTGGCGGGAAGTCCCGGCGGGACTCCTTTACCCGGCACTTGGTTCGAGACCGGGGTAGGCTTAGGCGCCTTTTTGTTCGGCCGGGGCGCTGGCGCCTTCCGGATCGTCAGATATTTGGCGTCAAAGGCGACGGTGCCCCGGTGGATTCCTTTCTTCAGGACGACCTCGGTCTCAAGCATTGAGCCAGACCCCCGCTTCACTTCCAAGATGGAAAATTCCTTCGCCAAGGGGTCAGGACCGGGAACGCGAATGCGCTGCTTGGTGTCTTTTTTGTTTAAAAGGGTCACGTAGTTGCTATCGGCATATTTCTCAAGGCCCACAAGAACCCAGTCGTCGAGGTCGTTTTTGACATCCGGAGCGATCTCGGGCGGAGGATCGGTGATCGGCGAGTTCTGCCAGAGATGATTGTAGCGACTCACCATATATGTCTGCGGAGGCTCGACCGCCGAGGCTTGGAGGGTGAGGAAAAGAAGGCTGAGGAAGAGTTTCATCGTTTTAGAGTGCCGAATCGTCGTCGCTGAGAGGAAGTATGAATTTTTCGACCTCGACCTCGCAGTCGACCTGAGTGAGGTCGTTATTGACGGGCTTGATAATGAAGCGGGTCATGACTTGCAGCTGGCGACTCTGCCGCAGCGTCATGAGCCACTGCTGGATCTGCTGCTCGCGGCCACTGACACGGTATTTCACGCGGACGCGGTTGTAATTTGCTCCTTCTTGCCACGGGAGAATCTTCTGATCGCGCACGACTAGGCCCCGCTTTTTCGCTTCCCGCTCGACGAAGGATTGTAAGGCCGCTTGCGCTTTCTGATAAGCGATAGGCTTCCCCTCGCTGCGCTCTAACCAAGCGGCGGCACCATCCCAATTCTCGCCACTCTTCATAATCTTCCCGTTCTGGACGAGTCGATTCTGCGCCGCCTCCTGCCGGGTTGTCAGGAGGGCCTTCTTCCCCTCGTAGAAATTTTTAAAGAGAAAGAAGTTCAGCACCACAAAAAGGGCGCTGAGCAACAAGATCAGAAGATTTTTTTCCCGGGGTGTCATGAAGTGAGATTATTGCGGAACCTTCGCTGTATAGGTAAAGCCCCAAGACCCAGTCCTTGTCGGTGCTTCTGGCTGAATGATCCATTCGAAATCCGCAAGCTCGGCACTGCGCCGCAGCGCGATCGCGAATTCGGCGATGTCGGCGGTGCCCTGAGCCTCTCCTTTCAAGACGATATCGCGGACCATCGTCATTCCTTGACCCTCGACCAGCTTGGGCTGATTGATAATGTCAACAAGGGTGAGGCGCACCTTCCGCCCGGACTTGTTAGGGAGGCACTCCGCAACGCGGTGATAAATTTCGTAAGGATAGAAGTTCGAGTCCACCACTGGTGCCAGCTCATCCCACTTGTCTTGAAGCTTGATTAAGTCAGTCGTCCCCCCGCTCAGTTCTTGAATTTCCCGCTCGGCAGCAATGGTCTCTTTTTCAAGCTTCTGAAGGTCGGTGTAGAGGTAAGCAGCGAGGCCGAGGTAGGCAAGGATGAGCACCACGATTGCGATCCGGCGATTTCTCCTTGAGGCCTTTTCTACTCGTTCGGCGCGGACATCTTCTGGCAGGAGCTTGCTCGGAGGAAGCGGCCAAGTCGGGCTCGGTTTAGGAGTGGCACGAGTTTCGAGCGCGATGCCCCGCGCGAAGGCCTCCACTTCCTCGGGCCGTGCGTCCTCGACCGAAGCGGTCGTCCAGACCACTGCTTCTTCAGGCATTTCACAAAGGAGGCCCTGAAGCTGAAGCTGGGTGAGAGCAAGACGGGCGTCTCTTCCCGCCCGTTCATCAAGGAGGTCGCCGGGCAGACATTGGTAATAAAGGACCTTATCCTCGCGACCGAGGGCGAAAACCCAGCGACCAAGTTCTTTCCAAACGGCGACCTTTTGCGCGGGAAGCGGATAGCAACGAGGCGAGATGTCAAATGCCTGCGGACTGCGCTTCGGCAGCTCGCCTTCTTTCGGCTGGGAGAGAACGACTGCGGTGAGCGAGGTCTCTTCCCCCTCGACTTGGTAAACGAAGTGATCGGTGAGCTGGCCGCCATCAAGCGCGGGCCGCACGCCATTTCGCTCAAGGTGCATTTCCGCAAGGTCATCGAGGAGCGCGAGATCATTCGTTTGCGCTTTAAAAGGCAGCGCGACGAGCTGACGCACCGGGAGCGCCATCTGCAAGCGACCCGAGGGGTAACCGCCCACATCGAGCGCACGGCGATGCTCGCTCTCGGAATGCTTGCTAAGACCTCCCGTGATCGAACCTCTCCAGATCTCCCAGCCAGCGGCCCCGGGAATCAGCAAGGTTATCTCTCCTTTCTTAGCACTCATTTTACAAATTCTTCTCTACGGTTCACCACAGTCGGATTCCCGCTGCGGTTACGAACGATGAGGATCACTTTCCGGCGAACATCGCCAGAGAAACCAACACTTTCAATGCGATCAGTCGATCCTTTGTCTGAAAATCGTGCGGCCAAGCGCGCCCGGTCATCGCCGATGAGGCCCATGGCATCGAGAAACTCTTCTTTGCTCAGTTCCTCATCATCCTCGGTATCGCGGATGCCATCAGGCCCAGCGATCCCTTCCGTGGCATCATAAGCGTCCTCGACATCCATCTCGGCCGCGATCGCGAGAATTTCGTTGGAGGCCGCCTCGACATCAAGCCCCTCCCACGAATCGACGGTGAACCAGTCGCGCCAGCGAGGCTGAATCGACTCCACCAGATCCATTCCCCGAACCAATCGCATTTCATCCAAGGAGTGAAAATTACGGTTGTAGGGTTGATTAAAGATCCCTTGGCTCTCGTAATACTCAAATTCCGCTCCATTGAGCTCTTCGGTTTCGTTTTTATCGAACCAGTCGAGCAAGGCATCGGATACCTCGGATTGCTGGTCCGAAGCCAACCCCCAGTAGTCAAAAATCTGCCGCAGTAAGGATTTGTCCTGATTCTTAAGGATGAAGTTGATATCAAAAAACTTCCCCTCAGAGATCCTCGTCACCTCAAAGCCGGTGCCATCGCCAAAATCCTGCTTCATCAGCGGGTCCCACTTCTCGACGAGCGGATTAGCCGCAATCGCGATGCCCTTTTCGGCCTGCTGCCGTGCCTCGATCCCCGAGGTCTGCGATGCCACGACATCGACCTGATAAGCGACTACCCGCATCAGCGCCACAACTGCGAGACCCATGATCGCCATGATCCAGAAGACGGCTACGAGAGCGGCTCCACGGGATGCTTTTTGTGAAATCCTCATGCCCCTTAGTTCTGCCTCGGGTTCAGTTTTTTGGGAATCCAGAAGACCCGGCGGATCACCTCACCGTTCAGCCCGAAGGCGATGTTCAGCTCGACCTGCGTCGGCAGGATATTCTGCTCCCATTCGTGCATCCCCACCGTCTCGTCATCCCAGTCGACCGGAAAGGTCTTCGCCCGGCCATTCAAGACGCGCCATTCACAAAGCCGGATACCGGAAAGTAAAACGATCCTCGCGATGGGCTCGATCCCACGTTCTGCAAGGGATTCCTCCGAGTCGAGAATCGCCTGATCGAAGTATTGCAGCTCGATCTCAATCTGGCCGTCCCGAAGCGGGATGGTGGTGATCCGCATCGCCTCCGCAGAGATCGGCGTTCCGCCCCAGTTAAAGGAGGTCGGGACATTCTGGAAGGTCATATCCGAGAGATACTGGGTTCCGTTATCCCTATAAGTCAGCTCCATACGCGCATTTCCAGGTAAGCCCTCGAAATGACGCCGCAGGAGAGTGAAAAAGGCGTCTCTCGTGATCTGCTCAGTCTGGCTATCCACCGTCAACCGGGTCGATTTAATGGTGGCGTCGGCAAGTTTCATAATCGCCACGATGAGAATCCCAGAAATAATCATCGCGAGAATCAGCTCTAGAAGCGTGAATCCTCGGCGAACCCTTGCGATCTGGATTTTCATGGCCTGTAGAGTTGCAAGTAGCGCCACCCCTCGGCGCTGATTTCCTGCTCGCGTCCATTTTTATACCAGCGACCCGTCACCGTGATGCGGAACATCTGCTGAAGCAGGCTTCCTTCCAAATTTTCAAATTCCAGAGGCTCCACCACTGTGAGAATCTCCATCTCATTCTCATCGACATCCGTAAGGGTTTCGCCCTCCTCCAGCGATTGTAAAGTCATCGCCTCAGTCAGGGCGCTATCGACGATCTGAGCCACCTTCATGCGCTCTTCGATCAGCCGAGAGTTCTGACGCATCGCGGCCAGCGCCTTGGTGAAACCGACCGACATGACCGCGAAGATCATGAGCGCTAGGATAACCTCCATCAGGAGAAATCCCGGCCGCTGACCCTTAGGGGGGAGAGGTCGGATTTTCATCTCGTCGTTTTAATGGTGAGTTCTTCATCCTCCGCCACCCCTGTGAGCGGATGATAGACGCGGGCGAGGCTGATATCGCCGTAGTCCTTTGAGAGTCGAATCGAGATCGGTTCACAGAGCCCCGCCGGCTCGAGAATCCAGATCAAAGGCTGATTATTTTCAACAACGAGCGCGTCAGGCTGGCCCCACCTCCGCACCGCCAATTCGTAAGCCTCATCGATCGTCTCAATGCGCGGCCAGTTCATCTCGTTGAGCGGCTTGGGGCCGGTGAAATCGGCCACCTCGTCCGAATATCGCGACGCCTCTGCAGGATCTCCGAACGGACGCAAGCGCGCTTCGTTTCTCCTAAGTTCCACCACAAACGGCTGCTGATAAGTCACCGCCAAAGCACGCCCCTGCCGGACGAGATCCTCGATCTTGCGGTGCTCATCGCGAAGCGCCGTCTCCGCCTTTGGGCTGCTAATCATAACCGCCGCCGCTGCCAGCACCACTCCGGCGACAGCCAGCACCACGATGATTTCCAGCAAGCTGAACCCTCCCTTCCGGGAGCGCTCTTGGACAGACTGGAGGACCCTCATGACTACGCTTCAAGCTTAGTCCTGACTGCCCATGTCATCCTCGTTGCCGAAGATCTTATCGGGCCCGGCACTCACGATTTCGTAATTTACGCCATCTTTACCGGGCATCCGATATTGATACGCGACGCCCCATGGGTCCTTAGGAACCTCGGGGAATGAGTTGGTCCAGTCGCGCGGAATTGGCGAGTTCGTAGGCTTGTTGACCAGCGCATCTAGCCCCTGCGCTTCCGTCGGGACGCCCCGCTTCCCGAGCATCTCGTAGGTGTCAATGTGACTGATGATGGTCGTAAAGTCACTCCGGACCCGCTGGACTCGCGCCTTGGTGCCGAAGGACCGCGAGGAGAAGATCACACCCCCAAGAATAACCCCGATGATCCCCATCACGATCACCATTTCGAAAAGGCTGAAGCCGCGGGCGAGACCACGGTGTTGTCGGTTGCTTGGAATCGATTGAATTTTCATTTATTTCGCTGTCAAAAGCTTACACCGGAGAGAACGCTCTATAAACCGAAACTTGTCAGTGCTTTTTCAAAGGATTTCCCCTTTTGAGCACGCAAATCTTTCCCTCCCACGAAAATCCCCTACGCTTTCCGCACCACTATGGCACTCGAAATCGCCCCCCCCTCCTCCCGCCTATTTCAAGGGTCTCGCAGCGAAACCTACCACAGCACTCCTGCCCTCCTCGGCATTCCCGTCGGAGAAGATTGTGAAACTGCTGCTGATATCATCCGCACCGCGTCCCATTCCCTCGGCTCCTACTCAGCCCGGATCGAGCAAGACTTAAAAGAAACCATCTTCACCGATTACGGAAATCTTGTCGCCGCCGCTGACTCGCGTGAGGGATCGGCCCGCTTAGTAGGGGACGCCACCAAGGCAATCCTCGGCACCGAAGCCCTCCCCATCGTCTTCGGCAGTGACGGTTCCTTTTCACCGGCGGTCGTGAGAGCTACTCTTGATCGCTTTCCAGATCTTACTGTCGTCCAAGTCGGCTCCGCTCCTAACCTCGCTGACGAAGTCGGGGGCGATCTGTGGCACCCCTCCTGCGCCACCACCCGCATCCTCGACCGACTTCCGGCCGACCAACTCCTCCAGGTTGGTCTCCGCGAGGGCCGAAAAGAAGACTTCGATGAAATGCGCGAGGACAATCGCCTCGTCCCGCTCCAGAACCTCGCCAAACGGCTCGGCAAAAACCCCCTCTACCTCAGCTTCCAGCTCTCCGCCTTTGATCCCTCCCTCATCTCAGCAACCGGAATCCACGAACCCGGCGGATTACTCTGGCGTGATTTCGAAAAATTGTGCGACGATATCCCTTGGAATCAAGTCCGCGCAATCGACTTCTCCGGCCTCATTCCCGATGCCGATCAGACCGGTTACTCGTCTCTCGCAGCGGCTAAAGTTCTCCGCGAGTTCATCCTCAGCCTCGCTAAGTCGACCTAATTTAGAAGGCATTCTCCACTAAGTTAACGTCCGGTTTTTCACCCTCCTGAAGGATGATTTCTACAACATCGTAGCGCCATGAGATCGTCCTCCGGAAGTCCTCGTCTTCCCCACGATTCTGCTCAGCGAGAAGCCTAAGCCACTCGTTGGCACCTCGCGCGATGAGAAGCTGCTTATCCTTATCGACCGCCTCAAGCGGTCGCCCGTATCCCCGGCGAGTCCTCGTTTTGACTTCGACAAAAACGAGCTGATCGAGCTTGTGACCACCGCGCATGACAAGATCGACCTCACCCCCAGAAGGGGCCCGGAAGTTGCGATAAAGCACCTTCCACCCCTTACGGAGTAAAAAATGCGCTGCGATCCGCTCGCCCAGCCGCCCCACCTCCATCGCACTTATTTTTTGGCCCCTTACCCTCAGGCGAGATGCCGAATTCAGAAGAGGGCTCAACCTCCCCACTAGCGCGCGAATGCTACCCATAAGATAGGAGAGATGCCGCTCATCTTTCTTAAACACTAGAAAGATGTTATCTTAAGATCATAGCCTATCAACTCGGTTTTAAAGATTATCACTTTCAGCTTCCTGATCGCCCGAGCGCAACGGCAGACAAAGCTGCGCTACCGGGGCAAACGATCGGCGATGAATCGGACAGGGACCATGTTTTAAAAGTGCCTCGAGATGAGCCTTCGTCCCGTATCCCTTATGCCGCTCGAAGCCGTATTCGGGATAAAGCTCCGCAGCCTCCCGCATCATCCGATCCCGCGTTACCTTTGCGAAAATGCTCGCGGTGGCGATTGATAAACTCTTCGAATCCCCCTTCACGATCCCCACGTGCGGATAGGGAAAATTTGGCACCGCCAAACCATCGATGAGGCACATGCCCGGCTCGACCCCAAGCGCTGAAACCGCCCGCGCCATTCCCAGATGAGTCGCCCTAAGAACGTTAACCCGGTCAATCTCGTCTGCTTCCACGATGCTTACCGCCCATCGAATCTCCTCATCCTCGATAAGTTCGTCGTAAAGAAGTTCCCTCCTTGTTTCAGTTATCTTCTTGGAATCATCAATTAAGGGATGGCTAAAACCAGCAGGAATGATAGCCGCACCGACTGAGACCGGACCCGCTAAGGGCCCACGGCCCGCCTCATCCACTCCGATCACGACCCCCAAATTGCCATGCTGTTTTTCAAACTCAAGATTAGCCATATCGACTTTCCCTATTCCTCCCTCTCGCTCTTTTTCACGCAATCAAAATTTTTTAATCCGCAAGCTGCCGTCTGGCAAGAGAACGGAGGACCCCCACCACCGCATTTGATAATTCTCTCAGCCATAGTCAGGCCGGGAATCCTTTTAGCAACTTGTCACCAGCCAGGTTGAGAAGAAGAGATCCTTACCCCACTTTTATCCCCTCCCTTCGCCCTCGTCAGCAGTAATCACTCGCCTCATTGGCAGCCAAACCACTGCCCCACTCGAGGGTTTTTTATTTTAGAGGGGATCCCTCCCCTGACGCTTGTGACTCAATCCTGATCCCCAGTTCTTTAAGAAGAAGCCCGCCGAGATCATCTGCGCTTGGCTTGACGCACTCCGCCTTCCCAAGCTTCACAATCTGAAGTTTTTCCTTCGTCTCACCGATCGCTAAGAAGATCTCTCTGCCCCCCGCGAGTCCACTGTATCTCGTCGCGTAGACTTTCCCCATGAAGCGCCCATCCCCACTCGGGCTCGTCATCATCTCGCCGGATTCCGAGGAGTAGCCCTCAAAATTCGCGCTGATAGCCGCATCAATCTGTTCTCTAATTTCGTCTGTCGTCATCGATTTTCTTGGTGCTCATCGAGTCTTCTTTTTTCCCCAGCCCTTGCAAGAATTTCCGCAGAACCTGCTCGGGGCACTTCGCGTAGTTCCGCTGACCTTCTCTACGAAAAAATGAACCCAGTTCTGCCTTCGTCACCACGAATTCTTCCCGCTTAAAAACCGCGATCATTTCTTCATCGCGCAGGCCCAGTGCGATCCGGAGCTTCTTTAAAATCTCGTTATTAGAGAGAAATGCGCGGGGCTCGGGGATGCCTCCATCAGGCCGATGACCACGCTTCTCGATTACTAGGCCATCGAGAAAGCGACACAGCATCACGTCGGAAAGAGCAGCAAAGGAAGGATGATCCTCGCGCCTCAGCCAATTCCCAACCTCGTCCAGATTCGTCTTGGCACCGCAATTCCGGAAACACTTGGCCACTGTCACATCTTTAAATTCCAGCGCGTAGCGCAAGCGGCGGAGAATATCGTTATTGGTCATCGGAATGGTCGTGGTTGCTCTCGCCTTCCTCATCATCTGGATCGCCACTGCTCCAGACCCCGCAGCTCCACCGCCAAGTCTCAGGATCGGCCCAATCTTTGACCGAGAGGGTGATTTCGATCTCATCGCCCAGTTGGGCCTCGCTCTGATCCAGCCTCAGGATGCGATACCCCCAGTGCGGAGCCCGCTCCGGGTCGAGCGGGCTCGAGCTCAGCACAAGGTCATCATCAACCCTCGCTTTCATGTAGACGACAAGGCCATCGATCAACCCTGGATTGATAACCTCTCGGGCAAAAGTAACTTTGTGAGGCAAGCTCGTTTCGGTCACGGTGTGGAGATCGACCCGCACCGCCGGAGAAGGCCGCCCGATAAAGTGCTTCACCACGCCAAGATCACAGCTCACCAAGCCGTGATATTCCGAATTTTCGGGACGGCTATCGGTCATGCTTGAGAAATCGAACCCGTGCACATCGGTAAGGTCCCAAATGTAGGGAACCCGCCGGGAATTGTGCACCGTGATGGGCTCACAAAAGAGCTCGAATTGGCTCGGGAGAATCACCCCTCCCGGCTTCAGTAAGCGGTCCCGGAGATCGCACACGTTCGGCACCATCGCTTCGTCGAAGAGGAAGTCCCCCATCTGCTCATGCACAATCACGTCCACCCGCTCCTCAAGGTAGAGGTTCGAGCTGTGGACGCCTTCGAAGTCGACATTATCAATCCCATTCTCCGCCGCCAGACGCATCGCGTGGTCGATGATCGAAGAATGATCAACCGCATAAACTTTCCCCGCACCCTGTCGTGAAGCAAAGGCCGCCAAAATCCCGGTGCCGGTCCCCAAGTCAATGACTCGATCGCCCGACTTAATCTTCCGACCGATCGCCTCATGATAAAAGCTCATCCGCTGCTTGTCAGCGAGCATGCGCTCCTGCGCATGGAGGTCTGCAAAGTAATCCTCATTGAACTGGCGGTATTTCTCTGCCGGAGTGGTCACCCGCTCGGGAGGATAGAACCAAGCCTCACGCGCAGGCGAGCTCTGCAGCCACTTGCGGAGCAGCGTGCAGAACCGCCGAACCTTCTGTGAGAATGAAACGGTAGCGCGTTGGATTGCAGAAAGACTCATCATGGCGGGTCGAAGCATCAGCGCGACCGATCCGAGACCCTAGAGGGAGGGCCTCGCCGCAAAAGTTAAATTTGAAAACATTCCCGAAGACTGCTCGGAAAGCCGCTCCCTTCTCAAGAAACCGATCCTCAGAACTTCTTTTCAATCGCCATCGTCAGACGATTTCTCCTCACTTGCACCACCGATGAACCGCGATCTCAGCCCCCGCTTCCGAGAACTCGTCTGCTCCGCCACTGAAGCCAGCTCGATGGAGGTCGTGGAAGTCATCCAAGAACTCTGGAGTGGCTACGGGCGCATTCTCCGGATCGGTCTTTCTGGCGGAACCACCTCCTCCGTGATCGCCAAGCATATCGAGATGGACTCGACTGCTCGTCACCCCCGCGGCTGGAACTCCATCCCCTCTCATCAGCGGAAGCTTAAGTCCTACCGAGTCGAGACCGCTTGGTATCGCGATTGGAGCGAGCGCTGCCGCCCTAGTTCCCGTGTCCCCCGCCTTCTGGGTTCTAGTGAGGAAAATGACGACATTTTTCTCCTCCTCGAAGATCTCGACACTGCGGGCTTTCCATCCCGCCTCACCTCCGCCACTCCCATCCCGCTCCACGCCTGTCTCGATTGGCTCGCTAATTTTCACGCCTCCTTTCTAGGGTGCGAGCCCACCGGACTCTGGGAGACCGGGACCTACTGGCATCTTGCCACGCGCGCTGAGGAACTCGCCCAACTCACGGACTCTCCCCTGAAGGAGGCCGCCCCCGCGCTCGATGAACGCCTCGCCGCCGCCCGCTTCCAAACCATCGTCCACGGCGACGCGAAGCTCGCGAATTTCTGCTTCTCACCTGCCGGAGACAGGGTCGCCGCAGTGGATTTTCAATACGTCGGCGGCGGCTGCGGGATGAAGGATCTCGCTTATTTCATCGGCTCTAGCGTCGAAGAATCAGCTCTCGATGCCAAAGAGCAGGAACTTCTCTCGCACTACTTCAACTCTCTCCGGGGCGCCCTTTCCCAGCACCATCCGGAGGTCGATCCAGACGAAGTTGAGGCAGAATGGCGGGCTCTTTTCCCCATCGCCTGGACCGACTTCCACCGCTTTCTCTGCGGCTGGAGCCCCGGGCACTGGAAGATTAATTCCTACGGCAAGCGCCTAGCTCGGGAAGTCATCGATGAACTCTGACCACATCGGAGGTTTACATCTAGGCAGCCGCTCCTGCATGATGCCGCAGCGACGCGACCTCATGAGTGAACCCGAATCTAACCGTCCGAAAAGAGGCAAACAAAAACTCTCCCCGCTCGGAAATTCTTCTCGCAAAGACGATTCCGCAAACGCCGCCGAGATCAAGAAGGCCCCCGGACCGATCGCTCCGACCAAGGCCGAAAGCGCCCTTCTCCCACCCTTCGCTGGCGTCTCCCCGAACGAAATTTTCGTCCCACAATCAAAGAAGGAATGCTGGGACGCCGCCGACCAGATCTTCGCTGCCGGAATCGGCGGCTTCGACACTGAGGCGAAACCCATCTTCCGCGTCGGCCAAAAGTGCGACGGCCCCCACGTCGTCCAGTTCGCCCTCACCGACCGCGCCTTTATCTTCCAACTCCAGCATCAGGAGTGCGAAAAAGTCGTTGCCGATCTCATCGCCTCTCACGAGGTTCTCAAGGTCGGCTTCGGCCTTCGTAACGACCATAAGCAGATCCGTGCCCGGCTCGGCATCTCGCTCAATCACGTCCTTGACCTCGATCAGATCTTTAAAAAAATGGGCTATCGAGGCCAGATCGGCGTCCGGGGAGCCATCGCTGTCCTCCTGAACCAGGGATTCAAAAAGTCCAAGTCGATCACCACAAGCAACTGGGCCCTCCCTAAACTCAGCCCGAAGCAGCTGCGCTACGCCGCGAACGACGCCTTCGCCGCCCTCAAAATCATGGAGACGCTCGAGGAAAATGGTCACCTCTAAGGCTCCCTAACCGCCCGCGAACACCGGCTGAAAACCCGCCTCGATCAGGATCTGCTTAATCTCATCTCTCTTGTCACCCTGAATGACGATCGCACCATCCTTCACCGTGCCCCCCACCCCGAATGACTTCTGCATCTTCTTAGCGAGTTCCTGCTTCTCGGGCAGCCCAATCCCGACAAAATTCTTCACCACCGTCACCGCCTTCCCCCCACGGTGAGCCGTCTCACGGATGATGTCCACCCGCCCACGCTGGGTGTTCCTATCCTTCCGCGCCGCCTTTTCCTCAGGCCCCGCCGGAAGATCCCCCAGCCTATCAAGCGCCCCTCCACCAAAGGCATTAGGCAGCTCAGCTTCCTCCTTCAAACGTGCTGCTCGTTCTTTTCTCCGACTCATCAGCCCCATCTAAAACGCGAATCGGTCATACCTCACGTTAATTCCTCAGAAAGGAGACTCCCAGAGGTAAGGCTCCAAGAAAATCAGTGGAGCCGCTGGTCGGAATTGGTCCGCCGACCTATCCATTATTAATCCGGCGGCATCGGCTGCGCATTGAATTGGTTTCGCTCTGAAATAGCTCCTCACCCGCTCTGGCGATTTCAACAATTTCCTCATGAAGCTTTCCTTTAAGATCGCAGTTCAGATATTCGCCGGGGTTGAGATCAGAACTGTAGCTCGGCAAGTAGTGAAGCTCGATTTGATCCTCCCGCTTCGCCACCCACTCTGCGCCTAATTTGGCATGGTGAACACGCAGGTTGTCCAAAATAAGGATGTTCATGCGCCCGGCATCCTTGATGAGGCACCGCAGGAAGGAGATGACGCGAAACTTCCCTTGATCGGTCACCTCTTTGCGAACCGGTGTCTTCCCTTATGGAGCATAGCCACGACCAATCTATTCCTGACTGCATATCCCTGTCTCATCGCCCCCATGAATTTCAGCTCCCTCTTTCGTATCTCGTGGGGACAAGGCGGGACAGGCTTCCTCCAGCCATTAATTCATCTTTTTTTCGTTGCGTTCGTAGGCTCGCTTGCGGCGCTCATCTAATTGTTCAGGCGGAATCGTGCGTGCATCTCGAAATTTCATCCGGTAGGACAAGGTAGACCTCGTGCCGTTTGTTTCATGGCCGGGTTATTAAAAAGTCTCCCCCTCGCTCTACTTCGTGAGATTTTGGCAGGCCTCCTTTTTGGTCCGGCCTTCGTTGGGTGATGTTCCGCATACCTAGGAGGGGTGCCGTAGCTCCGAATCCCACTTCCTCCTCCAAAACCCCTCCCGGCCTGTGATTCTTTCCCATTGCATCCCTCTCGGATATCCTTAAGCTTCGACCCGAAGCCGGAATGGTGGAATTGGTAGACACGCGTGATTTAGGATCACGTGCCCTTGGGCGTGCAGGTTCGACCCCTGTTTCCGGTATTTCCCCCCACCAAGATTCCTATGGAAGAACTTAGAGCTAAATTAGCTGGCATCGGCATCGCCGAAGACCAGATCGACTCCGTTATTGAGACCGTCTTTGACTTTATCAAAGAAAAGCTTCCCGAAGGTATGGAAGGCATCGCCGATTCTCTCATGAATGGCGAGACCACGAATTTAGGATCTATCGGTAGCGGTCTCCTAGAGAAGGCCAAGAGATTCTTCGGTGGCTAACTCACCAATCTCTCCCTCACTCTCAAAGGGCCCACCGGTTTTCCGGTCGGGCCGTTTTTTTCTCTCAAAAGCGACTGCCTCAACTTGCTTCCTACCGAAAAAGCCTTATTTCTCTTTTATTCCAACGTGACTCTGAAATCCACCATCGCCTACGCCTTAGTCAGCTCCCTCTCTCTAGCAGCAGCTGAACCTATCGATTTCGCTCGCGACATCCGCCCCATCTTAAATGCGAACTGCACCGGCTGCCACGGCGGCGTTCAGATGAATGGTGGAGTTTCTTTCATCTACCGAGATCTCGTCCTCGCCGAAGGCAAATCTGGCAAGGCCACCGTCATCCCCGGCGATCCCGAGGGATCGGAACTGATCGTTCGCATCACGACGGACGACCTCGATGACCTTATGCCTCAGCCCGATCACGGCCCACGGCTCTCGGATAAAGATGTCGCGCTCATTCGCCAATGGATCGAAGAAGGTGCCACTTGGAGCGATCACTGGTCTTTTGAAGCTCCCACACGCCACGAAGCTCCCGCCGTCACCCAGCACGAATGGCCACGGAACGCAATCGATCCCTTCATCCTCGCCAAACTCGAAGACGTCGGGCTTGCGCCAAATGAAGCAGCTGGTCCAGATCGGCTCCTCCGCCGAGTCTACCTCGACCTCATCGGACTCCCCCCTTCCCTCGAACAACTGGACGCGTTCGAGATCGCCTACAAAACCTCTCCTGATCAAGCAGTGGCCGATATCGTCAATGCTCTCCTAACAGAAAGTTCCTTCGGTGAGAAATGGGCCAGCCAATGGCTCGATATCGCCCGCTATGCTGACTCGGAAGGTCTCGGTGCCGACCGGCGCTGGACGACATGGCCCTACCGGGACTGGGTCATCCGCTCGCTCAATTCCGACCTCCCCTATGATGAATTTTTAAAGAAGCAAATCGCCGGCGACCTCCTTCCAGATCCTAAGCTGGACGACCTCATCGCCACGAATTTTCACCGCCTCACCCAGCAGAATGAGGAGGGTGGCACCGATAATGAAGAGTTCCGCATGATGGCCGCAATGGACCGGGTCAACACCACTTGGACTGGCCTACAAGGAATCACCTTCGAGTGCGTCCAGTGCCACGATCACCCCTACGACCCCATCAAGCATGAAGAATACTATCAGTTCCTCGCCTTCTTCAACTCAAGCCGAGATCTCGACCGTAGTAATCACTACCCCACCCTCCGCGTCCCCTACAAAACGAAAGATTACGCCCGCGCGATCGAGCTGAAAAAAAAGGCCGACTCTATCAATCGCAGTCTTTTCAATCAGTCGCAGGAACTCATTTCTAAAACCGATTGGAAAAAGGTCGACACCATGACGGTGACCTCCAAGAAAATGGGATCCACCTCAAAGATGGTCGATGGATTCCTCGAGTTCCATGCCACTGGCACCTTGCCAAAGGGAACTATTTTCAAGCTCGAGATCCCGAAGCCTAGCGGGCTCGATCGCCTCACCGCCTTCAGAGTTCACACCCTTCCTCTCGATCTCAAAAAAGCACTTCACTCCGGGACCCTAGGCGCGGTGCTCTCACGCATCAGTTTGAGCATAAGCCTTCCCGGCGAGGAAGAGCCGCGTAATATCCCTCTCCAGCGCGTCCTCTCGGATGATCCCGAGAACGTGCATAACCCGAACGATTCTCTCAAAGACGGAGCCTTGGGCTGGGGTGCCACCACCCACCAATACCACCCGCGCTCCTGCGTCGTCGTTTTGAAAGACGCCCTTGAACTCCCCGAGGGCTCCGTTCTCAAGCTTACACTTCAGCATGATTCAAGCGCCCCCACCGGACCCCTTGCCACTAAGCGAGGCCGCCTTGAACTCACGCAATCCCCTGAGCTCCTCAGCTGGACCTCATCTCCCGAAACCCGTGAGGCCCATCGCGAATATAGCACGACCAATGCTGCCTATCGCGAGATCGGGAAAGTCGCCCTCCCGATCATGCAGTCTCTCCCCTCTCACCTGGCTCGCTCTACTCACCTCTTCGAGCGGGGAAACTGGCTCGAAAAGGCGGAGCCCCCTCTCGCCAGCGGAACCCCTACATCGCTTCCCCCGCTTAATGCTCAGAGCGAAGAAGCGACCCGTCTCGATCTCGCCAATTGGCTCGCTAACCCCGCGAACCCCTTCACCTCCCGAGTCCTCGTAAGTCGCGTCTGGGAACAGCTTTTCGGCATGGGCCTCGTCGAGACCATGGAGGACTTCGGATCATCCGGCCTCGCGCCATCCCATCCCAAACTCCTCGATGACCTCACGGTGCGCTTCCAGACCGAGATGGCTTATTCACTCAAAACCCTCATTCGCGAGATCATGACCTCCGCGACCTACCGCCAGTCCAGCGAGCGCTCCTCAATGTCGGCCGAGAAGGACCCCCGTAACCGCCTCCTCTCACGGGGTCCGCGTAACCGTCTCTCAGCCGAGCTCGTCCGCGATAGTCAGCTCAGTGCCTCCGGGCTCCTCAATCCGACCCTCTACGGACCACCCGTCCGCCCACCCATCCCCGATGGCGTCTGGAAACCTTTTAACGATGGCCCTTGGAATGCCGCCGAGGTCGGCAATCCAAACCGCTACCGCCGCTCCCTCTACACTTATAAAAAGCGAAGTATCCCTCATCCCTCGACCGATGCCTTCGATGCGCCCACCGGTGAGGTCTGCAGCCCGCGGCGCCTTACCTCGAACACCCCTCTCGGAGCCCTCGTCACCCTGAACGACGAAGCCTTTTCCGAAATGTCCCAAGGACTCGCGCGCCGCATGAAGTATCAGACTGAGGGCGACACCCGCACCAAGCTCAGCACCGGTTTCCGCATCGCCACCTCGCTACAGCCCAGCGAAAAGCAGCTCTCGATCCTCAGCGCCCTCTTCGACCGCATCGCCGCCGACTTCACCGCTCATCCTGAGAACTACCAAGGCCTCGCCGCCAGCCCAGATGGAGCCGCCTTCACCATCGTCGCCTCAGCCCTCCTGAACATGGACGACGCCCTCACGAAGTAGCCCGGCCCCGGCTCTCACCCTTCGGAAAAAAAGGCCGCTCCCCTATAAGCCGGATTCTGTTCAGCTGTTCCATTTATCAGCCTTGGCAGTCATTTATCTTTGCGACTATTACCCGGGGATTTAGCGGGCGAGCAGCCCTTCCCCTGTTCTGTCTTGCACTGTGAGAGGTTTACCAAGCCACCTCGGTTACCCTCGGCGCGGTGGGCTCTTACCCCACCTTTTCACCCTTACCTTCCCGAGCCGAGGCAAGGAAAGGCGGTTTAATTTCTGCGGCACTTTCTGTCCGGTGACTCTCACGATCCACCGTCCCCCATTTTCATAGGGCACACTGCTCTGTAGTGTCCGGACTTTCCTCCAGTCCCACCGAAGTGAAACCAGCGACTGCCCGGGGAGCGGATCAGCACGCTAAGTGAGCGCCCCACTCAGAGCCAGAACAAATCGATCGCAAATACCACCACCATCAATATTGCCACGACAATCTTTAATACCAACCCCGAGACTGTTCCGATTACTGAGCCCACTCCCGAGACAGTCGCGGGCTTCACCGTCTTCTCCGCAAAAAGCCACTCACAACCTGCCGCCCCTAATAAGGGCCCCAGCAAAAGGCCAAAGGGCATAAAAAATAGCCCCACAATACCCCCAGCGAATGCTCCGAAGGCCCCCCACTTCGTTCCCCCAAACCAGCGCGAGCCCATCGCCCCACTCAGGTATTCTAACACTTGAGCTAGCACGAGCCCGATCCCCAGCGCAAGAAGCCCCCACCACTCAAGTCCCCCGTGATCATGGAGCGAGAAATAGGGAACCAAAGCCCCCGCAAAGATAAGAAGATGCCCCGGCAGGAAGGGAACTACCGTCCCTACTAATCCCAGAAAAACAAGACAAGCCGTTGCTATCCAAACGCTCCACGCGATCGTTATCTCTATAACTGAATCCCACACGACCGAAACATCAGGTTAAATCATCTTTTCAGCGATTTAAAAACTGCCTAAATTCCGCCGATCAAGCGTCCTATCACTTCTACGGATTTCCTCAGCTCTACTCCACTCTATGAAAAGTCTCCTTCTCCCTCTCCTCTTGGCTTGCGCACCCTTCAGCCCTGCCAAGACCGTCCTCTTCGACGGGAACCCCGATGGCTGGAAAATGGCCGGGCCTGGCTCCTTCGAGATCGCCGATGGCGTGGCGACGGCCAAGGGCGGCATGGGCCTCTGGTGGCACGAACAGGAGTTTAATAATTTCTCGCTCACCCTCCAATTCAAGATCGATGACGAAAAGCAAAACTCGGGTGTCTTTATCCGCTTCCCCGATCCCGGCGATGACCCCCTAGTCGCTGTGAAGCAGGGCTACGAAATTCAGATCGCTGGAAAAGAAACTGCAAATAATACCACGGGTTCTGTTTACGAAATTCAGGCCCCTGTCGAAACTCCCGTCAAAATCGGCGAGTGGAACAGTTACCAAATCGTCGCCGCGAACGAAAAGATCGCCGTCCTCCTCAATGGCACCCTAATCAATATCTTCGTGGCCAAGAACGGTCGGGGCGATGTGAAGGGATTTATCGGAATTCAGAATCACGATGAGAAATCACCCGTCCAGTTCCGCGACATCAACATCGATAACTTTGGAAAAGGAGGCACGCTCATGGAGGCTCTCGGCCGCGCTGGCATCGATCGCTCACAGCTCACCCGCTACTGGGCTCTCCGAAATCCAGCAGTCACCGCCGAACCAAACGAGAAGGGTCAAAAGGATTGGTATCGCCTCGCCGATCACGGACCCGCTTTTTTCCAAAGCTTTTCCGACTACTATAAGGGAGAATACCGACCCGAGTCCGCCATCAAAGGCCTCGCTCTCTCCTACTCTGCCATCCCTAGCCATCAGGCGCTCTTCAATCTCGAGACTCTCTCCCTCGTCACCGCAACCACCGCCGGCACTTCGCTCGATAACACCCCGTGGGCTGGTGGCCATGGCCAGGTCAACCGCGTCTTGAATAAAGGCGAACACCTCTTCACCGCTCCCTCAGGTCCCGCGTGGGCCGATCCCACCGGCTCCTTCGATGACACCCGTAAGATCCCCGGCCATGGCAACCTCCCAAATGCCCGCTTCACTGGCTACCTCCGGAATGGTAACGGCATCATCCTCGACTACACCGTGAATGGAACCCAGATCTACGAATACCTTGCCGAGAGCCGCAGCGGGCTCACTCGCTTAATGGAGTTCGATTCCCACGAGAATGAGCTAAGGTGCCGTCTCTCTGGCAGCTCGAGCTACGAGAACTTCGCCATCATGGTCGAGGGCGAAGGCGCTTCGATCGAAGATGTCGAGGGCACCCTAACCCTCGTTCTCGAACCCTCTCCTGAGCGTCGCCCGATTTCGCTTCTCTACTCGCGAACCGGTGACGGAAAGATCAGCCCTCCCGTCTCCTTCGGTCCTTACTTGAACGCGGGCATGGGGATTTCTCCCGAGATATTTGAGGTAAAGGGCCAGCTCGACGAGTCAGAGTCCGCGTGGCTCGTCGATACCATCCCCCTCCCACCCGCCCTCGAAAATTCTCCCTATTACAGCAAAGTTCGCATAAGCGACTTCGACTTTTTCTCAGATGGCGATCGCGCTCTGCTCTCAACTTGGGATGGTGACATCTGGCTCGTCTCCGGGCTCCATGAATTTCAGACCCTGACTTGGAAGCGCTGGGCTACCGGCTTCTTCGAGCCCCTTGGCCTACGAATTATCGACGATGTTCCCTACCTCGCTGGCCGTGACGCAATCTGGCAGGTCCAAGATTTAAATGACGATGACGAAGCCGACGAGTTCCGCATTTTTAATAGCGACGTCCTTATCACAAACAACTTCCACGAATTTCAATTCGGCCTCGAAACCGATGATGAAGGAAACTTCTACTTCGCCAAAGCTGCCCCAGTTCTCCCCGGCGGCCGCGGGTTCGATAAAATCCTCCCGCATAATGGCGCCTTCATGCGCGTCTCTGCCGATGGCTCCACCCTTGAAATTCTCGCCACCGGGCTACGGGCACCAGGCGGAATCGGAGTCGGTCCCAATGGCGAAATCACAACGGGCGAGAACGAAGGAACATGGCAGCCCTGCTGCAAAATTAACTACTTCGAGCCGAAGTCTGGCACCAAGGCCTTCTTCGGAGTTGAGAATACTCGCCACGGTAATGAAGCACCCCTTACCGAACCCATCGCCTACCTTCCCATGACAGTTGATAACTCCGGCGGCGGCCAAGTCTGGGTAACCGAGGAAGCCCAGATTGGAATTCCCGCCGGCGAGTTAATCCACCTCTCCTACGGCCAGTCCAGTATCTACCACGTCCTGCGTCAGAAAATTGGCGACGGTCGCTATCAGGGCGGAGTGACCAAGCTGCCAGTCAAACTCGGCTCTTCCGCCCAGCGCGCCGCCTTTCATCAGGATGGCTCGATGTATCTCTGCGGATTCCGCGGCTGGCAGACTAATGCTGCCAACGAAGCCGCCTTCCAGCGCATCCGTTTCAATGAAGAGGCCGCCTACCCGATCCCTACCGCGATGGAAGTCACGCCTAAGGGGGTGAAGCTCTCCTTCGCTATCGAGCTAGACGAAGAACTCGCTAACGACCCCACCTCGTTCTCCTTGGAACGCTGGAAATACATCCGAAGCGAGCAGTATGGTTCAGGCCATTTCTCGGTCGATAACCCCGATCTCAAAGCTGAAAAAATCGCGACCCAAGAAGAGTCAAAAAAGGTCCGAGTTCATGACAAGGTCAAGGTGCTCAGCGCCCGACTTCTTGAAGACGGAAAATCAGTTCTAGTCGAAATCGAGGGCCACAAACCGACGCAGCAGCTCAAAATCGACTACGACCTCGAATCCGTCGATGGCGACGAGCTTATCGGGGTAATCCACAGCACCATCCACGAGATCGAGTAAAAGGTGCCCCTCCTATCGCTGCCCTTCCTAACAAGCCCCACTCCGAGAACGGAAATGCCCCTGCGCTCCCTCATTTTCCTTCTCCTCCCATCTCTCGCTACTGCCTCGCTCACTGCCTCCTTCACTCAGGGCGAAAAAACGACCTCAACCCAAGCCGCGCTCCCCTCCCTCTACGTCGAAGCGGATTCTCCTCCCGCACCAGGTCTCCCGCCCGGTGCCTTTAATTCCACATGGACCGGAACTCTCGTCATAGAAAAACGGGCTCGTCTCTCCTTCTCCTTCGAGGGCCAAGGCGACGCCACCCTCAAAATCGCCGGGGACGAGATCCTAACTCTTTCAGGAGATCTTTCCGCCGAACCATCAAAACGCCTGCGGCTCAATCCAGGCGAGCATGAGGTCGAGATAACCTACGCCTCCCTGCCTGATGGCTCCGGCTCCTTCCGCCTCATGTGGGCAGGACGCAGATCCTTCCCTCGCGAGCCCATCCCGGCAACTGCCTTCTCTTCTAAAGATAGCCTCATCGATCCCGCCCACCTCATCGCCTCCCAGAACTGCACAAAGTGCCACACCGCTGACTTTGGGAAAAGCGCCATGCCCGAACTCTCTCATACCGCGCCTGATCTCACCAACATCGGCGATCGCGCCAGCGAAGAATGGCTTATCCGCTGGATCGCAGAACCTGATAAACTTAAGCCCAGCACCACCATGCCAGCCATGGTCGATCACACCACGCCGGAGGGCGCACAAGCCGCAGCCGATCTCGCGGCCTATCTCGCCAGCCTAAAATCCACCGAGCCCGGACCCGCTCCAGACAAAGCGCTCGCCCAAGACGGCGGCGCCCATTTCCACAATCTCGGCTGCATCGCCTGCCACACCAAACCGGATCAAAGCGAATCTGACTTTGAGCTGGGCCGAATCCCACTCAATAACGTCGCCACCAAATACCGCGGCGATTCTCTCGTAAAGTTCCTCAAGCAGCCAAGCACGCATCACGCGGCCATCAAAATGCCAAACTTCCGCCTCAGCGACCCAGAAGCAGATTCTCTCGCCGCCTTTCTTACCACCGAATCAACAGGTCGCCACACCCCCGATCCCTCCGAGTTTGCACCCGGTAACATCGACCGTGGAAAGGCGCTCGCCGCCTCCCTAAATTGTTCCTCCTGCCATGAGGGTCTCGCTGAAACCTCCGCCAAAGCTCCCGCATTCTCCGCGCTCAAAAATTGGTCTCAAAAAGGCTGCCTCGCCCCAAATGAGAACCGCGGCAAGGCCCCCCGAGTCATCCTAGAGCAGATAGAAAAGGAAGCCCTGATCGCCGCTGCCCCCACCCTCCGCCAGTCGCTCCAGTTCGACACCGTGGCCGCTTTTGCGGCCCGTCAAACCCAAGCACTGAAGTGCATCTCCTGCCACGCGGATAACGGAATGCCATCGCTTCTGACCGGGAATCATGCCGACACCAAATCGCTCGTGGGGCACATCGATGGCCACGCCGAGAAGCTTGAGCAATCCCGCCCGCCTCTCACCCATATCGGCGCCATGCTCCACACTTCCTACCTCGAGAAAATGCTCCTCGGCACCGCCGAGCCGCGCCCGCGACCTTGGCTCGACATGCGCATGCCTGCCTTCCCAGCTTACGCCTCCGGGCTCGCTCGAGGGCTTGCCGCTCAACACGGCCTCGCCCCATCCACCCCATCCGCAGCGCCCCCCGATTCGAACCTCGCGACCGTCGGAAGAACTCTCGTCGGAATGACTGGCTATGCCTGCGTCACCTGCCATGCCACCGGAGGTGCCGGAGCCCTCGCCGCCTTTGAAGTCCAAGGGATCAATTTCGACCTCGCCCATCAGCGCCTGCGCCCAGATTATTTCCACCAATGGATGCAAAATCCCACCCGCATGGTGGCCGACACCAAAATGCCAAAATATACTAATGACGACGGCAGCGGACTCCGCCCCGATATTCTAGAAGGCGACTCCGCGAAACAATTCGAGGCAATACGAGCCTACCTCCAAACCGTCGCCCGGCCCCAAAATTAGCCAGCGGGGAGGATGACATCGATCGAGAGTGGCGGGAGTTTCACCTCCCCTACCGGCCGAGCGTAAGCAAGCACCTCCATCGCCAAAACCTCCGATGAAGTCCCTTCCCCTGTCCCCTCGACTCTGAAAATTGAAAAAATTCAATTAATTCCAAGCGCATTTTCGCAGGCCCCGACTCAGTTAAAAACCGTCTTAAATCATGAGCAGATGCCATTTTCTACAAAACGGAAAAGAGAGAGCCTCATGCCCTCGGCGCTCAGCCATGCAATTCAATCTTGCCCTTTTCCAATACTCCGCCATTAGGATGCCCCCGAACTTAAGAAGCTCCACCTCCGAGATTACAAAAAATGTTCCTTGCTCTTGTGTTCAAGTGAACCAAATGTATCGTTCGTCAACGTTAAGCAAATCGTTCTTATGCCCTCATCCCCCCTCCTCGCAATTACCCTCGCCCTTTTCTCCGGAGTCTTCTTCTCCAGCTGCAATACTTTCGCGCCTTCTCCTGAGCCGGCCAAGCCAGCAGTCACTCCCAAGGCTGAATTTGTCAACCCCCACCCCCCGGGAACCTACGCACACTTTAAAGCAGGTAAATACCCAGGAACAACCCGCACGTGGAAGAACGAATCTCTCCTCGCGAGAGCTACTCCTGCCAATAGCCGCGTAAAAATTGACATTTCTGACCAAAGAGGATTTCTCATGGTCGGCGATGAAGTCGCAATGGACTACCGGGTCTCTACCGGCCGCAGGAATAAGCATGATACCCCCGTCGGCCAGTTCAAGATTACTGAAAAGATCAAAGACAAGCGCTCCAATCTTTACGGCACGATCTACGACGCTGCCGGTAAGCGGGTCAAGGGCAACGCCGATTCCCGTAAAGACAAGGTCCCCCCAGGAGGCAAGTTTCAAGGTGCGCCAATGCTCTACTGGATGCGCTTGACCAACGACGGTATCGGAATGCACAAAGGCAACGTCAATAATCGCTACGCCTCCCACGGATGCATCCGCAGCCACTACTCTGCAGTTCCGATCGTCTTCTCCAAGACCCGGGTGGGCACTAAAGTGTCTATTCAGCCTTAACTCTCCCCACAAAATACGAGAAATATAGTAACTAGATGAAACGAATCCCCTCCCTCCTTCTCCTCGGCGCTACTGCCGCCCTGTTCTGCAGTTGTTCTGATCTTGGAACGTTAGCCGGCAAAGCCAAGACCGGTTCCTACAATTCCTTCAAAGCTCGTTCTGACTACAAGCAGACCGCCGAAGTCTATCGGAACCAAGACATCTATGATGCCGCTGCACCGGGCAACACCTCAGTCCGCATCGATCTCTCCGATCAGCGCGCCCAACTCCTTGTCGGTCCTGATAAAAAAGTAGCCATCGACACCCCAGTGTGCACGGGCAAGGCCGGTAAGCGCACCCCTACCGGACGCTTTCCGATTCAGGAAAAGATCGCTGACAAGCGCTCAAACATCTTCGGAACGACTTACTACAAAGGACGCCGAGTTCATGGCGGAGATCGCCGGAAATACCGCGGCCCTAAGGATAAATATGTCGGAGCATCGCTCCCCTACTGGATGCGTATGACGGGCGATGGAATCGGCATGCACGGTTCTAGCTATGTCCACCGCTACCCAGGCTCGAATGGCTGCGTGCGCACCCCTCATACCGTAGTCGACGACATCTACCGCAAGGTTGGCAAAGGAAGCTCCATCGTGGTCGTCCCGTAAACCTACTCCAAACTCATTCTACAAGAGCGCGCTTCTTCGGGAGCGCGCTTTTTTTTATTCTAACTACAGCCTCCCCAGCTGAATCTGGGAAAATACCCTCACGCCGTGTTCCAGTCACAAAAAACACCCGATCTCTCGACCGGGTGCTCATTTTAAAACGGTGAGATTACTGAGAGCTAATCGTCTGCCTTATAAGCCTTGTGACCTTCCTTTTTGTTATCCTTAAGCTTGTCGTAGACCTCGTCATACTTGGCCTCGTCTTCAGCCAATACGGCCTCTTCAAGCTCACAGAGAAGAACAAAGGTCACCCCGGTCAGACGCTTGTAACCTGCGGTCATCACCGCCTTCTTCTTAGCGTCATCGATCTTCTCAAAACCCGCCGGGAGATATTCTAGCCCCTTAATCACGGCCGCTTGAGCCTTCTGGATAAGCTCGACCTTGGCATCGACTGTTTCGGCACGGCGGAGGCGCTTGAGTGAACTGCTCAGCTCGCTCATCTGCTCACCCAGAGGTGTTTCGTCATCATCAGCGGAGACAGGTGAAATGAAGCTGAAGCCAATCATGGCAATAAGCGCGAGGGATCTCAATGAGGTGTTTACGGTCATACGGCTAGATTACAGCGGAAAGGCAGTCGTCCTGTCAAACTTTCTGCCGTGCAGAAGGAGTCAAAAACCGCTACCACTTCGACCTCATGATTCGCGGACTTCTTTTCGATCTCGACGGCACCTTGGTTTTCTCTCTTTCCGGAATTACCACCGCGCTCAACAAAGCCATGAGCGACCACAACCTCGCAACCTTTACGGAAGAAGAAGTCACTGAATTTATCGGGAATGGTGCTCAAGTCCTCGCCCAGAAGGCCTTAGGATCTGACCATGATCGCCTTGCCCCCTCCCTCTTCAAAAGCTTCCAAGCCCACTACCAAACATCGTGGAGTTCCGGCACCTCAATCTGCCCCGGGATGGTCGATCTGCTCACCCGAGCGAAGGCGCAGGGTCTCAAGCTCGGGGTGCTCTCGAACAAGCCTCACCACTTCACCCAAGCGATTGTGCACGCTCTTTTTCAAGAAGACCTCTTCGAACCCGTTGAAGGGCATCGCGAAGGGCTACCCAAGAAGCCCGACCCCACCACCGCTCTCCAGATTGTAAAAAATTGGGAGCTTAATCCTCAGGAAGTGGCCTACATCGGCGACTCCATGGTGGACCTTGAAACCGCTCAAGCAGGCCAGCTCGTTCCCGTCATCGTCGACTGGGGTTACGGCACCCCGGACAACTGCCCGCTTGTCCACTCAATGGCGGAGCTAGCCGACGTTCTTGGTCTGGTCTAGGTGCGCATTCGCTGCGTCAATCTGGTGGGACAAAATGTCCTCCTCCGGGTCATTTCGTGTCCGGGGGCAGCGGCACCGAGTGCCTTATCCCTTGATTTACCAATGCTTTGAGCACTTGGTCTGCCCCTTGCATCAGAGAAGGCACAATCAACCAACCCTATTCTAAAATGATGATCAACCGACTTGAAAACCGCCTTTTCTCAGACCTCGTAAATCAGGCTTTCCGAAGCTGCAGTTCCGCTCCCGCGAGCCGCGCCCCCGGTGCCTATCGCTACGAGGATGAAGACGCCTATCGCCTCCGCCTGGAAATCCCCGGCTTCAGTAAAGAAGAAGTCTCGCTCAGCGTGGTCGATGACAAGCTCACCGTGAAAGCTGAGAGCAAGACTTACGAAACAAGCTACGAGCGGACCTTCAACCTGCCCGACACCATCGAGCAGGAGAAGATCTCCGCTAAGCTCGAAAATGGAATTCTCGAACTCACTTTCCCGAAAGCTGAGGTCGTCGAACCCACCCCTCGCAACATCGAAATTAGCTCAACCCTCTAAAAATTATGTCTGAAAAAATGATCCCTACCGAACGCCCAAGGTTCCGCACTCAAGCGACCGAAGGAGGACTAGAACTCACCATCTTGCTACCCGGAGTTTCGAAAGAAAATCTTTCGGTCAACATTGAGGACCGCCAGCTCTCCCTCACCGGCGAGCGCCGTTTCGATGGCGGAGCGGAAGAGCGCGACTACCAGCTCGAGGTCAATCTTCACAAAGATCTCGACCCGAGTCAGATCGAAGCCCGTCATCAAGACGGTGTTCTCACTCTGAAGCTGTCCAAGCGCGCGGAGCTAGCCCCCCGCAAGATCGATATCCTAGCAAACTAAGTTTTGTAAAAGTGATGTGTGTGTGAGCGCACCGCCCTGAAAAGGCGGTGCGCTTTTCGTTTAAGGTGAACTTGGCGCGTTGAGTTCGGCAGTAAAATCCCGACCCGAGATGAGGCCAAGCATCTCCAGCTCTCCCGCAAGAGTTAGTCGCGCCGGTGACGCACCTTCGGTAAGCCTTCCGCAGGGAGTTTGCGTCGCAAAATTAGCTGCGTCATTTTCGGACAGGCGGAGAGTCAGGACCGGCCTCCCCGCCCGCCTCTCGAGGAGAAGAGGATGCATCCAGCAGGACACTGGTTTGTAGAACCATGGGTGCTTCCCCTCGGCCATCGATCTGAGCTGCCACTTACAGCGATGTTTCTCATCGAGGAAAACGCAGCGCGTCTTCGGAAAGTGATCCGGGAAATGTCTCGCACGCAGTTCGACTGGAGCAGGGACAGTTACGGTTTTCTGGCGACCGTTCGGCAAGGTCTCAACTCCCTCCCCCATCCTACTCGCCTCTTCCGGAGACAGGAAAACACCATCATGACAGCAGGTCGCGCGGCACTCACTAAGCTGGCACAGCGGAAGCGGAATCTCGAAGGCAGGGTGGTCGACAGCAGCCTCCCGCAACTGACCCGCGAGTAAGGAGACCGTCTTTGGATAGGCGCTGACGTTCACTGTTTAATCTGATCCTTCCGCGTGATCCGGATGACGAAGCGATGTCCGCCATACTCCTCCTTGGCTAATCCAGTGACAGAAATTTTCTTTCCCACCAAAGCTTCGAGATATTCCTGATCCAGTCCTTCCTCTGCGGCTGAGACCTGGATCATGGCGGCCAATACCGGCCTCCGCTCAGTAAAGTTCAGATAGAGCGTTCTGCCGGATTGCGAGCTATCGAATTCTAGGACCTCTCCTTGCAGGGTGACCGATTCCCCCGCCTTGGAGCGCACAATCGCTTCATCTTCGACAGAGTAACCCTTGAGGTCACTCCCCGCGACCTCCTCTTCTAAAATGACAAGCTCTCCCGGGTTCTCGATGATGAACTGGTCTGCGGTGCGCATCACTCCAGTCACCAAGACCAGACGTCCCACGACCTCGGGATTGAGCTTACCTTTGCGCGCCCGCGCTTCGAGCGGCTCGTCGAGCGCAGATCCACTTTCAAAGGTCCATTGCCCAGCCGAGCCAACCTTTTCAACGCGACCCCGTAGCTCGATCAAATTGCCAACTTCCCCGGCGCGCGCCGACCGATCGCCCGCATCAATATAGCTCACTTCAAGAGGCACCTCGACTTCCTCTTGTGCAGTCGTAGCAGAGCTTGCGGAATCCGCACCCCTATCACTCTGAACCACCTCTTCTAGAAGTTCGAAGTCTTTATTGTGCTCGAACTTGAGGAAGTGACCTCGACCTGTAGGCGAGACCGCGACTTCTCCTACGACACCCACTTCGCGGCCCACGACAGCCTCGAAGAAAGGCAGGTTTTGCGTTTTGCTGAAATCGCTCTTAAGTATCTCAGCGGCCAAGACCTCGCGCTCCGTGTCTTCTTTGAAATGCAGCAAAATCGCTGAACCGACATCCTCGATCGAAGTCACCCGGCCGACGAGACGGACCGACTCACCCGCCCGCGCGATGATCCCTTGTTCCTCATCCACTCCGAAGGTCCAACGCTCTGCGACGTAGTCATTCTCATCGATGAAGTCGTTCTCATTGAAGCGGGGGATTTTGAGCAAATTCCCCTCATCGAGAAAGCCGACGACATTGACGATCTTTCCCTCAATCTTGAGGTCGGTTGCATTGTCGAGCCTCGCTTTGAGCGGCAGCTCGCTCCCAGCGAGGGACTCGAAAAGCCATTCCCCTTGGTCGCTTACGGAGCGAACGCGACCGACCACATTGACCCATTTTTCGGAGAACTCGGCGAGTCGCGCCTCGTCATCGGCGAAGACTCGACGGTTCGTTTCGAGCTCGGAGAAAAGCGGCTTTGGCGGGCGGCCTTCGCGAGGTATTTTTCGTAAAGGTTGAACCGCCGGAGACGTCTCAGCTGGCTGTGAAGAGGCTCCTTTTTCAGGATCAGAATGCGCAATTTCCTCGGAAGCATCATGCATTCGATTCATGGCGAAGAAGATTCCGCCGATTGCGAGAACGCTTAGGATTCCCATAAGAAGGAGCACTTTTCCTAATCCACCACTCGACTGGGCGGACGCCACGCGAGTGACTCCGGGCGGCTCGATCACGGGGGGGAATACCGGACGTGCAAGGGGCGGACCTTTGACCAAATTGGCCAAGTGATCGAGCTTCGTCTGGGGGTTCACGGTGCATCCGGGCGACGATCCCATCGCCCAATCATCGACCCACTGATGGAGGTCGATGGTGAAGGTTTCAATCGCGCTCCCATCAGCCGCGGATGTGCGGACAATCTGGACGGGCTGAAAAGTAATCGCGCCTGCGTGCGGTCCGATCGTTTCTATAAGGGCGTAAGCCTGGCCTTTGAGAAGCTCGAGGTCTTCACCACTGAATTTCTCGTCCGTAAGGCGACTTTCGAGCGTCTCTCCATCCCACCATTGAGTGACAAACCACGGCTGGTGATCGACCTCATCTTGGCCTCCATCGAGAACGCTACGGAGGCAGGGATGGACGAGCGCTTTCACTTTTTCCAGACAGTCTTCGAATTGCTCGGCGGAGAGATTGGACGCCATTTCGTCACTGAGAACAATCCGGGTGAGAGCACAAGTCTGCCCCCCCTTTCCCGTGGCACGATAGACGACAATATTCGCCGACTGCGATAGGAGCTCTTCGATGTGATAATCCTGCTTCACCTGAGCCAAGGAATAACAAAATGATGGCTCCTTCTCCACCATATTCCCACTTGCTGAAGCGCTCGGGTCGGCTGATGCTCTTAGCGTTGTGAAAATGGTCCCTCTTCTCCTGCTCCTCCTCTTGGCGCTCCCCTCTCTCGGCGTTCGTGTCGCCACGATGAATGTCTTCTTGGGGATCGAAGAGCCAGGGACCACAAGTTACGATTCCCTCGCCGCCGTGCTCGGCAGGATCGATGCCGATGTCGTGGGACTTCAGGAAGTCCGCTCCCAAGACCGCTCAGGCAACCCCAGCAATCTCGATCAACTCGCTGGGGCGCTGGGCTATTCCCATGTCTTTGTGCCGAGTGGCAGCGATTTCGACACGAACTCCGACGTCGTCCTCCTCTCGAAGTTTCCCTTCCTCCGCACTGATAGCATCGGCTCGCCCTTCGGTGCGAAGGACGTCACGCGTATCCACGCTGCTGCTAAGATCGATGTCCCGGGGACCAATGATGATCCCACCATAATCACGCTCCACTTAAAGTGTTGCTTTGAGATGGATGATCCCTTCCGCCGCGCCGTCGAGATGGAGCGAGTTAAAAACTACCTCGACTCTGAGTCTTTGGACGGTTCAGACAATGTCATCGTGCTAGGTGATTTTAACCTGCTGGGATCTCCCCAAATTTTTAACTCCCTTCCGCCGGGGCTTCCATCGACCTACTCGCTCGGCTCGGACATCAGCTTTCCGGTGCGCTACTTCAGCGACCCCGTCTCTTACTTCACCGCCTATCCCCTCCTCAACCCGATGCCGGTGCAGCAAGACGGGGTCACTAACTCGACCTTCAATGGTGGTTCGGTCCTCGACTTCATCGTTGTCTCACAAGCGTTGTTAGACCGCGCTCCCGTGCTGGAAGTTTACAATAGCGAACTTGAAGGAAGCTTCCCGGGCCTCCCTAAGTCCGGTGCCCCCCTCCCCTCCGGAACCTCTGCGGAAGCATCGGATCACTACGCGATCTTCGGTGACTTTAATCTCGATTCCGGCTCGATTCTTAATCTCTCACTCGCCTCGAACGTCTTGAGTGAAGGAGGCGCTGGGACTTCCCTCACGGTGACCCTTGCAAGCCCTTCGACTGATCCAGTGACGGTTCTCCTCTGCTCAGCCGAGATTGATGAAGCGATGCCTCAGCTGCTGACGCTGACCTTCCCCGCTGGATCGACGAGTCAGACGACGACCTTTTTTCCGCAGGAAGATAGCATTGTCGATGGCGATCAGACTTTCGTTCTGATGGCCTCGGCTGCTGGTTTTCAAGGAGACGCGGTGTCAGTCACCGTTCTCGATACCGATCGCTCGAGCTACGAAATCTCCGCTTATGACACTCCGGTGGTAGAGGATTTCTCCGGCTTCGCAGGCACGGAGACGCCTGCCGCTTGGAACACCAGCGGCGGAATTTGGCTGGGCAGTGATGATGGCAGCTCGAGCGCCGCCGGACTACGCTCGTATGGCGATGATGGCTCGATCGGAATTTGGGCTGGCGGGCTGACCTCTTTCTCGGTTCAGTTTGAAAATCTGACCGGAGGGATCATTTCCACCCTCGAGATCGACTACCTCGCTGAGCAATGGCGTGCTGCTGCCGGAGGCGGCCTAGATCGGCTTCAAGTCTCTGTCGTGACCGGAAATGGCACCCTGCAAATCCCTGAGCTGACCTTTACGTCAAGAAACGATCTCCCGAGCGGGTCGGTCGCGGGAGGAGTAAGCACGCCGCTGAGCGCGACCCTGTCCGGCTTGAGTATCGCCGCAAACGAGACTTTTCAGATCGTCTTTTCTGCCGTCCCAGCAAATCCGAACTCGGGTGGAGGCAGCGCCGTTTTCCTCAATGAATTTCACTACGATAACAACGGCAGTGACAGCGATGAGTTTATCGAAATCGTGGTCGGCCCTGACTACCGCGGAAACCTCGCAGATATCCAAATTGTCCTCTACAACGGGAGTAACAATTCGGAATATGCCTCGCACGTGGGCAATACCTTCACCGCCGGAGAGCTCACCTCATCCGGCCACCAAATTTACTCGAAGGATATCCCCGGCATCCAGAACGGCGCTCCCGATGGCATCGCTATTGTGGTCGGCGGGGTGGTGAGTGAATTCCTAAGCTACGAGGGTGTCATGACCGCCGCAGACGGACCAGCCGCCGGGATGACCTCAGTTGATATCGGCGTCAGCCAGCCAACCACTCTGCCATCCGGCGGCGGGAGCCTAGGACGCACCGGGACAGCCAGCGGACCCGCTCAGTTCACCTGGGCACGCTCCACAGGTTCCTTCACTCAGGGATTAGTAAATGACGGCCAAGCCTTCGAGCCCTCGATCCCGGGTCAAGGGATCGCTTTGGATTCCCTCCGCGTCACCGCTCGAGCGACCGCTAGCCCGGCGGGCTCGCTCAGCCTTTCACCTGACTTCATTCTCACCTTCCCCACGCAAACCGGATTTAACTACGAGGTGCAAACCTCGACCGATCTTGCCACCTGGTCGTTCTTAGCGGCAGCGAGCGGGAATGGGGCCCTGCAAAGCCTCGATGTCTCCTCGCCCGATCCGCGACGCTTCTACCGCATCATCATTTCAACGGCTCCTTAAGCTCCACCGCCCGATTACTCTCCCAGGGTGGAAAAGGTCACCTCGCTTCTCGACAGCGCGCACGGTGAGCTGCTCGTTCTCGACATCGGCGCACCACGCCCGGCTCCCTCTCATGTAGGAGCCGGTATTGACGACGAGCCTACCCCCTTTTTCCCAAACCCCAGCTCGGTGAAAATGACCGCAAATTAGAACCGCAGTATCCGGCGCGACTCGCCTGAGAAATCGATGGCACTCCTCTCCCATCCCCCGCCACACCCGAATCATCTCATAGGGGCGAGAAGGAGGCCAAAGTGCTGAGGCGAAAAAATTCAGCGGAACTGGTAATCGCCAAAAGGGAACCGGGGTCAGCGTGAGCGCGATCTCACGAGCCCGGTCCGAGCAGCTCTGTGCACTCGCGTCAGAGAACCGGGCCACGATTTTTCGGACCTCATCTCGGTGGCTTGGCATCTCCCGTGACCATGGCGTGGCGTCTCGAAAAACAGCATCACCGTGAGTCACGAGAACCTTTTTCTGGCTCAGCCAAGCGATACCGGCGGGCGTGTGAGGATCATGATTCCCCCTCAAGAACAAACCGCGACCTGCCACGGATTCTTGCAGCTCCGCACACATCTTTTCAGCATGCTCGTGGCCCGTCTTTCGTCCTTGCCAGATGTCCCCGGCAAAGACGATTTTATCGCACCCCTCGAAAAGCGGCGCGAGCTGGGCGACCTCACCAATCCGCGTCGCGCTATGGCCTAGGTGAAGGTCTGAAAGAACGCGCGTCACTTGCCTGCCTCCCGCTGGCGCACCGCCTCATAAAGACAAACTCCGGTGGCTACACTGACATTGAGACAGTCCACCGATCCCTTCATGGGGAACTTCACGAGATGGTCGCATTCTTTCTCAGTGAGCTGTCTCATTCCCTCGCTCTCGCGCCCCATCACAATCGCGATCGGTCCCTTAAGATCGACCTCATAGAGCGATTGCTTGGCTCGATCCGAGGTGCCCACCATCCAAACGCCACGCTCTTTGAGAATTCCCATCGTGCGGGCGAGGTTGGTTACTTTGACAAAAGGGACATGGTCGGTCGCTCCCACCGAGACCCGGCGGACGGTGTCAGTGATTCCGACTGCCTTATCCTTCGGCGCGATTACCGCGTCCACACCCGCGCCATCGGCCGTGCGAAGAATCGCACCGAGGTTGTTAGGATCCTGAATGCAGTCGAGGATCAGAAGGAGCGGGGCCTTGTTTCCCTCGAGCAATTCATCGAGGTCACCCTCATCCAGAGGCTTGGCCCCGCGACCCCCGCTGTGGCGATTTTGCCGGGCTTCTCCTGCGCGCTTTCTCATGGACAGCTTCCTATCTCCCCGGCCACCCCTGCTCAAGCTTGCAAAAAAAATCAAGGTTCAGGGGCGAGTGTCTAAGCGTGCCCCTGCACGACTACTTCGAGCGCTGCGAGCCACTTCGACTCGCGGCCTTCACCTGCGGTGTGAGGAGAACACTGGCCTAAGGTGACCTCTGCATAGCAGCCTCTTGGGGCCGAGCTACTCAAGCTCCATCTGAATCAAAACAGCCTTTTCGAACCTTGGCAACTTCCACCGTCCTTTCTACAATCACCCTCCGTGAAGTTCGCCATCCTCGCTGCCCTCCTCCTCACCGGACCAGCGCAAGCCGAGGTGAAGATTAAAGATCTCATCAGTAAACTCAGCGCCGAAGACCGAATAGAGCGCGATCAAGCCACCGCCGCCTTGGTCCAAAAAGGCGTCGCGGATTATCCACAAATCCTTCCCGCCATTGCTCGAACTCATCAAAAAAATCCCGATCCCGAAGCGCGCGCCCGAGCTCTCAGCGTCCTCCGCCTCCTTTACAAAATCGAAGAGCTTAACGAAAACCCCGCCGTCTTTGGCTTCGTCCTCGGCTGGTATCTGGATCACGATGGTAGCAGCCTCAAGTCCTTCCCGCTCGTCACCTTCGTCGTCCCAAAATCCCCTGCCGAGGCCGCAGGATTCAAGCCCGGCGATGTCATCGTAGCGTGCGATGGAAAAGATTACCACTCGATCCAATCCCGAAATGATCTGGTGCGCGATCTCGGTGCCCGCCCCGTTGGGACCGAGGTCTCGCTAAGAGTAGTCCTCGGTGAAGATGCCGACCCCTCCTCCTCAGCTCCTAAAAAAATCGAGGAACTTCGCCTCTTAAAATCGGTCCCTCGGAGCGACTTCGCCCCTGTCAGCCGATTCAACGAAACCAAATTCCGCGTTTGGGTAAAAGCCCTCGTCAAAACCAACTAAGGCTCCGCATTCTCTAAAGTCGAGCCCGGCGGGAGATCGCCGTAATCAATCAACTCCCGAATCGCCTTAACTTGGAACTCCTCGGCCGCAGGGTAGTTTCTCTCTGCGAGATCAACTGCCTCCGCCAACTCTGCTGGACCCATCGCACCTCTCATCTTCTCACCAGCCTCCCTGAGCCACGGACCATCCTCCGCGTTCAGCTCGATCCCCCGCACCAGCGTCGCGTAGGCCCGAGCTCGGTCGAAAGTCTCCGCGCCTTCTCGTGAGTAGAGCCGGCCGAGCCGAGCCAGCCCGTATGAGCCTTCGCCAGCCGCATAAACGAAATTCGCCAACCCCCTTGCCGGGCGATAGAACTCGCCCGTTTCATCAGCGAGGTAGAAGGCTCCGATCAACTCCCGATCCGCTCTCCCACGGCCCACTTTGAGAATCTCGATGGCAGGAAGCGCCATCGCGGGATCTTCTTTCACTGATCCCCACTCAGTGAGATACGAGCGAGCAACCAACCGGGCAATCTTCAACTGCTCATTCCCCTGCCCGAAAGCCGCGCGGGCCAGTTGATAGACCGTTCCAATCGCCGCTGCCGAGTTGGCTTGCTTCGAGGCCTGCGACCCTAGGGAATATTCCAGCGCGATGGCGGAGCGGTAGGAAGACGGCGTCGCGGCCCCTTCTAGAATTAACGGTAACCCCCGATTTGCCTCGCCACTCTTGACGTAGAAAACACCGAGTCGGGTCACCGAATCAAGCTGGCCAGCCTCTGCCGCCATCTTAGTCAATTCATAGGCGCGCTTTTTAATTTCCGCATCCAGAAAGGGCAGAGCCACCTGCTCAACTGACAGCTGAAGGATCATCCAAGCCGCTCCTAAGCTCTCATTCTCACCGAGGAGAAGTGCCGCCTCCTTAGCGACCGCTTGATGATCTCGCACCTCCGCAGGTTGACTCTCGTATTCATAAAAGAGACGCCGGACGCGCGCGTCGACACTACCGAGATCGATCGCCTCCTTGAGGAGGGCCTCCCCCTTTTTCGCATTGCGCAAAACGCCGCCCCTTTCTCGGAGATCGTAGCCGCCAAGATCGGCCAGCGCCGCCGGGTGACCTGCTTTGGCAGCCTCTCGCATAAGCAGCAGCCCGGCCTCTTCATCCCGCTCGATTCCTATCCCCCAGAGGTGACAGCGGGCAAGCATTACCCTGCCTAAGAGACTCCCTTTTTCCGCAGCTTCTCGAGCCCGTCCAAAAATGATCGCTGGCTCATAAACGAACTCTTTCCACGCAAGTTCTGCACAGTAGGACCACTCAGCCAGCGCATCGGGATCGCCGCCCGCCACCCCCTTCTCAAGAAGCTCGGTATCCCACGACTTGCCATTCCAAAGCCCATCCGTGAACTCCCCGCCACGCAACCCCGCTAAGGTCAACACCAAGAGAATGCTACAAAGAATCCCTCTTCGGATCATATCATCACTCTAGATAAGTGCCGAGGCGAAACAAGGCGGATCTCGCAAATACTAATCGGCGAAATATCTCCCCTCGCAATCTCGTAACTACCTTTAGCATGCGAATTCTGAAGCTCATTTTATCTCTATCCCTCGCTCACGCGGCTGGTGCCGCGCCCGATGGTGCCGCGATCTATGCGCAGCACTGCGCTTCTTGCCACGGCGATAGTGGCCAGGGCGTCGCGCATGAATACGACGAAGCGCTTGTAGGAAAAAGAACCATCAAATCGCTCGCCAAACTTATCCATAAGACGATGCCCGAGGACGATGAGGATCTCGTCATCGATAAGGACGCTACGGCTGTCGCAACTTACATCCACGCCGCCTTCTATTCACCAGAGGCTCAGGCGAAGCTTAAGCCCGTCCGGAAGGATCTCCTGCGCCTGACCCAGCACCAGCACCGCCGCGCCATTACCGATATCGTGCAGAGCTTCCGTCATCGCGCTTGGCAGGGCGAGGAGAATGGCGTCCGCGGCTACTATTTTAACAAGGAGAAGATGAATAACCGCAAGAGTAAGCTCATCGAGCGCATCGATCCCGCGCCCGCCTTCGATCTTCAATCCGATCACAAGGTGCCTAATCTCGACCCAAAGGCGCACTCATTTTACTGGAGCGGGTCGATCCTTCCTCCCGAAACCGGCACCTATCAATTCCGCATGACCTCACCGAATGGCATGCGCATGTTCCTGAATCAAAAGAACCAACAAGAAAAAGGCTTCCTCGACTCCTGGGTCTCTTCAGGAAATGAGCCCCGCTCAGTTGAGGCCTCCATCTTTCTGCTCGGCGGACACGGAATCCCAATCTTCGTCGAGTTTCTCTGCTTTAAAGAAGATAATTCTTATCTCCGGGTCGAGTGGAAACCGCCCCACGGCGGTTGGGAGGATATTCCAACCCGGGTCCTTTTTCCAGACGGTGCAGACCAAGCCGCCATCATCTCAACTCCCTTCCCCGCTGATGATGCCTCGATGGGATACGAGCGGGGTTCCTCGATCTCGAAGGCGTGGAAGGAGGCCGTCGCCAATGCTGCCATCGAAGCCTCAGTCCTCATCATGAGCGATATCGACCAGCTCGCCCGCACCAAGCCAGACGCGAACGATCGCTGGGATAAGGTAAAATCATTTTGCCACAAGTTCACCGAGCGAGCCTTCGGCCGCCCACCCACCCAGGAGCAACATCAGATCTACCTCGACCAACCCTTCGCTGAAGCAGGTGATGACTACGAGACGGCGGCCCAGCGCTCCATCATGATGGTCCTCACTTCTCCCTACTTCCTCTACCCCGCGCTCAATCGGAATGAGCAGGGCCAGCCAGATCAATTCACCATCGCCTCCCACCTCGCCCTCGCCCTCTGGGACTCGGTCCCTGATAAACGCCTCCGAAATCTCGCCAGAAAAAATCAGCTGCAAAACGACGACCAAATCCAAGGCGAAGCTTGGCGCATGCTGAGTGATCCCCGCACTAAGGTGAAAATCCGCCAATTCTTCTACCACTGGCTTTCGCTCGTTGAAAAAGAGGACCTCGGTAAAGATCCCGTAACCTTCCCGGGGTTCGATGAGCATGTCATCGCCGACCTCCGCTCCTCGCTAAATTTCTTTATCGATAGCGTGGTCTGGACCGAGCAATCGGACTACCGCCGCCTCTTCACTACCGAGGAAATTTACCTCAACCCCCGCCTCGCCAAGTTCTACGGAAGCGAGATGCCGAAGAGCAATAACTTTGAACCCCTCCTCACCCCGGAGCGGAAGCGGGCCGGACTCTTCACCCATCCCTACGTCCTCGCCGCTTTTTCCTACCATCGCCAGACCTCGCCCATTCATCGCGGAGTCTACCTCAGCCGGAATGTCCTCGGTCGCTTTCTCAAGCCCCCGCCCAATGCCATCGAATTCAAGGACGCCGACTTCGACCCCACCCTGACAATGAGGGAAAAGGTGACCGAATTGACCAAAGACCAAGCCTGCATGTCCTGCCACTCGATCATCAATCCCGTCGGATTCTCCTTAGAATACTACGACGCCGTCGGCCGCTTCCAAACGACCGATAACAACAAGCCCATCGATACCGAGAGCGACTACGAGACCCCTTCCGCCGACAAGATCCGCATCAGGGGTCCCCGCGATCTCGCAAAAATCGCGGTCGAAAGCGAAGGCGCGCACCACGCATTCATCAAGCACCTTTTTCACCACCTCATCCAGCAGCCGACTAAAAGCTACGGTTTTGGAAAAATGGACGAGCTCCACCATGTTTTCGCTAACTCTAATTTCAATATTCGGAACCTCCTCGTCACCATCGCTCACTCCACTATTCCTGAAAACTAGCCTCAACAGGCCCTATTTTTAGCAAGAATTCCCAACTTACTCGCGTAAAGTAAAGATCATGACCACGCGCCGTAATTTCATTCGCGATCTAGGCATCTCCGCCGCCGCCCTCCCCTTCCTGAGCGGACTCCCTTCCTTTGGCGCTTCCTCCGGTGGCACCCGGAAGCAGCGCATGATTTTCATGTTCTCGCCGAATGGCACCCTCCCGGAAAAATTCTGGCCCACCGATCCGGCGAACCTCGCCAGCTCCCCCATTCTCGCACCCCTCGCACCTTTTCAAAATCAATCCCTCGTCTTAAAAGGAGTCTCAAATCTCGTAGGCGGTGATGGCGATCGCCACATGCGCGGGATGTCCTGCCTCCTCACCGGAACCCACCTTCACCCGGGTAATATCCAAGGCGGATCTGACTCTCCCGCCGGCTGGGCGTCAGGAATTTCCATCGACCAAGAGCTTAAGAATTTCCTCCAGAAAAATGAGGCAACGCGAACTCGTTTCGGATCTCTCGAAGTCGGAGTCGCCGTCCCAGACCGTGCCGACCCCTGGACGCGGATGTCCTACGCCGGATCGAATCAACCCCTTGCCCCGCTCGATGATCCCTACCAGATGCTCACGAAGCTTTACGGTAAGTCAAAGGACCGGCTCACCTACGCCTCGGTCCTCGACTCGCTAGGCGGTGACTTGAAAAAGGTCAGCCAAAAGCTCGCCCATGAGGACAAAGCCCTCCTCCAGCAACACATGGAACTCGTGCGCCAGCTCGAGCAGGAGATGAAAGCTTCCGCCGAGCAAGGCGACCTCGTCCACCCAGAACCTGAGCTCGACCCGAATATCGAACTCGTTAATGACAACACCCCACAGATCGCGCGCATGCAGATGGACATCCTCGTCAATGCCATGGCGAACGACATGGCCCGCGTCAGCACCCTACAATTCATGAGATCAGTCGGCCAAGCTCGCATGCGTTGGCTCGGCATCGAGGAAGGCCACCACGGCCTCAGCCACGAACCAGACAACAATCACGCAGCCCAAGAAAAGCTCGAAAAAATCAATCTCTGGTTCGCCGAGCAACTCGCCTATCTCGCCGAAAAACTCCGCTCAACCCCCGAGCCAGGCGGTGATGGCAACATGCTCGATCACACCACTATCGTCTGGGTGAATGAACTCGGAAAAGGCAACTCTCATAGCCTCGATAATATCCCCACCGTCATCATCGGAGGCGGAGCCGGATTCAAAATGGGTCACACCCATGACTTAGGTAAAGTCGCCCACAATCGCCTCCTTCTCTCGCTCGCCCACTCCATGGGCCACCACATCCCGACCTTTGGTGAGGAGAAGTTCTGCGCCGCTGGAGCCCTCCCCTTAGTCGGCTAGGCCGAGCCGCACTCATCGTCGGCAACCTCCAATTTCCGATCTCTAAAGACCGTCTCCCCTGAAAAGGTTAAAAGGCTCATTGGCAGCGATCTGCTTACCTTCTAGGCTCTCGCTAATCTATTCATGAAGCACCCACTCTTCCTAGCAGCCTTTCTTCCTCTAGCCCTTCCCGCTGCCCTCCCAGACGTCATTTTCGAGGAAAAAAACGGCACCATCGCTGTCGAAGCCGAGCACTTCCAAGCCCAGACGAAAAGTGACGTCCGCTCGTGGCATCTCGTCTCGAATTCCACCACTCCGGACATCGAGCCCGATGGCGACCCTTCCCACGCCTCCACCGCCTCCCGGGGTGCCTACCTCGAAATCCTCCCCGACACCCGCCGCAGTCACGATGACAAGCTCATCCAAAAAGAAAACTTCATCAACACCCCCGGCGAGATGGCGATCCTCACCTACCACGTGAAGTTCTCAAAAGCCGGCCGTTACTACTGCTGGGTCCGCACCTTTTCCACCAACACCGAGGACAACGGAATCCATCTCGGGATCAACGGCACGTGGCCAGAGTCCGGAGCACGCATGCAGTGGACCGCTAAAAATAAGTGGGCTTGGGACAGCAAGCAGCGCACCAAAGAAAACCACACTGGCGTCTTCGGCAAAATCTGGATCGATGTCCCCTCACCCGGAGTCCACAAGATCCACTTCTCCATGCGCGAGGACGGCTTCGAGTTCGATAAGTTCATCCTCACCACCGCCAAGCCGGATCAAAACAACCCTCCCAAAAAAACCGGCCCCGACCAAGTCATCGCACAAGGCCAAGTTCCCCCTCCCACCTTCCCGAAAAGCTGGGGCCAAGTTCCTAAAAAACAAACCCGTGACCTTCGTCCCCTCCCCGGAGGCTACGGCCAAGGCTCAGGAACTCTCGCCAAGTGGACCGCCAAAAATTTGGCCCATAAAGCAGCTCCCGCACCCCAGCCCTCTCCTAAAAAAGCCACCCCAGAGCCGAAGCCTACCGCCGAAGAACGCGAACCCCTCCAACCACCTCGCCACCCAGATGGCGATGCCTCAGTTTCCATCACCGGGAACCTCAGGCAGTGGAATCCACTCACCCTCACGCTCGATGGCCCCTTCGCCCACGAACTCGATAACGAGCCAAACCCCTTCCGCGATCTCGCCCTCACCGTAACCTTCACCCACGAGTCGGGAGAATTCGAATACCACGTCCCAGGCTACTTCGCCACCGATGGTAACTCCGCCGAAACCTCCGCCCAATCCGGCACCAAGTGGCGCGCTCACCTCTCCCCCGATGCCCCCGGCACTTGGACCTACACCACCCACTTCCACAGCGGAAAAGACGTCGCCCTTCTCCCCCCTGGCGAGTTCCCCGACCACGATCTAAACTCGCTCGAAAAGTATAACGTCTCCGGCGAGTTCAAGATCAAAGAAACCACCCGGAGCGACCACGGATTCTATCAGAAAGGTCGCCTCACCTACGCCAACTCGAACTACCTCCAATTCGCCGGCTCTCAGGAAATCTTTCTCAAAGTCGGCGCTGATGCCCCCGAGACCCTCCTCGCCTACGCGGACTTCGATGCCACCATCGCGCTCAAGAAAAACGTCCCTCTCAAAAATTGGCAACCCCACCTCCAAGATTGGAAAAAAGGGGACCCCACTTGGAAAGATGGGAAAGGAAAAGGCCTTATCGGAGCCCTCAACTACCTCGCCTCAAAAGGCATGAACGCCTTCTCCTTCCTCCCCTACAATGCCGGTGGAGATGGCGATAACGTCTGGCCCTTCGTCTCGCGCGATAACAAGTTTCACTACGACTCCTCGAAACTCGACCAGTGGAATATCATCTTCACCCATGCCCAGAAAAAAGGCCTCTTCCTCCACTTCAAGCTCCAAGAGACCGAGATGGATGATAACAATCCCGGCCACGGAAATGCTAAGAAGAACCGCACCGTCCCCACCTCCCTAGACGGCGGAAACCTCGGCCCTGAGCGCAAGCTCTACTGCCGTGAAATCGTTGCTCGCTTCGGTCACCACCTCGCCCTGAACTGGAACCTCGGCGAGGAGAACACCCAGACCACCAAACAACAGATGGACATGGCCCACTACCTCCGCGCCGTCGATCCCTACCACCACCACCTCATCATCCACACCTTCCCCGACCAACAGGACAAAATCTACCCCGCTCTCCAAGGCCCTAAATCCCCCTTCACCGGAGCCTCTCTCCAGAACTCCCACCTCAAAGACTGCCACTGGCAAGTCATCAAGTGGACCACCAGCGCCCGCGAAAAAGGCAAGCCCTGGGCCGTCGCCTTCGATGAACCCGGCGACGCCCAGTTCGGAATGCCCGCCGACCCCGGCTACCCCGGAATGCCCTCGAAGAAAGACGGCTACAACGGGCCCACCGTAGACGACACCCGCAAGCTCGTCCTCTGGGGAACCCTCATCGCCGGTGGCTGGGGCGTGGAATACTACTTCGGCTATCAGCTCCCGCAAAACGACCTCCTCTGTGAAGACTGGCGCTCCCGTGACCTCTCCTGGACCTACGGAAAAATCGCCCTCGACATCTTTCATCAAGAAAATTTCCCTCTCACAGAAATGACCAACCGCGATGACCTCGTCGGGAATAACGGAAAAGAAAACAAAGCCTACTGCCTCGCAAAAAAAGGACTCTACCTCGTCTACCTCCCTTACGGCGGAAGCAAAAAACTTCAGCTCCTCGAGGGCGACCAAGTTAAAACCATCCGCTGGTATAACACCCGCAACGGCAAAAAATCCCCCAAGACCGAGTTCAGCGGAACCATCACCGCCCCCGACAAAAACGACTGGCTCGCCATCATCGAATAACTCAGCGACAAGACACTTCGGATTCGCTTTGCCGGAGTCTCACAAGAATACGTTCTACAATATCTCCGCTCTCGCATTGGCAGACTGCAGATCATGTCACGATCCACAGGCAACCAAGAGTCGATGAGAAACATTGGACAGGATCGAATTTCGGCAATTGTAACTCCCCTCTGCACCCTCCCCGAGCAACAAGAAATCGTCCGCCTTCTCGAAGAGCAATTCACCGCCATCGAGCAGAACGAGCGCGAGATCGAGGCCTCCCTCCACCACGCCGAAGCCCTCCGCCAGTCCATCCTCAAACGCGCCTTCTCCGGCCAACTCGTCCCCCAAGACCCCAGCGACGAACCCGCCGCCCAACTCCTCGCCCGCATCCGGCAAGAAAGAAGCGAACGCGAAGCCCAAGCGCCAAAGAAGCAGAAGAAAAAAGCTGCCAAAAAGAAATCAGCCCGCAAGCTCCCAAAGTCATGAGTGACCCCGATCTCCCCAGCGAAACATCCTCCTTCTTCCTCTACTCGGGGAAAGACGGAAAGGTGCCGATTGAATGTCGGGTGGTAGGAGAAACGATCTGGCTCACCCAGAAACAGCTCTCCGAACTCTTCGACGTCGGCGTTCCGGCCATTAACAAGCACCTCAAGAACATCTTCGAGACCGGCGAACTGATGGAGAATTCAGTTATTTCCAAAATGGAAATAACTGCCTCAGACGGAAAATCCTACAAAACCAAACACTACGATCTCGATGCCATCATCGCCGTGGGCTATCGGGTGAGCAGCTACCAAGCGACCCAGTTTCGCATCTGGGCCACCGGCATCCTCAAAGAGTTTCTTGTGAAGGGCTTCGTCATGGACGACGAACGACTCAAGCAAGGCGGGCAGGTTTTCGGAAAAGATTACTTCGATAATCTACTGGAACGCATTCGGGAAATCCGAGCTAGCGAGCGACGCTTTTACCAAAAAATCACCGACCTCTACGCCCTCTCGGCAGACTACGATTCTCACGCGCCCACCACGCAGGATTTCTTCGCCACCGTCCAAAACAAGCTTCATTGGGCGATCACCGGACGGACCGCTGCTGAACTCATCTACTCCGCTGCCGATTCCGAAAAAATCAACATGGGTCTCACCACTTGGAAGAATGCGCCTGAAGGCAAGATTCTCAAATCTGACATCAAAGTCGCCAAGAACTACCTCACTCAAGCCCACATCGATGAACTCAACCAAATCGTATCCGCTTACCTCGACCTTGCCGCCAACCGCGCCCAACGAGGAATTGTGATGACCATGAATGACTGGTCCGGATTCTTAAACAACTTCCTGGAACTTTCCAACTATCCCATCCTCACCGACAAGGGGAAGGTGAGCGCTCACAAAGCCCAACTCAAAGCCGAAGAAGAATACGAAGTCTTTCGAAAAACCCAAGACCTTGCCTACCGCTCCGACTTCGATGAGGAAGTAAAACGCATCGAACGCAAATCAGCTCAACAAGATTCATGACCACCGACACCCTCAGCTCCAAAGTCTGGTCTTTCTGCACCGCCCTCCGTGGGAAAAGCTGAAAGCCCAAAAGGGAGCTCTGCTTGAAGCCCTCCGCGAACTCGGTAAATCCAAAAGCATACTGAGTCAAATTTTCACCAAGGCACAAAACAAGATCTCAGACCCCGCGAAGCTCAGCCGGCTCATCGACATGATCGATGAGACGAACTAGCCCGACTCCTTTTTTTCGCTTCCCTCTTCACTCTTTCGGGATCCTCGTTCATCTTCCGGGCATGGCTGAATCACCCATCGACGTGCGCTATGTCGCTAAGCTTGCCCGCATTGATCTGAATGATGATGAGGTGGAGCGCTTCGGGTCCCAGCTTGAGGGGATCATGGGCTATATCGAAAAGCTTTCTGAGGTGGATGTCGAGGGAATCGAGGCCACGGCTCATGCCGCTACCGTCTTTAATCGGGTCCGCCCCGATGTTCCCGTCGAGAGCCTTGGACCGGAGGGGATTCTCAAAAATGCCCCTGATCAGGCAAACGGCCAGCTGCGCGTCCCCAAGGTCGTCGATGCCTGAAGACGATTCACTCTTTCCTCTACTTTCATGTCTCTTGCTTCCCAGACTCTGAGTTCTCTCCGCCGCCAGCTGACCGCTGGTGATATTTCTTCCCGCGATATCGTGGAAGACGCCATCGCCCAAGTTGCCGCGCGTGATGGCGAGATCGGCGCCTTTATTTCGCACGATCCCGAGGCGGCTCTTGCGGAAGCGGATAAGGCGGATCTCTCGCTGCCGCTCGGGGGACTGCCGATCGGGATTAAAGATAATATTAATGTGCTCGGACAGCCCTGCAGCTGCGGGTCGAAGTTCCTCCAAGGAGCTTACACCTCACCCTACGATGCCTCATCGATCATAAGTCTGCGGGCCGCCGGCGCGGTCCCCTTTGGGCGCGCCAATCTCGATGAATTCGCGATGGGGTCTTCCACGGAAAATTCTGCGCTGAAGGTGACCCAAAACCCGGCTGCCCCGGGCCATATCCCTGGTGGTTCCTCGGGCGGTTCGGCGGCAGCGGTCGCTGGGATGCTCGTTCCGGCGGCGCTGGGATCGGACACCGGTGGATCGATCCGCCAGCCCGCAAGTCACTGCGGCGTGGTGGGGCTGAAGCCTTCTTATGGGCGAGTGTCGCGCTATGGCCTAGTCGCTTTTGGCTCCTCTCTCGATCAGATCGGCCCGCTGACGCGGAGCGTTGAAGACGCCGCGCTTTTGCTCAATGCCATCGCCGGACCTGACCCACGTGACTCGACCTGCCTCGATGCTGAGGTGCCGGATTACAGCGAGGGACTCGATGCCGGAGTGGCGGGCATGAGGCTGGGTCTGCCGAAGGAATATTTCACCGATGGCATCGATCCACGCGTGCGCGAGCGGGTCGAAAAGGCGGCTGCGGATCTGGAGAAGCAAGGGGCGGAGATCGTCGAGATCTCGCTTCCGCATACCGAATATGCCACCGCCACTTATTACATTATCGCCCCGGCCGAGGCATCCTCGAATCTCTCGCGCTTCGATGGCATCCGCTATGGGAACCGGACCGATAATCCAGGCGATATTTTAAGCCTCTACCAGCAGAGCCGGGAGGAAGGGTTCGGCTCTGAGGTGAAGCGCCGCATCATTCTAGGAACCTATGTCCTCTCGTCCGGCTATTACGATGCTTACTACACGCGGGCGCTCAAGGTGCGGACGCTCATTCGCCGAGACTTTGAGCAGGCTTTTGAAAAAGTGGACGCTATTTTGACCCCCGTGGCCCCTGAGCCCGCTCCTCAGATGGGTGCGGCAGCCGGCGATCCGCTTAAGCAGTATCTCTCGGACATTTTTACAATCTCCGCGAACCTCGCCGGAAACTGCGGCATCTCGGTGCCTCTCGAACCAGTAGACGGACTCCCGGTAGGGCTCCAGATTCTCGGTCCCCATCTCGGCGAGCAGGTGATCTTAAAGGCAGCCCGCGCGGTCGAGTGCTTGATGGACTAAGTTGCCCGCCACGGAGCGAGTTCGCGCTCTAGAGCCGGGTTCACCGCTACCGATAAAGTTTCCGGGAGTTCCATCGTGGCTCGGTTTCCAGCACCGCTTTGGAAGTGCATTTGCACCGGAACTTTACCGGGGTATTCCGCGAGGATCGCTTTGATTTTTCGGAGATCGCCATCGTCATGACGGCCCGTCCAGAGCGTCAGTTCGAGCGAGCCGCCTGCTTTTTTCCGGCGCGCTTTGAGCTCCTTGATCTGAGATCCGGTAAGGCGGCGCTGCTCGGTGCGGTCATCAATACTGATCTGCGCTTGAAAGCGAATGACCTGACCAGCGGCCATGAGTCCCGCATCGCGCGCCGGGAGATAGCTCTCGCTCCAGCAGAGCATTTCCACCGAGCCCGTAAAGTCCTCGACAACGACGACGCCGAAGGGCTTGCCGCTCTTCGTCATTTTATGCTCCACGCTGCGGACCATCCCGGCGAAGGCAAAGCGAGCGCGCTTATCTCTCCCGATGTCGATCTCATCCAAGAGACCGATTTTGTTAAATTTCTCTGAGTCGACCACACCGCGAAATTTGTCGAGCGGATGTCCGGTGACGTAGAAGCCGAGCAGTTCCTTTTCGTGCTCGAGGCGATCGTCTTTTGACCATTCTTCGATGGGCGGGTGGTCGGTCATTGCTGATTGAGATTCGCTTCCACCACTGAATTCCATCGTGTCGAAAAGCCCCCCCTGCCCTGCTGCGCGGTCGCGCTGGGCGCTGCTGGCACTGGCCACGACTTTCTCGAGGCGCTCAGTCATCCCGGCCCGGGTCTCGCCCGTCCAATCCATTGCACCAGCCTTGATGAGATTCTCAAGGATGCGCTTGTTGATGACCTTTGAGTCGAGGCGGTCGCAGAAGTCATCGAGCGATTCGAAACGCCCATTTTTGGTCCGATCCTTGATCGCGGTGGTCATTGCGGCAGCGCCCACATTCTTGATGGCAGCGAGCCCGTAGCGGATTCCCTCAGCTTCCCCGAGCAGCTTTTCAGGCGCAAAGCGGAGTTGCGATTTATTGATATCTGGAGGGAGAATCTCGAGACCCATCCGGTGGCACTCGGAGACGAAGACCCCGATTTTATCAGTGTTCTTGATCTCGTTCGAGAGAAGAGCTGACATGAAATCGACAGGGAAGTTCGCTTTGAGATATCCCGTCCAGTAGGAGATGAAGCCGTAGCAGGCGGAGTGAGATTTGTTAAAACCGTAGCCCGCAAATCCCGCGATCTTATCGAAGATGAGGTTGGCATTGCGCTCGTCGATCTGGTTCGTCTTGGCGGCCCCCTCGACAAAAATTTGGCGCTGCTTTTCCATCGTGGCAGGATCTTTTTTTCCCATCGCACGGCGAAGAATATCCGCTCCACCGAGGGTGTAACCCGCGAGCATCTTGGCGGAGTTCTGCACCTGCTCCTGATAGATCATGACGCCGTAGGTATCTCCGCAAATTTCTTCAAGCATGGGGTGCTCATATTTTGGCTGCTTGCGACCTTCTTTGACCTCAATCATTTCATCGATATACTGCATCGCTCCCGGGCGGTAGACGGCGAGGAGGTCGATGATATCCTCGATTTTATTGATCCCATATTTTCGGCAGGTCTCGACCATGCCGCCGGATTCCAGCTGGAAGACGCCCATCGTTTCTCCGGCGTTAAGCATCTTGAAGGTGGCCTGATCGTCGAGCGAGATTTCGTAAATATCAAAGTCCGGGGTATGAAGATGGATGTGATCGACCGCTTCTTGGATGACGGTCATATTTTTAAGACCAAGAAAGTCCATTTTCAAGAGGCCGACCTCGGTGATCGCGCTCATGTCATATTGGGTTACGACTTCTCCCTCGTTCCCCCGAGTAAGCGGGACGTGTTCATCGAGATTCCGATCTCCGATGACGACTCCGGCAGCGTGCACGCCGACATTCCGTGACTGGCCCTCGAGCTTGAGCGCGAAGTCCCAAAGCTCCTGATAAGTCGAAGAAGATTCGATAACTTCTCGCAGCTCCGGCTTTTCCTTAAACTCATCGGCAAGCTTCACTCCCGGCTTTGCCTCGATCATTTTGGCGAGCATTCCCGCTTCGCCGTAGCTCACCCCCATCACGCGGGCCACGTCTCGAATGACGGATTTCGCTCCCATCGTGCCGTAGGTGATAATATGGGCCACGCAGCGCTCACCGTATTTTTGGCGAACGTATTCGATGACCTCCGGACGCCGGGTTTGGCAAAAATCGATATCGACATCGGGCGGGCTGACCCGCTCTGGATTAAGGAATCGCTCGAAAAGGAGGCCGAAACGCATCGGACAGATGTCCGTAATTCCCATCGTGTAGGAAACAAGTGAACCGGCAGCGGATCCACGCCCCGGACCTACCGGGATATTCTGCTCCTTAGCCCAGTTAATAAAATCAGCGGTGATGAGGAAGTAAGAGGCGAACTTGAGGTCGGCGATCGTTTTTATCTCGTAGTCAAGACGATCGCGGAGTTCCTGATCGGTATCGGCCTTCTCTTGGCCATACCTCTTTGCGAGTCCTTCGTAGCACACCTTCCGGAAATATTCTTCGCGCGGGGAACCATCGGGCGTGGGGAATTCTGGATACTTTTCTGAAGAAGTAGGATCGAGCTCAAAGACGACATTGCATCGCTCGGCAATCTCCAGAGTGGCATCGCAAGATTCAGGATGATCTGCGAAAAGGAGGCGCATTTCCTCGGCGGTCTTGAAGTAGACCTCGGGCGAATAGCGCTTGCGGTTCTCATCGATCACCAATCTCCCGATCCCGATGCAGATGAGGACGTCGTGCGCTTCAAAGTCTTCCTTATTTAAAAAATGGACGTCATTCGCGGCCACCGTCTTCACTCCCAGTCGCTCCGCGAACTGGTAAAGCACTTCGCGAGCTTTTTCTTGGGGCTCGAGGCCGTGATTATGAACCTCCAGATAGAAATTCTCTTTTCCATAAATCTCGCAGAGTTCCTCCGCAGTGTCATAGGCGATCGCGTCCTGATCTTTGAGAATCCACTCGTTGATCGGTCCCGAAATACATCCTGAAAGGCAGATGATCCCCTCAGAATGTTTCCGAAGAATTTTACGATCCACCCGCGGTATGCCGCCGTAAGATCCCTCGAGATGGCTAATCGAGACCAGTTTCTGGAGATTGACCCAGCCTTCATTGGTCTCCGCTAGCAGGGTGAGATGAGTTGAGCTGGCTCTTCCCGGGATCTCCTTCATCTCGCTGATCGATTCAGGCGCGAGATAAACCTCGCAGCCCAGAATCGGCTTCACCCCCGCCCCGGTGCAGGCTTGGTAGAACTCAATGGTGCCGTAGAGATTACCGTGATCAGTCATCGCGACCGCTGGCATCCCTAACTCCGCAGCGCGCTTGGCGACGTCCTTCGTCCGGCAGGCTCCGTCGAGCGTAGAGTAGCCCGTATGAAGATGGAGGTGGACGAAGGAATCTGACATCGGAAGGACTCTGGACGAGAGCACGCGGCGATTGAACTCAGAAAATCGATTTCGCTGAAAAAGTTCCTCACAAAACGCCATTGATCGAAGCCTCCCTCAGGCTTTCCATCGGTCTCGAAAAATGCTCTAACTTCCGCCCGTGAACGACTCGCTCTACGACCTCACCTTTTCCCAGCTTGAAGACGCGCTTCACGCCGATGGAATCAAGGCGGTCCATGCTAAGGAGATCTACCGCACCCTTTATAAGAACTCCGGCTCATTAGCTCCCGCCGTCGCAGAGTGGCTTGCCCGCCAGCCGCAGGCGAAATTCACGGTGACCCGCGATCTCGCGAGCTCGGATGGCTACACGCGTAAGTTCCTCCTCCGCTTCGCCGATGGCCAAGAAATCGAAACGGTCCTCATGGGATATAAAGGGCGCTACACCGCGTGCATCAGTAGCCAAGTGGGATGCGCGATGGGTTGCGTCTTCTGTGCGACCGGGAAAATGGGCTTTAAGCGCCACCTCACCGTGGGCGAAATGGTGACCCAAGTCCATTTTCTCAACCGTCACTTGGCGGACGAGGGAAAAGAGCCTGTTAGAAACATCGTCATGATGGGAATGGGCGAGCCGCTCCACAATTTCGACCCCCTGATGGCTGCGCTCGAGATCATCAGCGACCCGCGTGGGATCGGGATCACCGCCTCACGAATCTCAATCAGCACCGTGGGCCACCTCCCCGGGATCAAAAGACTGGCCCAAGCCGAGAAGGCCTACCAACTCTCGGTCAGCCTGCACGGCGCGAGCGATGCCGAGCGCGGCGCACTCATCCCAGTCAACAAGCGCTGGCCCATCGCTGATCTCCTTGCCTCCTGCCAAAATTATTCCAAGCTCACTGGTCGGAAAGTCTTGATCGCGTGGACCCTCATCGATGGCGCTAATGACAGCGATGATCACGCTGCGCGTCTGGCCCGGCTCCTCCGAGGCCGTGCGGTGCACGTCAACCTTATCCCGCTCAATCCTACCGAGGGCTTCGAGGGGCGACCACCCTCTGAAGAACGCGTTTTGCGATTCCAAAAAATCGTAAAAGAAATCGCCGATCTCCCGGTCACGATCCGGCAGCGGCGCGGGATCGATGTCGGCGCCGGCTGCGGCCAACTCGCGGGCTCCTGACCCGCGCCGAAAAGAATTCGGAATCCGCAGAACTTACCCCCGCTTTCTTTCAAGAAGGACCATCATAAGGTAAGACATGATGAGATTAAGCTCCTCGCGCTCGCTTAGATCTCCCTTCTTTTCGATGATGAATTTCCCTTCCCAAAAAGCGGGCTGCTTCGTCATGCGCATCACCACCTCGCCGCCAGAATTTGTCGCGGCATAGCGCGGGTGGAAAAGGTAACCGGTAAAAAATCCGATAACGGGAATCTCGCCGAGGAAGCCATCGAAAAACTTAGCCGCCGCATTCTCTTCCCGAATCGAAAAGTCAGGGACTTCATCGCCGGGATTAAAGACCTCATAGTGCGCCCGCCACATGCTGCGCCAGCCGCGCCGCCCGACGCTCCCGATATCCCCACCCTGCGCATCAGTAAAATGATACCGGGCAGACCAATCGAGAATCTTCTTGGTCTTGATCTCCGCGAGAAGTGTTTCCTTCGATTTATCGGTGAAAATTTCAACATGCTCACGGAACTTGAAGAGCTTCTGCTTCGTGAAGCAGACCACCTTGCCTTGCGCATCACTCACCGTAGCCTGACTCGCAAAAGCGAGCACTTTAAAGGTGAGCTTCAGCGGCCACTCGAGGCCTTGCATCTGGCGGGCCACGTCATCTGTTCCCTGATTGAGACTAGTCTGACGGGCAAGAAAAGGATTATCGCTCACGGAAGAACTCTTAACCTTTTTCAAGTTCGCTGCCTAGCTTGAGGACGTTATTTCCATCTTCGACCGTGACGTAGTAGGCGGGATTATCCTCGCTCCCATCCCGGGTCACTTCAGTGCCATCGATCTTGCGAGTGGTCTTCTCAGTAAACTTAGACTTCACCTTTCCTGATGCGCTCCCATTTCCCCAATTCCATTTCACTTCATCTCCTTCTGCGTAGTTATTTTTAGACATGGGGAAGCTTTTGCAAAAGGTGTGCCAAGGTCGTGTTTCGGAGCAAATTCGGAATAAGAACTCAGCCAAAAAAAGCCCGCCTTTTGACAGGCGGGCTTTGTAGAAATCTGGCTGCGCGACCGGATGCCGCGTCCACTTTTTTAATAACGGTAGTGCGCTGGCTTGTAGGGGCCTTCGGCATCGACATCGATGTAGTCGGCTTGCTCCTTGGTAAGCTTCGTCAGCTTAGCGCCGATCTTCTCGAGGTGGAGGCGTGCCACTTCTTCATCAAGCTCCTTCGGAAGGACTTCGACACCGATCTCGCGAGTATCCTTCGTCTCCCAAAGTGCAATCTGCGCAAGGGTCTGGTTGGTGAAGGAGTTACTCATCACGAAGGATGGGTGGCCCGTTCCGCAACCAAGGTTCACGAGGCGACCTTCCGCAAGCATGTAGATGCTGTTCCCAGCTTTGAAGGTATATTTGTCAACCTGCGGCTTGATGTTGAGCTTCTCAACTCCGTCAAGAGCTTCGAGCTTGTCGATCTGGATCTCGTTATCGAAGTGACCGATGTTACAGACGATAGCTTGGTCCTTCATCTTCTCCATGTGATCAGCGCGGATGATGTCAAAGTTTCCAGTCGTGGTGACGTAGATGTCTCCCCAGCCGAGAGTGTCCTCGATGGTAAGAACGCGGAAGCCTTCCATCGCAGCCTGCAGGGCGCAGATGGGATCGACCTCGGTGACAACGACTTGCGCACCTTGGCCGCGCAGAGCTTGCGCACATCCTTTACCGACGTCTCCGTAGCCGCAGACGACTCCTACTTTTCCAGAAATCATTACATCCGTGGCACGCTTGATGCCATCGACAAGAGACTCGCGGCAGCCGTAGAGGTTATCAAATTTCGACTTGGTTACGGAGTCGTTCACGTTGATGGCAGGGAAGAGGAGCTTGCCATCGCGCTGCATTTGATAGAGGCGGTGAACCCCGGTGGTGGTCTCTTCCGAGACGCCCTTGAGCTCGGGAACCCACTCGTGGAAGATGCCTGGGAATTCTGCGTGGATCTCTTTGAGGAGACTTTTGATAACGGCTTCCTCGGTGGAAGAAGCAGGCTCGTTGACCCAGTCAGATCCGTCCTCGAGTTCGTATCCTTTATGGATGAGGAGGGTGGCGTCGCCACCGTCATCCACGATAAGTTGGGGGCCGAGGGGGTTCCCGCCTGCGGGATTTGGGAAGCGAAGCGCCTGCCAAGTGCACCACCAGTATTCCTCAAGGGACTCACCCTTCCAAGCGAAGACCGGATATCCGGCCTCGGCCATCGCGGCGGCGGCGTGGTCTTGGGTGGAGAAGATGTTGCAGGAGCACCAGCGGACATCGGCTCCGACGGCCCGGAGGGTTTCCATGAGGACCGCAGTCTGGATCGTCATGTGAAGTGATCCCATGACGCGGACGCCATCCAGCGGCTTGTCTGGGCCATACTTTTCACGGGTCGCCATGAGGCCGGGCATTTCGTGCTCGGCGACATCGAGTTCTTTCCGCCCGAAAGCGGCTAATCCTATATCTTTAATTTTGTAGTCAGACATTTTATTGTTTTTTGTGATTTTTTAGGAGCGGAAAGAAAGCGTTCAGTTTTGAGCTGACAGTTTCCAGTCCTGGTTGAGTTGATCTATTTTTGATCGAGAGTTGGGATGAGAGAGCGATCGCATTGCGGCGATCTCTTTGGCTTCTTAAAGATGGGATTTAGCAGTATCGGAAGGAACCGATACCAAGGACTTTGAATTTGATCTCTAAATCCAAAGTCGCGACATTCCCGGAAGCCTTTGTAAATATCCAACGAAAGCCGACAGGATCCTTGCCAGACTTTTAGGTCTTCAAATGAACTAAAAGCCATCGTTGCAAAAACTGAGAACTGTCAGCTGAACACTGAAGACTTATTTCGCCGCCTTCTTAAGCGCTGCGACCTTGTCCAACTTCTCCCACGGCAACTCGGCGTCTTCTTTTCCAAAGTGACCGTAGTTAGTGGAGGCGGAGTAGATTGGGCGGAGGAGCTTAAGCTGCTTGACGATGTCGGCTGGCTTGAAGGAAAAGACTTGAAGGACAGCTTTGAGAATCTTTTCGTCATCGCCAGTGCCGAAGGAGTCGATGTGAACACTCAGGGGCTGGGGATGGCCGATGGCGTAGGCAAACTGAATTTCGCACTGAGTGGCGAGTTCTGCTGCTACGACATTTTTTGCAACCCAACGACCCATGTAAGCAGCCGAGCGATCAACCTTCGAGGGGTCTTTTCCTGAAAAGGCTCCTCCTCCGTGACGTCCCGTGCCGCCGTAGGTATCGACGATGATCTTACGTCCAGTAAGGCCGGTGTCACCCTGAGGGCCACCGATGACGAACTGACCCGTCGGGTTAATGAGATACTCGGTCTCACTTGTGAGAAGTTTTTTAGGGAGGACCTTTTTAATAACTTTATCAATGCAGAATTTCTCGATGGTCGCGTGATCTACTCCGGCAGCGTGCTGGGTGGAGATCACGACGTTAACGATCCGAGACGGCTTGCCATTGACGTATTCGACGGCGACTTGAGACTTGGCATCCGGGCGGAGCCACTTCGCGAGACGGCCAGCCTTCCGCACTTCCGTGAGTTTACGGCCGAGGCGGTGGGCGAACATGATGGGGGCCGGCATGAGCTCGGGAGTTTCATCACATGCGTAGCCGAACATGATGCCCTGGTCGCCCGCTCCCTGCTCTTCGGTCTTTTTGCCTTTTGCTTTAGCTGCATCGACTCCCTGTGCGATGTCGGCTGACTGGGAAGTGAGGAAATTTGAAATGAACACAGTGTCGGCGTGGAAAACGTCGTCGTCGTTCGTGTATCCGATTTCGCGGATTGCTTCGCGGATCACCTTTTCGATATTAATGACATCTCCGATGGGCTTGGAGCCAATCTTTGGGATACTGATCTCGCCACCCACGACCACTTGATTCGACTTCACGAAAGTCTCGCAAGCGACGCGGCTATTTTTGTCGACTGCTAGGCAGGCATCGAGAATGGCATCAGAAATCGTGTCCGAGACCTTATCAGGGTGGCCTTCGCCGACTGATTCTGAGGAGAAAATGAAAGTCTTGCTCATAGTTTTTTTCTTTTTGGTATCTACAAATCGTGATTTGTTGATGCGTCTTTATTCCCCTTCGCTTATGCCGTCAATCCTGAATTCTTTAAAACTCCTCGCCGATCCCACGCGCCTGAGGATCCTTCTACTTTTAGATAGCGAGCCGCTTTCGGTAGCGGAGCTTCAGCAGATTCTAGGAATGGGCCAATCACGAATCTCGACGCAGCTTTCTCAACTAAAGAAAGAAGGCTTGGTAGATGACCAGCGCTCGGGGAAGAATAACATCTACTCGGCTCAGCTTCCGAAGCAGTTAGAAAAGGTGGCTCTTGAAGCAGGGAAGGAGCTGCCAGAGACCGCGCAAGATTCCGCCTCGCTCAAGCACATCCTGCAGAAGCGGAAGGATCATGTGCGCGCTTACTTCGACCAACTCGCCGGAAAATTTGGACGCGAATATGTTCCCGGCCGCTCTTGGAAATCGCTCGCGGAAGCGATGCTCAAGATTCTCAACTACGACACGGTAGCGGACCTCGGCGCTGGTGAAGGCACCCTTTCCCAGCTGCTTGCACAACGGGCGAAGAAGGTGATCGCTATCGACAGCTCTGAAAAGATGGTCGCTTTTGGACAGAAGCTGGCGGAAGATAATCAGCTCCCTAATCTCGAGTATCGCCTCGGAGATATCGAGGCCCCACCTATCGAGGACTCATCCGTCGACCTCGCCATTTTCTCACAAGCGCTGCACCACGCGGACCATCCAGAGATCGCGATAAGGGAAGCCTTCCGCATCCTCAGGCCGGGCGGACGACTCATCGTCCTCGATCTTCTTCAGCATAGCTTTGAAAAAGCGCGCGAGCTTTACTTCGACACGTGGCTCGGCTTTTCCGAAGTCGAGCTAATCAAGATGATCACGGAAGCAGGCTTCGAGCATCCCGAAACGGTCGTGGTTGATCGCGAATCGACACCACCCCATTTCCAAACTCTACTCGGGACCGCTCGCAAGTAGGCCTTGCATCGGCGCGCGAGTCGAGTTTGCTGGTAATATGAATCGCAGCGGCACCTCCTTCCTCTCGCTTGTAAGCTTGGCACTCTCTAGCTGCGCCCCCGAGGCTCCCACTCCCTCCCCCGCCCTGCCCGCCCCACAAGGGCCGGCTCGTCAACCTTCCCTTGCTCCCCCAGTCGAAATCAGCGAGAGGGTAAAGTTCCCCGCTCCAGAAAAAGTAGCGGTCCAGAAGGTCACCCCGCCCGCTCCCGTCCCTAAGGTCACACGTCACAAACTTGCTTCTCGAACAGCAAGTGCGGATGGCATAGTCCTCACCGTGGTCACTTTTGATCGGCGTGATTTCGACCTCGAGGTTGCCGATCAGGACGGGCTGGCAGCACAGTGGTCCACGGCCGCTGAAGCCGGGGCCGGCTCGCTCGCCGCTATTAACGGTGGCTTTTTCACCCCGGAAGGGAAGCCGCTCGGGCTTGTCATTTCTAAAGGTGACCGCGCCGGGAGCATCAACCGGGCCTCCTCCCTCGGGGCCGGGGTTTTTATCGGAGGGAACGAGCGTCTCATCAGCAGAAAGGCCTACCTCGCATCAAAACCGAAGGCCCTAAACCTCCTCCAGACCGGACCACGCCTCGTCTGGAACAGCCGTAGAATCCCCGGCCTCCAGCAAGGAAATGACCGCCCCCGATCCTTCCTCCTCTGGGACGGAGCTGAGCACTTCGGCATCGGCTACGCAAACAGCGCCACCCTTTCCTCGCTCGCGAGCGCCCTCAGCAAGCAACCCCTCCCCGGCTTCAAGATCCACCACGCCCTCAATCTCGATGGCGGCCGCTCCTCCGACCTCTGGGTCAGCCCCTCAGTAAATGGTGGAGGCCTCACCCGCCGCTCGTGGCTTAATAAGGAAGTGCGGAACTACCTCGTGCTGAAGCCCGAATAGCGATTGGCTTGCCTCAGGCTCTCCCGCCCGCTACCTCTGGCCTGTCATTTCATGCCCACTCCTGAAGTCATCCTCGGCAACTCGAATCGACGCTTCTCGGGCGTGACCTCGACGATGCTTCAGACCCTCCCCGGCGTCAGCGCGCGCGTTCCGGTCGCCGTTCTCGGGCCGCATCATTTACCAAAAAAAACCACCGTCCTCAGCTTCCGCGAATTCACCAAGCTCTGCCGCGTGCCACTCCCTGAGGGCCTCCCCCGCGTCTTCCACGCCCGCCGAAATGACGAAATGATCCAAGCCCTCGCCGCAAAAAAACTCTTCGGCGCGCAGCTCAAAATCATCTTCACCTCCACCGCCCAGCGCCACCATAGCAAGTTCACCAAAGCGCTTATCCGCCGCATGGATGCCATCATCACCACGTGCTCCGCCGCCGGATCCTATCTCGAAAAACCAGCCGATATCACCATCCCCCACGGCGTCGATCTCGAGCGCTACCATCCCCCCAGCAGTAAGCCCGAGGCCTGGAAAAAGCTCGGCCTCCCCGGCGAATACGGCATCGGCATCTTCGGTCGCGTGCGCCCACAAAAAGGAATCGATATCCTCATCGACGCCGCCCTTCCCCTCTTAAAAGATGACCCCGCACCCACCCTCGTCATCGTCGGCGAGACCACACCCAAGTTCCGCGAATTCCAGAAATCACTCGAGGAAAAAGTCGCCTCGGCAGGGCTCAGCGAGCGCGTCATCTTCCACGGCAAGCGCCCCAGCTCCGAGCTCCCCAGCCTCTTCCAAGGAATGTCACTCGTCGCCGCGCTCAGCCGGAACGAAGGCTTCGGCCTCACCGTCCTTGAAGCGATGGCTTCCGGCGCCGCCGTCCTCGCAAGCCACGCCGGAGCCTGGCAAGATATCGTTTCCGATGGCCTCCACGGCTTCACCGTCCCCTGTGGCGACGTCCCCGCAACGTGTGAAAAACTCGCCCACCTCATCGCCGATCATGAAAATCTGTCAGAGATGGGCCGCGCCGGTCGTGCCCACGTCGCGGCGCACTTTACCATCGACCGCGAAGCTCAGTCCCTCTGTGATTTTTATCAAAAAATCCAAACCTCCTAAGAAATGGCGCGCATCAAAATCAGCCACCGCCTCGAATACGGAATTTACCGTCTTTTCGAAACCAGCCTGCGCCTGCTCTCGGTCCGCAGCACCGTCACCCTCGGCGAATTCCTCGGAAAGATCGCCTTCCATGTCCTCCCGAAATACCGCCGTATTGTCTCGCGCAACCTCCGCTTTGCCTTTGGCGAAGTGAAATCCGCCGATGAACTCGAGGACCTCACGCGCGAAGTCTTCCGGCGGAATGGAGCCAATCTCCTCTCCTCAATTCGCCTCCCCTTCCTCAGCGATGCCGAGCTCCGGAAGCACGTAACCTTTGAGAACACCGCCCTCCTCGACCAGCTCCACGGACTCGGGAAAGGAATCCTCACCGTCATCCCGCACATGGGGAATTGGGAACTCCTCGCCCAGGCCTTCCCCCTCCTCAAGCCAGAGGCAAAAGGCGGCGCTTTTTACCGGAAACTGAACAACGTCCTCATGGATCGCCTCATCGAGAAAAGGCGCGCGCGCCGCGGCATCCACCTCTTCGCGAAGCACGCCTCGACCCACAAGCTCTCCTCATTCCTCCGGGAAAATGGCGGCCTCGGAATCCTCGGCGACCAGCGCGTGCCGAGCCGGGGAGACGCCGTCGTTTTCTTCGGCCGCCCCACCACCTTTTCCCCCCTCCCCGCGCTCCTCGCGAAGCGCACCGGTGCCGCACTCATCGGCATGCACTGCCGCAGCAGCGGCCCCGATCACTGGACCATCACCTTCACCGAAATCACCGAAGTGACCTCCCAAGCCTGCGCCACGAATCTCGAGCGCGCCTGGCGCAGCTCCCCTGCCGACGTCTTCTGGTTCCAAGACCGCTGGCGACTCACCGGAGAGAAACCCCTCCTCTTTTTGGAAAAAATGGACCCCGCAGCTCCGGTCACGAAACCGCTCCGGGTCGCCTCCACCATCCCTCTCACGCTCCCGGAAAAGCTTGCACGTGTCGAGCTTGTCGCTCTCGATCCCGCCCACCCAATTTCCAAGACCCTCGACCAGCTTGATGCCTCCGCCCGCTACCCGGCGGATCTCTACTTCTGCGATGAAAAAAATGCTCCCGCCCTCCGGGAAGCGGCCGGTCGCAGACCGGTCCTGACCGCACCGCCGACACCCGCCCGGCCTACCCCGCAAGACTCATGACAGACGACCGCGAGCCGCAAACGATCCTCCTGAAAGATCGCCTCGATGACCTTCACATCGCCACCGGTGCTTATGCGAGATGTTACCGACACCCGGATGACCCCGGACTTTGTATCAAAATCGCCACCACCGACCGGAAAGCGGCCAAGAGGCTGCGCACCGATGTCTCCTACTTCGAAAAGCTCCACGCTCGTAAAGAAGACCTCTCCTTGATCTCGGATATGCTCGGCGCTTGCGAGACCGACCTCGGGTCCGGGCACCTCTACCAATGCGTTGCAGATGCAGACGGATCAGTCTCGAAAACCCTGAACCACTACCTCTCGGAGGAGCCCGAGAGGGCCCCCGGAATCATCACCGCGCTCAGGCAGCTCGGGCGATACCTCGAAAAGAATCGTATCATCTTTTGCGATTTCCATTCCAAGAATATCCTAATCCGCCTCGATCAAAATGAAGAACCCACCGCCATCATTGTCGATGGTCTCGGCGATGGTGTCGCCATCCAAATTCTCAACTACTTCCCCTCCCACGTCGATACCAAGATCGCCCGCCGCTGGAACCGATTTATCAGATACATCGATGGTAAATACTCCGATGTCGAGGTCCCGGTCGAGAGTCTCTACATCGGGGAGAAGAAGTAGCACGGCCCGTCCCCCACTTCACCGGAATCCTCCGCGACTCCGGAAGCATCGCAGCGCCGCCCGCCCCCGGTGGGCCAGGTGACCTTCGCCTTTTTTCCATTCGCCCAGCCCATCACGACCTCGCCCTGCGCGGTCTCAAAGCGGAGCGCATAGACCCCGCTGGCAGTCGCGAGTTTCTCAACAAAGGTGGCCTCCCCAAGAGTCTCGAGAAAAAATTTCAGCATCTGAAATGCGGGCCGCGCGGTCCACCCGCCGTCCGCCCGCTCGTCCACCAGACCGAATCCGTGAGACACGAGCCGCCACCAATTGACCTGATCGATAAAGCCAGAGCAGAGGGCAAGCACGAGGTAGCGCAGCATGAAGTTCCCATAATCCTGCTCCGAGACATTCAGGTGATTCTCTTTCTGGTCCGAGAGCATAAAGGTCGCATCTACTGGCGAGTAGATTCCGCTTCCCTTCACCGGCCAGTTCACCTCGGAAATGATCACTCGATCCTCGCAGTGCGGCGAGTAGCTCGCGATCGCCTTCAGGAGCGCGCATTTCTCGACTGTGCCAAACTTCCCCTGTTTATTCTCCGGCGCCCCTCGCCGGTCGACATAGAGATGGTGCGAGAGCGCATCATAGCGCAGACCTTCCGGCGTCTTATCAAGCGCAGAAAGGACAAAGTGATACTCGAAATCGATACATGCCGGCCCGGTAATCTTCAGCTCAGGATAGCGCCCGGAAATCTTCACCACCGGTTCCAGGAGCTGCGCCTGCTCCTCTGGAGTATGGATCCCCCACTTCGAGCGGTTTACTGCGTGGCAGATCTCGACTCCCTCCACCACCCCGGCGAGCGCAGGGAGGACGAGACCCAGAAAGCTTGCCCAAGACTCCGGCTCCAGCACCGCGCGGCGGTCTTGCAGGATCGCGACCCGGACCGGGTGGCCTTTTTCGCGCAGCTCCCGGAGCGCCGCCAGTGACTCGCGCCAGCGCTCCTCGCCCTCGTGATGGCAGAAGCGCAGCAACACCGGGATGGGCCCCAGTTCCTCAAGAAAGGCGAGCTGCGGGGCGAGATCGAGATCCGCCATTTCCAAACCCACCCCGATCTTTCCCGCGAGCGGGACCCTCTTAGAAAAAGCCTGCGGAAGAAGCGTGCGATACTCCCGGAGCACCGGACGCGCGGCGGCAAGGACCGACTTCGCGAGATGAAGATACTTCGTATTCGGGTGAGCCTTCCTTCGCTCGGCCCGATTCAGCATGACCGAGGCCTGCGCCGAGCGGTGGTCCCAGACCCATGTATCATGGCCCCGAATCTCACGCAGTCCCGGCCCCCTCTGCGCCTTGCGGAAGGGGTGGCGCCAGCGGCGGGAAGCTTCCCAGAGCCGGAAGCGCCTCCGCAGCTTCTCCATCGGGATCAGGAATTTCTTGGGCGGGTGGCCTTCCCAATAAAGCTTCAGGAGGATCTCGAAAAAGGCTCCAGGCACGCGGATGCGCGAGAAATCCTGCGCCCGCTCCTTCATCCCGAGAGGGGGCCCCATGCGCCCCCGGTTCAGATCGATAAAATTGACCCGCCCCCAGGTTTCCCCCTCCTCTTGCGGCTCGAGCTCGATGTTCTGATTCCCGAGATCACGATGCCAGAACCCGGCATCATGCATCCTCCGGATCGCCGGCGCGACATGCTCAAGGAGGCTCACAAGACGATCACACTCGGGCTGCTCCCGATAAATCTTTACAAGCTCATCCTTGAACGAGGAAAGCCCCTCAAGATAGGCCGAGAAATAGTAACTCTCCCGCAAGACCGCACCCTCCCACCTCTCAGCGTAGCCCAGCGGCTCGGGAGTCCCGGCCCCGGCTTCCTTTAAAAAGGCGGCCGCCCGGAAGGAGCGCGAGGCCTTACTTCCCCGCTTCCGGTCATAGCGGTCCTTAAGCTTCCCCTGCTTGCCGAAGGCCTTGACCGCGAGCTTCATCCCCTCCCCGAGCTCGATCACCACGACACGGTGCCTCCCCTCCGAGAGAAGTCCCTTTTCTTCACTGAGAACCCTTTTTCCAAGTTTTGCGAGCCAGGCCTGATCAAGCGAGGCGAAGAGGTTCTCCCGGATCTCGCCCGAGAAACTTCCTTGTCCAAGCTCGCGGAATGTCGCTTTCACCATCGCCTGTGGAAGGTAGGAATCCAAACGTAGAATTGCAACTTTTATGCAAGCAACCGAGGTGATGAAAAGGGAGCCGGATTTTTGTGGCCCATTCCCTTAAAAAAATTGACACTTAAGCAGTGACTACTCCCAAGACGATCCTTTTCGATGGAGAGCGCTGCCGCCACCCGAACACCGGACTCTATCATTATTGCTCCGAGCTCTATCGCGAGATCTTCCGACTCGGAGCCTCGGAGTTCAAGCTACGCTTCCTCGGCCCTGATCGTGCCATTTTCAGCGACGGCCCGACCCAGGAATCGCTCGTGCCTCTGGGCCGTCTTAATAAGCTCCCAGTCCCGCTGCGCCGGAAGGAGCGCTACCTCGGACGCTCGCAAGGCCAGGCCGATCTGATGCACCTCACCTTCCAGAACAGCTATTATCTCCCGCCGAAAGGGAGCGCCACGAAGATCCTCCTCACAATTCACGATCTTAATTTTCTCCATGAAGAGGGGGTTAAGGAGCGGAAAAAGGTGCGGAATCTCGCGACCATTCAGGACCGCATCAGGCGCGCGGACCACCTCGTCTTCATCAGCCGCTATGCCCATGAGGATGCCCGCGCAGCCCTCGATCTGGGCGACAAGCCTTACGATATTATTTACAACGGCTGCCAGTATTCCGAGGGCGCCACCCCCGCGCCCGAGGCCTTCCCAGTCGAGGGAGACTTCCTCTTCGCCATGGGGACGGTGAACCCGAAGAAGAATTTCCACACCCTCCTCCCGCTCATCGTCGGGAACGAGCTGAAGCTCGTCATCGCGGGGCGGCCCGATCCCACCTACCAGGAAAAGATCGAAGCGGAAGCGCGCGCACTCGGAATCGCGGATCGTATCCTCCTGACCGGCCCGGTAAGCGAGGGTCAGAAATGCTGGTTCTATCAAAACTGCCTCGCCTTCTGTTTTCCCTCGCTCGCCGAGGGCTTCGGCCTCCCGGTCATTGAGGCGATGTCCTTCGGAAAGCCCGTCTTCCTCTCGCGCCTCACGAGCCTCCCGGAAGTGGGTGGCGCGGAAGCTTTTTACTTCGATGATTTCGACCCCCGCTCGATGGTCGCGAGCTTCACCGCCGGGATGGCCCGCTTCCACAGCGAACCAGAGCACGCCGACCGCCTCCGGTCCCATGCCGCCCGCTTTTCTTGGAAAAAGGCAGCCTCGCAATACCTCTCGCTCTACCGACTACTCACCTCATGATCCTTTTCCGCCCCAAGCAAATCCTCTTCCACCGCGCCCAGAAGCCCCTCCGGGGAGAGCCGGGTGATCCCCTCACTTGGCAGGAGGCGCTCACCCGCGGGATGGGCTTGGAGATCGACCTCCGGGACCGGGATGGAGCCATCATTCTCGAGCACGACCTCCCCCGCCATGGCGCGCCCGCCACCACGCTCGAAGAGGTTTTGCAAATGGCGGCCACCCTTGAAAACCCGCCCCCGCTCGCGCTCAATATCAAGGCCGATGGCCTCGCCCCAAAAATCACGGCTTTGCTCGACGAATACCTCATCACGAACTATTTTTGCTTCGACATGTCGATCCCCGATAGCCTGCAATATCATCAGCGTTCGCTCTGTTGCTATGACCGGGTCAGCGAGCATGAACCCGCCCTCTCATCCCTCGCGCTCGCGAATCGCTCCGGGGTCTGGCTCGATGCCTTCTCCAGCACTTGGTATGACCGCGCTCTGCTGAGAAAGCTTGCGGAGCACCACTCCGCCATCGCCCTTGTCTCCGCCGAACTCCACTCCCGCCACATGGAAGAGACCCTCGATTTCCTAGACTCCCTTCCTGCCGAATTAATTGATCAAATGATGGTGTGCACCGATCGCCCCGGTCGCTTTTTAGCTCCCTCCCCACCGAGCAAACCATGAATATTACCACCATCATCTTCGATCTCGATGGGGTCCTCATCGAGACAAAAGGGCTCCACGCTAAGGCCTTCTGCGAAGCCGCTGGGGAGTTCGGCATCGCGATCTCCCCCGACGAACATCAGCGCGATTTCTGCGGTCTTTCCACGGCGCAGAAGGTCGAGAAACTCATCGCCACCCACGGCTTCCCGCGCGAGGCAGAAGGTCGCTTGCAGGAGCGGAAACAGGAACTCACCCGCGATTTCCTCGCGACCGAGATCGCAGAAGATCCAGAGCTCGGCGAAACTCTCCGCGCGCTCGCGGCAGACCACAACTTGGAAGTCGCCACGAATTCAATCCGCCACACCACCGAGACCATTCTCGAAGCTCTTAAGATCCGGGAGCTTTTTAAAATCGTCCTCACTAATCAGGATGTCAGCGAGCCAAAGCCGGACCCCGAGATCTATCTCAAGACGATGTCACAGCTCGGGACCACCCCCTCCCGGACCCTCATTCTCGAGGACAGCCCCATCGGGATCGCAGCGGCCCGCGCCTCTGGAGCCCACGTGCTGGAGGTGGCCCGCCCGACCCAGCTCTCTTCCCTCCCTTTTGTTATGAACCCCATCAATCAAATCAATGGAACAGTTTGAAATAGGAGAAATGACCCGCGGCTGGTTCGTGGGTGACTTTTCCCCCACAATGCACCGGACGGATGGCTGTGAGGTCGCAGTTCAGTCCTATCCTGCCGGCTCCCTCGAGGACCGCCACCACCATAAGCTCGCTGAGGAAATCACCGTGGTCGTGGTCGGAAAGGCGCGCATCAACTCGACCATCCTCAACGTAGGCCAAGGGGTAAAGATCGCCTGCCATGAATCCGCCGAATTCGAGGCGCTTGAGGACACCACTACCGTCGTTTTCAAGACCCGCTCCATCGCCGGAGATAAATACCTCGACCCCGAATCATGATTAACGTCGTCATTCCCATGGCCGGCCTCGGCTCCCGCTTTTCAAATGCGGGCTACCCGGACCCGAAGCCCCTCATCCCCGTCAATGGCACCCCCATGATCTGCCACGTGCTCGATAACCTCAGCGCCCCGATCAATCTCCGCTTCATCATCATCTGTCAGGAAAAAGACCTCGAAGCCTATCCCGATATCCGGGCGCGCCTCGAGGAGTATTCCGCCAAGCTCAGGATCATTACCATCGATGGACTTACCGAGGGAGCGGCCTGCACCGTGCTCGCCGCGAAATCTCTCATCGATAACGACTCACCCTGTGTCATCGCAAACTGCGATCAGCACGTGAGCGCCGATCTTCTCCCTTTCTATCAGGCACTCACTAGCGCCGATGGCCTCATCATGACCTTCACCGCCGATGACCCGAAGTGGTCCTTTGTCCGCCGTGATGCGGAGGGAAAAATTACCGAGGTGGTCGAGAAGGAAGTGGTCAGTAATGAGGCCACCGTCGGGATCTACGGCTTCCGCCACGGAGCCGATTTCTGCGCCGCAGCCCTGAAAATGATCGAGGATGACGAGCGGGTGAATGGCGAGTTCTACGTCGCCCCCGCCTATAATAAGATGATCGCGGCGGGCCATACTATCGCGACCCATTTTTTAGATGATTCTAAGGGCGAGCAAATGTGGGGCCTGGGCACCCCCGCCGATCTCGATGAATTCCACAAGCACCACAAATGATCGGACACGAAGAAATCTCCTTTGTCGTCCAGGGTGCCTTCACCGATCCCGCGCGCACCGCAGAAGCACTGCGCTCGATCCGGCTCCACTTCCCCGGCAGCGAACTCATCCTGAGCACTTGGGAAGGGACCGAAACCGCTGGGCTCGAGTTCGATGAACTCGTCCTCTCAGCCGACCCCGGCCCCATCGAAGCCGAGCGCCCGATCAAGCGGAACATCAACCGCCTCATCACGAACACCTCGGCCGGACTCGCCCGCGCCACGCGGCCCTACGCCGTGAAGAGTCGCCATGATGTCATCTTCCGCTCGGGAGCCATGACCCGGGAAATCGGACTTCACTGTCTCGATGCCCATCCCGATTCCCTCTTCGAGCGGAAGATTCTTCAGAGCCACATCCAGATCGGCTATCCTTTTCAGCAATGCTTTTTCCACTGTTCCGATACCGTGCTCGGTGGCAGCACCGACGACCTCCGGAAATTCTTTAACGTCCCCCACGCCACCTCGGCAGAAATGGTAGGGCTGGTCTCCGAGCAGTATCTTCTCACCCGGAATCTCGCTGAGCAGGACGCCGCGTGGATCATTCCCAAGCTACATCCCACCGCTCCGATCACGATTTCAAAGGCGGACTATCTTGCGCTCGGAAGGCGCTCGGGTGAGACCATCGCGAAGAGCTCCCACACCCTCCCCGCCCCCACCCTGGGTCTGGATTTTACCGAGCGTCTGAAATATCAGCTCTCTCCGGACGCCGAAAAAGCGCTGGCCACGCTGAAAGACCCTGCCGAAGTCGCTCTTTCTCCCGAGTATTCCGAGGAGAGCCTGATGCGAAATTGGCGTCTCGAGAGTGGAGTGGCCCGCATCGCCAAAGCACGCGGTTCACTCCGCAAGCCGCTTCTCAAGCTGCGCATGAGCACTTTAAAGCGTCTCGGAAAAGCACGCTCGCCCCACACCATGACCCTCTAGCGCGAGCGATGAAAAGGCATCTCAATATTATCGCCCGCACTAATGGGGTTGGGCTCGATCGGGATGTCTCGCTCATCCGGGAGATCGCGGAAACTGCCGGATACGAGGTCACGGTGAGCCACAGCCGGGGGATTTCAGCGCTGGCCCGCTGGCTGCCGCAGCGCAAGCGCTTCAGCGCGAATATCTTTCTCGAGCGCATCTTCCCCCGCTGGCTCGGAGCCGCCGGGGTCAATATCCTGATCCCTAATCAAGAGCGCTTTCCGCAGCGCCACGTGAAGCACCTTTCCTCCCTCGACGCCATTTTTTGCAAAAGCCGCCACGCGCTGGAAATTTTTTCAGAGGTCCATCCCACCTGCCACTTCACCGGATTCACCTCGGAAAACCTCTACGATGGCAAGGTGCCCCGTAAGGAAAAAACCTTCCTCCACCTCGCCGGGAAAAGCACCCTCAAGGGCACGGAAGTCATTCTCGATCTCTGGAAAAGGCATCCCGAGTGGCCGCTCCTGACTCTGGTCCAGACTGCCGCAAATGCGCCCGATGCCGTTCCGGAAAATGTCACCCTGCTCAGCGAGTATCTCAGCAATGAGGAAATCGCTCTCCTCTATAACTCGCACCCCTTCCACCTCTGCCCCTCACGCTCAGAAGGCTGGGGCCACTACCTCGTGGAGGCGATGCATTGCGGGGCTCTCGTCATCACGACCAACGGCCCTCCGATGAATGAGATCATCACCCCTGAACGCGGCCTTTTGATCAGCGCGGCACGCTCAGAACCGCGCCATCTCGGGACGAATTTCTACATCGATCGCCAAGCGCTCGAAGCTGCTATCGAGGCCATCCTCGCCACCGATCCCACCAAGCTCCAGCCGCAGCGTGAGGCGGCAAAAGCCTGGGCCGCTCAGAACGAAATCGACTTCCGTCGCCGGCTCACTACCGCCCTAAAAGAAACCCTTTCGGATCAGTCTACAAAGTGATCGCGCTCCACCGCAATCAGTCGCTTTTCACCAGCAAAAAGCGCCTTACCCTGCTGGAACACCACTTTTAGCTGATCGGCAACTCGCCTGAGCTTACAACGCGCCCCGGAAAGCAGGCTGCTCGCTTGGGGCATCTTTCGCGCAATATTGATCGTGGTGGCCGAATCCATTGCGCTCGTTATCTCAAAGTGCTGCGTAAAGTCAGACGCGACCACTGCGGCCGGCTCGAGCTGATAACTAGCGAGCGAGAACTCACGCACCGCCTTATCAGCAATGGCCGCGCTGGCATGAAAGCGAGCCAGCAGCTTCCGAGCCCCGGCAGGCCAGAGAACATATCCAGTCGATCCTGATCGGTCGATGTAAAGCCTTCTCAGACTGTGACGCTCGCCTAAAAACTGGCCTTTTTTTGCAATCGTCTTTTTCTTCAATCGAGACTCCAGATTGACTCGCTCGAGACCGGATTCGTTTTCTAATAACGTCAAAATCGCTAAGAAATGCTTCGAAAGGAGCGCGTCATCCTCGAGAATACAGCTCGGCTCACCGCTCGAAGCAACCTCGTCCCAGAGGGCCCGGTGGCTTAGGAAACATCCGACTTCCGCCTCAATCATCGGCCGCTCCCAAGTCTCGCAAAGTGCCTGATAGCGTTCCGCTGAGAAATCAGCACGGGTGATCGCTCTGAAAAAATCAACCTCAATACCGAGGCGCCTCGCTTGCTCGATCTGAAAGTCCCGCCGATCACGGGAAGACTCCATATTGATGATCCGAATTCTCATGAAAAAATGGGGGGGTAAAATTCACTCAAGCTTCCGCTCGCTCAGAAATGATCAGACCACGATCAAACTCGAGCACCCGATCCGCAATCTTGGTCGTGCTGAGACGATGCGCAATCAGGAGCGTGGTGCGCCCTTTCACCAGCTGACCAAGCGCCTCCTGAATCTTCGCCTCGCTCTCGTTATCGAGCGCGCTCGTCGCTTCATCGAGAAGGAGGATCGGGGCGTCCTTGAGAAAGGCGCGAGCGATCGCGATACGCTGGCGCTGGCCTCCCGATAGGCTCGTCCCTTTTTCTGAAACGATGGTCTCATAGCCGCGCTCTTGTTCTAAGATAAAGTCATGTGCATTGGCCTTCCGCGCGGCATCCTCGACCTCGGCCTCAGTTGCCCCCGGGCGACCTAAGAGGATGTTTTCCCGGATCGTTCCGCTAAAAAGAATCGGAGTCTGCGAGACGACCGCAATGCGCTCTCGTAGATCGAACTTTTTCCACTCCCGGACATCAAGTCCGGACACCGAAACCGAACCGGAGGTGACATCATAAAAGCGCGGGATGAGTTGGAAAAAGGTCGATTTCCCCGCCCCACTCGGCCCGATAAGAGCGACGCATTCGCCCGGCGCGATCGAGGTGCTAATGCCCCCGAGAACCTCGTCTTCTCCATAGGCGAAGCGGACCTCGCGGAACTCGATGCGCCCCTCGAAGGCAACCGGGACGCTCGCTGCCGGGCTCTGGAGGAGTTCATCAGGCGCATCGAAAATGCTCTCTACCCGGTCGAGCGCAGCCTCGCCCTGATTAATGAGGCTGTTGACATTTCCGAGCTTTTTCACCGGATCGTAAGTCATGTAAAGGGCCACTCCGATCGCGAGAAAACTCTCGAGAGTAAGATTCCGCCCAACCCCGAAGTAAAGGGCGAGGGTGAAGCCGGTGACCGCCACGACCTCGACCGCAGGAGAAATCGATTGGCGATATTTTACCACCTTCATCGAATAGCGGACGAGTTGGTTTACCTTCGCCGCGAAGCGGTCGAGCGTAATCTGCTGGAGATTATAGGCGCGGATCTCGAGCGGAGCCTGGAGGCTTTCGGCGAGCTGGCCGCTGAGGTCACCAGCCGCATTTTGAAGGGAGCGGGCACGGCGCGCGAGCTTCTTACCGGCGTAGCGGATCGGGAGAATACAGAGCGGGACGGTAACGAGCGCGATGATGACGACAAAGTTGCCATCATTCGACATCGCCTCACTCACTAGAAAGGCGACCGCCGCAAGAAGGGTAACCGGTTGCTTGATGACATCGGCACTGACCTGCGAGACGACCTGCCGGAGAATCTCGGTATCGCCAGTGAGGCGGGCGAGAAGATCCCCGGACTGGAAGCGGTGAAAGAAAGAAACCGGGAGCGCCTGAATGCGGGCGAAGGCCTGGTTCCTGATCCCCTCCACCACGCGGTAGCCGACATAGCTGATGAGATAGGCATTGAAATAACCGCCGACGGCTCGGAGGAGAAAGACAAAGGGCAACCACATGCAGGTCGCGAGAAGAAGATGGTCCGGGCTCAGATCGCCGAGCCAATTTCTCATCATCTGAAGGTATTCGCCGACCTCTTGGTCCGGCCCCCCTTCGCTGGGGAAAAGCATTGGAAAGACGACCTTGGTCGCGAGCGGAAGCCCCGCCCCAGTCGCCACCGCATAGAGCAGACCTGCCAGAATTCCGCCTACAAAATGCCACCGCACCGGGCGGAAGTATTTTAGGTAAGGTCTAAAGCGCTTCATGCAGGTCAGGTGACGCTAGCAGGAGACAAGTGAAGCTCCAGTCTTTATCAGCGCAGGACAGTCCATCCTGGCTGTCGGACGCGGGACCTTTAAAGATTCGCTGGGCGGAGAAAGTCCTGAGCGGGTCTACGGATCGCGAGCACATTTACGTCATCGTCCATGATGCAGAACAGAATGCGGAACTGGGACCGCTGCTTCCCCACCAAAAGGCAGCGAATTTTGACCGGAAATGCGGGAGACTCTCGCCCCGGAGAATGGCGCTCGGGATTTTCAGTAAGCGACTCAATTCCTGCGATCATCCGATCCCTCCAGTTGTCAGCACCTTGAGGGGATCGCTCTTTAATCCACTCAAAATGGACCCGAAAATCGTGATCAGCAGATTCCGTAACAACAACAGAATACGACATCGCCAACTCAGAGATTTTTCCAGTCTGCAATAACTTCGGCAACTGGCCTGATTTTTCCCGTCTCGACGTCTTGCAGCCCCACGCGAATTGCTTCGACACTCTCGAGATAATCTTTGGACTCCATCAAACGTTCGTATTCCTCGGCTGGAAGCACAGCGAGGCTAGGTCGGCCGTGCTGAGTCAAAATTTCCGCCCGATTAGTGGAACGGATGCGCGCGGCGTGCTCGCTCGCGTTCCTCACGAAGTCAGAAATTGGAATAATGTCCTCCATTGCGATGTCGCCCATTTCGATACCTTCGCAGATTAAAAAATGATTTAAAGACGAAAACCGCGCATTGGTTGAGGGCCGGAACAACAGCAAAAATTCCCGCCCTAAGGCTGGATCTCAACGTAGTCGCCAACGCTCAATAAGCTGAAGAACTTCTTCGCACCAGACCATGGCATCCGAATGCAGCCGTGCGAGGCGGCGTAGCCCGGCAGATGCCCGACATGGAAGCCGAAATCGCTCGCGCTGAGCCGCTGGAAGTACGGCATCGAGGACCCATAAATCGTCGACTTCCAATGGCGATACTTGTTCGTCACGACGAACTTCCCTTGGCGCGTGCGATAGCCGCGCTTACCGGTCGAAACCCGTGAGCTGTAAATCTGTTTCTCACCGTCATAGACATAGGCCCGCTGCTGCGAGAGATCGACTCGGGCCCACTTACCAGATTTCCCCGGCTCACGACCGAGAATGGTCTGCATCATCGGGACATCACTCCGCCGCGTTGCGAAGGTGAGCGGCCACATCCTGCTTCGGCGCACGATAGTCGATTTTTTCGTATCCGCGCCATGGCTGATGAGCTGCTGAGCCACTTCGACATTCCCGGTATCGGATGCAAGCATGAGCGGGGTCAGCGCCTTAGCATACCTCAGAGCCCACTTGGCAATGCCTTTGGTCTTAATGAGATCGAGAAATTGCTCGGAAGGTTGCTGCGGCAGCGCTTGATTAGGATCGGCACCCATGTCCAGCAGAAGGCCCACCAAGCGAGCATCACCCCGCGCTACCGCCACGTGAAGCGGAATCTGGCCACTCGGACCCCGGCTATTGACCGAAGCACCCCCGTCTAAGAGAAGCTTGGCAATCTCCCACTCACCCCGACGCACCGCGACGTGGAAGGGCGAATCCATCCGCGGCGACCGGGAAGGGACTGGAGAAGCTCCCGCGTCTAACAAAAGCTCGGTCGCATGACGTCCATCGACCCCTCCCCGCTCCGCTGCCCGGTAAAGTTCATCGCCCGGGTCAGCTCCGTAGCGCAGAAGCAGAGCCGCTATCGGAAAAAGGCGATTCTCAAAGGCAATCCGCAGTGCAGAAGCAGGCTCACCCTCACCACCCGAAAGTAGATCCGGGTTCGCTCCTTGATCGAGGAGCACTTGGAGAGACTCGATGTCCCGCACCAAAACAGCATGATGCAGCGGCCGCCAGCCCTCGGAATCAAGCGCATCAAGCGAAACCCCATGCTTCTTAAAAATACTGAAAAATTGCTTCAGCCCCCGATTCACCGCGGCATGGCCCAATCCCTCGCCATCCTTGTTAAGAATCGTGGAATCAGCTCCCTCGCGGAGTAGAAGCTCGACCATCTCCTCTCGCTCGCTCGCGAGCGCTTCGTGAACCAGCTCCCCTCCCCCTTGGGCCTCGTCTTTTAGATCGACTCCCATCTTGATGAGATGAGCCATGATTTCCGTGTCACCCGCGCCCACGGCGACCTCGGTGAGAGTCTCGCCAAGGGGCCCCTCTGATCGAGGACTCGCACCCGCGTCAAGGAGCAGCCGGACCGTTTTGCTCTGCCCATTCCGAAGGGCCTGCACCACAAGGGTCCCTCCAGTATCGACCTTCACCGCCGGGTCCGCTCCGCACTTCAGAATAGCCGCTACCGCTTCCGCCTTCTCACTCTCAACCGCATAAGCCACCGGCGTGCGGCCTGTAGCATCGACCGCGTTAGCATCAGCCCCTCGCTCGCAGAGAGCTTGGATCAACCCAGTATCGCCCTCGCCCGCCGCAATCATCATCGGAGTGCGCCGGAAACCATCCCGCGCGTCGGCCGGAATATCGAGATCCACCAACGCGATAACAAGCGCGCTATCCTGCTCATCAAGTGCCTCAAAGAGCACGTCTTCCGAAGCAATAATGCCGCGGCCAGCCACCAGATTCAAAGCATCCTGCCGCCTCGAATCGCACGACACGAGCAACAAGGCGGTGAGAAAAACAAAGCAACGAAAAGCGGATTGATGCGCAAAAGGAGGAGTCATCATTCGAAAAGAAATACGTTGGGGACCCTAGCTCATATTTTTTTAGAAACGATAAAACTTTACCCTAAAAATATCAATAAATCTAGACCATCGAACCCTATTTAGCTCCCCGCAGAGTGCTCCCGACTGATGCCAACTATAAAATTTGTAAGCTTCCCCGTTGTCAGGAAAGTTCCAAACTGAAAACTTGAACGGAAAAAACGAGGTAGAAAGCGGCCTGAAGGCCGATGAAGTCTACCGAAAGCACGGCATCAGCACTGAAACCTATTCCACATATGGTGGAATGGGTGCCTCTGAACTCAAGCGATTCGAAGACAAGACTCTCTCCGTGACCAAAGCAAGCAGGGCAGCTTCATCACCTCCAGCCCGGAAAACCGAATCAGGACGCCTCTATCGAGAGGTCTAATCGCACCTTCCGCACCGAAGTCCTCGACGCTCACCTTCCCGATGATCTTGAGACCGTCCCCGACCTCTCTTGGAAAGAGATGATCAACTACAACGAAGAGAGACCCCACGCGGCTTCCAACACCCTTACCCCATCTCAATACTCTAATTTAAAACTGTCCGCTTGAGGGGGAAGCTTACAGGTCTGTAAGCTTCCCCGTTGTCAGGACAGTTCAAAACTGCAAACCTGAACAGAAAGAACGATGAAGAAGCTCCGATTTAGCGAGACTCAGATTGTCTCGATCTTCAACGAAGTCGAATCGTAACGGGCTCATAGGTTACTTTCTGAATTTCAGCCTGCATCAGGGGTAGATGCTGCAACATTTCAGCAATTGCCCCAATTTTTGATCCTGAATAGAGTCAGATTCTGCTTTGAGCTGGTGACATGACCAAAAACTCATTCCTGACAGGGATGTTTTCCGGAGTGTTTACACTTTGCGTTTACACCGACCCTGTTCGAAGCCGTAAAACCGACTGTATTTTTAGAGGGATAAAAGTACGCAGACTGGGACTCGAACCCAGGACCAATTGGTTAAAAGCCAACTGCTCTACCAACTGAGCTATCTGCGCTTTGGTTGGAATTTTTTGCGGCGGCCCGGAGGCTGCGTGCGGCGGAGAGTTACGGGACGACCCGGTTTTTAGCAAGAACTAGTTTACGGTTTTTTAGCACGGAGTGGGCGGCTCCGCTTGCGGTCGATTTCGAGGATTGGAGGTTTCTTTTCTTCACCCCTTTCTGCTTCCCACTGAGGGGAACTTTTTTCAGGATCTATCTGAGTTTTGCTGTCATCGCGGGGGTGACTTGGAAGCGCCGAACTCCGCTCTTGGCCGGGGCGGTGCCTTCGGTCACTTGGTATTCGAAGGCTTTGACTGGCTGAACCCCTTGGATCTGGGACATGAGGTAGATGCGGAGGGTCATGGGGGCCTTGGGGTCGCCTCCGGGGATGTCTTTGACGGTGAACTGGACCTCGTTATTGCCATCGCGCGCGCCGCCGAGGACGATCTCGGCTTCTTTGGTGTTTTGGAAGGTGTGGGGGGAGATTTTGTTGACGAGAAGTTTCACCTCGCGGCCCGGGCAGAAGACGTAGGCTTTGGCGATGTATTGCGCGGGACCGGTGAGGGCGATGGGCGCTTTCGCGATCTTTCCATCAGGTTGAAAGGCGGGCTGGTCGACGTAGTCGTAGTCTCCTTTCTGAATCTTCTTCCGGATTTCGGGGAGGGCGCTGAGGTTGATGAATTCTGAGCCATCGTATTTCCAGCCACCGGGCTCTTGGTTATAGGAGATGGTGAGAAGGTTGTCGGTGGGCTTTCCGCCGATCCCAAAGTCTACTTTTCCGAAGTAGACCGCCTTGACAGTGGGTCCTTTGACGCGGACACGAAGGGCTTTGAGGGTGGAGAGATCCGGGGGTGAGGCGGGGAGATTGAAGAAGGCTTGGGGAAATTGGCGGCGCTCGCTCAGGAGGCGATTTTTAATGGCGGTGAGCCGGTTAGAGGAGGTATAGCGCTTCCAAGCTGGGATGTCTTTTCTGATGACGGCATTACGCCACCCGGTGTAAACTTGGGTCAGATGCTGGACAAGATTGGCACCCTGCCCGGGTGCCGGCGCCTGACCAGGGGCAATCTGGATCAGAAGGCAGGTAATTAAAAGTGTGCGGAACATGCGGAAACTATGGACAAGATGGGCGAGCTTTGGAAAAACTTTTTCGCCCACGGTTCGCCGGAAGCAAATCACCTACCTATGAATCCCATCCCAAAGTCTCTTATCATCGGAGAAGCACGTAATCTGGAGCTGCTAGAGAAGGCGACGACTTACATTTATGAAAAAACGCCCCAAGGTGATTTAAGCGCTCATTTTTTCTTTCCTCCAGACTTTGATCACACGACTCAGAAGCGGCCGGTGATCGTCTTTTTCCACGGAGGGGTTTGGGATATTTCGGCACCAACCCAGTTCATCCCGCACTGCCACCATTTTGCGTCCCGCGGGATGATCGCGGTAACTGCGGAATACCGGACGAAGGCTAAATACGACGGCTCCCCGGAGGACGCCGTGATGGATGCTAAGACGGTGCTCTCTTTTCTCCGCTTTCACGCCGCTCAGATGGGAATCGATCCCGAGCGCATCATCGCTTGTGGCGCTGCGGCGGGGGCCCATGCAGCCCTCTGTGCGACTCTTCATTCCCACGAGAACAGCGAGATCCCCTCGCCCAAGCCGCAGGGCCTTATTCTCTTCGGGCCGATCACGGATACGACTTCTAAGGGAGTGGGACATCAGCTTTTTGCCTCTCCTAAGGAGGCTAAGATCTCGAGCCCGAGCTCGCAGGTCCCCCAAAAGAATCTTCCTCCCTGTCTCATCTTCCACGGCACGGCGGATCGGGTGGTGCCGATCGAGTCGTCCGTCCGCTTCAGCAAGCGCTATGGGCGAAAAGGAAATCGCTGTGAGTTGATGACTTTCCAGAATGCAGGCCACACTTTTTTTAACTACAATTCGGACGAGCAAAACTTCGGCCTCACGCTGAATGCGGCAGACCATTTCTTGGTGGATCTAGGTTATCTCACGCCGGACCCCCTCGCTGGAGAATTCCAGTAGGGACTCACCTTGCGCCGGGTCCGATGAACTGCCACTCTCTTTCAAATATGAGTCCTCTCGAGTTTTCACCAATTGGCGAGATTATCGCCGAGATCGCAGCGGGCAAGCTCGTGATCGTTGCCGATGATCCGGGGCGCGAGAATGAGGCTGATCTCATTGGCGCAGCCTCACTGGTAACGCCGGAGATGATTGCCTTCATGGCGAGCCACGGGCGCGGGCTTATCTGCGCGCCGGTTTTAGCTGAAAAGGCGGAGCTTCTCGATCTCCCGCCCATGGCTCAAAAAAACCGGGAGGCGCACAAGACGGCCTTCACCATCTCAATCGATGCCGCCACTGGGATTAGCACGGGGATCTCAGCTGCTGACCGGGCACTTACGGTGAAGCTTCTTGCCGGTGAGGAAACGACAGCTGACTCCTTCGTGCAGCCAGGTCATATTTTCCCTTTGCAGGCGATGGAGGGAGGAGTCCTCCGGCGCGCTGGTCATACTGAGGCCGCCGTAGACTTAATGAAGATGGCTGGGCTTCCTGCGACGGGACTCATTTGTGAGATCATGTATGAGGATGGCACGATGGGCCGAGTGGGAGATTTGGGAGACTACCAAAAGGCGCACGCTCTGAAGGCCTGCACCATCGCTCAGCTGATCGAATACCGCAGGCGCTCAGAACGCTTGGTCCGGAGCGAGGAAGTGATCGATCTGCCGACTGATTTTGGCGAGTTTAGATGCCACCTCTACCACGTCGAAACGGACGATTCGGAGCATCTAGCCTTAGTGAGTGGGGAGATCGATCCTGAGAAACCAACGACGGTGCGGGTTCATTCCGAGTGCCTGACGGGCGATGTCTTCGGGTCGCGCCGCTGTGACTGTGGCGGACAGCTCCACAATGCGCTCGCGCAGATTTCAGAGGAGGGCGGCGTTCTTCTCTACCTCCGCCAAGAAGGGCGAGGAATCGGATTAGGCGCTAAAATCCGCGCTTACAAGCTTCAGGAAGAAGGGATGGATACGATCGAGGCCAATGAGAAGCTCGGCTATCCCTCGGATCTCCGCGATTACGGGATGGGAGCGCAGATGCTGCACGATCTCGGAGTTCGAAAAATTCGTCTTTTGACAAACAATCCCAAAAAAATGATCGGGCTCGAAGGCTATGGGCTCGAGATCGTGGAGCAAGTTTCCATCAGCCTGCCATCCAATCCTCACAACGAGAAATATCTCGATACAAAGCGGGTGCGGATGGGTCACAAACTTTGACATTTATTGACAAAGCCCCCGCCTCCACGCATATCTCCGCTCTCATGTCGGCTATCATTCCTCCCAGACCTAGAGTGCTCAGCACAGGCAAAATCCGCATCTCGATCGTAGCGGCCAAGTTCAACGCCGAATTCACCGATGCCCTCGTGGAAAATGCGGTCGATGAGATCGCGGCTCTCGTAGACAAGCCAAAAGTGGACCTTTTCCGGGTTCCCGGTGCCTTTGAGATCCCCATCGCGGTCAAAGCCGTAATTGAAGAAGAAAGCCCTGATTGCGTCATCGCACTTGGCTGCATTATTCGAGGCGGGACGGGCCATGCAGATCTCGTCGCCACTTCTGTCACAAACAGCTTGCAGCAACTTGCTCTTGATCTCGGCACCCCGATTATCCACGAAGTCCTCCTTGTGGAGGACGAAAAGCAGGCCTACGCTCGCTGCATCGGTGAGAAGCTTAACCGTGGTCGAGAGGCTGCCCGCACCGCGGTCGAGATTGTCGAGGTAATCAATGAGATAAGCCGCCCGACTCAGTCCGTCAGGCTTCACCCGAGCAACGCCTAAATGCCTACTCGACATCAAGTCAGAGAGGCCGCAATCCAGCTTTTCTACGCTCGCGCTTCCTCGCAAACTGCTGAGAGTGATGACGAACTTTGGAGCATCATTAATGATCGTGGCGGGCTCGCCTTTGATCGCGCCCGCGTCAAGGTTCTCGGCCATTGGCAAAATGGCCGTAGATTGGTCGCCGCGAAGCTTCTCAAATCGCTCAGCGGTGCCACGGCCGCGATCGACGCGGCCGATCCCACCGGTAAAGCAGCTCGCCTTTTCACCGAGCTTTCCAATGCGGAGATCGCTCTTGCCGAGTTCATCGAGAACCTCGTTCTCCTCACTAAGGCAGACACTGGCGGGTGGCGGGAGGATCTTCAGCGCGCCTTTAATCGCTCCGCTAAGGTCCGCAAAACTCGGGGCGAACTAAGGGTTCACTTTGCCACCTTCCCCCCGCTGCAGAAGCAGGAAATCGAGAAGCTATTCGAGAAACTCGAGACCTTTGACAAGCGGGTCGAGATGACTAAAAACCCGGGTAAGTTTCCTGATCAGCGCGAGCTGGCCCACCTCCATAAAACCCTAGACGAGATGCTCGCCCTCCGTCGCGAGGCTGAAAAAGTGACCTCGCAAGTAGGACTCCACCTGAAAGCACTAAACGAAGCGATCGGAGCGGCGGCTGAGAATTACGATCTCGATCGTCTTTCGCGGGTCGATCTTTCCATCCTGCGCCTTGGCGTCTGGGAAATTCTCTATGCCCCTCAGGTCCCACCTGCGGTAGCGATCAATGAAGCCATCAATCTCGCCCGTGCCTACTCCGGCGAGGAGGCCGCCTCATTCGTCAATGGCCTTCTCGACCGGATCGCAAAAGACCACGCCGCCGTGATCCCCGCTTGCGCCCCTGAGCCAAAGTCCACAGAATCGGACCGTGGATAAGGAAACATCATTTCCGACCGAGTTCCAGCGACGCACCCTGTGGAAAGCAGTCACCGGGCTCGCGATCGTTATTCTAGGGGCCTTGTTGGTCGGCCTTGTTTGGCTCACAAGTAATATTTTAGGATACCTCCAACCCGTCTTGGTGCCCCTCGCGGTAGCCGGCATCATCGCCTACCTCCTCGATCCCGTCGTCCGCTGGCTCCAAGCAAAAGGCCTCAGCCGCATGACCGGAATCATCGTGGTCTTCTTCGGCTTCCTCTCCTTCTTCGGCATCCTTTTTTCATTCGTCGGCATCAAGTTCTCAAACCAGCTCGGAAAACTCGAAAGCGATAGCAACTCCACTTCGACCGAAGAACGCTTTGTCGAAGCCAAGCAAAGCAAGTTCTACGGCTGGATCGCACGGGACTTCCTCTCGAAGGATATCGACGCAGTTAAAGGGCACCTCGAAGTAGAAAAAACGATCAACGGCCCGAGCGAAACCCTTCTCGAAAAATATAACGTGGAAGCGGAAGAACTCGCGAACATCATCGACTCCCCATGGAACACGATGCCCCCTCCCACCATCGCAGACAGACCTGGCGAGAACGAGAACGCGCCCACCTATGACGAGAACGAGCGCCTCGCCTACATCGAGAGTTCCCTCGCCCTGAATAATTTCTGGCTCACCAAGGGCGGCGGTCAAATCCTCTCCTTTCTCACCTCCGCACGCTCGTGGATTTATTCCAGCTACGGCAAGATTCTCGGCCTCTTCGGTATCATCCTTGGCACCGCCATGGTCCCGATCTACCTCTATTATTTCCTGAAAGAGAGCGATGCCATCAAGGGCGGTTGGCAGGATTACGTGCCGCTGAAAAACTCAAATTTTAAAACGGAAGTCGTCGAAACCCTCCGCGAGATTAATGGCTACCTCATCTCTTTCTTCCGCGGCCAAGTCCTCGTCGCCTTTATCGATGGCATCCTCGTTGGCATCGCCCTCACTGTCTTCAGACTAGAATACGGACTTCTCATTGGAGTCGTGATGGCCCTCCTCGGCATCATCCCCTTCATCGGAAATATCCTCTGCCTCATCCCAGCCTGCCTCATCGCCTACTTCCAAAAGGACATCCCCTTCGGGCTCCCTGAGTGGGGCTACGCCCTCGGAGTCGTCATCATCTTCGTCGTTGTCCAGCAGATTAACTCACTCTTCACCGCGCCCAAGATCGTGGGAGATTCCGTCGGGCTCCACCCCATGACGGTCATCTTTTCCATGCTCTTCTGGTCCCTCCTCCTCGGTGGATTCTTAGGAGCCCTGCTCGCAGTGCCACTCACCGCCGCGGTGAAGGTCATCTTCCGCCGCTACGTCTGGGAGCGGAAAAAAGACCTCTACCTTTCCAGCGATCCCCCTCCCGGCCCACCGACCACCGGCGAACCCGCCTAGCGCAGCCCATGCTCCTCGCCATCGAATCCTCCTGTGATGAGACTGCCGTCGCCATCATCCGTCGTGATAAAAAGGGACCCATTCTCCTGAGTTCGCTCATCTCCTCCCAGATCGAGATCCACCGCGAGTTCGGCGGCGTCGTCCCAGAGGTCGCCTGCCGGAACCACGCCCAGCGCATCCGCCCCCTCGTCGAGCAAGCACTCACCGCCGCCGGAGTTTCCCTTTCTGAGATCGAAGCCTTCGCCGCCACCTGCGGCCCCGGCCTCGCTTCCTCCCTCCTCGTCGGCCTCTCCTACGCCAAGGGCCTCGCCATCGCCACCGGCAAGCCTTTCTACGGGATCAATCACCTGGAAGGCCACCTCCTCTCCCCCTTCATCGAGGAAGGAAAAATCCCCCCCCACCTCGGCCTCATCGTCTCAGGAGGCCACACCCTCCTCATCGAAACTCGCTCTTACGGCGACTACCACCTCCTCGGCCGCACCATCGATGACGCCGCAGGCGAAGCCTTTGATAAAGTCGGCCGCATGCTCCAGCTCCCCTACCCCGGCGGCCCCGAGATCGAAAAGCACGCCCGCCTTGGTGACCCGAAAGCCTACCGCTTCCCCCGCGCCCGCCTCAAGGATCGCCCGCTCGACTTCTCCTTCTCCGGCCTCAAGACCGCCGTCCTCTATCAGCTCCAAAAGCTCGATGACCCGCAAGCCGAACTCGCCGATATTTGCGCCTCATTTCAAGCCGCCGTCATCGAGAGTCTCGTAAAAAAGTCCCTCCTCGCCGCCCACGAGACTGGCCTCAAGATCATCACCCTCTCAGGAGGAGTCGCCTGTAATCAAGCCCTCCAGCAAGCCCTTCGCAGCGCCTGTGAAAAAGCCGACCTCCAGCTCCGCCTCACCCCCCCGGCCCTCACCACCGACAACGCCGGCATGATCGCCCTCGCCGGCCTCCTCGCCTCCGAAAACCGCGAGCCCGACCCCCTCAACACCTGCATTAGCCCCAACCTTTCGCTGACGGCGTAGAAATAGGTTATATTTGTCTTATAAAACATATCTCCTTCACCTTGCAAGGCCTCCCCCCCTATCCTACCTTCCTGTAGAAATGCCCTACCTCGACCTCCAAAACACCACCCGCAGACACTTCCTCCGCGATTGCACCACCGGACTCGGCGGAATGTGGCTCGGGAATCAGCTAGCGCAGGCCAAGACCCCTCTCTCGATCCAGCACGATCCCTCCGCGCCCCTCGCCCCCCAGCTCCCGCAGATCTCACCAAAGGTAAAAAGGGTCATCTACCTCCACATGATCGGCGCTCCTTCTCAGCTCGAGCTCTTCGACTACAAACCAGAACTCGCCAAGTATGATGGAAAAGACTGCCCGCAGGAATATCTCGAAGGCCAGCGCTTTGCTTTCATCCAAGGGACGCCGCAAATGCTCGGACCAGTTTACGACTTCAAGCAACACGGACAGTCGGGCGCTTGGGTTTCCGATCGCCTTCCCGAGCTTTCGAAACACGTCGATGATCTCTGCTTCGTCAAATCGATGGTCACCGACCAGTTCAACCACGGCCCCGCCCAACTCATGGTCCACACCGGGCAGGCCCGCCTCGGTGCCCCGTCCATCGGATCTTGGGTCACCTGGGGCTTGGGAACTGAGAACCAAAATCTCCCGGGCTTCATGGTCCTTCTCTCCGGTGGTCGCGTCCCCCGCGTTGGTAAATCGCTCTGGGGCTCCGGCTACCTTCCCTCGGTCTACCAAGGTGTTCAATGCCGCTCCTTCGGTGACCCCGTCCTCAATGCCGCCAACCCGAAAGGCATTTCGCAGAAGGCACGCCGCGCCACCCTCGACGCCCTCCAAGAGCTCAACCACGAAACATTTTCCCAACTCGCCGATCCAGAGACCACCACTCGCATCGCACAATACGAGATGGCCTTCCGCATGCAGACCTCCGTCCCGGAAGTCATGACCATCGATGACGAGCCCGCCCACGTTCACGAAATGTATGGCACCGAGCCGGGCAAAGAATCCTTCGCCAATAACTGCCTTCTCGCCCGTAAGCTCGCCGAGAATGGCGTCCGCTTCATCCAGCTCTACGACTGGGGTTGGGACTCCCATGGAGCCGATAAAAAGGAAGCGCTCAATGAAGGATTCGTCGGGAAATGCCGCTCCATCGATAAGCCCATCTCCGCCCTCCTGACCGATCTCAAGCAGCGCGGCATGATGGATGATACCCTGGTCGTCTGGGGCGGCGAGTTCGGCCGCACCCCCATGCAGGAGAATCGCAATGGTGCCGAGATGACCTACCTCGGCCGCGACCATAACCCGAACGCCTTCACCATCTGGATGGCCGGTGCCGGAGTGAAAAAAGGAACCACCTATGGCGAGACCGATGACATGGGCTACCTCGCCGCCCGGAACCCCGTTCACCTTCGCGACTTCCACGCCACCCTCCTCGAGCTCGTCGGCTTCGATCACCACCGCCTCTCAGTTCCCCTCCAAGGACTTAATCAAAAGCTCACCGGCGTCAAACCCGCCAAAGCCATCAAGGATCTCATCGCCTAGGAGTTCGTCCGACTCAGCGAGATTCGGGCAAAACGTTTTTGGAACCAAGGTGTCACATCGGAAAACTCGCTATCACATGCACTTTCTGGACCGAGTAAGCCCACCAAGCACCTAGCGCCGATCACTTCACCTTCTTCTCAGCAAGCTCCCTGAGAGCCTTCTCAAGCTCGTTGGGGAGTCCATATTTCGGTAGCGCTGCGAGAAAGACCTTCCAATCGCGACCCATCCCCGCACCGAGATAAGCATTCAGCCGCGTCGCCACCGCCGAGTCCGCCAGACTCTTCGCATCCGGATAAGTCTCACTTAGAAATTCACGCACATCCGGAAAGCGCGTCAGATAATATTTCTGATGGTAGCCCTCCGCGTAAGTAAAAATCTTTATCGGAAGAACCTCCGTCTTCACCGCACCCGCCTCAATCCCCTGACGCCTCGCTTGCTTCACCAGCGATGCCTCCGCAAGCTTCTTCTGCGAATCATCCCGATAGAAAACGGCATTCATATACTGCCGGCTCCGGTTCGTTTGCTCACAGCGATGCCCCTTCCAAAAATGATCTAACAGATCATCGTAACTCAGCACCTCAGGATCGTAGTCGATCGTGATCGCCTCCGTCTGATCCCCCAGCGAATAATAAGTCGGCTTCACCTTATCGCCACCGCAGTAGCCGACCCGCGTCCGCAGCACACCCTCGAGACTCCCGAACTGGGAATCAGGTCCCCAAAATCATCCCATCCCAAAGGTCGCCGATTCATAGGCCCGACCCGCGACCTCCCTATCGAGTTCGAGCTTCATAGCGGACACCTTGCCATCTTCCGTGACAAGTTCTTCTGAGGCGAGAGCGTGGATTCCAGTCATAGCAAGCAGGCCTGCAAAGCCCAAAGTAGTAATCGTTTTCAAATTCATCCTATTTCCTAATTCTTGCAAGTAGGATAGCCCACCCCACCCAATTATTCCGCAAAAATTCCCCTCTTAGGAATAATCTGTTTCTCAGATTCCAGATCGCGAGATACCTTAAAAAGATGACACTTTGGAAACGCGCGGCAGCACCTCCAGCACGCTACTCTTTTCCGGCATCGGGCGGCCGAGAATTCTCGCTGGCTCGCGGTAGCCTCCACCTCGGGGGTGACCCAAATCATCGATCCCAGCGGTAAGCAACGTGCGGTGCTTCCGATGATGGATGAGGGCGTTCTCCTCGGAAAAATCGCGCCCAGCAGTCGCCTCACCATTTTTCAACGGGCCGGATGGCTCTTCGGACCGATATCTCTCATCAGCACTATCGCCTTAATGGCCCACGCCATTTTCCTAGCTTTAAAAAGGAGGAAAAAAGCTCATTGAGCCTCTTTCGAAAGAATCCTCTAGTGCGAAAGAATCTCAGCAGGAATTACCACCGGGTGGTGCCAGAGAATTCCGAATTTCAATTCGACCGGGCTCCCGATTCCTTTCCGATAATACCTGAAAGGATGTTTCCCCTTCTTGAGCTTGATCGGTCGCATTTCAGCCGAGCCACCGATATCAATCACGATCGCCTCGTGGATTCTCAAGAGGCCCGGGCTGTCCCCGGGGATTCTGAAATCGCAGTAACCATCTCTGGAGACCTCGATGAATCCTTCCACCAAGATCGCATTTCCCTTCGTGGCCCTGATCTCATTAAAGTTCGCCGCCACTCCACTCTCAAGAGCGTCGAGGTCATCAAGCCTCGCTAGCCAGCTCTCAGGGTTCTCGAAAGTCTTCCAAGTCTTCCAAGTCACTCCGGGTTGGGATACGATCTCGCTGAGAGCGGGGATGAACTCGTCATCATAAGGCCGCTCGGCTGTCGGGTGCGGACGCCGTATCCGGAGGACCTTATCCCGCATCTTTTGATGCAAGCCCGGCATATTGTGAGACAGATCATTTAGCTGCTTCGGGTCGTTCACGATGTCGTAGATTTCGAAGGGATTGTCGTGACTCTTAATATCGTAGCGCACCCCGAGGTGATCGCCGAAGCGGATCATCCGCCGGGATGACGATGTTATTCGGTCTCGCCGCGCCCTGAGCAAGAGCCGCCTTTGCCCTTTGCATCTTCGTGACCTTCGCCGACCCTTGGAGCCATCACCACTCCTCAGTCAGTCCGCGAGTTCGCCGAGCGCATCCTTCTTTCAACTTCACTGGAAGAGAAGCTCAGTCACGCTCCAAAATCACTCAAACTGGATCCACCTTCGCGAGGCGGTTATCGCGCGCCCGATCTCCCCGGGAGACCCGTCGAACTCATCCCTATTAAAAAGAAGAGCGGCAATCGCTTCCCCAGCGCCGAGCAACTCGAAAACGAGGAACAACGCGCCCTCCTCCTCCACTTCTTCGCCAATCACGAGCTCCTCGCTGTCGAACTCATGGCCCTCGCCCTGCTCAAGTTCCCCGATGCCCCGGACTCCTTTCGCCGCGGCGTCCTGCACACTCTCCAAGAAGAACAAAATCACACCCGCTGGTATATTCAGCGCATGAAGGAATGCGGTATCACCTTCGGCGACATCCCCGTCAGCCCCATGATCTGGGAACACATCGCCGATATGGAGAGCCCCCTCGACTACGTCTCGCGGCTTTCTCTCACCTTCGAGCAGGCCAATCTTGATTACGCGAAGCACTACGCGGGGCTTCTCGAGAATGTCGGCGATCTCAAAAGCTCCAAGATCCTCGGGAAGATCTATCACGACGAGATCGCCCATGTCGGCCACGGTTTAAAATGGCTCCGTCATTGGAAAGAAAGCGCCCGGTCCGATTGGGACGCTTGGCACCAGCGCCTCTCGATCCCCCTCACCCCGATGCGCGCTAAAGGCATGGCCCCCTTCAATGAAGAAGGGCGGCGGAAAGCCGGGCTCGATGAAGAATTTATCGCTTCGCTCAAGCGCTTCCAATCGTCACGCGGACGCTCGCCGGATCTTTGCTATTTTAATCCCTTCGCCGAGGTCGAGCTCGCCCAGCCGGGCTGGACCATCCCCCGTAAACTCGAAGAGCTCGCCGCTGACCTCGAACCTGCCTTCGCGCTCGCCGCGCCTTCGCAGGACGATATCGTCCTCCTCCGCCGCCCCCCGCGCGATCAGCACCGAGACGATCTCGCCCGCTTCGGCCTCGCCTTCCCCGAAACCGCCGCTCTCCAAGATCTGGAAAAAATAAAAGCGGAGCGCAAGTTCGGCTCCGTGCGCCCCTGGGCCACTCCCACTCCGCTTCTTTCCAAAGCGGCCACCCACGAACTTCGCAACCGTCTTCCGCAAGATATCGTCCCCCTACCCTCCGCGATCTGCGAGGGGGACCCTAGCGAGTTCACCGCCCTTCACCCCTACCAAGATTGGGTCGCGAAACAGCTCGATGGCGCAGCCGGACGCGGCCTTCATCGTTTTTCAAAAGACGCCCCCCTCCTCTCATCGAAGGGCCCTTTCCTCATCGAGCCCTGGGTTAGAAAGGTGCGCGAATTCTCCTTCCTCCTCCATCGCAGCCCCGCTGCCGAGGGTGGCCTCCGCTTCCTTGACATCGTGCACCAAAGGACCAATCCCGCCGGCCAGTGGGAAAGTTCAGAATCACGCGCTAAGCACTCTCAAGACCTCCCTCCTGACCAAGCGGAACTCCTGAATCGCACCGCTCTACCCACCTTCAAGGCCGCCCTCCTCCCTGCTCTCGAATCACTTCTCGCTGAGAATAACTTCTTCGGACCGCTGGGAATTGATTCATTTTTTTATCGAGATGATGGTGATCATCTTTGTTGGCAACCAGTGGTCGAACTCAACGCACGCTGGACCATGGGGCGGCTCGCCCACCAACTCCGGCTCAAGCTCGCTCCTCATGGCAGTGTCGTCCTCTCGACGATTGCACCACACGAAGCTAAGGAACTCCTCTCTCTCGGAAAAAAAAGCCCCGGTAGAAATAACGCACCGATTATCCTAGGAGATCCTACCCAGTCGAAAGCTCGAGTTCCCATCCTCTCGATTCTTTGAAGGCCTATCAATCAGCCGCTAGATGATAAATTCACTCACCTTTTCGCCGAAAGAAACCTTACTTCATCTTTAAAAAAAAGGCGGAAAATCATCGCCCCGGTTCATACCAATATTCATCTCCGGCAGCCTGATCTCTCCCGGTAAAGGCCCGCGCGATGAAGCTCGAATCGCGGACGAGGTGCCAGTCGCCATATTTATCAAATTTCCGGCACGAGGTCGTGAGAGCACTTCGCCAAAGAGTCCCAAATTTCTGATCCCGGTGCTTCCCCAGCTGCTTCAAGCGGACCGCGAAATCGACATCCTCGATGGTGACAAATTCTGGATCAAATCCGCCGATCGCCTCGCAAGCCTCCCGCGTCGTCCAGAAAGTGCCAAAGGAAACCTGGAACTTCGCAAGGTAGAGCGCCGCCACCAAACCGGTCGCGATAATCCCGGCCGAATAGCGCTCCGGGTAAACCATCGCCCCTCCCCCAACATAGCGGCCAGAGGCGAGCATCCGGGCAACATCATGAAAGGTCATCGCGTGAAATCGGCTGTCCGCATCGATCGTCATGATGATCTCGCCCGTTGATGCTTCAATACCCGCATTGCGGATTTTGGATAAATTCTTAGCGTCCTCGCGCGCGATCACCGCCCCGGCGGCTCGCGCCCTCGCCTCAGTGCCATCGCTGCACCGATTGAGGACGACGACGATCTCGACCTCGCCATCCCAGCGCGCGCTCGCCGCCTGAATCGATGAAAGGCAGGCCCCGAGGTAGTTCTCCTCGTTATGCGCCGGGATGATGACTGATAGCTTGATAAGCAAGCTTGGGTTCGATCTCGACGGAAGCAAGGAGAGTGTTAGAAGACATCATGCTATTCCCGATCAGCGATGATGACAGGCACCTTACCAAGCACGCTTACGTCACGATCACCTTTCTCATCATCAACGTCGCCCTCTTTATCTACCAGACCATGAACCCGGAGTTCACAATGGGCTGGAGTGTCATTCCACAGGAAATCACCGAGGGGAAGGACCTCGTCGGTCCAGTCACCCTAGAGACCCCTAGCGGACCCGAGATGCTGAACCAAGCGCCGGGACCAGTCCCGATCTACCTCACCCTGATTAGCTCGATGTTTATGCACGGCTCCTGGGCCCACCTTGGCGGGAATATTCTCTACCTCTGGATCTTTGGGGACAATGTCGAGCTCCGCTTTGGTCACCTCCGCTTTCTTTTGTTCTACCTCATCAGCGGGCTCGCCGCTTCCGCTGCTCAGATCGCCCTGAATACCGGGAGCCTTATCCCAAATCTCGGGGCCTCGGGTGCCATCGCCGGAGTGCTAGGCTGTTACCTCGTCCTCTTTCCTCGAAATAAGGTTAATGCCGTCTTCCTCGTTCGCATCGTCTCGATCCCCGCTTTCGTGGTGCTGGGAATGTGGGGCGCGATGCAGGTCTGGCAGGGCGCAAATAGCATGTCCTCGGCGGGCCACGGAGGCGGAGTCGCCTACGGGGCTCACGTAGGAGGCTTTGTCGCGGGACTGCTCATCGGACTCATAGCCCGCCTCACCATGAAGGATGAACCACCATCGTCTCTCAAGGCTCAGTATGCCCGCGACCCCAAAGCGAGGCGGCTTTGGTGAAGCGTAATCTCCCGCGCCGGAGTTTCTCTTTAAACTCATCAATCTGACGAGGCATCCCCTCCTTATCTCCGCAGGCGGCAGCGCTAGGGTTGTTTCTCGCCAGCAGGCGGGTTAAGCCTCCCCCCATGATTCGTGAAATAGTAGTTCATCCCGGCGGCGCGCATAAGGATGACTTCCTCGCCTGCTCAGTCCTCTTGGCAAAGTATCCCGTCACGATCTTCCGGCGCGAGCCGTCCGACGCGGATCTTTCTGATCCTTCAGTCTGCGTCGTTGATGTCGGAGGTGATTGGAATGAGGACCTGATGAACTTCGATCATCACCAGTTCCCGCGCGACTCTGAACCTCTCTGCGCCATCAGTCTCGTCTTGAAACATTTCGGGCTCTATGAAGACGCGCAGAAGTTCTGCGACTGGCTCGAGGTCGCCGAATGGTTCGACACCCGCGGCCCGGTCGATACCGGCAAGTGGCTCGGCGTCGAGCGCGAGACCCTCTCGAAACTCAACTCCCCCATCGATATCACCCTGCTTCGTCGCTTTGCCGCCGGGACCGAACATCAGGCGGGCGAGCCGATCTGGGAAGTCATGAAAATGGTCGGCGAAGACCTCCATAAATACCTCACCGGGATGCGCGCGAAGCTCGAGGAAGTGGCGCGGCTCTGCGAGTGGTGGGAGATGGATTTTGGTAAAAAGGTTCTCTTCATGCCCCGTGTCGAGCCCCTCAGTGATGACGCCTCATCCGGAATGGGCCGCTTCGTTGAAGACAGCGAGTTCGCCGGAGATACCGTCGCCCTCGTCTATCCCGACCGCCGCGGAACTGGCTACGGAATCTCGCGATTTAATGACGACAAGCGCCTCGAGTTCACCCGCGTCGGCGAGGAGGAGGACGTCCACTTCGCCCACAAGTCGGGCTTCATTGCCAAGACTTCCGCTACCGAAAAGGCGCGCCTCACCGCCCTCATCGAGCAAGCTTGGATCGGTTAAAAAGAGCGGCTATTTCATCAGCGAACCAAGAAGCTCATTCATGCCCGCTACCACTCCGGCGGGGTTCTTGACCAGCCCGGCGGCGAGAAGGGCATTATCGGCGAGCTGATGAGCTACCTTGGCCGCCACCTCAGGGCTCTCGTTTTTAAGAGCGTGAAGCTTGGCGACAATCTCGTGGCTTGGGTTAAATTCGAGACGCGCTTTCTGCTCCGGGGCCTCATTTCCCATCGCCTCCATCATCGCCCGGACCTGCCCGCTCGGCGCGTCCTGCGATTGCAGGGCCACCACCGGGTGAGAGACGAGTCGCTTGCCGAGCTCCACTTTTTCAACCTTCTCTCCGAGAGTTGTCGTGAGCCATTCGACGAGATCTTTACTATCCTCCTCGCTGAGCTTGGATTCTTCTTCAGGCAGATCATCGAGCGCGATTTCTGCCCGGTCGGCGCTGACGAGCTTCTTACCCTTGAACTCACGAAGAGTTTCTAAAATGTAGTCGTCGATGGAATCGGTGAAAAGAATCACCTCGATTCCCCGCTTTTGGAAGGCCTCCAGATAAGGACCAGAGAGCATCGCATCGCGGTCCAGACCCACAAGGTAGTAGATCTCTTCTTGGTCGTCCTTGGCCCGGGTCAGGTAGTCGGCGAGGGAGGTCTTTTCTCCCTTGTCGAGCATGCTGGATTCGAAACGAAGGAGGCCCGCAAGCGCCTCGTGATGCTCGGGAGCAGTCGCGATGCCTTCCTTTAAAAATCGCCCGAAGCGCTCGAAGAATTCCTGATATTTCTCGGGCTCGCTCTTAGCCTGCTTCGCAAGATGCTTCAAGAAGCGCTTAGTGAGGAGTCGGTTAAGCTTCTGGACAAGCGCGCTGTCCTGCATCGTCTCGCGCGAGATATTTAGCGGAAGATCCTCGGAATCGACCACCCCGCGGAGAAAGCGAAGCCACTCTGGAAGGAGGCCCTGCGGCTCGGAATCGATGAGAACTTTCCGGCAATAAAGCGAAACCCCGGACTTCATCTGACCAAAGCCAAAGCGCTCATGATTCTCATCCGGAGAGAAAAGGAGAGCGTTGATATTGATCGGCGCATCAGCGCTGAAGTGCAGAGTGTGGCGCGGCTCGTCAGCGGCGTGAGCGCAGTATTGATAGAACTCTTTATACTCCTCCTCAGTGATCTCATTCTTCGACTTGAGCCAGATCGCCTCGACGGTGTTGACGCGCTCGCCATTTAAATTAAGGGGAAATGAGACGAAGCGGGAATACTGCTCGATGACGTTCTTGATCGTCGCTTCTTTGGCAAACTCCTGCGAATCTTCCTTCAGGTGCACCACGATTTTTGCTCCACGAGAAATGTCACTCGCTTCGGAAATGGTGTAGCCCGTTTGGCCATCGCTCTCCCACTTCAGCGGCTCCGCCTCGGGGTCCCACGAATGGGTAAAAACCTCGACCTTCTCCGCCGCCATGAAGACGGAGTAGAAGCCCACTCCGAACTGTCCAATGACTGAAGCATTGGCATCGCCCTTCTCCTTCAGCGCCTCGAGAAACTCCTTCGAGCCCGAGCGCGCGATCGTCCCGAGATTGTCAGTGAGTTCCTCACGGTTCATCCCGATGCCGTGATCGGCGAAGGTGATCGTGCCCGCTTCTTCATCCGTCGTGATCTTGATCTCGAGCGGAAGATCCGCCTCGTAGACTTTGTTCTCAGTAAGCTGCTTGAGGCGCAGTTTTTCAAGCGAGTCGGAAGCATTTGAGATGAGCTCGCGCACGAAGATCTCTTTATCGGTGTAAAGAGAGTGAATGACGATATCGAGAAGCTGACGAACTTCGGCTTGGAAGGATTGAGTTTGGGGCTGTGAGTCGCTCATGGATTGAATTTGTGAGGCGCAAAATAGCGATGAATGCCACCGTGTCAACGGCTCGGCAATATCATCCCGCGCCGCCCGCGAAGGACGATCACTTCATCTTATCGAACATTTAAGATCCTTTCTCCTTTAGAAAACGGTGGGGCCTGTTATCTACCACGTCCCTTTATTTTACCGCGCCCACTCATGCCGCCCTCGACCGCTCCCGCCCATCCGGATACCCCTTCCTCCGCTCTCCGAAATGCCGTCATCCGCCTAGCGGGAAATTCTCAAGACGGGATCCAGTCGATCGGAGCATTTCTTGGCCAGCTCGCTGGCTCGACCGCCCAAGAAGTGATGACCTACATGACGATTCCCTCGACCATTTCCGGAGGGCCCTCGATCTTTCAAGTCCATCTGGGCTCGGGCGATGTCCTCCACCCCGGCGACGAGGCGGATACTCTTGTCGCCTTCTATCAGCACTCCTACGACAACCATCTCAAGACGCTCAAGGATGGTGGCATCTGTTTTTACGACAGCGATCAGGTGGAAGAGATTAAGGAAGAGCGCGGCATCATTCACATCGGAGTCCCTTTCACGACCGCGACCATTGAGGCCATCGGGGGTAGTGCCAAATCTCGTGGGAAGAATATTTTCGTTCTCGGCCTTCTCTGCGCCGTTTACCAGCTGGATCGCGAGCGCATGACCGAAATCATCGCGGGGAAGTTTGGCAAAAAGTCGGAGGACGTCCTCCGCAATGCCATGCTCGCCTACGATGCGGGCTATGCCTGGCCGGTGCACGATATCGAGCACATGCCCATGGCCCCGGGTGAGAACGTGGGCGATAAGCGCCTCTCGACGGATGGCAACACGATGCTTTCTCTCGGCCTCATCGCCGGTGGCGTGCGCTTCGGCGCGGGTTACCCCATCACTCCGTGGACCACTATTATGGAGTTCCTCCGCTCCGAGCTTCCGAAGTATAATGGCATGTTCATCCAGTGCGAAGACGAGCTCGCCGCTGTCTCGCTCGCCATCGGGGCCTCCTACTCGGGCCACCTATCTATCACCGGATCATCCGGCCCCGGTCTCGCGCTCAAATCAGAAGCGATCGGCTACGCCTGCATGGCCGAGATGCCCCTCATCGTGGTAAATATTCAGCGAGGTGGTCCCTCTACCGGCCTTCCCACCTCCGTCGAGCAGTCCGATCTCATGCAAGCAATCTACGGCTCCCACGGCGATGCTCCCCGCGTCGTCATCGCGCCTAAAAATGTCGAAGATTGCTTCTACACCGCTCTCGAGGCCTGTCGGATTGCGAGAGAATATTCCACCCCGGTTCTTATCCTCTCAGATCAAGCAATCGCGACCCGTCTGGAAGCTTTCGAAGAACCTGATCTCGAAAAACACTGGCGCGAACCGGCGCTCGATCTTTCCGAACGAGGAGAAGATTTTAAACCTTACCCGCTCGACCAGATCACGAAACATTCCCCGCCCGGAGCGCGCTCGGGAGTCGAAAAGTATCCCGTCGTCACCGGTCTCGAGCACGACGAGTGGGGTCACCCGTCCGGCAATCCGCTGAATCACGAGAAGATGACGGCAAAGCGTCGCGATAAGCTCCGCAAGCTTGCCGAGAGCTACGCCCCCACCGAGGTCCACGGCATGCCAAGTGGCTCCCTCCTCTTCGTCGGCTGGGGCTCGACCTACGGCCCGATCAAAGAAGCGACCGACCGCATGATTTCCGAAGGGCATGTCGTCGGCGCCGTTCACCTCCGCCACGTCCACCCACTCCCGAACGACCTCTCGGAGGTCTTCGAAAAATACGATCACATCCTCGTCCCAGAAATGAATGACTCCGGAATGTATGGCTTCGGTCAGCTCGCTACCCTCCTGCGCGCCAAGACCTGCAACGCCGGAATCCAGTCCCTCAATAAAGTCCAAGGGATCAGCTTCCGCGTCCTCGAAATCGTCGCCGCCGCCGAGAAGCTCATCGCTCAAAAATAACCCTCACAAAACCATGTCTGAACTCACCTCCGCCGCACCCGTCGAGAAGCTCACCAAGAAACAGCTTAAAGCCGATCACCCGACGTGGTGCCCTGCCTGCGGCGACTTCGCGGTCCTCGCCTCTTTTTTCAATGTCGTGCAGAAGCTCGGTATCCCCCATGAAAAAATCTGCGTCGTCGCCGGGATCGGCTGCTCCTCGCGCTTCCCCTACTTCGTAAATGCCCACGGTATCCACTTCATTCACGGCCGCGCTCTTCCGCTGGCGACAGGGATTTCCCTCTCGCGGCCCGACCTCCACGTCTTCGTTTTCGGCGGAGATGGCGATGGCTTCTCGATCGGAGGGAACCACCTGAACCACGCCGCTCGCAAGAACGTGAACCTCTCATACGTCGTGATGGATAATTTCGTCTACGGCCTTACCAAGAACCAAACGTCGCCCACCACTCCGCTGGGCCGGAAGTCAAAAACCGACCCGCGTGGGGCCATCGATCAGCCCATCAATCCTATGGCTCAGCTCGTCGCGAGCGGCGCCACCTTCATCGCCCGAACCCACGCCGCGCAGGTAAAGCACATGAACGAGATGTTCGAGCGCGCCATTCTCCACCCTGGCTTCGCCGTCGTAGAAACACTCTCTGAGTGCACCATGTTCTACCCCGGCGCCTTTGACGATGGGAACCCGCGCAAAGGCGGCACCTTCGATCTCGTCGATGAAGATACTCAAGAATTGGACTCGATCTCAGCGGCGATGGACCTGAGTCAGGATCTGAGCCCGGGCAAATTTGGGGTCTACTACGAAACAAAACGCCCCACGAAAAACGAGCTCGAGCGAGCTTGGCTGAGCGACGCGCAAAAGTCAGTGGCCGGGAAGTCAGGGCAGGATATTCTTCGTCAGCGCTTCGCCGCGATGAGGTAAAATGCCCTCCCACACTCGCCCCGGGTCAACCTCAGCGTCTCGAAAGGGGTGAGTGGTAATCGGGGTCGGTTTCCTTGATCACCTCAACCATCGCTCCGATCTGGACCAGATAGCGATTGGCTAGGCGATTCATTCGCCGGGCGCGCCCCTCCCACGTTTCAAGACCATCCGGGCCAGAGCGCAACCGGGAAGTCTGATGATTCGAAATCGCAATGCGCGCTTCACGAAGGAGATCGGCTCGCTTTCTCACAATCTGATCCACTCTCATCTTGAGACGAGTGGTGTCCAACACTGCTGAGGTTCTCTTCTGAATTTCGCGCTCTTTTCTTCGCTCTCCCGCGCGTTCAGCAACGCGAGCCAGGTAGGCGCGCTGGCGGGCTTCCTCCGCTGCAAGTGCAACTTCCGCTTCATCTAGATTAAGGTCAAGCTGTCGGCGCATCTCGACCGAAAGATCCGCTACCGAAACCCGCGCCCTCCCGTGTTCATGTTTAATGGTGATGCCAGCATTTGTGATTCCGGTAACCTGCACATTCTCATAGCGCCTTCCAGTCGGAAGCTCAAGCTGGTCAAAGGTGCTTCCAAGCATCTCTACGCGATGTCGGCTGCGGCGCTCCTTACGGTAAGCGGCCCAGTCGTCCTGCAGGGCTTCAATTTCCTTCTGTATCTTTACTGACTCTGCTTCAGAAATGATCGCTTCCCTTTCAAACTCGTTGAGCTTTTCTCCCATCATCTTCAGCTCCTCCGCCCGCTGCGCCCGCAGTCGGTCACGCTCGGTTTCGCGATAAGCGATCTTCAGCTCGAAATCCAAGTCGATCAACTGAGCCTCGCCAACCGTAAGGGGCGAGGCCTCGTAAGGCTTCGGAATGTCACCACGATCAATTAACAAACTGGCTGCCGTCCCAAGTAAAACGAGCACGATTAGCCCGACAAGAAAGATGAGAACCGAGTTCTCAGAGTCTGATTGGAGAGGAGTCACGATCTCAACGACGCCGAAGGCTTAAAATTTCCGAAGACATTTTAGCGGCCTTTGATTCAAAGCTGGCTGCGGCACGACGGGCGGAGGCGGCGCGGCGCTTATACTGGGAAACCTTAGTCATGCCTATCGTCATCCGCCCTGCGGCCTTCGCCGAATTCACCTTTGCTAACTCGCGCTGAGCGCGCACGCTATATTTGGCCGCTTCGCTTCGCTTCGCACGTGCCCGATTCGTGGCAGTAACAACGCTGCGGCGGAGCCGGGCAATTTTAGAGGCCTTCTGTTCGGCATCTTGAATGGCGTCCGCCTCTTCGCGCAGCTTGTCGAACTTCTTCAGATTTTCGGTTTTCTTCGCTTCCATCTTACCGATCGCCACCAAGTAGGCGTTGGCCTCCTCTTCATCGAATTGCAGAAGATCCTGCAGATCCTCCGGAAGCTCCTGATAAGGAATTCCCCGAGGTCCCGAGCTAAGCATAGCCCTAATTTCGATCGGGTTGGCTCCCGTGATCTTCACTTTTTTGAACTTTTCTCCGTGGGTCGCCGAGAGGTCATAGTTGACTCCGCGGATGCGAGCGCGCTCATTTTTACGGTAGTTGGCTTTGTAGGTCTCCCAATCGGTTCCGACAGTCTCAATGTCACCTATGAGGGCCTCTGATTCGGCTTTAAGGGCGGCGACTCTCTCGTCAACTCTGGCGAGGCGAGACTCGAAAAGTGGCTTTTTGGACAGCTCATTTTGGAAAGTCCGGTATTTTTCTAGCTCCTCGCGGCGCTCCCCAATGTCCGCTTCGAGGTCGTCAAGCTGGACCAGCTGCGTGGTGACCCGCTCAGAGAGAGGGACCTCTTCGTAACTATCAGAGTTAAGAACCATCAAGCCCAAACCACTGAAACCAGCCAACACGACGACCGCTAATAACATTCCGATAACGCCGGGCCCCTTTCCTGAAGTCAAAACATCGTTGATCATAATAGGTGTGTCTCTCTTATTAGTAGTTAGTTTCTGATAGGATAGCGTCTCCGGTAGTCCGCAAACTCCTCCTCAAGTTTTGCTTTCTCCGCTTTCAGCTCGCTGACTTCGTCTGCGGCTTCTTCCGCCAGCGCTTGAGATTCCTCGACCTTAACTGTGATCTCAGCGAGCTCTGCGGTAGGATCCTTGATCCGGACTGCCGAAACATCTCGCCTAATTAGCTCGAGTTCAGCCCTCTTGGCCTGAATCTCGAGAGCCTGCTTATCGAGCTGGGCCTTGAGTTCTTCATCCTCTTCTTCACAAGAGAGAGCGACGAACCCTAGAGAAAAAGCAAGAAAGACTTTACCTATCGTTCTCATAATCTTTCTGACATTTACCAAGTCTCTTGAGATGTCAACAATTGACCCGTTTTCTTTTTTCATACGTGGAAGAGATTTATCCCCGTTGACAAATGACGCTTCGAGAGGAAGATCCTGAATCATGAACTGGGATGTCCGATTTACCGAGCTCTTCCGCCGCTGTCTTGCCACCTATCAGGGGGGTAATCACGACTTTAAGAGCTACTACGATAAAAATGACCTCACTTTTCTTGCCAGCATCGGTTACAAGCCTCGGGAACTTTTTGATTTTATCGAGGACCTTGCCGATGAAGGAGTTCCCTCCGAATCTACTGCTTTGCTGATCGCCTCGGTGAGACGTGATTATTTCAATATCATTCAAGGGGGAAAACCCAGCGACCGCGAGGTTAGCTCGGACGAGCTCCCGAGTTTCGGGGATGAGCTGGGAGGAATTTCCTACCTCCCCAGAATTATCGCGAAAGGAAATGCCAAGCTGCGAGGAGAACTCCATCCGGACGTTATGTTCAGCTGCGGCGGTGATCGTAAGTTTCTCGCCGAGAATGGTCTTCATGCAGCGGACTTTCTTCGTCATCTCTGGGCTGCTGATGGCGATGACGATAAAATGGTCTCGCTCGTGAAATCATCGACAGCGAATTAGCGCCCTGTCAGCCTTCCCCTGTGAAGGATTATAAAGGAGAGGAAGTTCTCGTAATCCCCCGCGCGCTCTTCGACGAGCTAGGGGAATTTCAGGGAGTCGAGACGGATGTGGATCGCTACTTGGAGGTTATTCTTAATCCCAAGAACAATCATTTTATGGAACGTGGAGCCGCAGAAGAGGATTCCTCATTTAAGCAGCTCATCCCTTACTGCCTCTTCAAACACGGCGAGCGCTACCTCCACTATGTGCGAGGTAAAAGCGGTGGCGAAAGCAGGCTCCACGCACAGGGCTCGGTCGGCATCGGCGGCCATATCAACCCGATCGACGCCCGGGAGGATCACCTCGGCATGGCGACCTATTTTGCGGCCGTGGAACGCGAGATCGATGAAGAATTAACGATCAAAGGCGATCATTCCAACCGGGTGGTGGGAATCTTAAATGATGATAGCAATCCCGTGGGACAAGTTCATCTCGGGATCGTCCACATTTTCGATCTCGAGACGGATGAGGTAAGTTCGAACGAAGACGCGCTCGCGGAACTCGGCTTCTATGACGGCGCGACTCTCAAAGGAGAGATGCTAGATCGTTTGGAAACGTGGTCGAAGAGTTGCGTGGAAGCATTACTCTAAGGTCTCGCGGGCTTTGATTCAGGGCCGCATTTTACGCTCTGTTAAATCGCATCAATGATTCCGTTGAGGGTGGCACTAGGACGCATCGCTTCAGCGAGGGCCTCTTCATCAGGCGCGTAGTAACCGGAAAGCTCTACGGGCTGGCCTTGGACTGCGTTGAGCTCTTCGATGATGGCCGCCTCTTGAGCCTCCAGCTTCTCAGCAATGGGCGCGAACTCGGCGGCGAGATCTGCGTCGTCGGTCTGAGCTGCCAGCGCCTTGGCCCAGTAGAGGGCGAGGTAGAAATGGCTCCCCCGGTTATCGAGCTCATTCACTTTTCGCTGAGGCGATTTGTTATTGAGAAGCGCTTCCGTGGTGGCGTCGTCAAGTGTCGCGCCGAGGATCTTAGCCTTCGCCGAGCCGATGTGATCAAGCGAGACCGCCAGAGCGAGAAACTCGCCGAGGGAATCCCAGCGGAGGTGATTCTCGGCGACGAACTGCTGGACGTGCTTGGGAGCGGAACCACCGGCCCCCGTTTCGAAAAGTCCTCCCCCATTCATCAAAGGAACGATGGAAAGCATCTTGGCGCTCGTTCCCACCTCGAGAATCGGGAAGAGGTCGGTGAGGTAATCACGGAGGACGTTTCCAGTGACGGAAATGGTATCGTCGCCAGCCTTAAGACGGGCGAGAGTTTCTTCGGTCGCTTCGACCGGCGATAAGATGCGGAGGTCGAGTCCATCAGTATCGTGATCGCCAAGATACTGCCCCACTTTCTCGATGAGCTGGGCGTCATGCGCGCGATCTTCATCAAGCCAGAAGATGGTGGTGACGCCGGTGGCGCGGGCGCGGGAGACCGCAAGCTTCACCCAATCTTGGATCGGGGCATCCTTCGCTTGGCAGGCCCGCCAGATATCACCTGCCGCTACGGCATGCTCCATGAGGGTTTCTCCCGCGGAGTTGATGACGCGGACCGTTCCGGCTTCGGGGATCTCGAAGGTCTTGTCATGCGAGCCGTATTCCTCGGCCTTCTGCGCCATGAGACCGACATTTGGCACCGTGCCCATGGTAGTGGGATCAAAGGCGCCGTTCTTCTTACAGAACTCGATCGTGGCATGGTAAACACCAGCATAGGAGCTATCGGGAATGACCGCTAGGGTGTCGCGGACCTTGCCCTCAGCATCCCACATCTGCCCCGAATTCCTGATCATGGCAGGCATCGAGGCGTCGATGATGATATCGCTAGGAACGTGAAGATTGGTAATCCCTTTATCAGAATCGACCATCGCGAGATCGGGGCCCGCTTGATAAGCGGCTGCGATATCGGACTCGATCGCCTTTTTTTGATCGGCGGGAAGCGAGTCAATCTTCGCCACCAGATCGCCAAATCCATTTTTAAAATCGATTCCGAGGGGAGCCAGAACCTCGCGGTGCTTGGCGAGAAGATCATCAAAGTAGACCTCGACGGCGCGACCGAAGATGATGGGGTCAGAGATCTTCATCATCGTCGCTTTCATGTGAAGCGAGAAGAGAGTCCCATCCTTCTTGGCAGCTTGAACTTGCTTATCCAGGAAGCTGACGAGGGCCGCCTTGCTCATGAAGGCGGCATCAAAGATCTCGCCTTCCTGAAGAGCGATCCCCTCCTTAAGGACGTGGGTGGCACCAGCGGCGGTCGTGAGTTCGATTTTTACTTCTGTCGCTTCGGGAATGGTGATGGATTTTTCATTTGAGGCGAAATCTCCGCTGCTCATGGTCGATACTCGCGTCCTCGAATCAGGCGACCACGCGCCCATTGAATGAGGATTGGCTTTGGCATATTCTTTCACTGCCTTGGGGGCGCGGCGATCGGAATTCCCCTCGCGGAGAACGGGATTCACGGCGCTACCTTTCACCTGATCGTAGCGCGCTTTGATATCCGACTCGTCCTCATTCGCCGGCACCTCAGGGTAATCTGGGAGAGCGTAACCCCTCGCCTGCAGCTCGGAAATGGCGGCCACAAGCTGAGGAACCGAGGCGCTAATATTGGGGAGCTTGATGATATTTGCCTCGGGAGTTTTCGCAAGCTCGCCCAGCTCGGCAAGGGCATCATCCATCTGCTGGTCAGCCGGGAGGCGATCGGCAAAGACCGCGAGAATCCGGCCCGCGAGCGAGATATCCCGGGTCTCAACCTCGATGCCGGAAGACTTTGTGAAGGCCTTAATGATCGGTAACAGGGACTGGGTCGCGAGATAGGGCGCTTCGTCGGTCTTGGTGTAAATGATTTTGGACATGGGCAGGCAGATGGTTGTTGCAAAGGCTTTAGGCGAGGGAGGCGAAAGGGTCAAGGGAGTCCAACTCCCCGGAGGACGTTCTTGCTCATGCTCAACAAAAAAGCGGCACTCACAAAAGAGCACCGCTTTTTAAAAAATTCTTCTGAGGAGATTTAGCCACCAATCTGGGTGCGCCCGGTGAGGCTGGCTCCCTCTTCCATGCTAAGCATCTTGGTTTTGATGTCGCCATTAAGGATGGACTTCTCTTTCAGCTCGCAGCGGTCGGAGGTGATGGTGCCTTCTACTTTTCCGTAGAGCTTGACCTCCCCCGCCTTGACGTCGCCCTTAATATTGGCGTTCTCGCCAATGGTGACCTTGCCCTTATCGGACTGGATCTCTCCGTCGATTTTGCCATCGATGATCATATCGTTCGAAAACTTGATCGAGCCATTGATCTCGATCCCCTGAGAGAGGACATTTGTTGCGTTCGCCATTTCGGGGGGATTCCAGCAGCTTGCAAAAGGGGTGACAATTCAAAAAGCGGTAATCTTTTTGACAAAAGGAGGCTGAGGCACGATCCCTCCGCGGTGAGTTTTGCGAAACAATTTGAGCAGCTGATGGAGACACCCTCTCCCGTGATGCGTCGTTTCCGGCAGCTCCTCGCGCCATGCCCGGATAATCAGTTAGAAAAAATGGCACTGGAAAGCCAGCAAATCACGCGTCGTCACTTCGGCAAGACGATGCGCCTCTTCGCTCCCCTTTACGTCTCTAATGAGTGCGTGAATAACTGTAAATATTGCGGCTTTTCTCGCGACAATCCCATTTTCAGAACAACTCTCACCATCGCCCAAGTGGTCACCGAGGCGCGCCATCTCCACTCGATGGGCTTTCGGAATATCCTGCTGGTTGCAGGCGAGCATCCCAAGTTTGTCTCTGAGGGTTACCTGCAAGAATGTATCGATGCGATCAAGAGCTTCATCCCCACGATCGGGATCGAGGTCGGCCCGATGGAGGATGAGCAATACGGCGAGTTGGTCGATCACGGGGCCGAGGGGCTTATCGTTTATCAAGAGACCTACCACCGCGAAACTTACGAAAAGCTGCACACGGCAGGGCCGAAAAAGAACTTCGACTGGCGGCTCGACTGCCCGGAGCGCGCCTACGCGGGCGACTTCCGCAGGATCGGGATCGGGGCCCTTTTCGGGCTGGCCGATTGGCGCTTCGAGGCGACGGCGCTCGCGACTCACCTCGACTACCTCATGCGCCACTGCTGGAAGGCGCAGTTCAGTGTCGCCTTTCCCAGAATGCAGCCGCATGCTGGAAACTATGAGTATACTCCCGACCCACTCCTCTCGCTAACAGACCGAGATTTGGTCCAGCTCATCACGGCCTTCCGCATTGCCTTTCCACAGGTCGGTATCACCCTCTCGACCCGCGAGCGCGCGACGCTGCGTGACTCACTTTTCCCACTCGGAGTAACCCACATTTCTGCTGGCTCGAACACCGCTCCCGGGGGTTACACGGGCGCGGGTGAGGAGGACATTCACCTCACCGTGAAAGGGCGGCGTGTTGAGATCGAAGAAAAGGAAAGTTGCTCAAAGGCGACCGGGCAATTTGAGATCGATGACGAGCGCCCGGTCGCTGAGATCGCCAAGTTGTTAGAAGGGAAAGGATTTGATCCGGTTTGGAAGGACTGGGACGCTTCGATTTTAAATAAATGATGACGCTGACAATCAATGGGGAAAGCCGTATGGTGGAGGATAATCTGACAATCTCGGCTCTCGTGGAGACCCTGGGACTCGGCGGAAAGCCGGTTGTGGTGGAGCTGAACGAAGAGGCGCTCTCGCCCTCGGAGTTTGAGAAAAAATTAAGCGATGGCGACAAGCTCGAGCTCATCACCATCGCGGCGGGAGGTTAGGAAAAGTGGCCGGGGCGTCCCGCCCCGTAGCCAAGTTAAAGAGGTTGATGAATGGCGACGGGGCGGGACGCCCCGGCCACTTTTACTTTTCGAAAATGAGCGCGCCGTCGTTCAGAGTGACTTTAATGGTATCTCCTTCCCCGAAACTGCCCTCGAGGATCGAGAGGCTGAGCGGGTCGAGGAGCTGGTTTTGAATCGCCCTTTTTAAAGGACGCGCACCGTAGATAGGATCGTAACCTTGGTTCCCGATGAACTCGATAACATCGTCCGAGAGATCGAGGGTGAGGCCCTGCTTTGCGAGGCGACCTTTCACCCGCTCAAGCTGGAGGCCGACGATTTTACCGATCTCCTCCCGATCAAGGCGGTCGAAGATGACGGTCTCATCGATACGGTTGAGGAACTCGGGGCGGAAGTGGCCCCGCAAGGCCTCCTTGACCTTAGCCTCGCGCTGCTCCGGGTTCGTCTCATCCATGATGTGCTGGCTTCCGATGTTGGAAGTCATGATGAGCACGGTGTTTCGGAAATCGACCGTGCGGCCCTGACCATCGGTGATGCGACCGTCATCGAGGACTTGGAGAAGAACGTTAAAAACATCAGGGTGCGCTTTCTCGATCTCATCAAAAAGCACGACGGAGTAGGGCTTGCGGCGCACGTGCTCGCTGAGCTGTCCGCCCTGCTCGTAGCCGACGTATCCGGGAGGAGCACCGATGAGGCGGGAGACGGCATGTTTTTCCATGTATTCCGACATGTCGATGCGAACCATGGCGCTGTCGTCATCGAAGAGAAACTCGGCCAAGGCCTTTGAAAGCTCGGTCTTCCCCACCCCGGTCGGTCCGAGAAAAAGGAAGGATCCGAGGGGGCGGTTCTCGTCTTGGAGGCCGGCGCGCGCACGGCGGACGGCATTCGAGACTGCTTCGACGGCCGTCTTTTGCCCAATGACGCGGTCGCCTAGGCGCTCTTCCATCTTCACCAACTTCGCGCGCTCACCTTCTTGCAAGCGGCTGACCGGGATCCCGGTCCACGAGGCCACAACCCGGGCGATGTCTTCCTCAGTAACCTCTTCTTTCAAAAGGCGAGCGCCACTTTGATCAGAGCGAATGGCCTCCTCCTTCTCAGCAAGGGCGGCTTCGGCTTCAGGGAGTCTCCCGTAGGTGATCTCAGACGCGCGGGCAAGATCGCCCAGCCGCTGGGCCTGCTCGATCTCATTCCGGAGCTTCTCGATTTCTTCCTGCAGGTCGCTGACTTCATCAATAACTTCTTTTTCCTTCCGCCACTGCGCCATGAGGACGGTGGAATCTTCTTTGAGGTTCGCCATTTCTTTTTTCACCGCATCAAGCCTCTTCTTGGAAGCTGCATCGCTTTCCTTTTCAAGAGCTTGCCGTTCCATTTCCAGCTGCATCACTTGACGCTCAAGCTGGTCGATTTCCGTGGGCATCGAATCGAGCTCGATCTTCATCCGCGAGGCCGATTCATCGATGAGATCGACCGCTTTATCGGGGAGAAAGCGATCGGAAATGTAGCGATCACTCAGCGTCGCGGCTGCCACGATCGCGCCATCCTGAATGCGCACTCCGTGGTGGACTTCGTAGCGCTCCTTCAGTCCGCGAAGGATCGCAATGGTGTCCTCGACGCTAGGTTCGCCCACTTTTACGGGCTGGAAGCGACGCTCGAGGGCGGCGTCTTTCTCAATGTATTTCCGGTATTCGTCCAGCGTGGTCGCTCCGATGGTGCGCAGCTCACCGCGCGCGAGTTGCGGCTTGAGAAGATTCGAAGCATCGACCGCCCCCTCACTCGCGCCTGCACCCACGATGGTGTGGAGCTCGTCGATGAAGAGAATGATTTCGCCCTCCGAATCAGTGACCTCTTTGAGAAAGGCTTTGAGGCGATCCTCGAATTCACCGCGATACTTGGCCCCCGCGATCATTGATCCCAGATCGACTGAGATGAGTCGCTTCCCCTTCATCGAATCTGGCACGTCTCCGCTCACGATCCGGCGGGCTAGGCCCTCGACAATCGCGGTCTTACCCACTCCAGGTTCGCCGATTAAAACGGGGTTATTTTTGGTCCGTCGAGAGAGGACCTGCAGCACCCGCCGAATCTCTTCGTCACGCCCGATGACCGGGTCGATCTTCCCTTCCCGGGCTTTAGCAGTGAGGTCCTGACCATATTTCTCGAGCGCTTGGTATTTCCCTTCGGGATCTTCGTCGGTCACTTTTTGACTCCCCCGAATGGCTTTAAGTGATTCTCTGAGGGACTCCTCGCTAAGCTTCGCTGCTTTGAGGAGATCACCCGCCGGAGAGTCGGCCCGGAGCATTCCTAAGATGGCGTGCTCCACGCTGAGATAGTCATCGCCCATGGCCTCGCGCGCCTTTTCGGCATCATCGAGCGCCATGCGGAGACCATAGCTCATCTGCGGCTGGGAACCTGCCCCCTTCACGGAGGGCTCTTTCGCGAGAGCGGCCGCAACCTCAGCCTTCAGAGCCGTCAAGTCTCCCCCGGCCTTCTCTAACAACGGGCTCACGATTCCCCCATCTTGCTGGAGCAATGCCAGAAGAAGATGGGTGCTGCGGAGTTCAGGATGGGCGGAGCGGAGCGCTAGTTGCTGCGCACTTTGGAGAGCCTCTTGGAGTTTGGTAGTAATCTTGTTCATTGCCCTGATTTTACTCTCAAAACTTGCAGGATCAACCGAATGAGTTCCAAAAATGAGGTCTCTTTTACGACGAGTTTTTGTTAGGCCTTAGCCGTGAAATTTGCTCTCGGATTCATCTCGATAATCGCCGCCTTCGGGCTCGGCTGGCTTTTAAAGCCAGTGGATAAAATAGCGCCACCCAAGCCGGGGCGAATCGTGGGTGAGCTCACTGATCTCGCACGCCTCACCGGGACCGACTATTCCTTCCAGAAGGTCATCGAAGAAACCTGCGAGGTCTATCTTTTGGAATATGATCCGGGAAATCCGGCCCACCGGGCGATCCGGGCAGCGATCGTCGAGGCCAGTGAGATTGTGCGTCGAGAGCTCAGCAAAAAAGGGTCAGCTCTCCGGGAGAAGCGGCGCGTCAACGAAGCCTCACGATTTTTCGAGGACGCCTTGTTGGCAGAGATTGATGGCCGCGCGGCGCTTAGCTGTCGCATCCCCCGCAATAGCGAAGGCAAGGAGCAGCGCTCAGGCTACCCCGACCTTCGTATCGAGCATCTCGAATCCGGAACGGTAGCCTACCTCGATCCTAAACTCTTCGAGGAAGGCTCGAGAGACTCGAGTTTCCGAACCTTCTACTACGAACCCAGTAAGCGAATTAAAGTGAACGAGGACGCCCTTCACTTCCTCGTCGGGTTTCCCCACGATGGTAAATCGCAGGAATGGACCTTCGGAACGCCCGACATCGTCGACCTTTCAAAGCTCACCGTTAATCTCAAAACCGAATTTTCAGCCTCAAATCGCGAACTTTATCGTAAACAACCGTAGGAAAAACAATTTGTTTACGATCTAAAGGAAGACTTGAGCTTCTGCACATTCGTCACTTTCAGCCCAAGAACTGCTAGGGCATAAACAACGGTCCCGAGTCCGATCAAGAGGGTCATCGCGATTGCTTTCTGCCAAAAAACATCCGTCATCCACGGCGCCAAAATCGGCTTCGCCAAAAGCAGGCCCATAGCCATCACGCTACTCGCAAAGAACATTCCTAAGAGACGCTTCCAATTCTCGACCCTGAAATTGACGAAATCCCGCAGACCAAACCAGAGCAGCGCAACATTGACCCAAGCGGCGATCGAGGTCGCAAGAGCGAGGCCGACGTGACCGAAGGAGGGAAAAAGGGCGAGGCTTACGAGGATGTTTACGAGCACCGTGATTCCCGCCATCTTCATCGGTGACTTGGTATCCTCGCGAGCGAAGTAACCCGGTTGCAGAACCTTGATGAGAACGTAGCCAGGAAGACCGATCGCAAAAGCTGCAAGCGCCCGACCAGTCTGGAGAGAATCAGCGGCGGTAAAGTTGTTACGCTCGAAAAGGAGCGACATAATCTCGATAGGAATTACCATCAGAGCGATCGCCGCTGGGACCGTCACGATCATCGCAAGCTCAATCCCGGCCACCATCGTAGAGGAAGCCCTCGCCTCATTCCCCGTCTTCACCAGCCGCGTAATCTCTGGAAGCAAGACCATCCCGAAAGCAATTCCGATCATCCCAAGAGGGAGTTGGTAGACACGATCAGCATAATAGAGATAGGAAATGGCGCCCTGCTGGAAGGAAGCAATCACACCACTAATTAGAAGATTGATCTGCTGAATACCGGCGGCGACTACTCCCGGTCCCATCAAGATGAAGAGACGCTTCATCCCGCTATCGAAGACCGGCATCTTGAGGGCGATCGGAAGCCCGGCCCTCCGGCATACCACCCAAAGAACCCCGAGCTGAAGAAATCCTGCAATTGCGACACACCAAGCGAGAACTTCCCCTTTTGAATCAGTGAAGCGCACGACCCCTAAGAGCCCCGCTAGGAAAACGAGATTGAGAAGAACGGGAGAAAAGGCGGGGGCGGCAAACTTTTTTAGAGTCGTCAGAACGCCGCTAAGGTGAGCTACCAAGGCCATGCAAAGGAGATACACGAAGGTGATTTGCGAAAGCTTGACGGTGAGATCATAGGCTCCCGGATCATTTCGAAAGATCTTCAGCGCACCCGCGCCACTAACCTTCCCGGACACGCTTTCAAAGTCGTGATCGACGGGCAGTGGAATCCTCAGCAAGTCGTCCTGAAAAAGCCATCGTTCCCCGTCATAAAGTCGAGCCTGCGCTTCTGCTAAGGTCTCGCTACCCTCCAATTCGCCCGGACGCTCAAAACCCTTTTTGAGGATCGTGGCGATGGGGATAGCAGCGGCACCGCTCTGATTCCCTTCTCCTAGAAGATCTCCTATCACTTCACCAGCTGGCGGCTCATCTTTTGGAATGAGTGATAGATCATAAAGATTTACCGCATCACCTTCCGACGCAGTGAAGTAAATTGCCCGGGCTCCGCTCAGCGTCATTTCAAAGTGCTGCTCTTTATCGGAAAGTGAAGTATCAAATTTAGCCAAGAACCCGGGGACGACCGCTAGCATCACGAACGACATCAAGGGGATGAGGAAAATTGTAAGAGCTCCTAGAACGATGAAGAGAACAGAGAAAGCATTGCTGGCAAAATCGAGCGCCGAGTTCTTCCCCTCCTTGGCCAGCTTTTTGCCGAATAAGGGAACGAAAGCTGAGTTGAAAGCCCCCTCCCCAAAGATCCGGCGAAAAAGATTGGGAAAGCGAAAGGCCGCGAAAAATGCATCGGCGATAACTCCAGTGCCAACGTAGCGGGCGATGAGGATGTCTCGGAGAAAGCCGACAATCCGGCTCACCAAAGTGAAACCGGAGACAGTCATTAATGAACGAAGCATTGGCAGAGAGAATGGGGAGGGAAATCGCCAACCTCAAGACATTGGACAGTTTTTAAAATGGCCACCAGCCACGCTTGACCTTCTGCTTAAATTTGCCATCGCCCACGCTGAGAACCTCCACGCGAACTTGGGTAAGGCCCTCTTTTTTAAAGCCTAGTTTTGCCGCAGCCCGGGGCGTGACGTCGATGATTCGTCCCGGGATGAAGGGGCCACGGTCATTAAGACGCATTTTCACCGACTTTCCATTCTCCAGATTGCTTACCTTAACCCGGCAAGGGATCGGCAGGGTCTTATGGGCACCCGATACCGCGAAGGGCATCACCTTTTCGCCCAAGGAGGTATTGCCACGGACGAGACCAAAGTATTTGCTCTCATCATACCAAGAGGCCTCGCCCACTTCATCATAGGCGAGAGCAGCCTCGATGGACATCGGCTGATAATGCTGGCCTCGGATGGTGTAGCCAAACTGCTGATAGCCCTCATACCCTCCCCCACAGGAGACTAGGCTAATCATTACGGGGAGGATTAAAAAAAGTTTCTTCACTGGTCTTCGCGGCGTTTCAGCTCGGGAAGAGTGCGTGCTACTTTTTCCTTAAGAGCCTTCCCGACTTGAAACTTTACCACAGCTCGATCGGGAATGGGAATTGTCTTGTTAGGGTCTTTTGGATTCCGTCCCGGCCTCCCCTTGGCCACTTTAGTTTCGAAAGTTCCAAAGTCCCGAACTACGACATTATTTGCATTTGCCAACTCCCGGGTTACGATCTCAAGGACCATGTGAAACATTTTTGAGGACATCGTTTGGGTAATTCCCATTCGATCGCTCACTTCTTGAATAATTTCTCGCTTTGTGAAGTTGGCCATTCTTTAGGTCGTTGCTCAAAAAAAAAGCTAACGAAGTTCGCTCCATTGTCAAAAGAGCAAATGCCTTGGCCTCCGCGGCCAGTTCACTTTTATCAAATTCACATCTTACGGAAAGACAGGAATGAGAGGCTAGCTCTTATTTAGACCAGACTGTAAACTCCTCAAGATCCTATGCTGCAAGTAGTTTCAGACATTTTAAAGTCTCACCATCCCGTCAGGAAACGTTTCACTTTCATGAGACCGATGATTCCATCCCCACTAAAAGAAAATCTGTGTGACAAAAAAGTCACTCTGAACGGCCGTTTCAAAGCCTTGAAATCCCAGAATGGCGTCCGAAACTTAGGCATTTACGTCGTAAGAGGCCTTTAGATCTGATGTTTACGCCATTCTGATCCAGACCGAACGAGTTCCCAAAATCTTTCAATAAAATGCCTACCAAGCCGAAAACTGAGTTTGACCCTCTCATTAAAACTAAAGAATTCAGGGAGCGCCTTTGCTCTTGGTTCAGTAAGGAAGGCAAAAGCTATCCTTGGCGAGAGACCTCCGATCCTTGGGCCATTCTCGTCTCAGAGATCATGTTACAGCAGACCACGGTCGCCTCAGTGATAGCTAATAGCAGGTTCGAGTTATTCCTAAATCAGTTCCCGGATGTTAAAACAATGGCGGAAGCGGAAGAAAGCGATCTCCTCAAAGCGTGGGAGGGACTAGGATATTATAACCGAGTTCGTAATCTTCAGCGGGCTGCTCAAGCCATCCTCGCTGATCATCAGGGCAGGTTCCCAAAAGATGCCGCTATTTTAAGAAGCTTAGCGGGGATCGGGCCTTACACTGCGGGCGCGGTTTCCTCTTTTGCCTTCGATCAAGCTGCCCCAATCGTCGACGCTAATATCGCCCGTGTCCTTTCCCGAGTTTTTAATTTCTCTGAACCCGTTAATTCTACCGCGGGTCTCAAGCAAGTCTGGGAATGGGCAGCGGCCCTCCTCGATACTGATCGTCCCCGCATTTTCAACTCAGCCCTGATGGAGCTGGGACAGACCTATTGCTCGGTGAAAAATCCAGATTGTCACGCGTGTCCGATCGCTCCATTTTGCCACTGCCCCGCTCCGCTCGCCCTTCCAGTGAAAAAGGCGGGGCAGAAGGTGGTAAAGGCCGCAGAACACGCCATTTTCGATCAGCGAAACCAGAAGCTTCTCATGGCTCAAGAAAAAGGAGGGCGCCGAAAGGGCTTCTGGCGACTACCGCTCCGAGATGCAGACGAAATGGCCCACCTCGAAGCCTCAGCGGACTACCAGTATGCAATCACCCGGTATCGGGTCACCCTCCACCTCTATAACACTCAGACTCTCGAGCGCGCCGGTGAGCAGTGGATCGAGATAGATCGCCTTGATTCTATTCCAATTCCTTCCCCAGTCCGACGGGTTATTGAAGCGCACCTTAAACGTTAAAGCCCGTATTTCAAAATGAGGCTTTTGGAAACGATTTCGACCTTAGTCCCCAATTTCGTTTTCTCGAAGATGAGAGGTTGGGCTGGCTCGAAAACTCGGATGCATCCAAAACTGCTCCGGGTGCGCTTCTCAAACTTACCCACGTGCATTCCAATCCCGGTCCATGTGAGCCTCATCCAGTAAGGCATCGCGATCCCAACGTAGGACGAGCCCACCGGCGGAGCGCCTTTATGTTCCCAAGCTTTAAGAACAGTCACCTTTCCAGACTGGTCATCGACATACCGCCCATAGCGATTCGATCTTTTACTCTCAAGCCGTTCCAAGACGGTAAAAGTGCCCTCTGGGGTCTCCTTTCCCGGAACTCCGGTGGCGACATCTGCTTCGAGAACAGGCGTGCCAGAACCATTGAGGAGCCAAGCTTTCTGATCCCAAAGAGAAATTTTGATACTTGAATCTTCAGGGGAAGTGGCACGGAATTTTCTCCGTTCCACCAAGTATCCCGGCTTATCGATCGGCATGGTCGTGCACGAGATAAGGACGAGGGGAAGAAGAAGAAAAAGCCTACTCATCTACTCCTGTGAAATTACCCACCGCATGCTCACCATTCCCTGCATAGCAGCTGGGGCAAAAGCCTTGAGGAAACCGTTTTCCAATTTAATGGTAACATCTTCCGAACTCCAATTCCGCAAATCAGTAGACCACTCAGCACCATAGCTAATCCCCGGGGCTAGTGAATCGGCAGGAACCGAGAGGCAAAGTCTATTTCCTTCCTGCGTAAGTCCGAAGCTTGCAATGCCCTCGGCTGAGGAAATCGGGCTCGTTCCCAAAGCGTATTCAAGGCCATCCGGAAGGCCGTCGCGATCAAAGTCACTGTGGAAATCACCCGCCGTGGGGTAGGTCAAGTCAGCCCAGCGCTCAAAGTCCACGAGGGCTGAGGAAGGCTGCGCGATCACTTGCTTTACCGGGCTCCAGGCAAAAGAAAATCCGGCAATTGTGGGTCGAATCCGAATACTATAAGTTGCTCCCGCCGCGAGTTCCAGCCCGAGAGTATCAGGGCTGAAGGACGCTTGCTGGTCCCCGCCAGGAATTGTCAGGATGGCGGGAGAGGTCGCGCTCTCGGTGTTTGTGAAACGGATGTCATCGATAAAGACTCCGATCGGGTATTCGGAGTTCGGGTCCTGATTTAGATAATTAAAACCAACCGGGGGAAGGAACGCTTCGATATAGCGCTTGCGAAAACGCACCCTCAGGCTTTCGGCGACGGGTAGAGCTACTTCGAAATCTTGAAAACCGGGCCCTATTGTCCGATCTATCCCCGTGATTCGAGATCCCGAGGGGAACCAAGAGACCCCACCATCCGTCGAGAACTCGACGTCTAAATGAGTTTCGCTCGTCATGAATCCCTGACGATATTTGAATGTCATGACCGCTCCCTGAGATGTCGAGAGATTCTCATCGAGGACAAAGTTTTGATCTAAGGAGCTGTTATCCTTAAACGCCAAACGAAATGACTTTGACCCCAAGTAAAACTGAGATTCCTCGAAAAGGGAAAAGCGGTGACTCCCAACAAGATCATAGTCTGGCGAGGTGTTATCAATGACTCGCGGGGTCAATTCAGCTCCTTCGACCCTCTCGAGATTCGCACGCTGCGTAACCTCGAACTGAAATTCATCCACCTGTGAAACGGGCCCAAAGTAATAATTCGCCCCCGTGACCGGGGGTGCATCAGACCCCACCAAGTCTAAGTTGGTCAGGACATCAGGGTTCATTAGGGTTACGCTGTAACTGTGCTGGGTCGGCCCACCACCGAGGATGTTATCGATAGTTACCTGATAAGTGACGTCTTCCGAAAAATCCGACGCAATCCCCTTAGGCTGCCACACAATGGTGGCGTCAGCATAAACTCCGGTTCGCGGCCCTGTAGCTCCCGGATTTGGTTGATCCCGCGTGTCGGAATTCTCACCTTCTCTCGGACCAGTGCTTCCTGGGTGATTGTAGGGAACTCCCAGACTGCGTGAGACGACCTTGTAGTCCACTACCCCCTGCGGGCCAGTCATCGTAATGGTCGCGTCGGAAAAGTCGGCACCGGGGTAGCTCAGGGACCAAAGATCGGTGAGAAGTGGTGCTGGCGAGAACCCGTCATTTGGCCAAGCCGCAAATTTGATTTCCCGGTCTTCCGCAAAATCCCCGACCACGTAGAGAGCATTGATGCCAGGACGAATCAATCTTCCATCTTTCAGGATGGGTGGAACGTCGCCCGTGGCCATATTTGCTGCGCCCGAGTAGAAGATCCAGCGACGGTGGCCCACGAATCGATTGGCCAAGGGATCACCCACATTTCCTGGCTCACCCATGTATCCATCGATCGCTCCGGGTCCCCAAGCGATCGCTCCCAAGTTGCTGTTAGTGGCACCGTTCCAAGCTGTGGGAGTGAAGCAGTCCCACGTATCATCAAGCGAGTGCGTAATCTGGAGAGATTCCGGAATTGCGACATCGAAATCTTGCACGGCCAAAACGAGTGCCGCCGCGCGCGCCGCAGCCGCTTTCGAGGTTCCAACTGCTGGGGCGAAGGCATCGTCGCTGGTTCTGCGCACCTCTTTTTCTTCGAAGTTAATATTGGCGCGTAGCCCAACCATGGCACGGTAGTAGTTCACCCTTCGCTGAACGTCTCTGGTAAACTCTTCTGGGGGAGCCGTTACCGTGCATGAATCCACATCGACAGTCCCCTCCCAGCGGTTTTGATAACCTTCGGAGGCCATATAGTAGCGATGCCAAAAAGCGACGACGTCATTTCTCGAGAAGCGGTTCACTTTCAAATCAATCGCGTCCTCCGACGCCTCGAGAGATCCCATCGATAATAGGCCGCTGAAAATGAGCAGCCATCTCCATAGGATTGTCCCTTGATTGCTCAACATGGGTTTATTAGAGCATCGCTAAACCCAGAGGACAAGCAGTTCTCTAACAATTAGCGCGTGGGTGTCGGGCCGAGTTCACTCCAGCTGGCAGAAGACATTGCTGATGAGAAAGAAAGCCGCAGTTTCGACCCGCAAAGTAAATTTACCAAGTGAGACCGCCTGAACCTTCTCCAGAGCCATTCTATCATATTCTTCTTCTGAAAAATCGCCTTCTGGACCTATCAAAATACGAAGCGGGCCTTCTATCTCTAACTCCGCGAGAGCGCGGCGGAGGGGCTGCGAACTATCAGTGAGCGCCGCGACCATCTCGTGAGGAACAAAATCTCGAGTAGGGAACCATTTTGAAAAATGGCGAGGCGGCAGCACTTCGGGGAGCCAATTCTGGCCACATTGCTTGCTCGCCTCGAGCGCGAGCCGATTCCACTTCTCTGTTTTCTTCTTAACCTCCTTTCCCTCGAACTTCACCATCCCTTGGTCGGTGATCAGGGGTTGGATGCGCGTGACGCCTAGTTCAACGGCCTTTTGAACGATGAGATCGAAGGTTTTTCCTTTCGGGATGCCCACCGCGAGTTCCACTTGCAGTCCCTTCTCCTGGTGCAATTCTTGAGACACGTTTAGCAGGACCTCACTGCCTGAAAGCGAGGTGATCTCGGCGGTAGCCGAGCGCCCAGCGCCATCGAAGATTCCAATGATCTCTCCTTCCCGCTTGCGCAGAACTCGCCGGCAATGATGGGCCTCATCTCCGGTGAGAGAGAAGGGAATTTTCCAATCAGCCGGAGAGATCCAAAAGCGGTCCATTGTTTAGAGATCGAAAAACTGCTTCGCTTTCTCGAAAAAAGATTCCTGCATCGGCGAGTTCTTCTCTCCGATAGATTCGGTAAAGGCGGTTAGTTTTTCCTTCTGTTCCCGATTCAGCTTCGTAGGAACCTCCACTTGGACCTCGATGTTCAGCGCACCTTTCCCGCGCCCCGAAAGGGTGGGCATGCCGCGATCGCGCAGGCGGAAGGTGGTTCCGCCTTGGGTCCCAGCCGGGACTTTAATGGTGGCAGGCCCGGTAAGGGTGGGCACCTCCAATTCACCGCCGAGCGCGGCGGTTGAGAACGGTAGCGGAACTTCGCAGAAGAGTTCCTCACCATCTCTCTGAAAAATGCTGTGCTCGCGGAGGTGAAGAAAAACGTAAAGGTCTCCTGCGGGTCCGCCGCGCAATCCAGCGTCACCTTTTCCGGTAGAACGCAGACGCGTGCCATCATCAACCCCAGCCGGGATACGGATGCTGACGCGCTCAGCTTCTTGACGGCGTCCCTCGCCATCACAGTCACCGCATGGATCGGAGATGACTTGGCCGGCGCCACGGCATTCCGGGCAGGTGCTTTGCTGAATGAAGATTCCCGCCTGACGGGCCACCGCACCGCGACCGCCACATGTGGTGCAGGTTTTCGCTCCCCCACCCTTACTTTTCGATCCCGTGCCGGAGCAAGTCGAGCAGGCTGCTGATTTCTCAATCTCGAGCTCTTTTTCAACTCCGCTGGCCGCTTCTTCAAGCGAGATTTCCAGATCATAGCGGAGATCACTACCGCGCTTCTGCGCCGAGGCTCCTCCTCCGCCACGGCGGCCACCGCCGCCGCCGCCAAAAAGATCATCGAACATGCTTCCGCCACCTCCACCGCCGCCGAAGACTTGGCTGAAGATGTCCATCGGGTCGTGAAATCCGCCGCGGCCCCCTCCGCCTCCGCCCTCGAAGGCTGCGTGCCCGTAGCGGTCGTAAGCGGCGCGCTTATCCTCGTCTCCAAGCGCTTCGTAGGCCGCTCCGAGTTCCTTGAATTTTTCCTCGGCCTTGGGATCGTCAGGATTCTTATCCGGGTGGTGCTGCATGGCAGCTTTCCGGTAAGCCTTCTTAATCTCGCTCTGGGATGCTCCTTTGGAAACTCCGAGGACGTCGTAAAAATCGCGCGGCATTATTCAGAGTCCTCGGCTGAAGTTTCAGGAGCCTTTGCGACGATGACGGCAGCAGCCCGGATGAGGCGGTCGTGCATCTTGTAACCCTTCCTTTTTACAAAAAGGATCTCGCCGGGCTCGGCTCCCTCCTTTTCTTCCTCCGCGACTGCTTCGTGGAGATTGGGATCGAAGATTCCTTCGGCAGGGACCTCTTTGAGGCCTTGGGATTCGAGGAAGTCAACGAGTTGACCTTTCACCATCTCCATCCCTTTATAAATCATGGAATCCTGCTCTTGCTCGGCCATTTGGAGACCCATTGAGAAGTTATCAAAGACGGGGAGCAGCTCTTCAACTAGACCTGCGCGGGCAAAGCGAAGATCCTCAGATCGCTCACGGGCCATGCGCTTACGGTAGTTCTCGAGATCGGCGGCGGTCCGGAGGGCAGTCTCCTTCCACTTCGCAGCCTCTTCCTCTGGCGTCAACGGCACCTCCTCCACGACCTCCGGCTCAAGCTCCTCAGTCGGGGCTTCCGCATGGGTCTCCTCTGCCGCTGGGGCATCATCTTCGATCACTTCAGGTTCCTGAGCGCTTTCTTGCATGGCCGAACCAATAGCGAGCTTCGCTAAATCGTCAACTCCTACGTTCAGCCACCCGGAGAGGACGGACCCTCCCGGCTCTCGTCAGGAAGGAGGAAACTTTCTGAAGAAAAGCTAACCCCTTCTAGAATGAGCGGCTTGCTCAGGGCTGGACCCACTATCTCTAGATGACTGCCGTTTTTAGCTGCGCTAAAGCCCGGGAGGAGCTTGCCCAGCGCCCCTTTCCGCCAGCCCGCCTGCGGCATCATCGTAGTCGTCTGGTAATTCGGATCAGGGATGGAGTAGCTGATGACGCGGCCTTGCGCGACGAGTCCGGTCTGAAGGGACTCGTTCGAGGTTCCCCTGAGCACAAGATGACGGACTCTCCTTTTGCGAAGCCCCTCGAGCAGCTCGCTTCTCTGGGTTCGTAAGATGACAAGATCAATCCGCTCGCGCGAGACGATCGACAGAAAATCTTCATCGGAACTCTCACAGAAGGCCATCTTCGCATCGATCAAGCGCGCCCACAGTATTCCGAGAACCCCGCATTCTTCCGCATCTTGATCCCAGTCGATGAGGATGCGCTTCTTGCGGCTGGCAAGATTGACCTGATTGAGCTGGAGGGCATTGGCCCGCATCTGCCCCCCGCATTTATCATCCCGGAAGCACTTGCACAGCATCTCGCTCCAGCCGGTGGGGAGGTCACTCAGGAGCTCAGGCTCGCAGGATGAGGGTTGAAATTGCGCGGCCCGATCGGCGAGCGTGAGAGTCGAAAGCCGGTGAAGCTCCGCTGGCAAGTTCGCCCCTGCGAGGTCGGCGGCAGACTTTGGCTCACTGAAGGCCACGCTCAGCCCGTAGGGAATTTTGCGGGGACCTTTCCCAAGAAACTTGCTCCCCTCAAAGGACCACATCGACCCCCAGAGCCCGTCCATGTAGGCGGCGATAATCGGGCATCCGGCCTTGCGCGCGATCATCTCGTAGCCGCGCTTCACTTCAGCAAGTCCGCCGGTGCGGGAAAGCTGGCCTTCAGGAAAAATACAAACGACATCACCGTCATCGAGCGCCTCCTTCGCCACCCGGATGGCGTCCTTGGCCTTGGTCGGAGAGATCGGGACCATTTCAAAGAGCCGGGCAAACCTCCCGATGATTTTTTTATCAAAGCAGGTTTCAAACATCAGGAAGCGAATCGGTCTCGGACACGCGATCGAGAGGATAATGCCATCGATGTAGCTCAGATGATTCGCCACCATCAGCACCCCCCCTTTTTCTGGGATATTCTCCGCCCCCTGAGTGCGGATTCGGTAGAAGGACTTGAAGACGCCCTGCCCGAGCAAGCGCACAAAGTCCTTCGGCAAAAGGCGCATGACGTAAATTGTCACCGCGAGACATGCAGCCGCGACAAGGCAGAACTGAAGCCAGATCGGCACCCCGACTTCACTCAGGGCGAACTGAAGAACGACCGCCGCTGCGCCCCCGAGATTGATGCACAAATTCGAGGCCGAGATCACCAAGCCCCGTTCTTTATCCTGAGCGCCATCTTGAAGGTAGGCATTGAGCGGCACGAGGAACCACGCCCCTCCAAACCCCGCCAAGCCAAGGCAGAAAATGCGCCACCCCCCGCCATCGCTCACGAAAGCCAAGAGCAGAGTCGAGAGAGCCATGAGGCCTCCACCGAGCACCACCAGCCCCATCTCATTTCGCCTCCGGCAGATCCATGAGACCAGCAAACTACCCAGCACGATCCCGACCACCACAGGACTCCAAAGCAGCGCCGTTTGCTGACCCATCCCTACCACGCCCCCGCTTTTCTCGGCTGCGATCTGGATGATGAGAAGCTGAAGAAACCCACCGAAGCTCCAGAAAAAAGCGATCCCCAGCGTCGCCCGCCAAAGTCCTTTTTGCTCCTTGAGCCGCTTGAGATCGGCGAAGTGTCGGAAGGCCACCTTCGCGGAATACCTCTCCACGCTCTGGGATGGCGTTGGCTGAATGAGATAAGCGAAAACTAAGGAAACAACCGCTCCGATAAGAACCCAGAGCACCGGGATAAGGGCAGCCTCCCAAGGCCCTTTCCCAAGAGCGACCCCCCAAGTATCGAACCATACGCTCCCGATAATTTGCCCGATCAAGATTGCGAGAATGACCGTCCCCTCCATGACACCATTGGCAAAGCCGAGCTTCCGGGACCCCACGATCTCCTTCACCACCCCCATCTTCGAGGGACTAAGGAGAGCGGATTGCGAGCCGAGGAGGAAAAAAGCGAGCATCGTGCCAGCCAGCGCGACCCCTGCCCGATCATCACCAAGCTGCATCCCAAACCAAAGCGCTCCCGCCATGAAAGTAAGCACCCCGAGCTGCATCCACGAAGCCCAGCGGATAACCCGGTGCTTCGCAAAGCGATCCCCCAGCCATCCCGCGCTCGGAGCGAAAAGAATAAAGGGCAGCACCAGCAGAGCCGCCATCGCATGCTGGATCCCGGCAAAAGCGAGGCCGAATTCATAGAGCGCGACCCCCAGCGGGATGAGCAGAAATTTGGCAAAGTTATCATTGAAGGCATTCATCGTCTGCATGCCCACCAAACCCCAGAAAGAACGCCACTCCCGCGGCCCCGGATTTTTCTCCATCTCGATCACAACCTCAGTCTGCTCTTCACTACTCATTCCTATAAATCGATAACGGCGTCGTATTCATCATTAAAAATGATCTTTCGCAGCTCCTCCTGATTGAAGCAGACTGGCCGGACTTCTCACGCAGAAAGGGTCCCCCATTTAAGAAAAAAAGACCCGCTGCGGACCCCGCTGCCAAAAATCGCGAAGGTCCGCTCAAATTTCTTAAGATCGCGGAGGAAAATTCCGGTCGTTTTTCCGAAGCAAGTTGCACTTGGCAATTCCCCTACTCTGGGCTTAATTTTCCGGCCTTCCCGGCAGGCTAATTGCTTACAGGCACTTAGACCTCCCGAAAGTCCTCTTTTTCTTATGAGCCCTTACCATTCGATCCACACGCCCGACTCCACCGGAACTCTCCACCAGTGGGATAATGAAACCGCCAACTGCGGCATGGGCGCGATCGCTAATCTCAAGGGCGAAAAGTCTTATAACGTCATCGATTACGCCATCACCTCGGTTTGTAATATGACTCATCGTGGTGCCGTCGATGCTGACATGAAGACGGGCGATGGATCCGGCGTTCTCGCGCAGATCCCACGCCCCCTCTTCGCAAAGGCAGCCGCCAAGTTCGGCTACTCGGGTCCACCCGAAGATCTCGCCGTGGGCGTCTTCTTCCTCCCGGGAAATGACACCGCCGGCTCCGCGCAGATCAAGTCCTTTATCGAGGCGACCCTCGCGAAGCGGAACATCCCCTTCGTCGGATGGCGCGCCGCACCGGTGAACCCTGACGAACTCGGGAAGCTCGCCCAAGATACCCAGCCGGAAATCTGCCACCTCCTCGCCTCTAAACCTGCCGACTGGGATGGCGATCACTTCGAGCGCCAGCTCTTCCTCGTCCGCCGCGAGGTCGAGAAAGAATATAAAGATCTTGCCGATTTCTACATCCCCACCCTCTCGGGCCGCTTAATCAGCTATAAGGGACTTGCGATGCCTGCCACCCTGCGCGCCTTCTACAGCGACCTCCAAGACTCTGATTTCCAGACCGGGATCTCTCTCTACCACCAGCGCTTCTCGACCAACACCTTCCCAGCTTGGCCCCTCGGCCAGCCCTTCCGCATGATGTGCCATAATGGCGAAATCAATACCGTGCGCGGAAACCGAAACTGGATGGCCTCCCGTGAAGAATTTTTCGATTCTGACGTCTGGGGAAGCGATATCGACCTCCTGAAAAACCTCATGCGCCCAGGCGAGTCCGACTCCTCCTCACTCGATCACGCGCTCGAGCTCCTCGTCCTCTCCGGCCGCCCGCTTGAGCAGGCGATGTGCATGCTGGTGCCACCCGCCTTCCGCTACGATCCCGATATTTCTGAAGCCGTGCGCGGCTTCTACAGCTACCACCGCTCCTTCTCCGAGCCTTGGGATGGCCCCGCCGGCCTCGTCTTCACCGATGGCATTAAAATCTGCGCCAGCCTCGACCGGAACGGCCTCCGACCCTCCCGATACACCCTCACCGAAGACGGACTTCTCTACATCGGCTCCGAATCCGGGGCCATCTCTCTTCCTGAAGAAAAGGTGATCCGCCGTGGCCGCCTCGGACCCGGTCAGATGATGTCCGGAAACACCGAAACGGGTGAATTTTTCACCGATAAAGAGATCAAAGAAAACCTCGCCGCCCAGCGCCCCTACGCGCAGTGGGTCGATGAGAACCGCGTCGAGCTGAAGAACTTCGTTTCCAGTGAACCACACGTCCCCGCCATCGATTACGAGCCTCTCGAGCTCTCGCGTCAGCAAGTTACCCAAGGAGTCACCGCCGAGGACCTCGACATGGTCTTCCCTCCCATGATCAAAGGCGCACAAGAAGCCGTCTTCTCCATGGGCGATGACATTCCTCTCGCGCCCCTCTCGCGCTACCCGCGTCTTCTTTTCACCTACTTCAAGCAGCTCTTCGCCCAAGTCACCAACCCTCCCATCGACCCGATCCGCGAGTGGGCCGTCATGACCCTCGGTGCCGGACTGGGACCAGAGCAGAACCTCCTCAGCGAAACTCCCGAACACGCCCGCATCCTTCAGCTCGAGTCAGCTATCCTCTTCGAGCAAGAACTCGAAGCCATCACTAACCGGGATGAGCACGGCTTCAAATCGCTCGTCATCGACACCACTTGGCCCGCCTCAGATGGAACCGATGGCCTCAAAAAAACACTCGATGACATCTGCGCCCAAGCCGAAGCCGCCGTCGATAAGGACTACGAGATCCTCATCCTCTCGGATCGCGCCACCTCGGCCGACCGCATCCCCATCCCCTCAGTCCTCGCGATCGGCGCAGTCCACCACCACCTCAACCGCTGCCGCAAGCGCCTCCGCTGCTCCATCGTGGTAAACACCGGTGAAGCTCGCGATACCCACCAGATTGCCTGCCTCTTCGGCTTCGGTGCTACCGCCGTTTGTCCTTATCTCGGATACTCGACCGTCCGCCACGTCGTCCTCAATGATCCAAAGGGCAAGCTCGATGGCATCACCCCCGAAAAGGCGATGGCCAACTACCGCAAAGCTCTCGAAAAAGGTCTCCTCAAGATCATGTCGAAGATGGGCATCTCAGTCCTTAACTCCTACCAAGGTGCACAAATCTTCGAAGCTCTCGGCATCGGAAGTGAAGTCGTCGACTACGCCTTCACCGGCGCTCACTCCCGCATCGGTGGCGTCGGCTTTGCCGAGATCGCTGAAGAGTCAATCATCCGTCACCGTGCCGGATTCGAAGTCGATCCCAAGGCCGGAGACACCCTCGACCTCGGCGATCCCGGATACAATCGCTACCGTAAATCAGGCGAGCGCCACGCCCTGACCACCCCCGTCATCAAAAACCTCCACACTTTTGTCCGCGACAATAAAAAGGAGGACTACGACGAATACGTCAAAGCATCCCTCGATAACAACCCCATCACGATCAAGGACCTCCTCGAGTTCAAGGTCCCCGCCTCAGGCGTTCCCCTCGAAGAAGTGGAGCCCGCCGAGGAGATCGTAAAGCGCTTCACCACTGCCGCGATGTCGATGGGAGCACTCTCTCCCGAGGCTCACGAGACTCTTGCAATCGCCATGAACCGCCTTGGCGGAAAATCAGATTCCGGCGAGGGCGGCGAGGATCCCAACCGCTTCAAGCCTTATCCCAATGGCGATTCCGCCCGGTCCTACATCAAGCAGGTCGCCTCAGGCCGCTTCGGAGTCTCCGCGAACTACCTCGTAAACTGCGATGAGATCGAAATCAAAATGGCCCAAGGTGCCAAGCCCGGTGAGGGCGGCCAGCTCCCCGGCCATAAGGTTAACACCCTCATCGCCCGCCTCCGCAACACCCAGCCCGGCGTCCAACTCATCTCCCCTCCTCCCCACCATGACATCTATTCCATCGAGGACCTTGCTCAGCTCATCCACGATCTAAAAGAAATTAACCCCCGGGCAAAAGTCACCGTAAAGCTCGTCGCTGAGTCTGGCGTCGGAACAGTCGCTGCAGGCTGTGCCAAAGCCTCGGCTGATAACATCCTGATTTCGGGTCACGATGGCGGAACCGCCGCAAGCCCCCTATCAAGTACGAAGCATGCCGGACTTCCTTGGGAACTCGGAATCTCCGAGGCCCATCAAGTCCTCATGATGAACAAGCTTCGTAATAACGTCACCCTCCGCACCGATGGCGGCCTCCGCACCGGGCGCGATGTCGTCATTGCCGCCCTCCTCGGTGCCGAGCAGATGAACTTCGGAACCATCGCCATGATTGCCATGGGCTGCGTCTACGTCCGTAAGTGTCACCTCAATAACTGTCCCGTAGGAGTCGCGACCACTGACCCCAAATGGCGCGCCAAGTTCAAGGGAACTCCCGACCATGTCGTGAACTACATGATGGGCGTCGCGAACGAGACCCGTGAGATCATGGCGACTCTCGGAGTCCGCCACATCGATGACCTCGTGGGGCGCCCAAGCCAGTTCCTCCAGCAGCGTCACGTGCCAGATCACCCCAAGGCGAACACGGTGGATCTCTCGGCAGTCATCACCGATAACTTCCCGGAAGACGCCGTGCGCACCTGCACCTTAGAGCGAAACGATGGCATCCTCAAACCCGCACTCGACCTCGAGATTCTTCAAGACCTCAGAAAACACACCGATACTCCCGATGGCGAGAACCCGTCCGCAGGCCTCCTTGACCGGGGTCCTTTCGAAAAGGAGTATTCCGTCGTCAATACCGACCGGAACATCGGGACCCGCACCGCTGGGCGAGTCGCCGAAATCTACGGTAACAAAGATCTCCCCGCGAACTCGATCAAGCTCACCTTCCGCGGTTCTGCGGGCCAGTCCTTCGGCACCTTCCTCACCAACGGGCTTCACCTTACCCTCATCGGAGAAGGGAATGATTACGTCGGAAAAGGAATGGCAGGTGGCGAGATCATCGTCCATCCCCCGCGTAATATCTCGAAGGACTTCATCGCAGCAAAAAACTCGATCGCCGGTAACACCTGTCTCTACGGAGCCACCGGAGGCCGCCTCTTTCTTAACGGACGCGCGGGCGAGCGCTACTGCGTGCGAAATTCAGGTTCCACTTCCGTCTGTGAAGGAGTCGGCGATCACGGCTGCGAATACATGACCAACGGTCTCGTTGCCATCCTCGGCCTCACCGGAAAAAACTTCGGCGCTGGAATGTCCGGCGGAACTGCCTACATCTACGACATCGATGGCAAGTTCCAGTCTCGCCTTAATCCCGAGATGGTCGTGGCCCTCCCCGTCAAGCGAGAGCAAGACGTCGCCGAACTCAAGAACCTCATCGAGCTCCACCGTAATAAAACGAACTCAACGCGGGCCAAAAAGATTCTCGACGATTGGGAAGACAACCTCCCCAAGCTCATCAGAGTCATCGCAAAGCAAAAGCACGACCTCGAGCTTGCCGAACAGATGCACGAGGACGCCGACGGCGTAATGGCGTGAGAGCCCATTCAGAATAAGGAATCAAAGGGAGCACCTCGCAAGAGGCGTTCCTCTTTCTGCGCCATCCGCCCTGTTTAGATGACTTAAACATCAAAAGAAGCCACCATTGATTTAATCCTAATGACTAACCAACATTTTTAAAAAAAAGGTTGCATGGTTATAAAAAATAGAGATATTGTCGTCTCGAAAGTGAATCTTCTCTCGGAAACACTTTGAAAAACCCTTATACTAATGAAAACTACCCCTATCATTGCAGCACTTGTAGCCTCCTTGTCGTCCAGTTACGGACAAACGACGTTCTCCCAAACACAAAACTTTGGACCAAGCGTCCTCTCGTTTCAAGAGGCGCTCAACTTTAATCAGTTCACCGGAAACCTTTCGGACATCGTCTCTATCACTTGGTGCTACTCCCTGACGGTCAACGGCGGTCAAATGGTTATCGATAATGACAGTGATCAAGCTGCCTCAGTTAATGCCATGTTCGGCGGGGAGCTTGATATTACCTCTTCTCTCACCCTCCTTGACCCGTCCTTCAATCCGGTCTTTGATGACGTGAGTGCTTTTACCTCTGGCATTTTCAACCTCGCACCTAACCAAGGTGATGTCGTCGGTGACTACGATCCTAATGGACCAGACGGCGACACCCTCGTAGGCCAGGTCAATACCTCGACCGGAGATGGAGACGTTAATCAGGCATTCTGGAACCAGTATGTCGGTAGCGGCCAACTCACCCTTGACGTGTCGGCTGACTCGCTTCTCGACGTCGGTTCAGTTGGCGGAGTTGAGTTCGCAAGCACCCCTGCGGATGCTTTCGGTAGTATTACCCTCAAGATCGTTACTGCTGCGCCCGCCGTTCCCGAGCCATCATCTGCTCTTCTGAGCATGGCTGGTCTCTTGGCCTTCGGCCTTCGTCGTCGTCGCTAGACTTTAACCGTTCTCTTCTTACCAGCCCCCGCTAGTCGTCAAGACTGCGGGGGCTTTTTTTTAGACGAGTCTGACACTCTGCTTCTTACTCAGACGGAGCACTTGGCCCGCTCCGCCAGCGAAAACCGCTTGAGGGTCGCTCAACTTGGCACCATCGAGTTGAACCGCCCCGGTGGTGATGAATTGCTTGCGGAGTTCCCCGTTCGATTTTTCCATCTCGAAGGCGTCCCTAAAGACGAGGGCTACCGCTTCGATCACCGTTTTGCCATTTAGGAGAGAAGCGCCAAGCTCAGGAAGTTCAGCAGCATTCAGGTCGCGTTTTGAAAAGCGGAGATCCCACTCGCCACGCGCCGCCTCACCAGAAGCGTCACCGTGGTAGCGGCTTACGATTTTTTCCGCCAAAGCCTTTTTGGCCTCCATGGGATGGAGCGACGCATCACGAGCCTCACCGAGCAGGAGCAAAAAATAGCGGTCCATGAGGTCATCGCTTATGCTCATGAGCTTGCCATACATCTCACCGGGAGCCTCCGAGACGCCGACATAGTTGTGCGAACTCTTCGACATTTTTTTCTCACCGTCTAGACCTTCCAACAGAGGCATCAAAATCACGACTTGCTGGGGTTGGCCCTCTTCCTTCTGAAGATCGCGGCCCACGAGAATATTGAAGAGTTGGTCAGTCCCCCCAATTTCTACGTCCGCGCGCACTTCAACCGAATCCCATCCCTGCATAATGGGATATTGGATTTCATGCAGGCGCACTTCCTGCCCCTTCGAAACTCGCTCCTTAAAATCCTCCCGCTGGAGCATCTGCTGCATCGTGACGCGCGCATTGAGCTTGAGAACTTCCTCGTAGGTCATGGTGCGAAACCACTCTCCATTGAAAACGACTTCAGTTTGCTCGCGATCAAGAATCTTAAAGGCCTGCTCCGTGTAGGTTTCTGCATTGGCAAGGACTTCCTCACGGGTGAGCGGCGGACGCGCCGTGCTCCTCCCCGTAGGATCGCCAACCGTCGCAGTAAAATCGCCAATAATGAGGACAGCCTGATGACCGAGCTTCTGAAACTGACGCAACTTTTCTAAAGGAACAGTGTGGCCTAAGTGAATATCAGGCGCGGTCGGATCGACCCCTAGCTTGATGCGCAGCGGGCGACCTTCTTTTAGCTTCGCAGCAAGTTCTTTCTCGGAGAGCACCTTCGCGGTGCCGCCGACGAGTTTTGCCAGGGCTTCGTCTTGACTCATGATGGCTGGATACAAGCGGGCGCTGCTTTAGAATTCAAGTGCGCGCTTGAGTTTCCCGCTTCCGACGCTCAGAAATCTCCTCTACCATTCAGCCATGCCGCAAGATCCCTACTCACCGCCGCGAGAATCCGCCGCTCGCGCAACTCCCCCGCCGCTTGTGACGAAGCCAGCCCGCATGATCGTCTTCGGAATCCTCCACATTATCGGGGCCGTGATAGGCTTCGTCGGCCTCATCGTAAACTTCGCACAAGGTAACCCTAAGGACGTTTTTCGGAAGACCCTCGGCGGAGCTGACATCGATATTCAAGTGACAGATGCCGCTCTGGCAGCCCTCGATCCAGTCGTGAAATACACGAGCATCTTCGTTCTCATCAGCTTCTTGGTGGCTGTCCCTCTTCTCATCAGCGGAATCGGCCTGCTGAGATCGGCCCGCTGGTCTCTCCCACTCTCGAACATCTACGCGGTGCTATCGGTCATCGCGAAGATCATTTTTCTCCTCATCTCTGCCCTCGTTATTGCGCCAGCTTATGAACGATTTTTCGATACCCTCATCGTAGAAGAGACCAGCATGCTGAAGCTTATGAAAAAATCGCTCCAAGTCGGACTCTACAGCTCCGCCATTCTCGTCATTTATCCCATCCTGAGTTTTATTCTGCTCAACAAGGCCGTCGTGAAAGATTATCTCGCCACTCGTTAGCAAAAAATCCGCCATTCTAGGAAGAATGGCGGACTTAAAAAAATGGGGCGACCGACGGGACTTGAACCCGCGACAACCGGAATCACAATCCGGGGCTCTACCAACTGAGCTACGGCCGCCGTCTGGTAGACGCGCGGAAGCTAGCGCCGCCGGATGGAAAGTTTCAAGTGGAAAAAATGCTTTCCTCGTAATCCCGCTCCCTAGCGCCCACTGCTGTATTCAAGGTAGACATCCTCGAGCGAGCGCCGAACCGGGGTGATCTCGGAAACTTCCGCCCCAGCTTTCACCAAAGCACGAACGATCTCAGGAACCTCTGTCTCCAGCGGAAAGACGATCCGCCCGCCGGGCTTCTCCTCACCACCAAAGCGCGTGATGATTTCCTGACGGAGAGCAGCCGGTTCGGCAGCGATCTGGAGGCCCAAGCGATCATCGCGGAGATCATTCACCTTTCCTTGAAAGACGTGCTCGCCCCCACGGATAATCGAAACCCGATCACACATTTGCTCAACCTCGGAAAGGAGATGGGAGTTGAAAAGAACTGTCATCCCCCTCTCCTTCCGGAGGGAGAGGATGAAGTCGCGAAACCACTTGATCCCCTCCGGGTCCAAGCCATCCGTGGGTTCGTCGAGAAGAAGAATTTCCGGCTCCGGGAGCAAGGCCTGCGCGAGAGCGAGGCGCTGGCGCATCCCGTGCGAATACGCCCCCACCTTCGAGTGGATCCGATCGCTCAGCCCGACCCGCTCCACAATCTCTGCCGCCGTCCTTTTATCAAAGCGACCACTGAGACCGACGAGAACCTTAAGATTCTGCCACCCGCTCAGGTAGTCGTAAAAGGCAGGCGCTTCGAAAATCGCACCCACCTTTCTTAAAGCGCTCGTATGATCCTTGAGAACCGAGATCCCATCAACCTCCACCTCACCTCCATCCGCGGAGACCATCCCTAGAATGATCCCGACTGTCGTCGATTTACCGGCCCCATTGTGACCGAGAAGTCCGTAGATTTCGCCTTTTTCAACCTCGAAGGAGACGCCCTTGAGCGCGTCTTTTCCGGCAAAGCGTTTTTTAAGATCGTGGACGCGTAGGATTGGCTTAGTCACGGGAACTGGTTTTAAAATTGATTTTACTAGATACCGATTGATCGGCGTAGAGAAAGTTCACCCCGTTTTTTTCACCATGATAGGCCTCTTTGTCGAAGACGAGGGGGATCTCGCCGGAGCCGGCATCCGCACCGAGGAGAGTCAGACGCGTGCGGCGGATGTTGCTGAGGTTTTCGTTCCAAAAGTAGGACGAACCCGACTTCTCGAAATGCTCTTGATCAGATGGACATTTAAAAGCGAATTCGTCATCTCCCAGGTAGGGCAGAAGCTCCACTTCGAGCACGGCGGCCTCTTCCCTCCTATCCTTTCGCCCTAGGAAGAGCGGCGGCATGATGTCATTATTCTCACTCAAATAGCCCTCTAACCCGATCCCGATGTTCCGCAGCTTGCTCAAGCAAGCTACCCCCTGGGCCCGCTTCTTGATCTTGGTTAGAAGCGGATAGGCAAAGCCTGCAAGCACTCCGATAACCACGAGAACAATCAGCAATTCAGTGAGGGTAAAGGCGCGTCTCATCTACGGCTAAAGTGAATTGACGCCCGGGCGCGCGAAGCCGTTGAGCATTTCACCGAAGGCATCCATCAGAGGCGCAAGGTCCATCTTGGTCTCAGCGCTCGCATTTTGATAATAAGCAGCGAGACCCTCTTCGACAATACGCTCAATGATTGCCGGGTCTTCTTCTTTGAGCCGGGCGAGATCTTCTCCGCCCTGACCCTCCATATCACGGAGCGATTTCTCGACAAGGCGCTGACGTTCTTTGGGGTCCATTTTATCAAAGGCTTCCATCATGCGCTGCATCGATTGTGTCAGGGTCAGTTCAAGAAAGTAAATCCGTTCGGAAGAATTAAGCCGCTGAAAGAGCTTCAGACCCACGCGGTCATCCTGAAGTCGCTCACGTTCGCGGAGATCGAGCCGATTGAAAACCTCGGCAATTTGTTCCAACTTCCCGCGGCGATCTTCCCGGGACCCGCTGCCGGAAAATTCACCTGACCAATCGGCAAAGTCAGCCACCTCGATCATCTCGCCGACCCGCACCGCCGTCGCCTTACGCTCAGCGGTCCACTCAGTCACCCCCCAGACAGCGAACCAGAGGGACGCGATGACGAGGAAGCCGATCAAGAGGGGTTTTTTGTTCATGAAGTCAGCTGAGCTTAAGCGGAATTTCCAAGTGCGCAACTTCCTCTTCAGCCCTCCCAGATCAGGCGGGTTCGTTCTCGCCGCGCTAAATCCCTAGCGCAGTCACGATCTCTTCCTGCCAAGCGACCAATTTTCCTGAAAGAAACTCAGCCCAGCTCCTCGGTAACCCCTCCACCAACTCTCACGCGATCCCAAAACGGTCCATGCACCTCAATCAGTCTATCAACATCCAAACCAGATCGACCACGAGATCGCCTAGCTTTATAAGAAAAATATCCGCGATTCCGCACCGGGCCCAGTCTCCCAGCAACTCCTCACTGAACACTCCACCCCCTCCCCGATGGTGACCGCTCATGCTACCTCTCCGCCCTTCCCGGGGGACTCTTTAACCATATCGAGGAGCAGACTCTCGCTACCATCATCCCCCGCAACACTGAAATTGCTTTGGAACTGTCGAATAACATCTTCCTCATGCCTAAGCCTCAGTCCCCTCAGCAGGCAAGAAAACCAAAGCGCACGTAAAAATACCTTGCATGTTAGAGAAAATCGTGACGACTTTTACCCCGTCACGGTTTTTCTCTCGAAGATTCGCTCTTCGCGGAGACAAAAAGCCAAGACCTTCTTCCGACCGGCTCTAGATTTTAAGCTAATCCGGTATGCATAATGCTCATTCTAACACGTCATAGCATTGGAGAGAGTCGGCTCTTTGTCTTTTTCATGATCCCCCTGTCAAGGGACCGTCTCTCTCCAATCCCCCTTTCCCCTATTCGGATCAGTTCTTGAACCAACTTCCCCAAAAAAATTAGAACCCAGTGAGCCTCACGAAACCTCTAACAACTGAAGAAAAAGTCGTCACTCTCCTTGCTTGCCTCGTAGGTGTAGGCATCTTTTTCTTGTCCCCCCTCAATCCGTCTTCTCCTCTTTTCAGCTTTTCGCGAAGCAAAGAAGAGGCGGTTGAATTTACTCATAAAGAAGAGCGCTTCTTCGTCAAGGAACGGTCCGCAGGACGGGTTTCCGAGCGTCGCAACCCCCTTCCCGCAGCAGCTCCTGCTGCCCTTGTCGTCGATGAATTAGAGGTCGGCGAGGAAATCCTCGAACTCGAGGATTCTCTAAAGTTGAAAGGGTTCACCATCTCCCGGCTCAAAGGAGAAATCGCCGAACTCAAACTGGCCGCCCAAAACCAAGAGGCTACCCAGACAGAGGAGAGCGCAGTTATCCCTGCACCTAGCAGAGGTTTTTCAGAGCTCAAGTCCCAGCTGATCGCTACCCACAAAGAGCACGAAGCTGAAAAAGAAAACCTCAACAAAGAGATCACAATACTCCAAGCCCGGATTAACGAAACCCCCATCGACCCAGCTCTCCAAGCCAAGCTCGGAGAACAAGAAGCAGCGATCTCCAAGCTCGAGACATCCCTTAGAGCACTTCACGCCGAGAACGATAAACTCAAGAAAGAAGCCAAGAAAGATATTGCGGTGCTCGTTAAGCCAGCCGAGCCGGCCGTGCCCACCTTCGCCTCCTCAGCAGATAATCTCGCTGATTCAGAAGGTAGTCTCTTCAAGATCCTGCAAGAAATCGACTCACTAAGCGGAGCCGCTCTCGAGAAGAAATATGCCGAAATCAAGGAGCAGGTCAACGCTCAGAGCCAAAGCAGAATCGGCTTCGAATCTGGCAAATCCGACGTTTCATCTGCTGAAGCTCCCAAACTCGCCAAGGTCGCTGCCAGCGCGACCGATGGGAGCCGCTTTCTGATCGTTGGTTATGCCGACCAGTCCGGCTCGGCCAAAGCAAACCGGAAGCTTTCATCTGCACGAGCCCAAGCCGTCGCCAGCTACCTCAGTAGTAAGGTCCCTGGAGATCGCATCCAGTCAATCTATCTCGGCCAGACCGCCCGCTTCGGCGAAAAAGCCAATAACCGAGTTGTCGAAGTCTGGGAAATCTTGCCCCGCTAATCCACCTCATTAACTACCCTCCCTAAAAACCAAAAACTATGAATAACATGAGCATGATAATTGCTGCTGACATTTCTTCCCAGATTAATCAATGGGTCGATACCGCCGGACCGCTTGCCAAATATATTGGCGCACTTCTAATCTTCCTGATCGGGAAATTCGTTGCCAAGCGAGTCGGTAACGCAATCGGAAAAGTCGCCGGGCGCGCCGGACTCGACCAAAAGCTCTCGAAGTATCTCGGTGGAGCAGGCGCCTCGCCATCGGGTATGATCGGGTCTCTGGTCGGAGGGATCTTACTCCTCTTCGTCATCATCTTCGCCCTCGACTTCGCTGGATTAAGTAATGTCACTCAACCGCTCAACGATCTCCTCGGGAAGTTCCTCGGAATTATTCCTAACATCGTCGGCGCTGGCATCGTCGGGTTCCTCTTCTTCATCCTAGCGAAAGTCATCAGCGGAATCGTCCTCAGTTTGCTTCAAGCTACTAAGGTAGATGAGCGCCTTGGCATGGATGCTGAGAAAGGCCCCATCGCGAACGGTCTCTCGACCGTCGTCTTCGCCCTCCTCGTTCTCTTCGGCCTCGCTTCAGCGCTGAATATCTTGGGAATCGAAGCAATCTCGAAGCCTGTCTCAGGCATCGTGGATAGCATCATCGGGGCGGTGCCTAACATCATTCTCGCCGCCGCCATCCTCACTATCGGTGTCTTTATCGCGGGACTTGTCCGCCGCATCGTCACCAACCTCCTCGTCGGCATCAACGCTGATCAGCTTCCTGCAAAAATGGGCCTGAATGTCCCGACTGAAGGAAGCCGCTCACTGTCATCTATCGTCGGCCTCATCACTTTCACCAGCATCGTTGTCATGATGGCTGCAGCAGCCCTTAAAGAGCTCCGGATCGATATTCTTTCTGACGCTTCTGAGAACATCTTCAGCGGTTACTTTAACATCCTGATCGCCCTCATCATCGTGGGAGCAGGAATAATCGCCGCTAAGTATGCTTATGGTGCGCTCGCCGATAAGAATATTATCCTCGCCCGCGTTGCCAAGTTCGGCATCATCATCATGTCGTCGGTCGCAGCGCTTAATCGCTCAGGAATCGCTCCTGAGATCACCGGCGCTCCTTACCAAGCTCTCGTCACTGCAGCAGCTCTTGCTCTGGGACTCGGCGGAGCGATCGCCATTGGACTCGGCGGAAAAGACTTCGTTGCCCGCTTCCTCGAGAAGAAAGGCTAATCGGAGAAGCTTCCCATCAACTCCCAAAACGAGCGTAGGCCACCCCCGGCCGCGCTCGTTTTTTGTGTCCCTAAAAGCTCTCAAGATCCCTTTGAAAAGAGCCGGTCCAGATCAGGAAGATCAGCGGCAGAGGCTGCTTTCTGCCCTTTAACAACCACCCCATTTTTCAGCAAAAAGGCACCCGGCATCTGAAGCCCGTCACCGGCAAGGTGACCGACTCCGCAGCCACGGAAGATTGCAATAAATCCCCGGAGCCAGACGCGCGGTCCGAAGAGTTCAAGGAAGCCACCCTTCCCCAGCCCGAAAGCGCGGTAAAGCTCGCACCAAGGATCGGAAATTCGGGAAATCTTATCGGCACGAAGGTATTCTCCCTCTTCGCCATTCTGTAGCATATGGACAAGGATGAGGCGCCCCCCTTTCGCCTCGGTTCGCCGCTGCATCTCTTCCAAGCGCCGCAGGAGCTGGCGGGTGAAAGTGCAGCCGAAATGGCGGAGAAATACGATGGCAAGAGTCTGTTTTTCAGAAGCCTCCCGTAAAGTTTCGCCGGAGGAGAGCTGGAACCTATCGATCGCCTCTTCCAGATCCATCGGCTCTCCGACCACGGGCCGCCCCACCCTAATGCAGCCCGCATGCCAGAGGATGATGGCAAATGGAACGAGCCAGATGAGATCATTAAAAACGATCATCCACCCTGCTGCCCACGGGAGTTCACCATTGATAGCAGCGGAAATAAAGCCAAGTGGCCCAAAGATTTTCCCGAGAAAACCGACGAAAATAATCGGCCAATGTTTAAAGGGAGCGCTAGCGGCACAGAGGTAACCCAGCCCATAAACTCCCACAATCATTCCGATGCATTGCCATAGAAAAGGGTAGCTTGGCGGAGCCATTCCCGAGATACGGAACCACTCCCCTGGCCAACCCACCGCCCAGATCCCAAAGAGAATATTATAAAGCCCAGCCAGTTTAAGGACCGAGGTCATCCAGCAAGGTGCTTGGCAGCCAGAGCCGGCGCAATGTTTATCCATCGCTGAGAATAGTGCTCATTTTTTGACCCGCAAGCGAGAGCACGGGAATCTTTTTCGGGACTTGCGGCTAGCGGGTTCCCCATGTTCACTCCGTCATGCGCACTGCTGTGACGATCGCCGGAACCGGGAGCTACCTCCCCGAAAGAGTGATGACGAACGAGGAACTTTCGCAAATTGTCGACACCAATGATGAGTGGATTTTCAGCCGCACCGGGATCAAGGAAAGACGCATCGCTGCAGAGGGAGAGCACACTTCTCACCTCGCAAGCAAGGCCGCGGAGAAAGCTTTAGAGGACGCAGGTATCGCCGCAGTCGATATCGATCTCATCATCGTGGCGACCATCACGCCCGATACCCTGACACCCGCAACAGCCTGCTACGTGCAGGCAAACATCGGAGCAGTTCATGCTGTAGCCTTCGACATCTCGGCCGCTTGTTCAGGCTTTCTCTATGCCATGAAGCTCGCCAAGCGGATGATCGAGAGCGGCGCCTCCACAAATGCGCTCATCATCGGAGCAGAAAAACTTTCAGCCTTTGTGAACTGGAAGGATAGGACGACCTGCGTTCTCTTCGGCGATGGAGCTGGTGCCGCTATTCTCCGTAAATCAAGAGAAGATGAGGGAGAAATCATCGCGACTGATATCGGGACCGATGGCGCTCAGACGCATCTTCTGAATATCCCCGGTGGCGGCTCGGCCTGCCCCACTACCATCGCTAATGCGGGCGACGGCCTCGCCACCCTTGCGATGTCCGGTAAGGAAGTCTTCAAGCACGCCGTCACGAGAATGAAAAATTCAGCCAACGAAGTAATCGCCCGCGCCGGACTTGCGCCAGAGGACATCGCACTTGTGATTCCGCATCAGGCCAACCTGCGCATCATTGACGCGATCGCTGATCGCCTTGCCGTCCCTAATGACCGCGTCTTTGTCAATCTTCACAAATATGGCAACACCTCCGCCGCCGCCATCGCGATCGCGCTTGATGAGGCAAATCACAGCGGGAAAATGAAGCGTGGCGATAAGATCATCATGGTGGCCTTCGGCGCCGGAATGACTTGGGCCGCCGCCGCGCTCGAGTGGTAGGGTCCAAAAGAGTCCAGCATTGACCAGCGGGCTTGAGCGAGTGAAATGGTGGAAACCAATCGCGCTAACTTGAGTTCAAACTTCCACACCACCCCCACCGAAACCTCGGGGATGCCAAAAGGTATCCCCTTCATCATCGCGAACGAAGCCGCCGAGCGATTCTCCTTTTACGGAATGAAGGCGGCCCTCGCTATCTTCCTGGCAAACTATCTCGGCGTTCTTGGGGGATCAAATCTGAATGAGAGTCAGGCGACCTCCTATGTCGCGTATTTTACAGGAGCAGTCTATCTCACCCCGCTTTTCGGAGCGCTCATCGCCGACACTTTTTTCGGAAAATACCGCACCATCATCACGCTCTCGATCGTCTACTGCCTCGGCCACCTATGCCTTGCCTTCATGGGCGTCGGCGGAACGGTCCAGCTTTGGCTTCTCGCTGGCCTCGGGTTTATCGCCATCGGCGCAGGCGGGATAAAACCCTGTGTTTCAGCCCACGTAGGCGATCAGTTCGGGAGGTCAAACCAGCACCTCCTGCCTCAGACTTTCAATATTTTCTACTTCTCGATCAATGCCGGCGCGGTCATTTCTAACCTCGCCATTCCTTTTATTCTAAAATGGTATGGTCCACACCTAGCCTTCGGGATTCCCGGCGTTCTCATGGCCCTTGCCACCCTCTTCTTCTGGATGGGCCGAGAAAAATTTATCCACGTTCCCGCCCGCGGGGCCTCCTTTCTCAAGGAACTCTTCAGCGCAGAAGGCTTCACCAATATCGCTAAACTGATGGCCCTCTTCTACATCTTCGTTTCGATGTTTTGGTGCCTCTTTGATCAGACTGCCACCACTCTCGTCTTCCAAGCGGAAAAAATGGATTTGACCATCCTAGGGCTGGAGATCCTCCCCTCGCAGGTTCAGGCCTTCAACCCCCTCCTGATTCTCATCTTGATCCCCCTCTTTACCTTCGTGATCTATCCCCAAGTTGGGAAAGTCGTCAAACTGACTCCCTTAAGAAAAATCGGGGCCGGCTTTTTTCTCATGGTCGTTTCTTTTGCCGTTATCTCTTGGGCGCAGGAAGCGATTGATCGAGGCGAGACCCCAAGCGTGGGTTGGCAGCTTCTGGCCTATCTCATTTTCACAACCGCCGAGATCTTAATCTCGATCGTCTGCCTTGAGTTTGCCTACACCCAAGCGATGCCGCAGATGAAGTCCTTCATTATGTCACTCTTCCTCCTTTCTGTTTTTGTCGGGAATATGATGACAGGTCTGATTAACGATTTTATTCGCATCCCCGAGACACCCAACCCTGATGGCTCTCCAGCCTTCATCGAAACTGCGGCGCTCGTTGAGAACTTCTATGAACAGAATAAGGGGCTTCCTAAAGAGTTCCCGGTGGCTGCCATGGGACCCGCCGGGGGATCAATCAGCTACCAATTCCTCCATTCCAGCCAAGCCCGTCTTTCTTCTTCAGGCGCTGATGGAATCCTCCGGACCGAGGACGACTTCAACACTCTCATCGAGATTCCTAACAGCTCTCGCGACGAACCCGGAACTTGGCTTCACCAAGCCAAAAAAGATCAGGGCCTCCTCATCGAGAGCCCCACTGACTCTTCCCTTAAAGTGACCCACGCCATCGGTGGCGGGACCAAGCTTGAAGGAGCCGCCTATTTCTGGTTCTTCACCAAGCTCATGCTCGCGGTCGCAATTCTTTTTATTCCTTTCTCCCTACTCTACCGCGAGAAAACCTACCTACAGGGATCATGATCGACTCGCACTGCCATCTCGGCTCATCTCAGTTTTCCCCGGAAGAAATTCCCGCGCTCATCGCGAATGCGAAGTCCCACGGAGTAACGCGCATGATCACGCTCGCCACGGGCGAGGATGATCTCGAAAGGAATCTTCGGCTGGCTAAGGATCATGCGGAGATCTCGGCGTGCCTCGGAATCCACCCCTGTGACGTCCACCAGACCAGTGATGATTTCGAGCTCCTTCTCTCCCCTCACCTCGATGATCCGGTGGTCGCCGCGATCGGTGAAACCGGGCTCGACTACTTTCACCCCGCCCCGGAGGGTTGGACCGAGGACGGCTACCACCGCCGTCAGCGCCATTTTCTCCGACGCCATTTTTCTCTCGCCGCAAAGCACGGGCTTAACATCGTCATCCACACCCGTGATCGAACAGGCACCGCCAGTTTCGATGACGCCTTAAAAATTTTCCGCGAATTCCATAAGCATGTTCGCGCGGTATTCCACTGCTTCCCCGGATCCATCGCGGAAGCTCAGCAGGTGATCTCCCTCGGCGGCTTGGTCTCCTTCACCGGGATCGTTACTTTTAAAAACGCCCAGAAAGTTGCAGAGACCGCGACTCTCTGTCCGGCGGGAAGCTTCATCGTTGAGACTGACTCTCCCTACCTCTCCCCCGTTCCCCATCGAGGGGAACGATGCCAGCCCGCTTTTACCAAGTTTACCGGAGAGAAGATCGCCGCCCTCCGTAATATGGACATAGAGGAGCTTTCGACCGAGACTGATGCCACCTGTTCTTCTTTTTTTCGCCTTTTGTAAGACAAGGTAGGCAGGAAACTACGCTCTTAAGGGACCCCCGGAGTAGTTCGCTTAAGAATCTATTTCACAAATCCTAAATAATAGCCTAGTATCCACTTATGAAAGCAACCCTCCTTTCGGTTTTCACCATCCCGGCACTCGGAATTCTCTCCTCGTGCACTCCTCCTACGACCGCCCCTGGTGCTCCTCCCCTCTCAGCACCAGGCACGGTCGCTCAAGGATCTAATCCTTACGGAGTTCCGCAGGCTAATCCTTACGGAGCGCCATCCCCAGGATACACCCCTCAGAGCCCAGCTCCTTACCAGCCCGTCAACCCGCCAGCCGCTGCCCCATACTCGCCACCTGCTCCAGCCCCGTATAACTCCGCCCCGAGCTCCGGAGGTGCAAAGACTCACACGATCGTAAAAGGTGAATCTCTTTGGGGGATTTCGAGAAAATATGGCGTCACCGTCGACGGTCTCCGCCAAGCAAATAGCATGACTGGCGACACTATCATCGAGGGTCGGTCCCTCATTATTCCTAGCAACTGAGCGACGGCGCTTAGCGAATCTTAATAAGACGGGGGGCTTCGGTCAGCCCGTCTTTTTTTATCATGAAACCCCTCCTCTTCCTCCTCCTAGCATCCTTAAAAATAGCTGCCCAAGAGATCTCTCAACCTCCGAACTTGGTTGAAATACTCTACAACGAGCGCGATCCTCAAGCCTTCGAGTCGGCGCACCGCGCCGGGACTGAGACGGGTCTCTCAAAGCAGATCCTCATCGAAAGTAGATTCCTATACATCGTCGATACCGGAGATCACGCTGCGATCGCTGAATTCCTTCCCGAGCTCGAGGCTCAGGCCCTCGTCTATTCGCCAGATGAATCGATGGCCTTTCCTGTCCGCGAGAACTTCTACGCCATCGTAGAATATGCGCGAGCGGTGACCGCTTTAGAAAAAAATGACACCTCTGGTTTTAAAAAGCACATCACCGAAGCCTTCTGGCTCTCTCCAGCCCAGTCCGGCTTCTTCGGGAAGCTTGTCGACGAAGTTCGACTTAGCAGTGAGATGGAAAAACTGGTCATCGACCTCAAACGCACGTTCACCGCGCAAGACCCGAAGCAGAAGAGCACGCCCCTCGCCGTTCATCTTGGCGATGCGCCCGCCATTCTTCTCCACTTCTGGTCACCCTGGTCGCGCGAATCAATCGAGAGTATGAACGACTTCTACCTCAGCGCGGCCACTCTTAAAAAAAACAACATCCCCTCAGTATCCATCCTTCCGACCAGTGTTCCAGAATCCCAAGTTGAGGCCAACGACTTCATCAAAGACCAGAAAGAAAAAACGAGCGCACCATGGCTCATTGACTCTCCTAAAAACTCCCTCGAATCCGCCTTCCGCATTCAATCTTTTCCATCCGTCGTTCTGCTATCGAAGCAGGGCCAGGTTCTCTTTAACGGACACCCCGGTAACGATCTTCTCTGGCGAGAATTAAAGAAACTCGCACCCTCTCTCGAGCAGCCCGATGCCCCTGTTAGAGATGATAATCCCAGCGCTAAAGAAGAGTAAAGGTTGGCAGGCTAAGCTCGTGTAGAGATTTCATAAGGTAAAATTAACCTTGATCTTTTGTAAAATGTTCCCCTTTGTAGGTGTCAGTAATTTATCACCCCTCTGATGGCCGCCCTCTCGCAACCTTCCCCCCAAGAACTCCTTGTCCTCTCGGTGCTCTGGAATGAGGGTCCAAGTACTGTATCTTTCGTTCATGATTTTCTCTACGGAGACTCTTTGGTTTACACCACTTCGCTGGCGGTCATGAGGAACCTCGAGAGGAAAGGTTTTGCTAAACGATACAAAGAAGGAAGAGCGCACATCTACGAAGCAAAGGTCGATCGTGCGCGAGTTCTAAAGCCTAAACTCGAAGAACTGATACAATATGCTTTCGGAGGAAGCCTCGGTGAGGCTATCCTCTCCTTACTCTCACTTGGTGTTCTAACACCAGAAGAGAAGTCCGCACTTACGCGGGCTCTTAACCAGCACAAAGCCATGGCTGCCAAAAAGAAGACCACAAAAAAGAAAGCTGCCAAAAAAGCAGCGCCAAAGAAGACCGCTAAAAAAGCCGCCAAGAAAAAGGTAGCTAAGAAAGCGGCAAGCAAGCCTGCCAAGAAAAAGGTGGCTAAGAAGAAAGTCGCTAAAAAAGCTGCTAAAAAAGTCGCTAAGAAGGCGGCCAAAAAGAAAGTAGCTAAGAAGGCAGCCAAGAAAAAAGTCGCCAAAAAAGCCGCCAAGAAAAAGGTAGCGAAAAAAGCCGCCAAGAAAAAGGTCGCTAAGAAAGCTGCTAAAAAGAAGGTCGCTAAAAAAGCTGCCAAGAAGTCAGCTAAGAAAGCGGCTAAGAAGAAGAAAAGATAGTCAGGCGATCCTTCAGACGATTACCTCTCTATCCAACCTACATTTTAGAAAGGGACACTTTACGAAGTGTCCCTTTTTTGCGGGCGAGTGATTAGCTTCAGCGCCTCTCAACTTCACATCAAGCTCGTCCTACCACTCGCTCGCTAAGCCGTATTGCTTAGCGAGAGTGAGGAGCTCGGCGCGCATGGGCCATTCATCAGGACGGTCGCAAGGCCCCCCGTGGCGCGTGCTTGCTCCCTTCAAAGTCATGCAGCCGGTGTTATCACCGATGGCACGGATTTCCTCTACTTCCTCCGCACTAAAACGCACGTTGCTAGGAAGCGCCGCGTAGTCACGGATCTTATCCTCAATAGGCACGGCATTTTCTCCAGCCTCCTGGATAACGGTCGGGACTACGCATCTAACCGGATCCTGCGAAAGATTCCAAGCGGAGGCGAACTGGATCATGCTAAGACCATGCTTCTCCGCGATCGGTCTCATCGCCTGCATCTTTTCCCAGCCCCGCTCGATCCAACCATCAGGCCGATAGGAGCGATGATCCCCCGGGCGGAACTCATGGCCCGGCTTCATATCACCATGGAAAAGACCGCCGTAGTCGACTACTCGGGTGAGGAGATCGATGTCGTTCTTCTTAGCCGACGCGAGAACTTGCTGGCCGGGCCAAGGCTCTAAGGGATTTAGAATCACCATCGACCAATCGATGACGGAACCAAAATTCTCAAAGACGTGTAAAAGATCCAGCGTGAAGCCATTGGCGGGGCCGGGGGCGATGCCAAGACGCTCGGAGAGACCCTCCTCTTTGAGCGCGTCCATCCCCTTCCAGACATCCTCGTGGGTATAGCCCGCTTCATCTGGGTTATGAAGCATGAGGAGGTCAAAGTGATCCGTCTGGCAGTTCTTCAGTGACGCTTCACAGGCCTTCCTCAGGAAGTCGCGGTAATCCGCTGGGTTACGAAACTGAGGGTTGGTAAAGCGGGGATACCCGGCGCTCCCCTGACGCTCCTGATCCATATCGTGACCAATCATCCCGACTAGGCAGTAGCTATCGCGGGGATATTCGGAAAGGGTTTCTCCAAGGGCCTTGTCCGCCCTCCCCTGCCCATAGACGTCAGCGGTCACGAAGGTCCGAATCCCTGACTCGTAAGCTACGCGGATGCACTGGCGGTAGTGATCCTCCTCGAGAACTTCTCCGAAGTGCATGTAGCGGCCACCACTCCATGTTCCATATCCGGTCTGAGTCAAATTCATGGAATGAATAAGCGATAGGCAGGGCAATCTTTCAAGTGAAAGGCCGAGGGAATTAAAAAGGCCTCGGCAGTTTTTGCCGGGGCCTTTTGAGAAAAGTTGGCGAGCTTAGGAATCCTCCGAATCCGAGAGGTAGCGCTCGGCCTCGATCGCCGCGCTGCAGCCTTGCCCGGCAGCGGTGATCGCTTGGCGATAGACGTGGTCTGCGACATCGCCTGCCGCGAAGATTCCCGGCGTCTTGGTGCTCGTGCTGTGAGGGTTCTGGAGAATGTAACCTCCGTCATCAAGATCGACGAGGTCGCCGACGAACTGGCTATTCGGCACGTGACCGATCGCGACAAAAACGCACTTCACTTCAAGCTCGGTAGTCTCATCCGTCTTAAGATTCTGCAGCGTGGCCGCGCGGACCTCCCCTGACTCGTCGGTGAGATATTCCGTGATGGCGGAGTCCCAGATAGGCTCGACCTTCTCGTTTGCGAGAACCCGCTCGGCCATAATTTTAGAAGCGCGCAGCTCATCACGGCGGTGGATGAGGTAAACTTTAGAGGCGAAGCGAGTGAGGAAGTTCGCCTCTTCGCAGGCCGAGTCTCCCCCGCCAACAACTGCCACTGGGACGTCTCGGTAAAAGGCTCCATCGCACGTCGCGCAGGAGGTGACACCGTGCCCAACAAGCTTCATCTCATTCTCAAGACCGAGATAGCGCGGAGCGGCTCCGGTCGCGATGATGACGGTCTTTGTCTGGATCGAACCGGAATCCGTAGTGAGGAGGAAGGTGCCATCCGGGTTCTTTGCGATCTCATCGACCTTCTTATATTCGACCTTTGCGCCAAATTTCTCAGCCTGTTGCTGCATCCGGCTCATCAGCTCTGGACCCATCACCCCCTCCGGAAAGCCGGGAAAATTCTCCACTTCGGTAGTGGTCGTGAGCTGGCCTCCGAGCTGCGTGCCAGAAAGAACTAGCGGCTCGAGATTAGCGCGGCCGGTGTAAATCGCAGCGGTCCACCCGGCGCATCCGGTTCCTATAATGACGACGTTTTCCATAACAATAAGAGGCGTGTTTGCTGATCTAATTCCAGAAATCTAACAAGTCCTATTAGGCAGGCGCTCCGACGACATCGCCGGCGAGAGGGCCATCACCATCGGATGCTTTTTCTTCCTCAACCTTAGGCGTCTTCTTTTTCTCGATATCCTCTGGGATGTCGGGGGGAGTCGGTGGTGAAGGAGGATTTTTCATCTCGCCATGCTCGATGATGTCCCTGATGTGATCGGCGTCGAGAGTCTCGTATTCGAGAAGCGCTTCGGAAATCTTGTCAAGAAGACCACGGTGCTCGTTCAGCATCTCACTGGCTTTCTCATAAGCTGAGTCAGTGAGGCGCTTGATCTCTTCGTCAATTTTCTGAGCAGTTTCCTCCGAGTAATTCTTCGACTTTGAAATGTCGCGGGCGAGGAAAACCTCACCGCTCCCTCCGTCACCATATTCGATCATTCCGAGGGTGTCGCTCATACCCCACTCGCAGACCATTTTACGGCAGATATTGGTAGCCATGCGGATGTCTCCCATCGCGCCATTAGTGACATCTCCAAAGGCGATCTCTTCTGCGACGCGCCCGCCCATCAGGACGATGAGTTGCGCGAGGAGTTCATTCTTGCGGTGGTTAAATTTATCCTCATCGGGCAGGAACATCGTCGATCCCAACGAAGGTCCGCGAGGAATGATGGTGACCTTGTGCAGCGGATCGGTGTGATCCAGCATGACATTAAGAATGGCGTGACCAGCTTCGTGGTAAGCGGTGTTCTTTTTCTCCTTATCAGAAAGGGCGAGGCTGCGGCGCTCGCGGCCCCAGCGGACCTTATCGCGCGCCTCCTCCATCTCAGCAAGGGTGACAGCTTTGATCCCCTTCCGCGCAGCGAGGAGCGCGGCCTCATTGATCAGGTTCGCGAGCTCGGCGCCGGAGAATCCCGGAGTTCCTTTCGCAATGAGTCCGAGATCGACGCCAGCGGCGAGTTTGATCTTCTTTACATGGACTCCGAGAATTTTCTCCCGCCCGTTGACGTCAGGCAGGGGCACGGTGACTTGGCGATCAAAGCGGCCCGGACGCAGCAGCGCGGGATCGAGCACGTCAGGGCGGTTCGTAGCGGCGATGATGATGACGCCCTCTTGGGTATCAAAGCCATCCATCTCCACAAGAAGCGCATTAAGGGTCTGCTCACGCTCGTCGTGGCCTCCGCCCATCCCGTGGCCACGGTGGCGGCCTACGGCGTCAATTTCATCGATGAAGACAAGACAGGGCGAATTCTTTTTACCCTGCTCGAACATGTCACGGACCCGGCTCGCACCCACTCCGACGAACATCTCGACGAAATCCGAACCGCTGATTGAGAAAAAGGGCACGTCAGCTTCACCGGCGATGGCGCGAGCAAGGAGCGTCTTACCCGTTCCCGGGGCCCCGACCATGAGGACTCCCTTCGGGATACTTCCACCGAGGGCTTGGAACTTTTTAGGATCGCGGAGGAAGTCGACGATCTCGAAAAGCTCTTCTTTGGCCTCTTGAATTCCGGCGACGTCTTTAAAGGTCACTTTGATCTGGTCCTCCGTGAGCAGCTTGGCCTTCGACTTGCCAAAACTCATCGCACCCCGACCCGCCGACTTCATCTGATGGCGGAAAAGGAAGAAGATAAGGGCGATCAGCAGTAGAACGGGAAGGAAGCTGAAGAGCACTTTCCCAAAGGTATTATCATCGCGGCGAGGAATGACATTTGACTCGACGAGGGTGGCGAGTTCATCGCGCATGATTAGGCTGTCAGTGCGGACAATAAAGGGCTTACCAACCTGCTTAATCTCTTCCGTGGAATAGCCAATCGGAGTTCCTTTAGTGGCCACGAGCACGGCCTCTTCCGAGTCAGGTGTCTGATAAACCTTAATGCTTTCGGTAGCTCCCAAGACGATTTTATTATCGAAGAAAAGCTGCTTGAAGGCCGCGTAGGAAATGGTCTCGCCGCTCAAGCTATTCGATCCATCAAACTTCTCCCAAAGAAGTCGTTCGCCAAATGTGCTCTCAATTTCCTGACCATGGACCGCGAGCTGGACGTTGACGTTCACGAGGCTCTTGTCCTGCCACTCTTTGAGTAGAAGATCCTTCTCGCTGTAAAGTCCGCGGATTTCGGCACGCGTCTCGCCGGCATAGGTCACAAGCTCGAGTTGCCCATTCTTAATGGGCTCGGCTGCGGTGCGCAGGATTCGGCCTTCGAGAAAGGCCTTCCGGAATTCAGGTAGAGTGAGCTTTTCCGCATTAGCGGCTCCTCCATAAGTGAATGCACCCCAGATGACCGCGAAGGCTAGGGAAAGAAGGATGATAACCTTCCAATTCACCCCCCCTTCGGGAGCACCTTGGGGGGATTTGGACGAGCGCGGAGATTCCGGTGTATTATTGTCAGACATGAACCTAGGAAGTTCAGACGCAGGTAGCTCCCGCGCCGGTTGGGGGAAACTAGACTAAGATTGGCAAATGAAAATGCCTTTTTTTGCAACTTCGGAGCCCTTGATTTCTTGACCGATCAAGGGGATCTTCCATCCTCCGGCGCCTACCTATGAAAATCGTCCTTCTGCACTACCACCAGCGACCCGGTGGCGTCACGAAAGTGATTGAGGCCCAACGCCGAGTTCTCATCAAAGATGGTCACGAGGTCATCGTTCCGCAGGGAAATCGCTTGCTCGACTACCGCCAAACAAGCGAGGAATCCGCGCAGGATCTCGCCGCGACGCTCCCCAAAAAAGCGGATCTGTGGATCATCCACAATCCCACACTCGGAAAAAACGTTCTTTTTCCCGACCTTATCGAGCTCCTCGCCCGCCGTGGCGACCGGCTCCTCCTTCAGTGCCACGACTTTGCCGAAGACGGCCGACCTGTTAATTACCGCTTGGTGCAAAGCCACAAGAACCTCTATCCCTTGGCCGACCACGTGCACTACGCCTTCGTCAATGAAAGAGACCGCTCCTCCTTGATCGCCGCAGGAATCCCTAAAAATCGCTGCCACGCCCTGCCGAATGCCCTCAACCCGGTCCCAGATTCCGCCGCGACGCCTGAGGACCTCCTCATCTTCTATCCCGTGCGAGGCATCCGTCGGAAGAACCTTGGCGAGTTCTGCCTCCTCGCCGCCCACGCTCCTCTAGGGGCACGCTTCGCCATCGCGCTCGCGCCCGAGAATCCTGAGTGGAAGCTGGTGCACGACGATTGGGAGCGCTTCGCTAAAAAGCAGGCTCTCCCAGTCGAGTTCGATGTCGTCAGCTCACCCGCGCAATTCGGGACGTGGCTCGGGCGCGCCAGCCACATCGCCACCACCTCGATCGCCGAGGGCTTCGGCCTCACTTTTCTCGAGCCCCAACTCATCAATAAGCCGCTCATCGGCCGCCGCCTCCCGGAGATCACGACCGACTTCGAGACCCACGGAATCGAGTTTCACGGCACCTATGACGCCATCCCAGTCCCCCTCGCACTTCTTGATCTCGATCGTCTTCAGCGAGACTTCAAGACCTCTTTAAGAACCTATTTTAAGGCCTACCGCCGCGCGATCGACCCCGCATCCGCGTGGGAGAAGTTGATCGAAAAAGGGACCCTAGATTTTGGAAATCTCCCTGAAGCGCACCAGCGATCCCTCATCCGCGATCATGACCTCCCCGAGCTGCGCTATTGGCTAAATGACGTCCTCATTCGTGAGTCCGATCCCCCCCAAGATGTCAGCCATTGGTCCGACGCCGCCTACCAGTCCAGACTCAGAAAAATAATCGCAGCGGTGACATCCTCACCCGTCAGCCCCCTCGATTTCCTCGATAAAGAACGCATCTTAGAGCGCTTCCTCCACGCCGACCGATTCCACTTTTTGCGCACCTAAGCCAGCAATGATCGACCCTCTTGAACTCATCGCGCCGGAAAGCCGCCCCCTGACCCCGCAGCCTACGGATGCCATCGCAAAACTCCGCAAGCTCCCCGGCGTCCGCTACCTCGTTTGGGATATCTACGGCACCCTCCTCATCTCAGCCTCCGGCAGCACGGAGAGAAAAACTAGTCGCGAAAGGCTCCTGCGCTCTCTCTTGAAAAGCGACGACCTCCCTCCCTTCTCACTCGAGGTCCACCTCGAGAATCTTATCGCTCAAGAGCACGCCCGTTCTCGTAAAAATGGGATCTCTTTTCCCGAGATCGAGATCCGCGAGATCTGGCAGCGCTTCTTCGAGTCGCTCTCGCTCGCTCCACCCCCAGATCTCGCTGAATTTGCTTTGCGCTACGAACTTCTCACCAACCCCATTTGGCCCATGCCCGGTGCACTTGAGGCGATGAGTCACCCCGCGACTCGGGGCGTCATTTCTAATGCTCAATTTTATACCCCCCTACTGCTCAAGAGTTTCGAGCTCCCCCGACCACCAAGGGCGATCTATTCCTTCGAGCATCGCACCGCCAAACCCGGCAGCCCCCTCTTCCACCAGTTCTTAAAAGACGGCCCTGCGCCCGAGGAAATCCTCTACATCGGAAATGACCGCCTCAAGGACATCGCCCCAGCTCATGAGGTCGGAATGCGCACCGCGATCTTCGCCGGAGACCGCCACTCGTTCCGACCCAGACCGGAGCGGAAGGACCTCCCCGAGCCCGATGCCGTAGTCACATCGCTCGCGCAGATCCCCAGCCTCCTCGACGAATGATCACTGGATTTTTCCCAATTCTCAGTCATCATCGGGTAGCGACACGCCCCCTTTTTCATGATTCATAAACAGCTCCCCGCGCTAGCCATCTTTCTCGTCGGGATCGGTATCGCTTGGCTCGTTGTTCGCGATGCTGCCCAGAGCGATTCCGAACTAGCCAATGGAGAGGACAAAAGCGAACCCGCTAAACGCGCCCGCACCCTCCCCCTTAAGCTCCCAGAGAATCTCGGGAAGCGCGAACCCCAAGAGCCCGCATCAAGTCACGATTTCCCCGCCATCCCTAATGAGCGCATCGTCCAATTCTCGAGCGAACAAGCTTATCGTGACGCGCTCGCTCGGCTTGGCGACACCGATTTCAAGCTTCTCGGTCGCCTTGATCGATACCGCGCCCTCCGGCTCGGCGGCCGTGATTTTTCTAAATTGGGAGAACTCCTCGGCGAGGAAGGGACGATAGGCGCGAATCACTTCGTCAGCCTCCCGCTCGTCCCGGACCCCGAGGCATCCGCTGGCGGAGTGGGCTTCGGCGCCAGTTCCTTCGATTTTCTGAACATCACGGGTGACAACTCGGAGTGGGGAAAAGGCGTCACCGTAGCGATCATCGATACCGGAGTCTCAAACCACGTCGCCCTCCCTGCAAACATCCGCCAAATCACGGTCGATGGTGTCTCTCCCGATGAAGCAATCCACGGTCACGGCAACGCCGTAAGTTCCATCGTCTTCGGCCAGCACTCCCGATTGCGCGGCCTCGCTCCAGGCTCGACGCCCGTCTCAATCCGCGTCGCGGGCTCAGATGGAAACTCCAATTCCTTTCTCCTCGCGCAAGGGATCATCGCCGCTCTCGACGCAGGAGCCTCCCTCATTAATATCTCCATGGGCTCCTACGGCGATAGCCCCCTCGTTCGCCAAGCCATCGCCGAGGCCCAAGATCTGGGAGCTGTCGTCGTCGCCTCTCCCGGGAATGACGGATTTCCCACGGCCGCCTTCCCCGCCGCCTACGATGGCGTGATCTCGGTTGGCTCGATCGATGCCACCGCCACCCACATGGGCTTCTCTAATCAAAGCGATACCCTTTCCATCTCCGCGCCCGGCTACGAGGTTAATGCCGCATGGACCGGTGACGCCGCCATCCGCTTCAGCGGCACCTCAGCCAGCGCCCCCTTCGTCACCGCAGCCCTCGCCGCCATCATCTCAGAAAGCCCGGATCCCATCAGCGGATCACAAGCGGCCGAGATTCTCCTCAGCTACGCAAATGAAGCCGGTCCCCCAGGCCACGACTCCTCCTACGGTAACGGCTACCTCGACGTTGGCAGAATCATGGAGCGAAACACCCCCGGAATCACCGATCTTGCCCTCTCGAACTTCCACCACGAGCCCGATTCCCAAAGCCCCGGCCGAGCAGACCTCCAAGTCAATATTGAGAACCAAGGCACAGAACCAGTCCTCGCCAGCGAGCTTTTGATCACCCTTGACGGCGCCAGTTTTCCCATCGAAATCCCCCGCTTAAGCGCTAACCAACGTCACGTCGCCACTCTTCCCCTCGGGCAAAACACCGGATCACTCTCAGTCACTGGTTCCCTGACCCCCATCGGGGAAGCGATCGATGCACAACCCGCGAACAACTATCACGCGGAAACCATCATCCTCCAAGATGCCCCTTAAACTTATCTTCCTCCTCATCGGCGCACTCCCCCTCGGAGCCCAGCTTGATTGGCAGACCGCGCCCAATCTCTCATCCCCACCGATCAACCAACTTCGCACCAGCGGAAATGCCTGCGGCCCCGCCTGCCTCCTCGATGCCTTCCAGTCCGGCTCAGAAAAGTGGCAGCAATCCGCCGCCGTCATCACCGGAAAAACCCAACGCGAACGCCTCATCAAGATCATCAAAGGCCAAGGTGCCAAAGCTTCAAAAGTCAACCCCAAGCGTCGCCGCTGGGACCAGCGCGGAGGCGTCAATGCCGAGGACCTCGTCGCGATGGCAAACGAAATGCGAACCCGTCCCTGGATGGGCACGGTAAAACAAAACCTCTTTTTCAAAGGCTCCCGGGAGAGCGACTCCAAGCTCCTTCGGCGCGCCCACCGCGACCTGAAAAAATCCCTTAAAAAAGGCCTCCCACCCATCCTCAGCATCCGCCGGGTCGCCCTCCGACAACCTCCCGGCTCGGCCGTCCCCAGCTGGCTCACCCTCAAGCGCCACTACATCGTCCTCACCGGGCTCCCTAAATCCTTGGATAGAAATGCGACCTCATTTCCCGTCTCCTACCGCGACCCATGGGGCGGTTACTCCTACTCTGGCACCGTAAAGACCGCCACCCCAGCCGAGTCCGGAATCGCCACCCTCATTCTCGATTTCCCTAAGTCGACCGTCGGGACAAAACTCGTCCGCCAGAACGAAAATTCCGCCCTCTCCTTCTCCTCCGCGATCGGCCTTTTTTAGGCAAAATTAAAAAAGCCCGCGCTACCCAAAAAGCGCGAACTTCGCGGCCTGCGCCATCATCCCCTTCACCTCGCTCCGGCTTACCTTGACGCGGGCGCACCACTCCTCCCAAGTCGCCTCCTCCAGCCGATCAAGCGTCTCTCTCCCAATGAGTAATGGCAGCACCGTAGCGAACCTCATTCGCCGACCGAGGAGCGCCTCCGAATACCGCTGCGCATCCTCAAGCCCCTCACGTGCCTCCCCGATCCACCGCCCACGTTCTTTTAAAAGATCTTCAGCGGTGACCTCCCCCCTTCCCGGCAGATAGCAACGCCCGTTTTCCAAATCCTCAGGGACGTCCCGGAGAATATTAATCAGCTGGAGCGCCCGTCCGTAACTCTGCCCCCACGCATCCATTTGATGACGATCCGCCCGCGCGAACTCCCCGAGCCCGAAGCCCAGCTCAGTCCAAAATTCACCCACGCACCCTGCGACCTGATAGCAATAATTCCGCAATTCCTCATCCTCCCCAAGCCGAACCACCCCATCTCTCTTGAAACGCGTGAGATCCCAAGCCTGACCATCAGTGATGATCTCCACCACTCTCCGAATCGCCGCCCGCTGCCACCCGGGAAGCGCCTTCAGAGCATCCAAACAATCCCCTGCACGTCTTAAAAGAACCCCCTCGCCTGAACTCACCCCCTCCAGCCTCCTCAGCTCAGGCAGCCAATTTTTCTCAAAAGTAAAAAGCGAATCAGTAAAGCGCTCCAGCAGCTCCTGCCGCACCCCCACCAGCTCACTTCCCGCATCCGCGATCGTGTCACTCAGTCGCGCCAAAAGATAACCCACGCTTGCCGGCTCCCGGAAACCCGCCGGCAGAAATCGCAAGCTTAGATAAAAGGACCGCGAGACATCCTTGAGAACCTCTCTGCTCAGACTCGCTTGCTTCACCACGCCCCTTTCTTTCCCCAATTCTCAACCAAGTCAAAACTTCAGAGTTCATTCTTCGCTTCGCAAGGTCCAGAGTTTGGCGAGTGCACCTCTACCTCCACATCCCCTTCTGCCATCGCATCTGTCCCTACTGCTCGTTCTATAAGCACACCCCTGGCCGCACCGATCTCGCCAGTTTCGTAGAAGCACTGCTCACCGAAGCCCGCTATTTTAAACAACGAAACCTCCCCCCTCTTAAGACGATCTATCTCGGCGGCGGCACCCCCTCGATGCTTTCCCCCACCCACCTCACCCGCCTCTTCACCGGCCTTCATGACATTTTTAAAAAGGACCTTTTAGAAGAAGTCACCCTGGAAGCGAACCCCGCCACCTTCACCGCGAAAACCGCGCAACTCTATTCCGATCTCGGCGTCACCCGCGTCTCCCTCGGCATCCAGTCCTTCCACCCCGATCATCTCAAAACTCTCGGCCGCGAGCACTCCCCGGAAGAAGCCCGCCGCTCCGTCGCCGCCCTCCATCAACCCGGCACCCTCGAGGTCAATATCGACCTCATCTTCTCCGTCCCCGGCCAAACCCTCGCCGATTGGCAAGCCACCCTAGAAGAAGCCATCGCCGCAAATCCAGACCACATCTCGCCCTATAATCTCACCTACGAGGAAGACACCTCCTTTTTTGAGAAGTTTGAAAAAGGAACCTTCAGCGATGACCCCGAGCTCAACGCGAAAATGTTCACCCTCGCCGAAACCCTCCTCACCCGCGCCGGCTACGAGCACTACGAAACCTCGAACTACGCCCGCCCCGGAAAACGATCCCGCCATAACCAAGGCTACTGGACCGGGAACGACTACCTCGGCCTCGGCCCCTCCGCCGTCTCCACCTTGACCGCCACTTCCAGTCGCCCAGCCAGTCACATCGCCACCCGCTGGCAAAATATCCCGGACACCGCCACCTACCTCAAGCGCATCGCCGCCGTCGGACACGCCCAAGAAACCTCCGAAATCCTCGATCCTGAAGCCTGGCGCCTCGAGCGCATCGCCCTCCAGCTCCGCACCACCGAAGGCCTCCCGAAAGAATTCCTCCTCCCCGGCCAAAACCTCGCCCACCTCAAATCGCAAAACCTCGTCCAAGAAACAAAAACCCACCTCCGCCTCATCGGAGAAGGCCCCCTCCTCGTCGACTCCATCGCCGCCGAACTAGTTTGAAGCCCGACCTCAATTTCTCTCAATAAGCCCCAGTCCGCTTTTGCCACCTCGGGCCCCTTCCCGGGAGACTCCCAAAAGGAACCTCCATCCACACCCTCTTCTCCAAAGAAAATTCCACCATCCTCCCGAAAAAACTGTTGCATTCCCCCTCTATAACCAATAGTTCCCCTCTCCCGCTTACCGACACCTATTCCGAAATGACCATTATTGATAAAATCGAGCAAGAGCAGCTGAAGTCAGATCCTACTGACTTCTCGGTCGGCGATACCGTGAAGGTCAACACCCGCGTTGTCGAAGGTGGTAAAGAGCGTATCCAGATCTTCCAAGGCATCGTCATTGGTAAGCGCGGTGGCAATGGCCTCAACTCAAGCTTCACCGTTCGTAAGATCTCCTACGGAACCGGAGTCGAGCGGGTTTTCTGCATTCACAGCCCCCGGATCGAGAGCGTCGATCTCGTCAAGCGCGGCAAGGTCCGCCGTGCCAAGCTGAACTACCTCCGCGATCGTGTGGGTAAAAGCGCTACCACCGTGAAAGCTGCCGAGTAAGTTTTCCTTTTCTTTCTTTAAAAGCCGCCCGGTCCTGCCGTGCGGCTTCCTTATTTTGCGAAGGAGATCCCATCACCAGTTTTTACGCTTTCCCCCAGCCCTTCCCCCTTTCATCCTTCCGCCGTGCTAATCCCCTGGCCCATCATCCTCTCATCCCTGCTCGGGGTCATCCTGATCACTTGGCATGTGCTCACAAGCGGGATGGACTTCATGACCCCTACCAACCTCCCTCTCCCGCCAGAAGACTTCGGCGCTGATCTTGCCACCGGAGCCCCAGTCATGCAGCCGAAGATTAAAGACGGACCGAAGTTCAATCTTCCAGCCCAGCCCACCGAGGACGAGGTCCCAATCGTAGCCGAGGTCACCGATGAAGAACTCGGCGACCTCGAATCCGCCCCCGGCCTCACCGAGTATCGCAGCTACGCACAGAAAGCATCTGCCCAGTCACTCTTCGCTCTCTCCTCCACCCTCCAAGCCCGCGGTGATTTCCAGCGAGCCCTCATCGCCCTCGAAAGAATCATCGACACCTGCAAGGGAGTCACCCCGGAGGAACTGAAGCAAGCCAGCGCCGATATCGCCTCGCTCAGCCCTACCCTACCCCAGTGGAACGTCGACCCGATGAGCGAAACCGAACTCGTCCTCCATTTTAAGACAACAAAAAAAACCAGCGAAGTGGTCAAAGAAGCCGCCCTAGAGATTGCCACCCTCATTCGGAAGCATTCCGGCGACCAGCTCGAGATCACCCCACGAATTGAGACCAGCAACTCACCCCAGAACACCTCTGCTCCCACCATCACCGTCTGGCTTTCCAGCCCAGAACGCACGCAAGGCCAGACCGCATTCTCACCCGTCCCTCCGGCAGAGCAGAACCTAACCCCTGCCCTAATTAGAAGCACCTTCCAATCAGTCCGGGGGCATCTCGTCAACCTTGGATATCCCTTCTCAGATCAGCCAGACCAAACTGACCCCAAAGAACTCCTCACCCGCCACATCACCCGCTTAATGTGGCACGATCTCGCTAAAGCCCTGACCGCCGAGCGCCCGAAAGAAGACTCCGCGGATTAGCCTAAGAAAAGGTTCCCCCAAGACGTTCCCCTTCTACCCCGCCCTCTTGCTCATGATCCTCCGCCGCATTCTCAGCCTCCTTCCCCTCCTCGCCACCTACCTCTCGGCCGAAGAGAAAAAAACTCCCGCGCCCCCCAAGCCGGAAATTAAACAGCTCAACGAAAGCGAATATCAGATTGGAAAAGTCACCCTAAATAAAAAAAGCCGAGAAGTGACCTTCGGCGCTGGCGTCAACCTCGTCGATCGCCCCCTCGAATACCTCCTCGTAAACACGAAGGGAAAGGTCCACGAGGCCCTCTTTCTCACCGACGTTTCGCCCACTAATCTCAACATCGCCATGAAGCTCGTCGGCTTTAAAGAATCAAAGGAACTCTTCGAAATCGTCGATGACAAATATCTACCCACCGGCAAGTTTCACGAAGTCCCCGAAGAAGTGAAAAAAGCCGCTCGTCTCGATATCCTCGTCCAATGGCAAGCCGAAGACGAAGTGAAAACACGACCGATCAACGACCTCATCATCCACAGTATCCACGGAAAACCGATGGACCCCGGGCCTTGGCTCTACACCGGCTCATACCTCCTCGAGGGTCGCTTTAAGGCCGAGGTCGCAGGCGACCTCTTCGCTATTTTTCCACGACAACCAGCGATGGTGAGCTACCCTGGAAAAGACAACCTTAACGACGACATCTGGTTCACCCACCCCCAGCGTATCCCGGAAGTCGGAACCGTGGTAAAATTCATCCTCAGACCTCATCAGCCATGAAGACTCTCCTCATCACCGCCCTCTGCCTCGCCTCGCCTCTCACCGCTCAAGACGGGGCTCACCTCTCGCTCAAGCTAGAGATGCAAGAGACCATTAAAAAGGGCAACGCCTACCTCCGCTCCCAGCAACACGCCCAGGGATACTGGGGAAATCCCGATCTCCCCGCTTTCACCGCCTTTACCCTCAGAGCCCTCCTTTCCGACCCCTCACTCGATCTCCGCAAAGAACTCCCAGATAACTATCGCAAGGGCCTCGCTTGGCTCCTCAGTCAGCAGCAAGAAAATGGCGGAATCTACTCCACCGGCCTCGCCACCTATAACACCGCCTCATCCATCATGGCGCTGATGGCCGCCGATCCAGTAAAATATAAAGAACCCATCTTAAAAGCGCGCGCCTTTCTCGTCGGTCAGCAGACCGATTGGGGCGTCAAAGGAAAGCTCGATAGCGAGTTCGACGGAGGCATCGGCTACGGCGGCTCCTACGAACACTCCGATCTCTCAAACACCCATCTAGCACTCGAGGCCCTCTACCATACCCGCACCCTCGCCACCGATACCGGAGAAAAAAAGGAACCAGAACTCGACTGGGCCGCCGCCCTAGAATTCGTCACCAAATGCCAAAATCTCCAATCGACCAACAAAATGGACAAAAGCGGGAACGATGGCGGCTTCGTCTACTTTCCCGGGAACTCCAAAGCAGGTGAAGAAGTAAGCGCAGATGGAAAAGTAGCGCTCCGTTCCTACGGGTCGATGTCCTACGCGGGCCTCCTTTCACTCGTCTACTCAGACCTCACCGAGGAAGACCCCCGCGTCAAGACCGTCATCGAATGGCTCTCAAAAAACTTTACCCTCGAAGAAAACCCGGGCCTCGGAGAGCAAGGCCTCTACTACTACTACCACGTCATGGCCAAGACGCTCGCCGCTGCAAATAAAGCGACCCTGCAAGGCGAAGATGGTCTCGAGATTGACTGGCGCAGCGCCCTTGCCGCTAAAGTGCTCAGCAGCCAGCGCGAGGATGGTTCATGGATCAACGAAACCTCGCGATGGATGGAGAACGAGCCCATCCTCGTCACCTGCTACGCCGTGATGACCCTAGAACAAATTCACGGGACCTTTCCACGATAGTGGCAAGCACCTCTCTTTAACGACCACTACGCTTCGGCTTAGCGAACTCGAGATAGGTGATGCCGGATGTCTTACCTCGCGGATTAAAAGCACTCACCTTCATCGTCTTCACCGTATAAACATCATTCACCTTCATAATGTCGGTAATCTCGAACTGCTTGAGAGGACGGCGGGCAGGCTTAGGACCATAGCCGATGACTCGCATAAGCGCCCGCTGCGATTTTGAAACCCAGACTGATACCTCACGGTAATTACCATTATTCTCCGGATTAGCTACGTGGATGCGCCAGCACTTCTGACCCTTAATAGTGTCCTCGCCAGCAATCCGCGGATTCTTCCAATAAAGAAATTTTAAAGCGAGATCCTCGTAAGTAACATCACTCCTCGCAATCGATTGGTTGATCTTGCTAGGCGGGAACACCTTAGTCTTCGTCCCGACCATCTCTCGGAGCTCTTGGGTCTCTGGAGTAAGACGGAGGTGGAAGCGCTCTCTCCCGCCATTCAACGCAAACTGAATATTCTCCCCCCTAAGAAAAAGCGAGAGCGGTGTCTGCTTACGCCCTTTCCGGATCGACCCATGGAGATCCTGCTCCTGCTGCAGCGCAGTGACCTGCCGGACCGACTGCATGATCTGCTCAGCATCCTGAGCGGCGGCCATTGGAATCAGAGCCAGTGAGATAAGGGAAACGAGCAATTTCTTCATAGATGGAATTAAGAGTCCATCGGGTAGGACGACAAGACCATTTGCCTCATTCACCAGAATTTTAGAATTTTTGTTAATAAGCTGTGGAGAACCAACGAATTAGCTCCCTTTTTTCCCATTCTGCCTAATTGAAGCTTGCGCGGAGGGCATCCCATTCGATTCCCTCTCAGCAGTCACCGACTCCCTCGTCCTCGCATCACCCTCCTCCATGAGTCTCCGCACCCAGCTTTCCGAACTCCTCACCGAACTTCTCCCCTCAAACCCCCGTGAGTCTATCAAAGGGACAGAGTTGATTCGTCTCGTTCGCATGAAGCTAGATGGAAACTATTCCGACGCTTCCCTGCGTTACCACTTCTCGATCATGTCCTGTGATCCCAGCTCGCCCATCGCCAAGGTCGAAAAAGGTCAGGGCTATTACAAGCGCGGCGCTCAGATGCCCGCGCTATCCGGAGCGCAAGAAATTGTCGCGATGCAACAAGGCCGGCTGGATGATCTCAATGACACCTCCACCACCAATCAAGCGATGCTGCGGATCCAGAAGTTCCGCGCCATCGTCCATAAATATGCCGAAAATCGCGGGCTCTTCACCTTCGAGTTCCGCGAATCACTAGGAAAAACTTCTTCTGTCGGAAACCTTTGGAAGTTTCCTGAAATGGTTTTCATCGATTGGGAACACGGCGAGTTTGCCGATGACGGACTCACTCTTGACCCTTCACACCTCGCCCTCAAGCAAGCCCTCGGTCTTCCGCCCTATAGCCTCACCTCAGTGCGGATGCGGATTGAGGCAAACCATGACCGCTTCCATGAAGATATCTTCCAGACGGTAAGCGCGGCCCTCTGGGCTAACTCAGGCGAGATCTTCTACGCTAGCGCGATTGATGACGAACTCCTCGGCGATCAGATTAGAAACTTGGCAAGCCGTTACGGAGTAGGCGTAACAAGCTTCGGACTTTCCTCAGAAAACCTCGATGACCTCCCCCACCCCTCCCAGATCGCTAACGCGATGCCACGGGAAACCGACGCTCTCATGAGCCGACTCAATGTGAAGCGGATCTGCCCCTCGACTCCAAAGACCCACTGCGGCTGGGACATTCTCCAGAATCTCCGCAAGGACCACTCAGAGATTAATCACTTCCTCGCTTGGCTCGGCGGCTCGCTCGAGAGCGGAACCGTCAAGCCCTTCAGCGCTGACTGATCCCCCCGTCCTACATCGTCATACCACCGTCGACCGCCAACACCTGCCCGGTGATGTAGCGAGCCTCGGGACCTGCGAGGAAAAGCACCGCACTCGCGATGTCGCCGACCTGACCGAAGTCGGCCAAGGGAACTCGCTTCACAATGTCCCCCTTAATCGCCTCGGGAAGTTCATCAGTCATATCGGTGGTGATAAAGCCAGGAGCGATAGCATTACAGGTCACCTTTCGGCTCGCCAATTCTCTCGCGATCGACTTTGTAAAACCGATAAGCCCAGCTTTACTCGCGGCGTAGTTCGCCTGGCCCGCATTCCCAATGAGTCCGATAACCGAACTAATATTGATGATTCGCGGGGCCTCGCTCTTCATCAGCGGACGCTGCAGAGCTTTTACAAGATTAAAGGCTCCTTTAAGATTCGTATCGAGAACGGTATCCCAATCCTCACTCTTCATCCGCATAAGGAGCCCATCCCTAGTCACCCCGGCATTATTTACCAGAATATCAACCCCGCCGAAATCCTCGATGATCTTCTTCCCGCACTCCTGAACCGAATCGTAATCGGCAACATCCAGCCCATAAAAGCGGGCACTCTCAGGATGCTCGGCATTGATCGCCTTAGCGGCAGCGCCACAGCTCGTTTCATTTCTACTAATCACCGCGACCTTGGCGCCCCGTGCCGCAAATGCCTGCGCGATGGCGAGACCAATTCCCCGACCTGCCCCGGTGACAACTACCCGTTTTCCTGAAAAATCTGACATGCCCGAGTTTCCAAACTTTTGCGCAGAACCAAAGCGTAAAGTCTCGAAGGCAGATTCCTCCTTTCAGAAAAACTAGAAATGATCTATTACTTCCCCGTGATCGACTGCCCCTACTGTCATGCCCCCCTGACTGAATCCTCCGTGCAGTGCCCTGCTTGTCAGATGGATCTCGAGCGCCTAGCAAAAGCCCTCGGACCAGTCCCAGTCATGTTCGGCGGAATCTCGGACGGATGTCAGCTTTTTAGCAAATCGAACACTAAGAGACTCGCGAAAATCATTCAGGCATATCAAGAACGCTTCCCGCAAAGCCGTCTCCATGTCGTCACCCGCACCTTCGACCAAAAGGCTGAACTGCCCGCCATTCTCTTCTGGGTCTTTAACCGCGCAGGACTCTCCGAGGAATCCGCAAAACAAGGTCAAAACCGAGACGTGGTAATCCTGATCGAGCCGCACCGCAAGCAGGCTGCCATGATGGTGGGCTACGGTCTCGAGCCTCTCTTGCCGAAAGGTGCCCTCGACGGAATCATCGAGCGCGCCCAACCTTTTCTGACCTCGGGCGACTACCTCGGAGGCATGGAGACCGCGATCGAGCGCCTCGAGAAGCTCCTCATCTCGGTCAGTCAAGAACTCCCAAGTTCAGTCGGACTTGCCAAGGAACTAGCGAAGGATTTCGCAGCAGACGACTTTTAAAATATTAAGAACGACGCGGCCGGAAAGACATCAAGAAGCGCACGGCGGCAACCGGGAGGAGGCCGATCCCCGCAGCGGCAAGAGCCACCTTAAAGCCAGGATAAATGCGGGCTTGCCCGAGCCGGAGAACCTTCAAGGAATCACGCACGACCTGCTCAGGTGCCACATAAAACGCGTCTTGAACTGGCAGCTTCGACCCGGCGCTGCGGCGCGCTCGCTCGCCAAAGCCAGTTCTCACCGGCCCCGGACAGACTGCGAGAACGCGGACCCCAAATTCCTTCACCTCCTGACGGAGCGCTTCGCTAAAATTAGTGACATAAGCCTTCGTGGCCGCGTAGACAGCCAAATCAGGAATGGGCAGAATACTCGCCAGCGAACTGACATTAAGAAGCGCCCCCTTTTGGGAAATGAGACCCGGAAGGAGAGCATGACTAAGGTGAGTCAGCGCTTCGACATTGAGCCGAATCATCTCGCTCAGCTTAGTCCAGTCCGCCGAGCGGAATTCACCGTAATCCCCCATCCCGGCATTGTTGAGGAGAAGGTCAGGTTGCACATTTCTTGCCGCGAGAGAATCGATTAAGCGATCACGATCCGATGCCGTGCTCAAGTCGCTCGCAAAGAGATCGACCTCAAGCTGCGGATGATCACTGATGAGACCACGCGCAACCTCTTCCAGCACCTCTTTCCTCCTAGAAACGAGGATAAGCTTCTGCGAAAAAGGAGCGAGCTGACGGGCATACTCTAGCCCAAGTCCCGAGCTCGCTCCCGTAATGAGAGCGCAGCGGTAGACAGGCCCGGATTGGTTCATCAGCTTAAGAGATCTCTAGGATGGTGCATTCCCCTGCTCGTCCACTTTCACAATGCGGAGCGGGAGGCGCTGGATTAATTCACCGTCGACTGAAACATCGACGGAGTAAACCCCGGCAGTCGGGAAGGAAAGTCCCTGAAAGCCGACGATAAGGTGACGAGTCATAAAAGCCAAATCCGCAGGCATTTCCACCGGCATCGCCCCCTTAATCGGCATCTTGTCGTTGATAGGTTTACCATCCCCATCAATCACGCTGATATTCAGCTCATGATCCCCGGCATCTTCAGGGGTAAAGCAAAAGCGCATCGCAAGGGAGCACTGAGGATGCACGATCGGGGTCGCTTTAGCGGCGAGGGCGTCGAACGTTCCTGTGATGACCATTTTTCCCTGATATTCGGCGGCGAAGTCGCACAAGGTAGCAATTTGTAAATCCATATTTTGTTCTCAAGTAGGGTGCCTTTGCGGCACGGCCATTAGTCGTGAACCCTCCCGCCTGTTTCGTAAAGGGAGAGTTTTGGAAAAGATCTATTCCTCGACGGGAACGGCCGCCGGGATCGGGGTATTATTGACCGGCAGTGCGGAAGGCACCTCGCCGGGAGTTACGATAGGGCTGGGCCGTCGCGGGATCTTTACCGGAATGGCGGCAGGGATTCTTGGTTTCTGCTCTTCCTCCTCGATCATCATAGCACGCGGTGGTGGCTTGATTGCTTCCTTGATCTGCCTCTGAAATTTGTAGAAAAAGTTGCGCACCATCGGAGCCGCCTTTTTCCCACCACTGATACCTTCTCCCGGCAACCCTTCATAGACCACGGAAAAGGCGTAGCGTGGGTTTTTGAGAGGGAAAAACCCGGAGAACCATGCAAGATTCTGTCGCTTCGAGGTGTCACCCCACTGCGCAGTGCCCGTCTTGCCGCACATCAGAGTGAACCCGAGGCTCGCATTTTTTCCGGTGCCATACTTCGCGTGGACGACTTGCATCATCCCAGTGTGAACCACCGAGACGGCTTTGCGATCAAAGCTCAGCTCGTTCCGGATCTTAGGGCTGGGCGCAACGACGACCCGTCCATGAAAATCCTGAATCTGCTTCACCAGCTGGAGTTCCATGAGAGAATTACCATTTGCGATGCCCGCCATGGACTGCGCGACTTGAAGAGGAGTCGCTAAAAGAAGTCCCTGCCCGATCGCGAGAATCGCGGTGTCTCCATCAGTTGTAGGTCGCCCCTCGTTCTTAAAAATATCCTCTGGAGTCGGCACGAGACCTGCCTTTTCTCCGTAGAGAGGAAGACCAGTGCGCGATCCAAACCCAAGGCGGCGTGCTGCGGAAAGGAAGGTCTGGGAACCCGTCCGCATCCCCACTTTATAGAACCAGGGATTAGCAGATCTCGCCAAGGCATACTTCACGTCGATCGGACCGAGGTCTCCCTTCGAGTGATTTCGGAACCAAATATTGCCGATCTTGATCCTATAAGGACTGTTGACCTTCTCATTCGCCCGGATGGCACCGCTCGTGATCGCGGCGAGGCCTACGACAGGCTTAAACGTCGAAGCGGGGGGATACTGCGCTTGGAAAGCTCGGCCAAAAAGCGGGGTGCCCGGATCTTTAAGAAGCTTGTCATACTCAACTTGAGAAATCCCCGGGATAAATGCATTCAGATCAAAGGTCGGACGAGACGCCATCACGATCACTTCCCCACTCCGCGTATCGATAACCACCATCGCGCCCCGCTTGCAACCGCGGCGGAGCGTCTTCTCAGCGTGCCGTTGCCATTTTAGATCAAGAGTCGTCACGACAGTGCCGCCGGGCTGCGGGCGGCGAATCCACTCCTCAAGGACAAGCTTCGAATCGTCGTCAAAAATCATTTTCTTAACCCCGGGAATTCCAGAAAGATCTTCATCAAAAATTCGTTCAAAGCCGCCTCGTCCCTCGACCGAGGTGAACAAGGGGTCGCCATCATTAATCGGGCCATCAGGAAGACGCGTTTTCGTCCCAACGTAACCGATCAAGTGGGCGGCAATTGATTTCTCAGGATAATGGCGCAAATAAACCGGCATCAAAGAGACCCCCTCTGGCAGAACCTTTTCCAGTTTCTCTGCCTGTTTCCCATCAAAGGTTTTTGAAATGACACGCGGAATCCAGCGCCGCTGATTATAATAATTGACGATTCGCTTGTCGGAAATCGAGTAACTCCCATCGATCAGCGCATTTGCCTCGGCGATCTTTCCCTTCACCCAAACGAGAATTTCTTCAGGCGAAGAAGTCTTTCCGACGAGAGAGAAGTCGAGCGCCAAACGATAGGCCACCTTGGTCTGCGCGAGCGGATACCCGTTGCGATCTAGAATAAGGCCGCGCGGCGCTGGGATTGAGAGCGTCATCGTCCGCGCATTCTTCTGCGTGAAAATAGATGCGTCAGTGACCGTAAAAGCCTCTTCCTCAGGTTCTTCGTCCCTAATATCAGGCACCGGATCCTTTACCTCCTGGGCCCCGAGAAAAGAGGCCAAGACAAAAATCGAAAAAAATAGCGTCCATCGCATCCCAGTCATGTCGGGAACAATAGACGCCTGATTCAAAACTGGCAACCCTCTACCAATCCCATTGGCGGGGATCTCCACGGAAACTTTTTACGACTTCGGTAGGAAGGAAGACAGTATCGGTTTTCCACTTACTCTCGGGCTCAAGAGAAACCTTAATCCACTTACTCTTCACCTTGCCACTAGCCTTCACCGAAACATTCATGTGGATAATTACCTTCCCATCGTCCCGCGGCATCACCGTAAGTTTTCCTGGGATCTGATACTGCGCAAAAGTTTTTCCCTCCTCGCCGGGAATCTTTACGAAAGGGGCGTTAATATTGAGCTTAGACCGGGGATACCATTCATCGCGCTTTGTCGTCTCAGTCGTTACCCGGATTTTATTCACGCGGAGATATTCATGAACCCCTTCTTGACCCTCGGCTTCAACTCGCCAGAGGAAAGGACCATCGAGAGTGCCGGTCCCGCCGGCTACAATCATCGCGGAGATTGCGATCCCGGCCTTGCCACCCATCGGCTTCAAGGCGCTCTTGACTTGGGCACCATTCACTTCCACCGCAGGAGTATCGCGGAAGCCATGGTCTTTCATAAGCATCGAGGCGCAGCTTCCCAGAAGGCTGGGAAGGGCCACACTGACAAATAGGGGGAATAGTTTAAGCATGAGTCAACTTCTACCACCGGTGGAGTCCGAGTCAACCCCGGCTTGTCGAAAGAGCGGACATTCGCCCCTTGCTAAACTGATATCCCCTCATAGATTCCTGATGACGAATGCAGCAGCCGAGCAGCAAAGTTGGATCTCATCAACTAACGACTTCCTTCCGACCAGTCCCTAATTGGACTTGCTCGTGGCGCTTAACCCTGCCAAGGCCCTGCCTGCTTCTTCACCCCATCGGTTTTTCTCAACTCCGGTCTGCTCAGAACAGTTTCGTATATCAGGGTCTTCTCAGATTAGTTCCAGCTTCGCAAAAGTGGACGATCGCCCCGGTTACAGCCTTCTCCGACCAAGGACCGCCGATGGATGGGAACCAACCCCACCATAACAAATGTCTACGTCAGATAATAATACATCGGCCGATCAGTCACCCTCGCGATCGGACAATAACAGGAATAACAACCGTAATCGCAACCGTAATAGGAACCGCAACCGCAATCGCAACCGTAATCGCGAGGGCGACGGCGGCAATCGCGAGGAGCGTGGCCAAGGTCGCGGGAACCAGGGTGGAAATGGGCGCCGCTCCGGTGGGCGCCGCCCGGCACCCAAGCCGCTTACCTTCTGGGAGAAAATTAAAAAGTTTTTCGGCCTCTATACTCCCGTGACCGGTGAGCCCAAGCGCATCCCGCGCAAGGCTGCCGCTAGAAAAGAAGGCCAGGGGCGTCAGCCCAGAGAAGACGGCAACGGGCGTCAACCACGGGAGGGCCGCCAACGGCGGGAAAAAAGCCAGCCGCGGGAAGCGTCCTCTCGAAGCGCCGAGCGGCCACCCCGTAATCGTAAGCCCCGCCGCGAGACCCCCGATTCCTCGGATGTTAATTCGCGCCGCCTCTACGTCGGTAACCTTTCCTATGATGCCGCCGAGCACGATGTCGAAGATCTCTTCAAAGGCGTCGGCACGGTCCGTAATATCGATATCGTCTATAACCGAAGCACCCACCGCTCGAAGGGCTATGGCTTCGTCACCATGTCGCAAATCGAGGAGTCCAAGCGCGCCGTCGAGGTCCTCCACGACCAACCCTTCATGGGCCGCACCCTCATCGTCAACGTCGCCAAATCCGATGGTCCAGAAGGATCGGAAGGCGTCCCGACCACTCCCATCGAGGAGCAAGATCAAGCTTCCTAAAAAGCTTTCGTTTTTCTAGATTTGCGGCCCACTCGGTTCTCCGAGCGGGCCGCTTTTCTTCCCCATCCCATGCTCTCTCCCCTCTATCTCTGCGGCACCACGGCCTCGGGTAAAACGTCCCGCGCGCTTGAACTCGCGCACGTTCTCGAGGGCGAGATCGTCAATGCCGATGCCTTCCAAATCTACCGTGGCCTTGAGGTTCTTTCGGCCGCGCCCTCTCAAGCCGAAATGGCCCAAGTTCCTCACCATCTCTATGGCACTCTCAGCCTAGATGAACCCTGTGACGCCGCCCGCTACCAAGCGCTTGCCTCACCGATCATCTCCGAGATTCAGAAACGTGGAAAACTTCCCATCATCGTGGGAGGATCGGGCCTCTACCTCAAATTCCTCACCCACGGCGTCTCCCCAGCTCCCCCGGCTGATCCCCAAATCCGCGCTTCGCTAGAAAAATTGACCCCCGCTGAAATCATCCACCAGCTCCGTAAGCTCGACCCAGAAGAGGCCCAAAAGCAGACCCGCCAGAACCAGCAAAACCATCGCCACCTCAGCCGCGCCCTCGAAATTTGTCTCATCACAGGTGAAAAAGCCTCGCAGCTTCGCCAGAATTTCACCGACCCCTCAATCACCGAGGACCTCAAAGGAATCGTGCTTACCCGGCCTCCCGAGGATCTCTCGCAGCGGATCCATAAGCGGACGGCACAGATGTTGCAGAAGGGGGCCATTGAAGAAGTTCAGACACTCCCGCAAAATGCTGCTACCGTGAGGCAGGCCATTGGCATCAAAGAGATCGAATCCCATCTCCGCGGTGACTCAACCCTCGAAGAGTGCTTAGAAAAAATTGCAACTTGCACCAGGCAATACGCCAAGCGCCAGCGGAACTGGTTCCGCCGTGAAGCTTGGCTTATTCCGATCACTCCTGAAACTCCTCTCCCTGACCTCATCTCCCTCATCCAATCCTGATCCATGTCCGCCCCCCCGGAAGAAGATTTAGAAGAAAAAGATCCCCCACGCCGTCGCCGATGGCCTTGGGTGATTCTCTTTTTTCTCGCCCTACTTATAGGCGGATTGCTCTGGCTCAACGGACCGGGCGCGAGACTACTCATCGAGAAAGCACTTCCTGCTCAGCTCCAAAAGTTCGGACTCAGCGGTCATTATGAAATCTCTGGAAACCTCTCCAGCGGCCTGACGCTGGAAAACGTCGACCTTACCGGCGACCAGATGGTCAAAAAAGCGACCGCCGATCTCATCGACACCGACTACCAGCTAAGCGAGCTCCTTAACGGAAAAGCCCGCGCAATCACAATCCACGGCCTAGATCTCATCATCGATCTCGACCAGCTCCCGGAGAACGACAAAGAACCCGTTCCCCTGATGGAAACATTAAACTCCTTCCGCAAGTTCGTCACCCCCGTAACCCTCGACCTCAAAGATATCACGATCCGCTTGGAAAAAGAGGACTTCTTCGCCCGTCTCGCTCTCGAATCACTCACCCACTCTGGTGGTGCTGATAAATTCGTCATCACCGGACTCGAAACCGAGAGCACACACACCGGAACGCATCAATCACCTCCCGCCACCATCGCTTGGAAGGAAGATCTCCTCACCGTCGATCAGCTCGACCTTGTTCCAGACCTCGGCATTCGCGATCTCCGCATCGATGAAAACTCGCTTCTAAAGACCGATCTCCTCCTTGCCCAGACCCGCTTCTCGGCCACCAGTAACCTCAAGAACCAACATAGTCTTACCCTTAAAACTCCCCCCTTTGACCTCGAACTCATCACACCCTACCTCCCCGAGGATCTCAAAATTGACCCAGAAGGTCTCATCACCACTCTCCAGCTTCAAGCCCGATTCCCCGACGAGGGCGAGGGGATGCTCAAGCTCGATCTCGGAGCCACCGGTCTTAATTACGACAAATATCTTATCAAAACCCTCACCACCCAAATCGATCTCGACAAGGGCGCCGCCACCTTCAAATCAGCGGCCACCTTCAATATCGAGGACACCCTTGCTGGCGAATTTTCCGCCTCCGGAACCGGTAGCCTCGCTGACGAGCCAGAGAACTCGACTGCGCAACTCCAATGGGAACTGGTCACCGAACAATACCCCGCCCTCAACGGAACCGCGCGCTGGGCTGAGAATAAGGCTCACCTCACCGCTACCGCACTAGAAACAGGTTCTTTAGAAGCCAGTTTCGACAAGGACGCCGGCACCTTCAAAGCAGCGGCCACCTTC